>Ga0207646_10000530_pt1 | contig 50966 bp, 41 predicted proteins | sample KBSK5502metaG_FD_184343 | JGI IMG/M metagenome (GOLD analysis project Ga0207646, IMG submission 184343) | Corn, switchgrass and miscanthus rhizosphere microbial communities from Kellogg Biological Station, Michigan, USA - KBS K5-50-2 metaG... | ecosystem: Host-associated > Plants > Roots >...
CCCTTCTCCTTAAGGAATTGGACAGAAGGTCTGCGATTTCGAGGTTATTCACATCCGACATCGGAAAGTGGGTGTTGCCGCGGACTCCTATTTCCGGCAGGTGCACGAGGGTGACGTTGCCGCCCCGGCGGTTGACGGCATCCCGCCACCTCCTGGCCATTTCGAGAAAAATGCGCCATTGCTCCTGGCCCGGATTCACGCTCGGTTTCTCGGGGATGTTGTCGCCGTAATAGATGACGATCGGTATCTTCGTGAGGAGCATGAACTCCGACTGAGGCACGGTGACGGCGCTCAGCGCTCTACCGCCGAGGGTCATGGGCGGCGGCACATCTCCCTCGGGGAAAGGAAAGTCGAAGCCCGGCTCGTATGAGACGATGGCGCGAACATTCCTGTTCTTGATGGCCGTGCGCCAGCCCAGCCCGCCGCTCTGTGAATGAGTGACAAGAATGCCCGGCCCGATCTTGCTGAATAGCGCCGAAACCGCCTCCGTATTCACCTGCACGTCGTACGGGCCGGTGTTGGGGACCATCTGCCGGAAGAACTGGTTGAGCGCCTCCGGGTCGCGCGAGAACTGCACGCCCGGGTAGAAGTTCGGCCAGGCGCCGAGCCGGAAGATGCCGAACCAGAGCTGCTCGTCGGGCGCGGCCGTGATGGCGATCGGCCGCGTGCCGCGCGCCGCACGGCCGCGCCGCGGCTGGTCGATCAGGTAGACCGGGAAGCGGCGGCGCAGGAAGATGTTCTGGAACCCCTCGCGCCCGTCCGGGGTGGTCTCCCACGTCTTAGCGGACTGCCCGTGGCCGTGCCAGAAGACGAGCGGAAGTTTTCTGGCGTTTGCCGGGACCTGATAGAAGACGTAAGCGTGGTCGCCGTGCAACGTCTGCCCTGCGGGATCAGTGTCGGCGGGGTTGTACGCGCCCTGCTTGATGGGGTCGAAAGTGCCGGGGGCGGTGATGACCGTTCCGCCCACCGCGAAACTGCCCTGCTCCTGGATCACCAGTGGCTCGGGCCTTCTTCTCGTGTCTTGCGCACTTGCAGAAGTGACGGCCGCGACCGCCAGCAGGGCGAGAGCACCGATCCTAATCTTCCTCATCAGGCATTGATCTTTTTTCATACTTCTTCCTTATTTCAGGTTCTTTTCGAAGAACCCCTTTAGTTTCGCGACCGCCGGGCTCACAAATTGCGGCTTGTCGTACATATCCATGTGAGTCGCACCCGGAACAATGAAAAGATCTCTTGGATTTTTCGCTTTGTCGTAAGCGATTTGGCTGTAGAAGCGCGTGTCAGCCTTTTCGCCTGCGATCAAAAGAATCGGGCGAGGCGAAATCACATCCATGTTGGCTAAAGGATAAAATGCCAACTGTGCCAGACCGGCTGTGAATACCTGGCGGTTGTCAGCGTTTGGATGGCGCCCGCGTGGGGTGCGGTAGTACTCATACCCTTCGCGGTAGAGGGTTAACGTCTTATCGGTAAACTCGGCGGGAGACTCAGGCACGATGGGAACATACTTTACAGGCTCACCGCGAGCTTCTTTTGTGCGTTGCTCCGTCATCTGCCGAACTCTCTGCACTCTTTGGTCATACGTGATTGATTTATCAACGCCTTCTCTTCTGGCGTCGCCTATATCAAACAGACTGACGGTCGCGACCGCTTTGATTCTGGAATCAATCTGCGCGGCATTTAAGGCATAGGCCCCGCCAGTACAGATTCCCAGGACGCCGATATTGTTTATATCCACCTGCGGAAGGGTGCTAAGGTAATCTATGGCACTGCTAATGTCTTCGATGCGCGTTGCCGGCACTTCTTTATTGCGAGGTTCGCCGCCGCTTTCTCCCCAGTAAGAGGCATCGTAGGCCAATGTAATGAAACCTTGCCCCGCAAGCCTTTGAGCATACAGGCCAGCGGTTTGTTCTTTAACACCGCCGTGAGGATGCACCATTACGATCGCGGCATACTTTCGATTTTTGTCGAAGCTCGCCGGCCTGAACAGATTCCCGACGACGGTAATGTTGCCATTCGGGAACGATACTTTTTGAACGCTCATTCCCTCCTTGCCGTCAGCTATGTTCTGCGCGGCGGCAGGGCCGCTAAAGCCGAGCGAAAATCCGATGATTCCTACCAGAACTAAAAGGATCTTTCTGTCCAACATTTCCAACCTCATAATTTGCTTTCAGAGCCCGACCGGTATCGCAGGCCCTTTATTTTTCCTTGAAGACTTCCCTGGCAACGGCGATGGCGGTTACCGCGTTAGGCCAGCCAGCGTAAAACGCCAGGTGAGTGATGGTCTCGATCAACTCCTCCTGCGTCACACCGTTTTCGCGCGCCTTGACGAGGTGAGACCGGAGCTGGTCTGGACGGTTCAAGGCAATCAGCGCGGCCACCGTCACTAGACTTCGGTCACGCTTCGATAGCTGCGGACGTTCCCAGACATCGCCGTACAGCACGTTGTCAGTCAGCTCGGCTAACTTGGGGGAAAAGTCGCCAATCGCTCTTTGAGACGGCCGAGGCTGCGCAACGGGCGCGGGCGTCGCCGGCCCTTGAGCGCGGACCGGCACACCGTACTGCGCGTCGCTGACCTTCTCCATCCAGTCGGCGGACTTGCCGTCGAGCGCCTCGACGATGGCGATGTGCGCCATCGAGCTGTCAGGCGCGGCCCCGTGCCAGTGCTTCTGACCGGGCGGGATCCAGACCACGTCCCCCTGCCGGATTTCGTCTACGGGGTCGCCCCAGCGCTGCACCCGGCCCGTGCCCGCCGTCACGATCAGGGTCTGGCCCAGCGGGTGGGTGTGCCACGCCGTCCGGGCGCTGGGCTCGAACGTGACGAGGGAGCCGGACGCGCGCGCCGGGGCGTTCGCTTGGAACAGGGGGGCGACGCGCACGGAGCCGGTGAAGTTCTCGGCCGGCCCCTGCCGGGAGGGCTGCGAGCCGCTGCGCGTGATTCTGATTGATTGCGAGCCCGGAGCTTGGGCGACGCCGGGACTCGATGCGGCCCCCGCCTGATTCGTCTGGGCGGACGCCGAGGCGAACAGAGAAAGCGTTATGGCCGTCGCGGCGAGCAGTTTCATTTCCGTCCTTTCGATTCAGTCAACAATGGTGGGAATCCTTCCACGCGTCGGAGTGACGCGATCTCTAGTTCTTCCGCTGTTCCGATCTTGTTGATCTCGTCGTTCGTCTTCGAACTTCGGTTGTTCCCGACTCAGCGGCCGCTGAGTTTGAGAATCTCTTGGGGAAGCCGATCCCCTTGCACCGTGATCTGTGATGTGGCACGCTCAATTTCGTGGAGGTCATCCCGCGTGAGTTCGACATCGGCGGCGCCAAGATTCTCGTCGAGGCGGTTCAGTTTCGTGGTCCCCGGAATCGGCACGATCCACGGCTTCTGGGCAAGTAGCCACGCGAGTGCGATCTGAGCAGGTGTCGCCTGCTTCCGTGCGGCAATCTGGCCAAGCGGGTCGACCAGGGCCTGATTGGCTTTTAGCGCTTCCGGAGTGAAACGCGGAAACGTGGCGCGGAAATCGGAGCTGTCAAACTTCGTCGTCGTGTTGATCTTCCCCGTCAGGAAACCCTGCCCGAGTGGGGCCCACGGCACGAAACCGATTCCAAGCTCCTCGCAAAGCGGCAAGATTTCCGGCTCCGGATCTCTGGTCCACAGCGAGTATTCGTTCTGGATCGCGGTGACCGGCTGAATAGCGTGAGCGCGCCGAATCGTGTTGGCTCCGGCTTCGGAAAGTCCGAAGTGCTTGACCTTGCCCTCACGGATCAGGTCCTTCACCGCTCCCGCCACGTCTTCGATCGGCACGTTCGGGTCAACCCGATGCTGATAGAGCAAATCAATTGTCTCGACCTTGAGCCGCTTGAGCGAGACCTCGGCGACCTGCTTGATGTGTTCTGGGCGGCTGTCGAGGCCATATCGCGTTCCGTCTGGGTTGATCCCGAACCCGAATTTCGTGGCGATCACCACGTGTTCACGGAAGGGAGCCAGAGCTTCACCCACGAGTTCCTCATTCGTGAAGGGGCCGTAGGCTTCCGCCGTGTCAAAGAAGGTCACGCCACGCTCGACAGCCCCGCGAATCACCTTGATCCCTTCCGGCCGGTCGGTCGCCGGGCCGTAGCCGTAGTCCAGCCCCATACAGCCGTATCCAATGGCCGAGACTTCCAAGTTACTGTTTCCCAGTTTGCGCTTTTGCATTTTTGAATCCTTTCTTTCAAAACCGAACGAGAGCAAATATTTCCCGCTCAGCGACCGACCAATCGCTGCAGATTTTCCGGGTAGCGCGCTCCTTGCACCGTAATCTTGGCGGCGGCGCTCTCAATCTTGTGGAGATCATCGGGCGTCAGTTCAACGGCAGCCGCGCCGAGGTTCTCCTCAAGGCGATGCAGTTTCGTGGTGCCTGGAATGGGAACAATCCACGGCTTCTGCGCCAGTAGCCACGCGAGCGCGATTTGCGCAGGCGTCCCCTTTTTCTGCTCCGCGATCTTGCCCAGCAGATCAACCATTGCCTGATTGGCCTTCCGCGCTTCGGACGTAAAGCGCGGAACAATGTTGCGAAAATCAGTACTGTCGAACGTCGTGTTTTCGTCAATTTTTCCCGTCAGGAAGCCTTTCCCCAGCGGACTAAAGGGGACGAAGCCGATGCCGAGTTCTTCGAGCGTCGGCAGCACTTCCGCTTCAGGTTCGCGCCACCACAGCGAGTATTCGCTTTGGAGCGCCGTCACGGGCTGAACGGCGTGCGCGCGACGGATCGTTTGCACCCCCGCTTCCGACAACCCGAAGTGCTTGACCTTGCCTTCCTGAATAAGTTCATTCACGGCTCCCGCTACATCTTCAATCGGCACATTAGGGTCAACACGGTGCTGATAAAACAGATCAATCACATCCGTCTTGAGCCGCTTGAGCGAACCTTCGGCGACCTCTTTGATGTGTTCCGGCCGGCTATCCAACTCGCTCCACCTCCCTTCGCCGTTGGCAGCAGGTTTGAACCCGAACTTGGTGGCGATTACGACTTGCTCACGGATGGGAGCGAGGGCTTCGCCGACGAGTTCTTCGTTTGTGAACGGGCCGTAAACTTCAGCGGTATCGAAGAACGTGACGCCACGTTCGACGGCCGCACGGATCAGTGAAATTGCCTGCTGCTTGTCTGTGGCCGGGCCGTAGCCAAAGCTCAGTCCCATGCAGCCGAGCCCGATAGCTGAAACTTCCAAGTTGCTCTTCCCAAGTTTGCGCTTCTGCATTGTTCCTCCTTTGTCTCCCATTGTTTGAGTTGGATTCTAAAAGCTGGGGGAGAGAGGGCGGTAAGACGATCCTGGCGAATTATTGTACAATCCTGCAAAAACTCTGCGTCTGGCATGCCGAGAGGAAGCAAACCGGCTAATATGGATTTATGAACCAAAGAGAAGCGAAACGTGAAGCGCAAAGGACGCAAAGCAACAGAGAAGAGCTCATTGAGCGGATAGTGCGAGCCCTTCCCGAAGACGGATCAATTGACCCATTCTCCGGTTTTCGCCTCGCTCGTTCATCCAGACCAACGGAACCGGTCCGTTCCGTGTATCAACCTGCCTTCTGCTTTGTCGCCCAAGGCCGCAAGCAAGCACTGTTGGGCGAGGAAATCTTCCGGTACGATCCGGGACATTACTTGATCTACACGGTCGATTTGCCGCTCGTCTTCCAGGTCGAAGAAGCGTCGCCAGAACGGCCGTATCTTGGGTTCCGGCTAAACCTCGATCCGTCCCTCGTCGCCTCAGTCATAACGGAATCCGGCATCGAAATAAAAAAAGGCGACGCGAGCCTGAAGGCAATGGACGTCGGCCCAACGGACGCCGGTCTGCTCGATGCGGTCGTCAGATTGGTCCGGCTGCTCGACGCGCCGGTTGAACGCAAGGTGCTCGCGCCGCTCATCGTTAAGGAGATCGTTTTCCGGCTTTTGGCGGGGGGACAGGGCGCGCGGCTCAGCCATCTACTGGGCGCGGGAGGAGACACGCGCCGCATCTCCAAGGCAATCGGGCGGATGCGCGAAAACTTTGACCAGCCGCTCAGAATGGAGGAGATCGCGCACGAACTGGGAATGAGCGTTTCCGGCTTCCATCATCACTTCAAGTCTGTCACTGCGATAAGCCCTTTACAGTTTCAGAAACAGGTACGACTCCAGGAAGCGCGCCGTCTCATGCTCGACGAAGATCTGGACGCGGCGAACGCGGGGTTTCGTGTGGGCTATGAAGACCCGGCGTACTTCAGCCGTGATTACAAAAAGCTTTTCGGCGCTCCACCGCAACGTGACATTGCTAGGCTTCGTAGTAACCTTGAATTGTAAAAGAGCGAAGCACGAGAAAATATAGTCTCAGTAGATCCAAATTTCATAACAACGGCACCGAAGGAGCAGTGATTTCTGAAACGTAACCATAGAGACGCTCCAAGGCGCGAATGAGAAAATTGATAAAGCGTTGCTGGCGGAAGAGGGCGGCCTTCAACATCCGCCCTCCACGCCGGGCGACTTGCGTAAACTCCCAACAGAGATGAACCCACAGGTTAAGCAGCACAAAACCCAGGCCCAGCAGCACAAAGCGCAAGGCTGGATTCGGCGAAGTCGTCCAGCCCAACAGCTTGTTAGCCAATCTGTAGCTGGTCTCGATTCCGAATCGTTGGCGGTATCGCTGCCGACACCTCTCCGGCGTCCAGTCCAAGTGCATCTGCACAAACAACCGCCAGGTGGCCTGGCGTTTGTGGCGACCCGTGCGGTTGGCGGTGGTCAAGACGCGACAGACACTCATCTGTGCCGTCAACCACTCGCCGCTCCCGCTCTTGAACCGGTGCTCGGTGCGATAGCTCTCCTTGCCTCGACACAGCGCGCGCGTGCCGCCCTTTGTGCCGCGAATCGGGCAAGCGATCAAGGCCGGTTGCTGCCGCTCCTGCAAATAATCAAAGACCGCGACGCTGGCAAAGCCTTTGTCGAGATACAAACAACTGATCCGCACGCCGCGCTGCCGCAACCTGCGCCACAGCTCGGCCAAGACCACGACGGTCTCCTCTCTCGGCAAGACGAAACGGATGGCCAAGGTCACGCGCTGGGAGCGGACCATCGCATAAGCGGTCGCGACCCGATAAAAACGCGTCGTGCCAGCTTTGGCTTCGCCGCGCACCCACCACCCCGCGGACTGCTCGCGCCGGCCATAATAAGGGCGGTCGTGAAAGTCCATGGCGACCTCGACCGCTCCGCCACGCCGCAACTGCTTTGGCCACTGCGCGGCCAGTGCCGCATTGATCTGCCGCTCCAAGCGCGGCAAATCTTCGACCCGCAGTTGCTCATTCAGGTAGCGGCGAATCGTTTCGCCATCAGGAGCATCGGCCAATTCGGCAGACACCGATTCGAGCGTGCCTTGCTTGACACCGACTCCGATCAAGACCTGATACAGCGTCTGACTAAACCAAGTCGCGAGTCCGGTGGCAGAGACGGAGCGGCAGCAGATGCTCGATTTAGAAATTGGCCACCGCATCGCCCCTTTACGCCTCCTCTTGGGGGAGGTCTTTACCTTCACTCAACTGCACACCGCCAAAGGGGCGGTCAATGGTAAAGCGGAGCATCACCCCACGGTTGGGAAGCTGGGAGAATTTGAGCCTCTCTTTCCGGAGTTTCAGGATAAGAATCTCTTCGTGCTGATTTGGGAATTGCGAAAAATAATTTCTGATCGGGAAAAGGAGACGCTTGCCAAGGCGATAGAATCGGCGAGGAGACTTCCGTCTTTCTTCGATAAACTCGTGATGGTTGCGCCCGTCGGCGAGGATGATTCCAAATGGCGGATGGATCCGAAGTTTCTCGACCAATACAGAGAAGTCCTCAAAGGCTTCGAGATTGACCAATGGAACATTTAGTGAACTCACTACCACTGTGATCCAAAGTGAAAGGGGGCCATTGAACGGCTCCCATTTTACGTCTAATACTGGCCATTACGTCCGAACTAGTGCAGTAAATTGCCGTAGTTTTGTTTTTGTTGGCAGTCCCAGTGAGATGAACGCGGAGGGTGAGGTGGCTGAACGGTTGCGGTTGGAAAAGAGCATCGACGCCATGGGATCGACCTTCCTGATCGCTCTTTACGGGTGCGACCGGAATCAGATGGAGGCGGCCTTGAGCGCCGCCTTTGACGAGATCCGACGCCTCGACGAGATGCTCTCGAATTACCGGCCCGCCAGCAAATGGAGTGAGGTCAGCCGTGATGCCGCCGAGCGGCCGGTGAGGGTCTCACCGGAGCTGTTCCAACTGCTTTCCCGCTGTCTTGAATTCAGCCGGCGGAGCGAAGGAACCTTCGACATTAGTGTGGGCTCGCTACAGAAAGCCTGGGGATTTTTCAAGGGGACGGGCCGGCTGCCCAGCCGGGCAGAAGTGGCAGCCGCCCGAGCCAAAGTAGGTTACCAACACATTCGCCTGGACCCGGCCGCCCGGACGGTACGGTTCGACCATCCGGGCATAGAGCTTGACCCCGGCGGAATCGGGAAAGGCTACGCGGTAGACCGTGTGGTGGAGATCTTGCAACACCGGGGCTTCGACACCGCTCTCATCGCGGGGTCGGCCAGCAGTATCTATGGCCTGGGGGCACCTCCCACGGAGCTGAAGGGCTGGCGGGTTAACATCGGTGACCCGCGGGACCCGCGGAAAGCAGTGGCCGAGGTGTTCCTGAAAAACATGGCGGTCTCGACTTCCGGCAGCTATGAGAAGTTTTTCTGGGCCGAGGGGCGTGCCTACTCACACATCCTGGACCCGCGCACGGGCTACCCAGCGCAAGGGCCGTTGTCAGTTTCGGTAGTCGCGCCGCACGCGTTAGACTGCGAGGCGTGGACCAAGCCGTACTTCATCAATGGCCGCCAGTGGACGGCGCAGCATAAACCTGAAGGATTCCACGTCTTCTTTTGCGAAGCAGGGCCGGAACTGGCATGCGCGTGGCTCTAACGCTGCTTTACTTTTCTCGGCTTCGAGTGGATGATGAACCCATTGTCATCGCGTTCGTCGTGAACTAAGACCGACCCACTATGGCTGAATGGACTCCAATGCGGTGGCCCAGGATGTGGAAAGACCCTTCCGCCCTGGGTTTGCTGAAGGGCACTGCCGTCAATTATCTGCTGGTTGAGAGGCATGACGATCTCGGGCCGGTAGTCGATCGGGCACGGCAGGAGGGTTTCAAAGTAACTGAAGCCGCGTCCCCGCCCGCCGGTGTGACCGTGGCGGAAGGCAAGTGGCCTGGAGTGAAGCTCTCTGAATCGGGCGCCGTGGACACAGCCGCCGCCGGCCCGACTGGCAATCCGTGGGTTGACTCAAACGGCTGGAAGGTCCGTCTGACGGCCGCACTTCACCCAGGAACTGAGGTCTGGGTCGAGGCGACCCCTAAAGAACCTCGGTTGTTTACCGAATCCTATCTGACCGCTGTGGCCGACGCTGCCGCCTACGGAGGCCGGTGGATCATCTCGCTCGACAAGCAACTCGCTGAGGGCATCGCCGGCCAAAAAACCGAGGCGCTCGAAACCTGGAAAAAGATCACCGGCGCCGCCGGCTTTTTTGCCGCCCGCCGGGACTGGTCGGATTATCTTCCCCAGGCTGCAATGGGCATCATCTCGGACTTCTCCGGGCAGAACGAGTTCCTGACCCACGAGACCCTGAATCTGGTGGCGCGGACCAACCAGCAGTACCGGATCGTCCTGAAAACCAAAGTTTCGGAGTCTTCCTTCAGCAGTCTCAGAGCGGTGCTCTACGCCGACGCGGAGCCGCCTGCGCTGGAGTTGAGAAAGCAGATTCTGGCCTTCGTCCAGGCGGGCGGGATGCTGATTACCGGGCCCAAATGGGGTGAGCTTTCGGGCGTGTTGGCAACCGACGAACACCCTCGCTACACGTTGCGCACTTTCGGCAAAGGCAGGTTGGCAGTCGCCAAGGCGGACCTTGATGACCCTTACCTCGTGGCCAACGATTCTGTGGTGCTGATCAGCCACCGTTACGAACTGCTGCGGTTCTGGAATGGGGGTGCGGTGGGCTCTTACTTCACGACGGCGCCGGACCGGAAGCAGGCTGTCGTGCACATGCTCTTCTACGCCTCGGTGCGTGGGGGCGATCCATCGGTGCGGGTCGCAGGGCAATACCGGACGGCCAGGCTCTGGACCCTGGACAGAAAGGCGCCCCGGAGTGTGGAGATGGAAATTCAGAAGGACGCCGTAGAACTTCATTTGCCGCCTGTTTCCCAGTATGCTGCGGTGGAGCTTGAGGGCTGGTCTCCAAGAGGTAGTTTCGGAAGGAAGGAGTAATGATATGGATGGAAACTGCACGCGCAGAGAATGGTTGCTGAGGACGGCGGCGGCTGCCCCCGGCGCTTACCTGGTGGGGTCATCGTTTGGCCGGGCCGTGACCGCACCCACGGCGCCGGTCGCGGTGGCCAAGTGCAAAACCTACGAGCCGGCTGAACTGCTGCCCACACTGGAAAAGATCTTCGACCAACTCGGCGGCTTGGGGCGGATGGTCAAAGGCAAGACCGTCGCCATCAAACTCAACCTGACGGGCGCGCCCACCTACCGCCTGGGGTATCTGCCGCTGGGCGATACGCATTACGCGAATCCCCAGGTGATCGCCGCCACCGTGCACCTGATGGGGAAAGCCGGCGCCCGTCGCATCCGCCTGCTCGAAAGCCCCTGGTCCACGGCGGACCCGGTGGAAGAGTATCTGCTTCAGGCCAACTGGGACCCGCACGAAGTCCTGAGTGCCGCTCCGAAGGTCGAATTCGAGAATACCAACTACCTGGGCCGCGGGAAAAAGTACTCGCGGTTGACCGTTCCCTACGGCGGCTACATCTTCCCCGCTTTTGACTTGAACCACTCCTACGAGGACTGCGAGGTCTTCGTGAGCCTCACCAAGATGAAAGAGCACGCCACCGCGGGCGTCACGCTGTCGATGAAAAACTGCTTCGGGATCACTCCCGCTTCAATTTACGGAGCGGGGGCAGGCGTGGACGAGCCCAACGAATCGCCCAAAGGCGGGCGGAGCCTGATTCACTCCGGCTACCGGCAACCTTCAAAGAGCGCGCCGGCGGAGAAGGACCCGACCTCGCCGAGAGACGGCGGGTATCGCGTGCCGCGGACGGTGGTGGACCTGATTTCGGTCCGTCCGATCGACTTGGCCATCGTGGATGGCGTGAAGACGATGGCGGGCGGAGAGGGTCCCTGGTGCCGGCCGCCGCTCACCGCGGTGAATCCCGGCCTGCTCGTCGCGGGCATCAATCCAGTGAATACGGATGCGGTGTGCATGGCGCTGATGGGTTATGACCCGATGGCCGACCGCGGCACTCCGCCCTTTGAGCGCTCCGACAGCACGCTGCGGCTCGCCGAAGACGTGGGGATCGGCACGCGCGACCTGCAGCGGATTGAGGTGATTGGCACGTCGATTAAGGAGGCCAGGTTCGATTTTGCGGCTATTCGTAGGCAAAGACTCCTTTCCTCACCCGCCAACCGAACGTCGTGAGGTCAGCAATCAACTGAAGGAGATCGGCAAATGAGCGCCCCTGAATTGAGTGACAAGGCTGATATGATGCATAAGCTCGGTCGGAGAGAATTCGCCCGTGTGGCCCTCGGCGGCGCCTTGGGAGCGGCGGCTTTTTTCACTTCCGGTCGTAGGGGTTCCGCAGAGGTGCACAAGAACACGCCGGGGATCAAAATCTGCGTGCAATCCTCGGCCATTCCGACAAGCGACGATCTCCTCTTTATCAAACAGCTCGGCGTGGAGTACGTGAGCGTGGCGTCGCCGCCGGAGATGCGCAGTGCCGAAGGCTTTCTTCAGATCAAGCAGCGTTACGCGGACGCCGGCATCACGGTGTGGAATATCGGCAACACCAGCGTCCACAACATGCCGGAGGTTACCCTCAACCTGCCGGGGCGGGACGCGAAGATTGAAGAGTACAAGAACTATCTCCGCAACCTGGGCAAGGCCGGCGTCTATTACACGACCTATGCTCACATGGGCAACGGCATTTGGAGCAGCGGCCGCTCAGAAACCCGCGGGGCATCGGCGAGAGAATTCGACCTGGCGAGCCCGAATAAACAAGGGGTCTGGGACGGGAAGACCTATCGCGAGCCCCTCTCCCACGGCCGCGTCTACACCGAAAAAGAGATCTGGGACAACTACACCTACTTCATCAAGCAGGTGGCGCCAGTGGCCGAAGAGCAGGGCGTCAGGATCGGCATTCACCCGGACGACCCGCCAGTGCCCGTGCTGGCCGGCGTCCCGCGTTGCATCTTCGGCAACTTCGAAGGCTACCAGCGGGCTCTTGAAATCGCTCACAGCCCGAACGTGGGGATTTGCCTGTGCTGTGGGACCTGGCTCGAAGGCGGGCGCAAGCTTACGGGCAAGGATCCGGAGGAGATGATCCGTCACTTCGGCGCCCAAAAGGTCTGGAAGATCCACTTCCGCAACGTGAGCGCGTCGCTCCCCCGCTTCGTCGAGACCTTCATGGATAACGGCTACTACGACATGTACAAAATCATGAAGGCCCTGCGCGACGTCAACTTTGACGGCATCATGATCCTCGACCACAGCCCGACGATGGTCGGCGGGAGATACGCGCAAACGGCCTACGGCGTGGCTTACATGAAAGCGCTTCTGGACCGCGCCAACGCCGAAGCCAAACAATAGAATTCTGAAACCCCTCCGGGAGGATTGCAATGGTGAAGAGAGCTTTTGCCCTGATTTGTCTCTCGCTGGGCCTGCCCGTTGGCCCGCTCCCCGCCGCCGGCTTTCCACAAGCCGAGATCTCAAACGGCTTGATCCGTGCGAAGCTCCACCTGCCGGATGCGGAGAAAGGTTACTACCGGGCGACCCGCTTTGACTGGTCGGGCGTCATCGCCAGTCTGCAGTACCAGGGCCACAATTACTTCGGCCAGTGGTTCGAGCGCTATGACCCGAAGCTGCACGACGCCATCATGGGCCCGGTCGAAGAATTCCTGACCAACGGCAATACGGCCCTGGGTTACGACGAGGCGAAGGCCGGAGGCACGTTCATCAGAATTGGGGTGGGCGTGCTGCGGAAGCCGGAGGAGCCGCAATTTCGCCGGTTCAATACTTACGAAATTGTGGACCCTGGCACATGGACCGTCCACACGGCCAAGGATGCGGTTGAATTCGTTCAGGAGGTGACCGACCCGGCATCGGGGTACGCTTACCTCTATCGCAAGACCGTGCGGCTCGTGAAAAACAAACCGCAACTGATCTTGGAGCACAGGCTGAAAAACACCGGGAGGAAGCCGATCGAGACGGACGTGTACAATCACAATTTCTTCGTGATTGACGCTCAGCCCTCGGGCCCGGACTTCACGATCAAATTCCCGTTCGAGGCCCGGGCAACGGATGACCTAGGAAACCTGGCCGAAGTCCGAGGGAACCAGCTCACGTACCTGCAGGAGTTGGGAAAGGGTCAGCGGGTCTTCACCGAGCTGAAAGGGTTCGGCGAGAGCGCCAAGGACTACGATTTCAGGGTCGAGAACCGCAAAACGGGCGCTGGCGTGCGGGTCATCAGTGACCGGCCGCTATCGAAGGTGATCTTCTGGTCGATCCGGACGGTGCTCTCTCCCGAAGCCTACATCAAGATGCGAATCGAGCCCGGCCGCGAGTTCGACTGGCGAATCTCTTACGAGTTCTACACGCTTCCGGCACCTGGGACCTGAGATCACGCATCGCCTCGACACTCGCTATGCCTGAGTGGCTCATCTTCTGACCGAGGAATCATCCAGGAAACTCATTCGCAATTTTTTCCTTTTCACGGCGGTGCTCCGTCAGAGCGGTATGCAGCTAATCTGGAGTTTTGCACTCTCCGTGTGAGCCCCAGTCGTTTCTGTGCTCGGGACAGGCTCGAGCTGCTTACGTAAAGTCCCTGCTTCTGCTGCAACTGCTCACACAATTTCCTCAGCGTGGCGTCTGGCTGTTCCTCAACCAAGCGGCGCACTATCAGGAGGCGCTCCTCAGTCCAGAGAGGCTTCTTGAAGATGATGGACTTGGCCAATTCAAAAGGGATGTGATCTACCGAATTGCGACCATGGAGATAGCCTGTCGTAGATCCGGAGCAATGCTAAAGCAGCCCTCTTGCTTCAGGGGGATAAAGTCAGACCGACAGGTGATGCCTCAGCCTGCCCTATGTTGTCTGTACTTGCATCCTACTTGTTCGAGTCTCCTTTCGGCAGAGGGTAGATTTAGCCTGCCGGGCCATTTTCCACAGACAGATCCACAGCGCTCGCCCCACACAGGGTTTCTCGACAGTCGCGAGGCGTTCGGAGGGGTCGAGTGTGGGGTCATCAACTTCGGAGACACCTTCGGCACCGGCCTCTTCTCCGCACATCTCTGGGCTTTCTCGGTGGAACAAGATTTCCCATTTGGTTTTGTCAGCACCTGCAGTCCTATCACCTGAAATCGCCCGCTCTGGCGAATTTTCCCCACTGCCGGCCCTCTCCAAAGCCTGCTATGATTCCTTGTACCCGTTCACGGGGGGACTCAAGCCGCTATAGCTAAATGATGCTCTTGTTCCAGCACAGAAAGGTCAGGCAGAAGCGAGGGAGCAGGCGTGCCTTGTCTTGCCGCTTCACAGGCTTCAGTCAGAAACTCAAGCACCGGTCGTTGCTGTGCGCGCAAAGTCTGCGTGACTGTCAACATTCGAGCAACGAACTGGCTGCCGAGCACCGACTGCGTCCCGAGGCTCACGCGACGCCAGATCACCGCTGGGCGCAGAGCGCGCTCGGCGGCGTTGTTAGTCGGCTCGAGGCCAACCACACGCACAAACAGCCAGAGCGCCGGCTCGACTTTGAGCAACTCTTGACAGGTGCGCGCAGTCTTCGCCCGCAGAGACTGATCCCCACGCGCTACTTGGTAAGCAGCGCCCTCTGCAAGCCACTTTTGGACGGCCGCACGAATCTCGACCACTGCCGCCGCAAAGCGTTCGCGGGTCAACGTGCCATCGCGGACGCGAGGCCACCACGCGAACAATTTGCGGGCTTGGGCCAGCAATGCTTCGCCGATCGCAAGGGATTCTCCACTGCGATCCGCGATCTTTTGGAATTCGCGGATCAGGTGCGCCCAACACAACTGCCGCCGCGAGAGTGGCCACCAACTGTATCCAGTCCACCGATCCGTGATCAGGTATCCGGCGAACTTGCCCAGCAACTCGCGGGCGGCGGCTTGGCCGCGGCTCAGCTTGATTTGGAAAACGGTCACATAGCTAGTGACCATCACCCACAGCCAGGCTTTGCGCAGCGTGGGATTGTTGCCGTCACTGTTGCCTTGTCTCCAGCCGGTTTCATCCGCGTTGGCTGCTGCCTGGGTCTGGGCAAACACGGTGGCTTCTTCCACCGGGGCGGCCAGCGATGCGGAGACTTCTTGTCGCAGATTGTTGATCGTTCCCAGCGCCACTTCGACTTGAAAGAAGTCTTCCAAGGCCGCTTGCGTTTGCCGTTCACTTTGGCGGTATTTCCCGCTCAGCAATCCGACCATCGCTGCCAGGCGCGACCCGTAACCGCTCGCGGTGACCGACGATGGCAAGCCGGCACGGGTGACTTCACCGCAGTCTGGGCAAACCAACTGGTGCAGCCGATGTTCATCCACCAGAGGTTTGAATTCCGGCAACTCGACCACCTGATGTCGCACCGGAGCGGAATCCTCCCCAGACAAAGCCGTCCCGCAAGCGCTGCACTCTGTCGGATAGTGGTTGCTCACACTGCGGCACTCTTCAGCAGGATAGAGCTTTCGCTGATGTCCTTCGTGACCAGGTTGAGCACCGCGTTGCTTGCCGCTCGACCGGCGTTTTTTCCGGGGCGGCGCACTCGGCGGATCGCTCGATGGTGGTTGCGAACTGTTGCGCGAAGATCGCTGCGTCTGTTCCCGAAGCCGTTCGTTCTCGATTCGCAACCGACTGACTTCTTCTTCCAACGCGACCAGCCGATCTACAACCTGCTGCAATATTTGCCGGACGACGGGCGGCGTGAGCGCCCAGTCCTCAGGGGTAATATCAGTGTTGGATAAAGTCAGGGGTTCAGAGTCCATTAGTCTGAGACTACCAAATCAGGCTTTGTTTTTCACGGATATTTTTCTCCCCCATGAACGCGTACGCTTCATTATAGGTCGGGAACCGCTTCAACTCTTTGCCATCATGTAGTACGACAAACTCTTGTTCGTGGTCTTTTTCCATCAGCCTTCCTTTCTTCCAACACAGTTCGGACAGACGACAAGGTAATAAGTGCCTGGCTTCCAGTCGGGCGGGTTGATCAATTTCTCAACGCGCCAGCCGCGGTCATAAAACTCATACGCCGCCTGGTCGGTGTCAGCGTTATTGATCTTATCCCAGCGCTCACAGCGGGAATCGGCCTGTTTGCAGCATTCGATCTTGACGGTTACTGCAAGCCGGTTGCGTAACTCTCGCATTCGTCCTTCTCTGCTCTTCGGTATTCTCATAGCCCTCCTTGAGATGTTGGTTCTGTGATAGCGTCACCCACTCAATCAAAGACAGTCAGGTGCTTTGAGCAGCGGTGACTCCCTGAAAGAACCATAGCGGGCTTGAGCAGACGGCGGCAGTGGAGAAAATTCGCCAGAACAGGCGATTTCAGGCGAGGGACTGCAGGTGCTGACAAAACCAAATGGGAAATCTTGTTCCACCGAGAAAGTCCGGGGATGTGCGGAGAAGCGGCCGGTGCCGAAGGTGTATCAGAGGTTGATGACCCCATACTCGACGCCGTCGGCAGTTCGCCCGCCGCAGATTATCTTCAAGCGCGAGCCGCGTAGCCGCTGTGAGGCGAATGAATCATCTCGCACCATCTCAGAGAGTGGTCCTGAATCATTCCTCACCGGGCCACTGCGAGAGACGATCCGGGCGGGCTCTCGGATATTTAATCTGACTTTGTAACTGCTCAGCCCTGTCTGCGAGCAGGCAGACAGACGAGCGAAAAAGTTTAGTGTAAAAAGAGAGCATGATGAGTCGCGAAGAGATCAAAGCCGCTTACGATCAAGGCCCGGACGCCATGATTGCGCTGGTCGAAGGTCTCGTCGCGACTTTTCAACAACAGATTGAGGAACTGCGCGCTCAAGTCAAAGAGTTGCAAGATCGCCTCGCGCTCAATTCCAGCAACAGCAGCAAACCGCCGTCGAGTAACCCGCCCGCGCAGCGCACCAAATCATTACGCACTCCCAGCGGCAAGAAGCCGGGCGCGCAGCAAGGGCACCCCGGTAACACTCTCAAAGCCAGCCCAACGCCGGATCAGGTCGTTGTTCACGACGCCGCGACCTGTCACGGCTGCGGCCAGAGTCTGAGTCAGGTGGCCGGGCAGCCAACCGCTGATCGCCGACAGGTCTTCGATTTGCCGCCGATGAATCTCGAAGTGACTGAACATCGCCTGAGCGAGAAACTTTGTCCATTTTGCGACCGGCTCAACTGCGGAGAATTTCCAGCCGGAGTCGCGCCGGGTGTGCAGTATGGCCCAAACCTCAAGTCACTGGCCGTCTACCTGGTGAACTATCATCTGCTGCCCTGGCAGCGAAGCTGCGAAATCATGGGTGAGCTGTTCGGGCAAAGCATCGCTGAAGGGACGATCTGGTCGGCCATCAACGAATGTGCTGACTCCTTGGAGCAGCCCGAAGCAGAAATCAAACAGGCGCTCACGCAAGCTGCGGTCGCCCATTTCGATGAGACCGGTCTCTCTGTCGGTGCGCGCCGCGAATGGTTGCACGTGGCCAGCACGCCGCTGCTGACTCACTACGGCTCGCACACCAAACGCGGCACCGAGGCCACCCAGGAGATTGGCATCCTGCCGGAATTCAGCGGCCGTGCGATTCACGACGCCTGGTCGCCCTATTTCAACTATGCTTGCGCGCACGGCCTGTGCAATGCCCATCACCTGCGCGAACTGACCTTCGTTGAAGAGCAACTGGGGCAAGCCTGGGCCAAAGAGATGAAAGACCTGCTCGTCGAGATCAAGCAGGCTGTTGAGCAAGCCCGCGAGCGCGGAGAAGGTGCGCTGGCAAAAGCGCCGCAGCGGCAATTCGAGAAGACCTATGATCAACTAATCGCCGCGGGCCTTGAGTTGCCTGAGAACACACCGCCCCCGGCCACCGGCAAGCGCGGACGACCCAAACAAAGCAAGGCGAAAAACCTGCTCGACAGACTGTCGCAACGTCAGAGCGAGACGCTCGCCTTTATGTATGACTTCAGAGTCCCGTTCGACAACAACCAAGCCGAACGTGACCTGCGAATGATCAAAGTCCAGCAAAAGGTTTCCGGCTGCTTCCGATCAAGCGGCGGCGCGAAGGCTTTCTGTCGGATTCGCAGTTACATTTCAACTATCAAAAAACAAGGCCGCAATGTGTTGGCGGCTTTGAGCAGTATTTTCGCTGGCCAGCCCATATCCCCACTACCGGAGGGCTGAGCAGTTACCTGACTTTTACGGCTGCGCTAATAAGGCTTTGCCCTCAGCTTGCACAAAGAGTTTTTGCGTGATGGGATCGATCCGATTGAAACTTTCTAGTCGCGCCAGATGAAACGGCTGAAGGGTGGTACCTGTGCGAATGATGAGCATTCCACTGCCGCTGGAAATACCTGCTGCGAGCACCATCCCGGCTCGCAACTCCGAAAGCTTGACTTCGAGGGGAGCCCGGTCCTGCTCGTGCTCGCCGAGCATCTCGAGAAAGCCCAAAGTCAAATGCGGGTCGAGACCGCCACCCCGCTGTGCGCGAAGAGACTGAATCGCTTCCTGCCGGCGACGCTCGCGCAGGTCACCCCAACTGTTCTTTTCTCCGGCCTTCACCCCAATCCGATCATACTGGCTGGCGATGGCAATGATCCGGGCACCGATGGGGATCGACTCTCCCTTCAGGTGGTCGGGGTATCCGACACCGTCGTAGCGCTCGTGGTGCGCGCGAATGATCTTGCCGATCTCGACGAAATGTTCATTGGAGCTGACGATCTGCTGGCCGAACTCGGGATGGCGCCGGAAGAGGGCTTTGCTCTGCTCGTTCAGCTTGCCGATCTCAAGCTCACTCGATTTGGCGAGGTGTTCAGGCAGACAGACGAGTCCAACGTCATGCAGGCGTGCCGCGATTTCGACCTCTTCGATCTGCTCATGCTCCAGGCCCAGCCGGGCCGCCAAGTCTCGCGCCAACGATGCGACGCGGGTCGAGTGTCCGCCGAGCGCCTCGTCATAGGTTTCCAGCATGGCCGAAAACATCTGGACTGCTCCGAGCAGGCTGCTCTTGACCCTGACATAGAGGACTGCCAGTTCCGTGTTCTTGAGCGACAGTTCTACGTTGCGTAACCGGATTTCTCGCTCCGCTTGTTTCCGCTCGAAGGCATAACGAATAGCACGCTCCAGCAGCGGCGCATCGATTCGACCTTTGATCAGGTAATCAGCCGCCCCGGCTTTCATCGCCTCGACGTCGATCACACGATCTCCCTGCCCGGTCAGCAAAATCATCGGGGCCTGACAGCCATTAGTTATCGCCTCACGCAGGAGCTCTAAGCCATCGTGCTCGCCGAGACGATAGTCGAGCAGATAGACATCGTGCCGAGGGCATTGGATCTCTTTCACAGCGGCATCATAAGTCGCTACCCACTCAAGCTGGAAATTGGCGCCCTCAATCTCAGCGAGCAGGTCGCGCGTCATGACATAGTCGTCCTCATCATCATCGACGAGCAGAACATTCAATGGGCCTGTCCTCATCTGGAGCTCCCTACTTTTTCGAGGCCTGCAACCTGAAGCGCGCCGTGAAATAAAACGTGCTCCCCTGGCCAACAATACTCTCAATCTGAATCTTGCCCCCCATCACATGGATTAACTGGGAGGAGAGTGCCAGACCCAGCCCAAGGCCGCCATACTTACGCGTCGTGGATCCGTCCACTTGTGTGAAAGCGTCTAAAATCAGGCTCTGCTTCTCTGGGGGGATACCAATGCCTGTGTCAGCAATCCTAAATCGCACACAGATCTCATCCTCTGTGTGCGATTCTGCCTGAACGCTGACCGTCACCTCGCCTCGCTCAGTAAACTTGATGGCATTGCCAACGAGATTAACAGCAATCTGGCGCAACCGCTCTGGGTCGCCGACTAAGGCGTCCGGCACTTCGGGGGAGATCTGGCAGAAAAGTTGGATCCCTTTCTGATGAGCGCGTCCGGCAAGTATCTCCATCAGGTCCCCTAAAAGATCGCGGAAGGAGAAACCCATCAGATTTAGCCCGAGTGTGCCTGACTCAATTTGCGAGAAGTCCAAGAGATCATTAAGCAGCAACAGCAGCGCAGCAGCCGAGGATTGTACCGTACTCAAATATTCGCGCTGTTCAGCAGTAAGCTCCGTATCGAGAGCCAGCTCGGTCATCCCGATGATGCCATTCATGGGAGTCCGAAGTTCGTGGCTGATGTTAGAGAGGAATTCGCTCTTGGTTCGGTTCGCGGCCTCGGCAGCCTCTTTGGCCTGTCTTAATTCTGCCTCCGCTTGCTGGTGCTTAATGGCATAACGAATGGCGCGCTCGAGCAACAGCGCATTGATCTGTCCCTTGATCAGGTAGTCCGTCGCTCCAGCCTGCATCGCCGCGATGTCGACTTCGTGATCTCCCTGCCCGGTCAGTAAGACGGTCGGCGCTTGGCAGCCTCTGCTCACCGCTTCGCGCAATAGTTCTAGCCCATTGTGCTCACCCAACCGGTAATCGAGCAGATAGACATCATGCGCGTCCCGTCCAATTGCTTCGAGCGCCGCCTCATACGTCGCGATCCATTCCAGTTCGTAGCTCACCCCCTTAACCTCAGCGAGCAAGTCGCGGGTGATTACGTAGTCATCCTCATCGTCATCGACAAGTAGCACTCTCATTGGTTGCTCATTCATCACATTCCGATTCTTTAGGGGGGACCTTGATAGTCTCGATCCAGTATTTATGCCAGGCTCCCTATGAGGATTTGGCAGTGACACCTTCACGCGGGGCCCCACCACATTCCTCTTCCCACTGCGCCTCAGCCGCAATCAGTATTTCTGCCGTCTCGCCGTCCACCGGCTTGGAGAAAAAATATCCTTGTCCCTGTTCGCACCCCAGCGCTTTGAGGTGGGCCAGTTGCTCCGCCGTTTCGATCCCTTCGGCAATCACCCCGATGCCCAAGTTGCGGGCGAGCGTGAGGATCGTCCGGACAATCTCCGAGTTCTTACCATCGACGCCTATCCGGCTGACGAAGGAGCGGTCGATCTTGAGTCCGTCCACCGGGAACTGGTGCAGATAGCTCAAGGATGAATAGCCCGTGCCGAAATCATCCAGGTGCAACTGCACCTTTCGCGCCCGCAATCGCCAGAGCATGGTGGTGGCGGTTTCGGGGTTGTCCAGGAGCGCGCTCTCTGTCATCTCCAGCTTCAAACCGCTCGCCTCCAGGCCGGTCTCTGCGAGCGCTTGTGCGACTTGCTCGATCAGATCAGATTGAGCGAATTGTTTGCTGGAAAGATTGACGCTGACCGTCAATGGCAGATGAGTCGGAAATTGCTGCTGCCACTCGCGCATCTGGCGGCAGGCTTCGCACAGCACCCACCGGCCGACGTGGAGGATCAATTTAGTCTCTTCCGCCAGCGGGATGAACTCCGCCGGTGAAATCAGGCCGCGTTCCGGATGCTGCCAGCGGACGAGCGCCTCAAAGCCCGCCACCCGGCCGGTGGCGAGGGAGACAATCGGCTGGTACCACACCCGCAACTGCTCGCGCTCGACGGCCTGCCGCAAGTCAGTCTCCAGCCGCAACAGCCTCACTGCGCGGGCGTGCATGGCCTGATCAAAGACCTCATGCCTCGCCTTGCCTTGCGCCTTGGCGCGATACATGGCCGTGTCGGCATCGCGCAGGATTTCTTCCGGCCGTTCATAGCCGGTCGCGCTCAAGGCGATGCCGATGCTGGTGGTCAGGTAGACTTCTTGCCCGCTCAAGTTGAAAGGCCAGGCGAGTTCTTGTTGAATGCGGTCGGCGACTTGGGTGGCGTCGCTGAGGCCGTTGATCTCGTCGAGCAAGATGGTGAACTCGTCTCCCCCCAGGCGGGCCACTGTGTCTCCGGGGCGCAGGCACGCTTCGAGCTTGCGGGCGGTGGCAATCAGCAGTTGATCGCCGATGACGTGCCCAAGGCTGTCGTTGACCACCTTGAAGCGATCCAGGTCCAGGAAGAGGACGGCAAAGGAATAGTTCGCATGCCGTTTCGCGTGCCTGATTAACTGCCCCAGCCGATCCATGAACAAGGCTCGGTTCGGCAGACCCGTGAGGCCGTCGTGAAAGGCATCGTGCAGTAATTGCTCCTCGGCCCGCTTGCGCTCCGTGATGTCTTGCGCCGCGCCCAAGATCTGCAGCGGCAAACCATCAGCCCTGGCGAAGACCGTATCGCGGCTGTGAAACCAGCGCCATCCGCCATCGGCGGATTTCAGCCGGTACTCCGTCTCAATGATCTCGCCATCCTCGGCGTCGTCGAGCCGTCTGACCCGGTCGGTGAGTTGGGTCACATCCTCCGGGTGCAGCAGATCAAAGACGGTCGCGGCCATCTCTCGGACCTCTTCCGAGGTGTAGCCGAGGGTCGCGGCGACATCACGGTTGGCATAGATGTTACGTTGCTGCATGATGTCGTACAGATAGAGGATATTCGGCGTGGCGTCGGCGATCCGTTGGATGAAACGCTGGTTCTCCTCGAGCGTCTCCTCCGTCCGCTTGCGTTCGATCCCGTAGCGAATGGCCCGTTCCAAGAGAGGCGCGTCGATCTGCCCCTTGACCAGATAATCCGCGGCGCCAGCCTTCATGGCTTCGAGATCGACCTCACGATCCCCTTGCCCGGTGAGCAAGATCAGTGGCGCCCGGCAGCCCTGCTCGACCGCTGCGCGCAATAGCTCCAGCCCGCTGCGCTCCCCCAGCCGGTAGTCGAGCAGATAAACGTCATGCTGCCAGCTCCTGATGGCCTCCAAGGCTAGGTCATAAGTGTCTATCCATTGGAGTTCACAGCTCACCCCGGTCATCTCGGCGAGCAGATCGCGCGTCATGACATAATCATCCTCGTCGTCATCGACGAGCAGAATCCGCAACCGGTCTCTCTCCATCTCAGCCTTTAATCCTCTCGGGAGGCAGTTCCACCACCTCGAACCAGTATTTTTTCAGGGTCTTCATGACATCGACCAGCGCGTCAAAGGTCACCGGCTTGGTGATGAAGGAATTGACGCCCAGGTCATAAGTGCGATAGATGTCTTCCTCCGCCTTGGAGGTCGTCAGCACGACGACGGGGATGCGCCGCAACCGCGGGTCGGCTTTGATCTCCTTGAGGGCCTCGCGCCCATCTTTCTTCGGCATATTCAGGTCGAGCAGGATCAGACCCGGCAACGCCGTCTCGCTCAGTCCGGCGTACCGGCCTTGCCGCGAGAGGTAGTCCATCAACTCCTCCCCATCCTCGACGAAGTCCAGGATGTTGATCAGGCGGCTCTCCTCCAGCGCCTCCTGCGCCATGAGGCGGTCGTCGGCGTCGTCATCAGCCATCAAGATCATGATGGCTCTCCGTTCGGTGTTCATACCGGGTTCTCTCCTTGGGGTTGTGTGGCGGGCAGAGTGACGATGAAGGTCGCCCCTTGCCCCGGTGTGCTCTTGGCCGTGATGCTGCCACGGTGGCGCTCCGCGATCTTACGGCAGATCGCGAGGCCGATACCCGTGCCCTCGTATGAGGTGCGCCCGTGGAGACGCTGGAAAACGGTGAAGATGCGGTCCAGATACTTCTCATCAAAACCGATGCCGTTGTCTTCCACCAGGATTTGATACAGCCCGGCGTCGGAAGCTTGATCGGCGGCGTGGCGACCGTTCAAGAGCTGGCCGGAGACTTTGACGAGGGGCGCTTCATCCGGGCGGTGGAATTTAAGCGCATTGCCGATCAGGTTCTGCAGCAGTTGGCGCATCTGTGTCGGGTCGGCGTCAATGACGGGCAGGTGGCTTACTTCCACCCGCCCGCCGGTCTGCTCCACCCGCGTCTCTAAGTCGGACAAGACGCCTTGCGCCACCTCGGCCAGATCGACGCGGGAGAAGGGCTGCGCTCTGGTCGTCACCCGCGAGAAGGAGAGCAGGTCATTGATCAGGGTCTGCATGCGTCCGGCCGCCTGCTGCATCCGGTCCAGGTAATCACGCCCTTGCTCGCTGAGCGCCTCGCCACATTTAGCCTTGAGGCGGTCGCCGAAGGCCAGAATCTTGCGCAGCGGCTCCTGCAGGTCGTGCGAGGCGACATACGCGAAGTCCTGCAACTCGCGGTTGTTCCGTTCCAACTGGGCGGCATAGATTTTCAACTTTTCCTCGGCCCGCTTGCGCTCGGTGATGTCAGCGATGATGCCGATCGTCCCGATGATGGCGCCCTGCGTGTCACGCAGCGGGGCGAAGGAGCTACTGACCTGGATGATCAAACCATCCTTTCGCACTCGGCGCGTCTCCAGGTTGGGGAAGGCCGACGTTCCTTCACTCCGCAGAAACTGCTCGCGGAGCGCTAATTGGTTCGGCAGATCCTCCTCCGGGATGGTGGGCAGGAGCCGCCCCATGACCTCTGGCTCGGTCCAACCGAACAGCCGCTCGGCGGCCGGGTTCCAGAGCTTAACTTTTCTCTCCATATCCAGAGCCACGATGGCGAGCGGCGAAGCTTGAATGAAGGTCTGCAAGGTTTGATTGGTTTCGTGGAGCACCTCCTCGGCCCGCTTGCGCTCGGTGATGTCGGTCGCGACTCCGAGGATTTGGCTCGCCAAGCCGTCGGGTGAAATGATGGGTCGCTTGATGGTTTGCACCCAACGGCGATGGCCCGCGGCCGTCGTGATGAACTCTTCCGGGATGAACCTTTCACGCCGCGTCTCCAGGACTTCGAGATCGTCGCGGCGGAAATGTTCGACCTCCGCTCGGTTTGGGTTGAAGTCGGCGTCCGTCTTGCCGAGCAGCTCTTCGACCCGGCTGCCGTAGGCGTCAGCCAGAGCTTGGTTGGCCAGGGTGAAGCGCCCGGCCCGGTCTTTGGCGAAGATGAAACTTGGGTTGAGATCGATCACCTGACGCAGGAAAGCGCGTTGGTCGGTTAATGCTCGCTCGGCCCGCTGGCGTTCAGCGATCTCGGCGCGCAATCCCTCGTTGGCTTGGGCGAGTTCAGCCGTGCGCTCTCTCACCCGGATCTCCAACTCATCATGCGCTCTTTGCAGCGTCTCTTCCGCCCGCTTGCGCTCGGTGATGTCGTGCGCCACGCAGAACATCAACCGGTCAGTTTCCGACCAAAAGGCACTCCACATCACGCTCACCAGCGATCCATCTTTGCGCCGGTAGCGATTCTCGAAATCGGTCATAGCTTTGCCGGCCATGATTTCGCCGGCCGCCTGGTTGGTTTTGCCGACGTCTTCGGGCGCAACGAGTTCGAGATAGGGTCGGCCGATCAATTCATCTGGATGATAACCCCAGAGTTTGAAACTCGCAGGACTGACCTTAACGAATCTCCCTTCGGCGTCGATGGAACAGATGACATCCTGAGCATTCTCGATCATCGCGCGCTCCTTCTTGGCTGCCTCCTCCAACATCCGCGCTATCCCGTGAAAGACGCGATCTAGGTGTGCGATCTCATCGGCCCCGGTCATCGGCGGGGCGAGAGACTTCCCTTCGACCAAGCATTGCGCGTTTTCGGTGAGGGTCAAGATGCGGCTACTAATCCCGCGGCTGAAGAGGAAGGCCAGCATGAAGGTAAGCAAGCTGTCGACCGCGGTCCCGGCGACCAGGAGCCAATTGAACCGCTGCCAAGACCTCTCCACCGTCAGACGCCGGGCCACGTCCAGCCGCTCTTCCTCCTGCAGAAAAACGGACAACGCATGGCGGAAATCATCCATGAGCTGTTTGCCCCGGCCGCTTTTGACCCGTTCAGCCGCCTGATCCCTGGCGCCGGCACGCACCAGCCGCTCAGTCTCTGTTAAGGCCGCCATTCTCTCGGTGCCTATCACCCGGAGCCGCTCAGCCCTGGTCTCTTGTTCCGGGTTATCGCGGACGAGCGTTTGAAGCTGTCTGATCGCCTCGGGCACTTCCCGGGTCGCCTGATCATAAGAGGCAGCGAAGGCTGGATCACCCGTAATCACATAACCTCGCACACCGGCCTCGGCCGCGGCCAGACTTCTGAAGAGGGCCTGCGTTTGCACAATGACCTCTTTGGAATGTGAGGACCAGGCTTGGGCCTGCTCACTACTCCGCTTCATCTCGGTCACGAGCCAGACAAAAGCCAGAACAAACACGAGTGGGATCGAAATGACGATCAACCCTTTGGAGGCGATCCTCCACCGCGTGAGCCGGTGGAGGACCAGCCCTAACAAGCCAGCGCTGACGAGCGCGAGGATGAGTTGCAGAATATGATTGAGCATAGAGTCACTTTGGACCGTAGCGCTAAAACAGACGAAGAGGACCGGCACCGCCACGATGACCATAGCTGGACTCCACCGGGGCAACCCTTCTTCTGTTCGGGGAGCGTGCCGCCAGTAATAGCCGAGCATCACGCCGCCATAGGCGGCAAACCCCAGCGCGGTGTGGACGGCCATTTGGCTGCCGAGGTGAAAGGGCAGGACGTAGGTGATTCCCAGTAGATAGCCCAAGACGGAGGCCAGCCCGAGGCTCAAGGGCAAGGTGTGCGCGGTGGCAAAGAACGCCAGCGCGTTGGGATGCCACGCGAGCACGGCCAACGCAAGGCCTGAACTGGCGAAACTCAAGGCGCTAGTCAAGGCCATCCGTCCAGGGTCGGCCGAGAGCGTGCGCTCCCAGGGGTAGAAAAAGGCGGTGTCGATCCCGAGCGAGATTCCGGTGGCGTACTCAAAGACCACCAGCGCGCCCATCACCGCCACCAAAACGCCGCCCACCGCGGGCAGAAGCGGATGGCCTCGCCGGGCCACCAGCGCCCAAGCGCTCGCCCCCAGCACAAGGAAGCACAAGGCGGTGTTGTACTGCATGGGAATGACGCCGGGCAGGACCTGGACGAGGACGCGCGCATGGAGGTGCCAGCCGGCGAGCACGCCGATCCCGACGCACATGATCACGATTAAAGTGACGAGAGTCACCGCCTCCCAAAACGAGCGGGTGGGTGATTTTTCAGTGCTCATCAGACCTCACATTCACCAATTTATTGTGCTGCACGCTAAGAGTTGAGGGTCCCCTGCTTGGCGAACGGGCCGGAACGAGCGATGTGGACAAGGATGTTGGCCTGCCTCCCCGTGAACAGGTGGGGTCGTCGCCACGGCAACGCTGTGTCGTCGTCCGCGCCTCCCACGATCAAAACGCGTAGCGATGTGTTCATCTAACTGCTCCTGGCTGATGAGGGGCTTAATGTTCGAGGAGCCCAAACGGCTCAACATAAGTGGACGAAAAATAGAGGGGCTTCAGCTACGGTTCTTTCCACGCAGACCGATCATGAAGACAGTGAAGATCAGCTTGCACCTTGACCGTCACTAGCCATTTGGTCTTGGTCAAGCAGACCCAACAATCGAGGTTGGTGGAGTATCAGCCGGTTATGGCAGAGGACTTCCTTGCCGGCCGAACTGAGGGATCAGGAGGAAGCTGGTAAAACTGTCCCCAAGTTCGTTAGGCTTCTGAAATGGCGTGCGAGCACCAGCCGGAATCGCCGTTCCTGTAGATCCTGAGACTCGCGTGATCAGGTCCTTAACTCACCAGTATTAAAAGAGCTGCGCTTTTTCGGTCGTGGTATTTAAGCAGTGTCAGAGACTTCAGTCAAGCTAAATCACTCTTACCATGCCAGTTATCTAGGGTAGTAGGCTAATCAAGCTCTCTTCGGCCAACCGTAGACCTAAAGGGCAGCAGCCTGAGTGAGCAGCTCTGGCTCACGCTGGAGCTGCGGAGGAGATGAGCGCAAGAGTTGGGCACTTCATCCGGCTACCGGTAATTGTGCAATTGATCAGGTGGATGAGGGTTCCAAGGCCGAGGTCTGAAACAGTAATGGGAGCCGTTAAGCCCCCACGTTCGACCGCAAATCTCAGCCATTGATTTCTCTGCGGCCAGTTGCTGTGATTATGGCCGTCAGGTCCGGGAAAGGCAAGAAAGGGAGAGCGTCAAAGAGCAAAGGCCACTGAGAATGCCCCGTTATTCTCAGCGGCCTTTGCATCGAGTAAAACGATCAGAAAAAGGACCTGCGGTGGCCCCGAACTGCCGCCGCGAACAACCCAAGCTAACTATTACAGCGGCAGTCAACCGCAGGTCCCGATTCCGCTCTTCTCGATTGCGAAGTGCGTGCCATTAGGTAGAGGGTTCGGAGGCCTTCGGCTAAATGGCTTGCGGAGACAAGTTGACTTGACGGAGGGCGGGGCGGGGACCGATCAAAAAGATCGAAAAGTGTCATGATCTGTCACTTTGACCTGCCACCAGGCGATATTCTGCACCCACTCACCGCTTGGTGTGTGTGCGCACAAAGCAAAAGGGCGGACCCGAAAGCCCGCCCTCGCTGTGCCAGCCCTACTTGCGACGTGTCAGTTAGGCTTCTTCTCTTTATCCTCCCCTGTGCCCTTATTTTCTTTGGGCAGTTGGCTGTTTTGTGAGGTTGTCGATCAGAGCTTGAGGTGGAGGGCTTCTTCGAGTTTGGCGAACTTCCGCTCGATCTTCTGCTCCAACTGCTCTACGCGCTCGCGGACATCAAGTTTCTCTTCTAGGTATTTACGCTCGCCTTCAAACCCGGCGTTTACGATCCGGGCCAGTGTCTCGGTCTGTTCGTCGGCGTAGGCTTTCAGCTCATTGGTTTGCTGATCCATTTTCTGGTCAAACTTTTTATAAAGTGTGGTGAGCGTTTGATCAAAATGCTCTTGCGATAGTGGAGTCATAATGGTGAGAAGTTAATGACAAAGGAATCGTATCAGGTTGGGAGAATCCGTCAAGGAGCTGTACGAGACAGGGAAAGCAGCAAAGAGGGTGGGGGGCGTAATAGGCTCGAAAGGCGAATTGTTCCCTCTATAGTTCTCTGGCCTTAGTGGGTAAGATGCAATTACAGACATTTCCAGGCAGAACGGCTCACCACCTGCCCGTCTGTCTAAAACCCGCTGGAACAAGAGGGCTGATTTTGCATTGCCCGGATCTACGATGGGCTATCTCCATGACCGTAATTCGGTAGAAGAGAGAACGTTTGAATTGACCAAAGCTCTGCCAAGAACACAGCCGCTGTCTCACACTGATTGTGATGACCTCGCCTTGGTTCGCCGCCTTATCAATGAGCATCCGAAGGAGACACTGAATCAATTGTGTGAGCGGGTGCAGACTGAGTATCACCTAACCACGAGCCACTCTACCCTGTCCCGAGCACTGAAATGTCTCGGCCTTAGCCGTAGGAAAAGGACTAGCCACAGGACGCGACGAGAGGGCCGCAAAACAAGATCGTGCCTGGTTCGCCACCAAGGATTTCAATCAAGAATGTGAGAGTGGGGATTGTACGTGTAGCGCCCAATATTGCGCCATTTCGTTTCCCTCCTGCTTGAGAATCCTGGGTTTCTGACCGTATGATTATCGTGGAGGGCGACAACCTATCGTCACCTATCCGGAACACGACAAGGAGTAGGCAGAATCAAAAAGGCCCCGATCTGCCTCGGGGCTGATTGATCATGCTCATTGAGTCTCACTGGTCAGTGATGTCTTCGATCTTAAAGTTGAATTTTGGAAGCACGAGATCTCTGAGATAGACGGACCCCACCAAGAGCACTGCATCGACATCCGCTCCCTGAAAGGGCACTGTTCACTCGTAGGATTTGCTCGCTGGTCATTTTGATGTTCAAGATGCAGCGAGTTCGCCGGTTTCATCACCTACCATACCTTGTGCACCTGATAAGTGCTCTTCCGTCTGGACTGGTCAAGTCAACTCGAACCCGCGTCCGGCGAACGATCGTGCGGCATAGTTCGCTCGTGTTAGGGGAGATGTCCCTTAATGGCAAACTCAATCATTAAATGTCATACTTTCGCCCGCGGCGGCCCTCACCAACGCGGCCCGAGCGGTAAACTGCTGATTCGAAGGTGTAGGATAATGTGAAAAAATTTTCCTGAGCCGCCGAAAAAACCGGCCACTCAATTGTCTTAAGAGTGTAGTCACTGGTTTCTGCCTGGTAAGACTCTCTTGCACAATTAGCCGGTGGACCACAGCGAGTGTCTTACCGGAGAGTAAATGAAGCCACGACCCACGCCCGGAGAAGCATGTCCCTTTTTCGTTTGAAGAGAAAAGCCACTCCGAACGCCGGGGCTGAGTTGTCTGCCGAAAATGACTTGCTTCACCTGAGACAGGAAACTTTGAAGCTCGAGCAGAAAGTCACCGGCTATTTTGAGCAATGGCGTGAGCCGGTGCATCGCTATCTGGTCGCGGCCTTCGGGAATCCGGCGCAGGCAGAAGACGTAACGCAGGAGGCTTTTCTACAACTCTACCGCTGCCTGCACGCCGGCCAATCAATCGGGAATGTGCGCGCCTGGGTCTTCCGGGTGGCGCACAATCTGGCGGTCAATCAGATCAAAACCCAGCAATTCATCACGCCGCTTGATGAGGAAACTTGGGAAGAGTTACGGCAGTCGTATCAGGATACCGGGCCGAACGCGGAGCAAAAGCTGATGCAGCAGGAAAAGTTCGACCGGTTACGGACTGCGGTCGCGTCTCTGACGCTCGCGGAGCGACAGTGCTTGCACCTGAGGACCAAGGGACTTCGCTACCGGGAGATCGCGGAGATTCTCGACCTGAGCACGACGACCGTGGCGGAAACGCTCTACCGCGTGATCGAGAAGCTGGCGAAAGAAAGTTATGGATAATCTGCTTCAGAACGGCCTGAATGAAAATGAACAGCACCCGCCGCGCGAACAGTTGCTGCTGCATGTGGATCGGGAGTTATCGCCCAAGGAGGCGGCGAACATCGAGACGCATCTGGGAGCTTGTTGGTCGTGCCGCGCGCGAGTCAGCAAGATCGAAAGATCTATCGCCGATTTTATCGAGTTTGATGGCGCAGTGCTGACGCCGCATCTCAGTTCTCCGCCGAACGGCTGGCGCGGCTTCGATCGAGGCTTGGAACAAGTGGTGGCCGAAAGCGGGAGCAGGTCATGGCTCTCTATTGTCTTCGGTTCGTTAGGCAAGTTCTTTCCTCGAGTGCGCCTTTTCGCTCTGCCGCCTCTCTGGGTCAGGGTGGCCACCGGGTTTCTAACCGCCATCATTATCGTGGCCCTCGTGCTCCGCTCCAATCAGGTGCCGATTGTCTCAGCCAGCGAACTGCTGCGGCATGCGACTGAAGCCCAAGCCGCCAAACTTCATGCGAGAGCGGAGCCGGTCGTGTACCACAAGCTGCAAGTGCGGCGATTAGCATCAGCCTCTGCCCGCGCCGAAACAATGAGCTGGGAAACTTGGAATGATCCGACGAAAGGGCGCTTTCGCCAGTCAATTGAGGAGGCAGGCGGGCGGCGTTTCCTGCCAGTTCCTGCCCAGGGCAGAAGGGTGAGGACGGATCAAGCGGCAGAGCCTGCGCCTCCCACGGTGTTAGTCGAGTTAGCGCAGTTGCTCGAAGCCAATCATATGGATTCGCAGCGCCCGCTGTCGGCTACTTCTTATCAATCCTGGCGCGGGTCCATCACGCCAAAGCGCGAAGAGGTCACGCGGACGCAATTAACTCAGGGACTTGATGCGTTCTTGCTGCGCACGGCTCCGGCAGGTCAAATCAATGTGGGGCAGATTTCAGAAGCGACGTTCGGCGTTCGCGCGCAAGACTGGCACCCCTACGAACTACGATTGAAGGTCAGAGCGGAAGAGGGGGAGCGCATCTACGAGATCGCCGAACAAGCTTCGGAGATCATGAGTCTGGCCGAGCTCGGTCCCGAGATATTTGCCGAGTCGCCCATCGTCGCGCCGCCAAAACTGGTGGTCGCGCTGAAGCCGAGTCCGACGCCTGCTCCAACCCCGACTCCAGTTAAGGCCAATCCGGCGCCTCCCGTGGCCACGGCTGAGTTGGAGATCGAAGTTCTCAGTCTGCTCAATCAAATCGGGGCTACACTCGGCGAAGAAGTGAGCGTGGCGCGGACTTTGGATGGCAGCTTGCGCGTTGAAGGTGTGGTTGAGAATACTGAGCGCCAGCGGGAGATTTTAGCGGCGCTCGCTTTAGTTAAAGATCATCCTGCGATCAAACTGCACATCGAAACGCCGGAAGAAGCCGCGCAGCGGCTTGAGCAGTTGCGTCGGCCGTCTGACCCAGTCAGCGTTCAGATTCAAGAAGCGGCGCCGACGAGCAGCGCGATTCCGTTGGACGGGGAAGTCCGCCGCTATCTGGCCGCGCGGGGGACGCCTGCCGACAAACTGGATGAAGAAGTCAATCAGTTCGCCAACCGCACGCTGAAGCGCTCGCGTCAAGCGATGCTTTACGTCTGGTCATTACGCAAACTGGTCGAGCGATTTTCACCCAGTGATCTGCGCTCGCTCGACCCGCAGGCGCGCGCCAAGTGGCTCGGCCTGATCGGCGAGCACGCCCGAGGGTATCAACGGGAAATCGCGGCGCTCACTCAGGAGCTATCTCAAGTCTTAAGTGCCGAGCCACCGGCCGACGAGATAGTGAGCGAGATGGCCGGCGAATCAGATTTAGCCCGTGCAGTACTGAGGCTGAACGAACTAGGCACGGTCACGGATGAAGCCATCCGCTCGGCCTTCACGCTTTCCGCGAGTAGTTCGGTCGCAATCAAAGCGCCCGCATTTTGGCGGACGCTAAATCATGCCGCGTCGCTCGCGCAGAAGATCGAGCAAGCAGCACACCAACTGAAGAGTGTCACTAACAGCAGGCCGCGTTAACGCAGCTATTCAATACTTCTCAAGAAGGAGTCCCCACCATGCAGAGATATAGGAAAGAATTGTTCCCCGTCATCTTGAGCGCCATGCTGGCGCTGGTCATGGCCAATTTCTTCAGCGCCTCATCAGTTGTTGAGGCGCAGGGGGCGGCGGCCACGCTGAGTGGCACAGTCGTGGACGAAAAGGAGGATGTGGTCTCCGGGGTCGAAGTCACCCTCGTCAACCCCGCGACCGGACTCAAGCGCACGACGAAGACCAATGACGCCGGATTCTATTCGTTTCCGGCGCTCGCGCCGGGCACCTACACCGTGACCACGCAGCGCGACGGCTTTGCGCCGAGAGAGATCAAAGACGTCGTGCTCAATGCTAATGACCAGCGGGCGCTGAGGGTTCAATTGAAGATCGGCGCGGTGGGCGAGACGATCAACGTGACGGCCGATGCGGACACGATCAAGGAAGACCCGTCCGTCGCCACCGTCGTTGATCGCCAGTTTGTCGCGAATCTACCGCTCAACGGGCGCAGCATCCAGACGCTGATCAATCTCACGCCGGGCGCTGTCATCACCGGGGCGAGTTCGCAGAATCCGGGCCAGTTCAGCGTCAACGGGCTGCGCACGAGCACCAACTACTTCACAGTGGACGGGGTAAGCGCCGATTTCGGCAGTAACAACTTCGCCGGCTATAACCCGGCTGTTGCCGGCGCGGTGCCGGCGACCAGTATGCAGGGCAGCTTCAGCAACCTGGTCTCGATTGACGCGCTGCAGGAGTTCAAGATTCAGACCTCGACTTTCTCGCCGGAGTTCGGGCGTTCGCCGGGCGCGCAGGTCTCGCTGGTGACGCGCTCGGGCGAGAACCAGTTTCACGGCTCGGCTTACAACTACTTTCGCAATGACGCGCTCGACGCCAACGACTTCTTCAACAATCTGAATCGCATCAAAAAGCAACCGCTGCGGTATAACAACTTCGGCGGGACCTTCAGTGGCCCCGTTCAACTGCCGAAGAAGGTTTTCGGGCCGGCCGGGTATCACGGGCGTGATCGCACGTTCTTCTTCTTCTCCTATGAGGGGCAGCGTTTTCTGCTGCCGCAGGGCGCGGTCTTGACCGTCGTCCCGTCTCTGGCGGCGCGCCGCAATGCCCCGAATGAGTATGCGCGTCAGGTTTTGAACGCTTTCCCGCTTCCGAATGGAGCGGACATCGTAAACCCAAGCGGGGCGCTGACCGGCGGCGCCTATTTCACGTCAGCTTATTCTGAGCCATCAGCTTCCAATGCCACGAGCCTTCGCATTGACCACCACTTCAGCCAGAAGGTTTCAATCTTCGGGCGCTACAACACCGCGCCCTCGCGCCAACAATCACGCAGCACTCAGGACCTGTCACAGTTCAACCGGCTCGGGACCAAGACGGAGACGCTTACCATTGGCTCGACGCAGATCTTCAGCACCAAGCTGGTGAACGAGGTGCGGCTCAATGGGAGCCGGAACGACGGCACCTCACGAAACCTCTTTGACGGTTTCGGAGGCGGCACAGCTCCTCCGGAAGCCGTGCTCTTTCCGCCGAATGTCCTCAACGGGCCGCGGCGCGGTATTATCACCCTAAACGGCCTCTCACTCGTTGCCGGAAACCCATTCACGACTGTTAGCCTCGGCACGGACGAACTTTTCCGGAACCGCCAAATCACAGTCGTAGACAATCTCACCTCGACGCACGGCGCGCATCAACTGAAGTTCGGCGTGGATTATCGCTGGCTCTCGCCGATCATTGCGCCGGCAGGTTTCGTGGATAATGCACAATTCCCCAACCTCGCCGGCGTGTACAACAACATCGCGTCATCCGTGCTGGCGATCAGAGGAGTAGGCTATACGCTTCAGTTCCCGACCTATTCGTTTTACGCGCAGGATACCTGGCGCGCCAGCCAGCGTTTGACCTTGACCTACGGATTGCGTTGGGAGATCAACCCGGCGCCGTCCGCCCGCGGCGACAATCAGATTCTGACGGTCAAAGAGATTCGAGATTTGAATGCAGTGGACTTCTCCTATCTTGAGCTGGCGCCTCTAGGCACGCCTCAGTTTCCGACCAGCTATCAGAACTTTGCTCCGCGTGTCGGGGTGGCCTATCAACTATTAAGGACAACCGGGCGGGAACTGATGTTGCGTGCCGGCTGGGGCCTTTTCTACGACCTCGGGCAGAATGGTTTCGGCAGCGTCGGGTTCCCATACTCGGCAACAAAGAGCCTGCCCAATGAGCCAGTCCCGCTGCGCGAATCGGTGGCCGTCTTTCCCGCGCCTAACTTCACGCTCAGCACAACCAACCGGGCAAGCGTGACGACGGCGGACCCCAATTACCGCGTGCCGCGTGTTTACCAGTGGAACCTGACGCTAGAGCAATCACTCGGTAAAGATCAGACTCTATCGATCGCCTATGTCGCGTCCGCCGGACGCGATCTACTGCGCACCACGACCTTTTCGTTTCTAACGGCTCCGGACCCGGCCAACCCGACCAGACCCTACAGTCCCAACTTCTCGTCGCTGACGGTGCGCGGAAACGGTTCGACTTCCGACTACCATTCGCTGCAAGTCCAGTTCACCCGCCGCCTCTCGCGGGGCTTGCAGGCGCTCACCTCCTACACCTGGTCGCACGCGATTGATAGCGGCTCGGCCGATCTGGACCGCACCGTTCCTGGCAGTTTGGCCAACACGACGATTGACCGCGCCAGTTCCGATTTCGACGTGCGTCACGTCTTCAGCGGAGCCGTGACCTATAACATCCCAGCGCCGAAGTGGAATAGTTTCGCGGACGCGCTGCTGCGCAACTGGTCACTCAACAGCGTCTTCTTCGCTCGCAGCGCAACGCCCTTTGGCCTGACCGCAGATGAACAGCAGAGCACCACCTTGTTCCGTGTGACGTTCTCTCGGCGGCCGGACATGATTGCGGGCGTGCCATTCTTCATTGAAGATGCGGCGGCGCCGGGTGGCAAGCGCATCAATCCGGCGGCGTTCGCTTTTCCGGCTGCCACACGGGCGCAGGGAACGCTGGGGCGCAACGCGTTGCGCGGCTTCGGCGCGTGGCAGGCAGACCTCGGACTGCACCGGCAGTTCAATCTCACGGAGCGCTTCAATCTTCAGCTCCGGGCTGAAGCCTTCAATCTGTTCAACCACGCGAATTTCGCCAATCCCGGGGCGCCGTTCGCAAATGTGAATCTTTCGTTTGCGACCGCCACTCCTGGCTCGATCGCAATTGATAGCCCGCGGCTGCGCTCACTGCAGATGCTCGGCAGGGGGTTAGGAGGCGGCAGCAACAGCGGCGGCTTCAATCCGATCTTCCAGGTCGGCGGCCCGCGCTCCTTGCAGTTCGCGTTGCGATTGCAGTTTTAGCTGGTTCTGTGGGGCGTGCCGACGAGGCGGGAAGGCCGCTCGAAGCGGCACGCCAAGACTTTTCTCAACGATTTACAATTGAGGAAGCATGAAAGCAAAGATAAATCTCGCAGTGAGAACACAGCGGCTTTACCGCTGGCTGCTGGCTCCGGTAATCGTACTCGCGTTATTGGCCGCGGTCGCCTTCGCGCAATCGCAGCCCGCAACGACCCCGCCCAAACGCCCGGCCCTTCCTGAAGACGAAATCGTCGGTAAAATGCAGGCGGCCAGAAATGATCCCGCGCAATACGTCGAACTCCTCCTCAGACTCGTCAAAGAGTTTCCGGAATCTCGTTATGCCGAGAGCGCCGGTTTCAACTTCTCCTCCGCGCTCAAGAAGCAGGCTCAGAAGGGGAATGATCCAGCGATTATGCGCGCGCTGGCCGAGAGCTTTATCGCCGGCACAGCATCAGCGCCAGCACCGTTGCGGGTGAGAATCAACAGCACCGCCCTGAGGGTGATGCTCGACCACAATCTCGCCGAGCAAGCGGCCACGCTCGCGCGCCAGACCGTGGCCATCTTAAATGAGCAGGAGTACGTCACATTTGTGCGCAAGGGGTACGAGCGCGACATCGCAAACGCCTTGAAGGCAAACCCGAACTATAAGCCCAGGCCATTTTTAGAAAGCGAGTACACCGACCGATTCCGCCAAGAGAGCTCCGCGTATTACAGCTTACTCGGACGCGCTCACCTCAAGTTAAATGACCTGACGCAAGCCGAAGCGGCTTTTAAGCGGGCCTACGAGATCAGCCCCGACGCGCCAGCCGCAGCCGGTCTCGCCACCATTCTGGAAAAACGCGGCAAGGACGCCGACGCCATCGAATACATGACTCAGGGCATGCTCACAGGCAAGTTAGACAAGGCGGGCATCGAGCAGTTTCAGGCTCTTTACCGGCGGACGCACGGCGGCAAACTCGACGGCGTCGAAGAGTACCTCGATGGTCGTTACCGCAAGGGCTACCGCAATCCCTTGAAAGGTGAAAAGCACACGCCGGCCCATGCGAGCAATGGCCGGGCTGTGTTGGCGGAATTTTTTACCGGGGCCGGTTGCATCCCATGCATCCCGTTTGACTATTCCTTCGAGGCAGCGCTCGAAGGCTACTCGCGCAACGACCTCGTCTTGCTCGTCTATCACTGGCACGCGCCGACTCTCGATCCCCTAGGCAACCGCTCCAGTGACGCGCGGGTCGCCTATTACGGCGTCCAAGGGGCGCCGACAGTCTTTCTCAACGGACAGAGATTCAAGATAGAAGGAGGGGCCGACGACGCCAGGGTCAAGAGCGAGGCTGAAAAAAAGGCGACGACCGTCTATTCAGCCGTGACTTCGGTCATCAACCGAGAGCTCGAAACCCCATCACAGGCGCGGCTCAAGCTCGACGCAGTGCGCGCGGGCAAAGGCGTCAAAGCCACCGTGACAGTTGACGGCCTGAAAGAGGCCGCGCCTGATGCCACCCTGTATTTCGCGCTCGTTGAAGAAGAGGTCCACTACAGCGGTGAGAACGGGCTGCGTTTTCACCCGATGGTTGTGCGCAGCCTCGCTCAAGCGACAGGCGCACGCGACTACGGCTTCAAAGTCGCTCCGGGCCAGGCCAACAAATTCGAACACGTCTTTGACCTCGACGGCATCGCCACTGAGAATCTGCGTTATTACGACGAGTGGCCAGTGGAGCGGAACAAAGAGGTGAATGCGCGCATCGGGGGCGATGCTGGTTTTGACGTGGGAAAATTCAAGGAGCAGAAGCACCTGATCAATCCCAACCATCTTTCGGTCGTCGCCTTCCTTCAGGACAATCAAACCAAAGCCATCCTGCAAGCCGTTTACTTGAAGGTGTCGCCGGTGGTCGATCAAGGAAGCCGGTAAAGGAGTGAGAGCAGTGTGGATGCAGAGAAAGATCACCATGCTGATGGCGGCGCTGACCCTGATGCTGCTGATGACGGGCGCGGCGGCGCAGGAGGTCGAAAACCCGATCACCTGGTCGCTCAAGGCCAGCATACCAGCGAGCGCGCCCAAGCCGGGCGATAAATTCACGGTGCTACTGACGGCGAAGATCGCGGAAGGCTGGCATCTATACTCTCCCGAACAACAGCCCGGCGGGCCGATCCCGACTCGCATCACCTTGCCCGCCGATCAGCCGTTCAAATTAGCTGATACGATTGACCTGCCGGATCCGCGAACTGAGATGGATCCGAACTTCAACCTTGAGACGCAGTTCTATGAAGAAGAAGCGACCTTCGGCCTGCCGGTCGTGGTCGCCACCAACGCCCTGGCAGGCAAACAAGAGGTCAAGGTCAACGTCAGCTTCCAGACCTGCAACGGCCAGAGATGCCTGCCTGTCAAAGTTGTGAAGCTTGAGATGGAGATCAAGATCACTGCGCCAGAGCCGAATCTGCAGGCGGCCAACACACCAGCGACTCAGAAACAATCTACGCCCGCACCTGTTTCTACTCACGCGGACACCGCGCCAACCGCTATCACTGTGGGCGCGACTGTCCCCGATTTCACTTTTACTGATTTCAATGGCCAGTCCCACAAATTCTCCGAGTTTCGCGGAAGATACGTGCTGCTCGACTTCTGGGCCACGTGGTGCGGCCCGTGCCTGGCCGATATGCCGCGCTTGCGCAAACTCTACGACAAGTACCAGTCACAGGGCTTTGAAATCCTTGGCCTGGACAGCGAGACGCTCGGGCAGGACACGGATGAGACTGACTGGCAGACCCAGGAACAGGCGAAGAAGATCGCGACAGCTAAAGGCGCGGTGTGGACGCACGCCACGGCGGCGACGGCCGTGCCCGTGGCCAACAAGATTTTCAACGTCGAAAGCTTGCCGGCCAAGATCATAATCGACCCGCAGGGAAAAGTCGTCGTCTGGGTGAAGGGGAAAGATGACCTAGACGCGATGCTAGCGAAGTTGTTGGCCGGGACTAATCGTTCAGACCGATAATTCTTCCGCGATCACATTGGCGGCAAACAAACCATCACCTGCCCATCAGCTGAATTTATTGGCGTAGGGGGAGAGAAGGATAATTATCTCCTTGAGATCGTCTGGCCTTGGTCTAGGATTCACCTCTCCGTGTGATAGTTTCGCCGCCACTGAAGTCACGAAGTCCTCTGGAGATTTCAACAACATAGGATTTATCCAACTATATAACAGCTACCCAGCTCGCCAACAGCAGTCTACTGACCACTAAAGAAAGAGGCAATCTTTGGCAGACTTGTTTTGAGGAAAATAGAATACGTCCAAAGTGGTGTGTCGTGATCTAGGAGGGCGACAACAAAAAGAGAGCAGTGGGGCTCACTGTTCTCTTTTGTGTTTTGAGGGCACCGCCAAAGGCGGCACTGCTTGGGTGCCAGCACATATTGTGGCTGATTATTTCTCGTGGCGATGGCGGGCGTCCTCGATGATCGTCGGCAGGGCGAAGATGGTCCACACCAGAACGATGCCGCCAAGCATAATGTAAATGGGGAGCATAGGCTTAGTGATGATGTTTTAAGAGTGAATTGCTATAAAGAAATCCTAGGATCAGGAAGATCACACCTCCAATGGCAATCCCGAGGCGGAATTGCCCACTGGCAAACTGCCCGAAGATGAGGGCGGCCACGGCTAGGTTGGCCAAATCACCAATTTTGTCAGCTTGCCACTTGCGTTGTTCAGGAGAGAGCATAGTCTCAAAGAGGATGAATGATCTAAGGACATCGTAGCACGTTCACGGAATCTGTCAAATTTGTCAGAAAGTGAGCACAAACAAAAAGAGCGCTGAACAACTGAATGCCCAGCGCTGACGACCTGCTCGTAATGTTCTTTTACGAACCAAGCAGTTCTTGTGTTGACATTTGATAAGCCTCCTATTGGGCGTTGGCAGAAAGTTGCCAATAGACCATCCAGGTGCCATCATCAAGCAGGTCCAGGTGGATCGTCCCTTGGTATGGTACTTTGAGCAACGCGAACCACGTTGCGATGTAGTACCCTCACGTCGGGGCGACGCCTACGACTCCGTAGCTGCCTGTGTAGCGATAGCCATGAAGTTGGGCGTACCTTCTAGCGGCGTGCCAGATATGCTCGATCTTGGCGATGGCATGGCCTGCTTCGAGTTTTGCTGGGAACGGCGGAAAACCGAATTTGACAATCATCAATCCACCACCTTCCCTTCCTCATCGAAGTTGAGCTTGTTGTCTGCTTGAGCGGAAAAAGCTTTGCTCACGCACTCGGCAGCCCAGATGCCGGCATTGTTGAGGAAGCGGACCCAAGCCTTGCGTGAGGGCGACCATCTGAAACCCTGCTTTTTGCAGAGGGCACGGATCTCTGGTGGAGGGATAGCCTCAAAGATCAGCATCACGCGGTTCTCGTCCACGTCCTGGCGGATCGTCAGACCTGGGGTTTTGATTTCACTGCTCTGTCGGGTGGCTGCCTTTTCCAGGGCAGCGATGCGCTCACGGATGCGGCGCAGGTTGGCGTTGCTGTTTTGGAGAGAGTAGCCCGGGTATGTTCCCGGAGCTTGCTTGTTGGCGGCTTTCATCTGGGCGTGGTGCTCTTCCAGCTCTGCGAGTCTGGCTTTGAGTTTGTCAATGGCATCCGGATCATCGCTGCTGATGCCGCCTGTGCCCACAGAGGCCGCCCTGCGGCTGTAATACTCGCTCTTGTCCTGGGCTTCAAAAGCCTTTTGCGTGTTGCGGCGGATTCGCACGAGGTCGCGACGGTGGCGGCCTTCAGAATGATGGCCGACGAGGATTGGCTGGCCCAGTGGGATGAAGGATGAGATTTGATCAGCAGCTTTGTGTGCCGCTGCTGCTTCCTTGAGGGCTTTTTCTGCGAGCTTTTCGTAGCGCTCGCGGCGCTCTTCTTGCTTGAGTTCATACCAGTTCGGTGGTTTAGCATCTTTGTCTTCCATTTCAAATTCCCTCCTTATTGTGATTGTGGGTTGGGTCGCTGGCTTTAGCCTCTGGCGCCAGATCTTGCATCTTTACCAGGACCCGTGGCTCTCCGCTGGGAGTTGCTGGGCTTCTTCTTTGTGGGCAGTCAGGTTTGTGCGGGGTGTCGTACCGCTCCCCGCAGACCCGACAACAACGGTCAGCTAGGTTTCTCATCTCGCCTCCTTAGTTGGAATTGGTGAATGGCTGGTGGGAAGGGTGATGCTTAGAGGTGATGGTCTTCGAAGATAGCGGCCAGGCCGTCTTCGTCATCGCCAAGCAGTTCTTCAAGTGCAGCTTTGATGGCCACCAGTTCAGGGTCAGGCAGAGCTGAAGCAGGACAGCCAAGGCAACGAATGACGTTGATGACGCTGTTGCCAAACTCCCAGCCGGCGGCAAGGAACTTGTTGCGATATCGCTCATTGAGCTTTTGGTTTTGAGGCAGTTGTCGCCACGCTTCAGCTTCTTCAATGGATAGGTCAGTTTCAAAGATCGCGTCGTGCCAGAGATGATGCACATCCCACGGCTCTCCGCAGGTCGAACAATGCACGTCCATTAATGTCCTCCTGAGATGTTGGTTCTGTGACAGTGTCACCTCATCGATCAAAGACCTTCAGAAGCTTTGAGCAGCGGTGACTCTCTAAAGGAAACATAGCGGGCTTAGAACGAGGGCGGCAGTGGGGAAAATTCGCCAGAGCGGGCGATTTCAGGTGAGGGACTGCGGGCTGACAAAACCAAAGGGGAAATCTTGTTCCATCGAGAAAGTCCGAGGGATGAGCAAAGAAGAGGCCGTGCCGAAGGTGTATCCGAAGTTGATGACCCCACTACTCGGCCCCTCAGAACGCCTCGCGATAGTCGAAGAATCCTGTGCAGGACAGATGATGTGGATAAGGTTGTGGAAATGGTCTCCGCAGGCTAAATGTACCCTCTGCCGAAGCAAGACTCTAACGAGTAAGATGCAAGTACAGACATCAAATGGCAGGATGGATCATCGCCTGCCGGTCTGCTAATCCCGCTGGAATCAGAGGGCCGGTTTTGCGTTGCCCGGATCTATGAGAGGCTATCACCGTGACCGCAATTTGGTAGAAGAGATGCCCTTCGAATTGACCAAAGCTTTACCGAGAACACAGCCTCTGTCTCACTATGATCCTACCGATCTCGCCTTGGTGCAGGGCCTCATCAGTGAGCATCCGAATGAGACGCTGAGACATCTGTGTGAGCGGATACAAACTGAACACCATCTAGCAACGAGCCCGTCGAACCTGTCCCGAGCATTGAGACGTTTAGGCATTGGCTGTAGGAAAAATCCAACCACAGATTAGGCGAGATGGCCACAAACCAAGCTTTCGCCCGATTCACCGATTCACCACGAGGGATTTCAATCTGAAGCGTGAGAGCCCACCTGTCGTCTTTAATCCCGGATGACGGCAATCTCTACACTCTTTTTGAGATTGCATCATCTACTCTCAGTCAGGAGAGAGAGGTGGCCGCGGCCAGCAACACCTGCCTCATATCTGGGATCAAGCGACACTAAATCAAAACCCACAACACTGACTGATAATCTCAGGGCACGACCGAGAAATTGGTGGTTTGATCTACCAGCTTTTAGTCGTCACACCGTCCGTAGCTGATCTTTCTCTCTGAACTGGGCGAGGCTTAGTTCTTAAACCGCCCTGTTTCCGCCGTGTCAAATGCCTCAATGGCATGACCCGAACTCGGGGCAGTCGTTATTCCGGGATGTCCCGCCAGTACAAACCCAGCCCAGTAATAAGGGTGCGAATACTTAGCGCGCGTCTCAGCCTGTGCTGTACGCAGCGCGGTAGCTTTGCTCATCCCCCCCTTGAGGTGCGTATAGAACGATGTCATCAATTCGACCGTCGCCTTATCATCCACACTCCACAAGCTGGCGACCACCGTCGGCGCCCCGGCATACATGAAGACGCGGTTCAAACCGCTGATATCGTCGCCGCGGCTCTGTGCACCTAACTGGGTCTGGCAGGCACTGAGCACGACCAAGTTGGTACGCTGCAGATCCAGCCCGTAAACTTCGTGAAGTTCCAACGACCCGCCGGTCTTCTCACCTGGCGCAAGAAGAAGCTGCGAAAACAGTGGATTGACCGAGTTGGGCTGGTAATGCGCCACCAGGTGCAGGATGCCAGATTCACCAGCGCTGGCGCGCAAAGCGGCTTTGGTTGCCGCGCTGCCGGTTAGCGCCTGCGTTTGGTAGAGCCTGGCAACGGTTTGGGCTTCCTCTTCGGCGTAGCGCAGGAAGGGCTGACCTTCCCCTTGTCCATAAGCCAGCGCCAGCATTCGCCCGTTTTCCCTCATCTGCATCTGCCTCCGCTGGATAAAAGGCAGGGCGCTGACACTGGGTAGATGGAAGATGGTGTAATTGTCAGCCAGGTATCGCTTCCCGTCCGTCAGAGCTGCAAAAGGAAGATTGTGCAGAACCCCATGCGGAACAATTCCGACCAGCGGCGTCTTGAGATGTGATTTGAGTGGCGCGATGAGCCACTTGTGAAGTTGCTTGAGACTGGTCGGCGTCGCTTCGCTTAAACTGGAAAAGTCACGAAAATCAGTAATCGCGGCTTGCAACTCCCACTGCTTAACGGGGAGTTTCGACACATGGAATGAATCCCGTGTGAGCACGAAGGCCAGCGTCATCTCCGGCGTGACGAAATAAGAGACCAGCGTCGTGTCCGGCGACAGCAGGCTCTGAGCCTCTGCGAGTTTGAGTGTCTCCACGCTAATGAGCGAAGCGTATTCCGGGTTTGAAGCCTTGAGGCGGGTCAGCAAGTCTTCATACTCTCGCCGCCCCGCGATGAGACGTGTCTCTAACGCCTGAATCGCTTCTTTGTTCAACTGCGCCGGTTGCGCCAATTCCTGCGCAAGCTGCTTTTCGAGCGCCGCCAGCCGCTGGCGTAGTGCCTGCTCCTGTGAGATCGCCTGCGCATCCGCGCCTTTGCGAATGTCCAACCGGCTATTTCCCATCTGATCCAGGAAAGTGCGGGCGCGGGCGCGCTCGCTGAGTTCAAATGCTTCTGCCTGCTGCCCCAGGCGGAGGTGCAATAAAATCGCCCGCTGATAGACGATGGCTGATTGCTGTGCCAGACTGGTTCTAAACTCTTCCAACCGGGCCGCCGCTCGCAAACTCTCAAGTCCGTTGATTGCCTTGTGATAGGACGCCAACGCTTCTTTGGGCTTGTCCCACGAATCGTAAGTCAAACCGATGTTGGTCAAAATGCCGACTTCCCCAACCTGATTCCCCATCGAGGTCATCACTACCAGGGCTTCCTCGTAATATTTCAGCGCCTGCTTCATTGCTTTCGGGAAATCGCTCGATCCAAAACCGTAGGGTCTTGTCGCGCCTTTGATGGTGATGAAAGGCTCGCTCTTGCCTGGGACCTTTTCCTGCGGTGAAGCTGCCGCCTGTTTGGCCAGAGGGTATCCACGCAACCCCGCCCAGAAATAAACTTCGCCAATTCCCGCCAGAGCGCCAGCTTCTCCCGCGCGATTGCCCTCCTCTCTCATCAGCTTAAGCGCATCGGTATAATACTCCAACGCGGTTTGCGCAAAACTCTGTGACATATACATGCGGGCAATGCTAATCAGTGTCCCTGCCTCCCCAGTCTTGTTGCCGGATTCTTTCATCAACGAACGGGCTTTGTTGTAACAGGCTAGCGCTTTATTCGTCATTCCGTTGGATTGGTAGACATCGCCCGCGCTGATGAGGATGCCGGCCACTTCGGCATCGGTCTTGGCGATTTTCATGGCGGCCCGATATTGGTCTAAAGATTTATTCGACTCTCCCAACGAGTGGTGGAGCAGTCCGATGCCGACGCGCGTCTTGAGTTCCGCTTCCAGATTACCGCTCTTGACCACCAATGCGAGAGCTTCCTGGTAGTGCGCCAGCGCCTGCTGCAATTCGCCGGATGATTGATAGACCCATCCCATGCTGGCTAGGATTTCAGCTTCAGTCGCTACATCGCCGGCGGCCAAAATGCGAGCGCGGCGGTAAGCGTCCAGCGCCAATTCGGTTTCACCCGAAGCCAGATGGGCCGCCCCTATGCCGCGCATCGCCAAGGTCTGAAGCTTCAGGTTGTTCGCCTCGCGGCTCACTTGGAAAGCCTGATTGAAATGTTCCAACGCTTGCCGTCCTTCGCCCATCGCCAGATAAGTCTGGGCGATGCTGGCGAGAGTGACCGCCTGCACGACCTTATCGCCTGCTGCCTGGCTAATCGGAAGGGCACGGTTGTATGCCTCCAGCGCTTTTTGCAACTGCCCCGCTGAAAACAGCTCCCTGCCGCTGTCAGCTAGATTGCGCGCCTGCCCGAAGAGATTCGTTGTTGTGGAGTTCAGACCACTATTCCTCAGCGCCTGTTCCACCTGAGTTGCCGAACTGCTTGTTTGCTGCGAGTAGTTGGTTTGATTGTAGTTATTGACGTAGTTACTGCTGAAACTGCTGGTCGTAAAAGAAGTGCTGGGTGTGTAAGTTGGGCTGGTCGGGTTACGGTACGTCAAAGAAGTAGCGCCCAGGTTGTTGAGGCTATTGGTGAGACCGTTGATGTTGGTGGCTCCGACCTGGGTTCCGGTACTTGGATTGTAAACGGATGCCACCGGGATCGGAGCATGCGGCGAACCAAAAGGAGAATATGTGGACGCAGGGCTGTAGTTTGAAGGCGAACCGTAGTAGGTCGAAATCATTCCTGCCAGGTTCCCTCCTATTGACGACCAATGAGGCATCCCGTTCATGCCGTTGAAGGTGTTATAGGGATTGATGCCTGACACTGGCACTACCCCAGATGTCCCGGGGATGGGAGCGTAGTTGTTGTAATGAAAATACACTTGTCCGGATTGGCTGATTGAAACCCGGTCCGGCACCGGCACCGTCCAACCGGAAGTACTGGTCTGCGGACCCATGGAAGACGAACTTCCCGGATAAGATGGAATTCCGGGATTGTAAGTGGGAGTCCCCGAAGAAGGCGAGAGACACCCCGGACAGGGTTGCGTCTGTCCAAACGAAGAAGAAGCCCCACCAAGACTAAAAAGCAGGCCGAGACTCAGAATCAGAAGGCTGCTCCAATCAATCCGTCGCCTCATAACTCACCTCCGCGATTTTGTGTCAGTCGAAAAATGCTTGATAGATCTCCGATTTCTGATTCTGTCAGCTTTGGCCGGATCGCGGTTAGGGTTTTGGTCACATTCCTCGTGTGACATAGGTCACACTGGGACCAAGGTCACCGCCATCTAGCCAGATGCTCCTCAATCCGTCTGGCCGTTTCCTGGTCTCCCAGTTTTTTAGACAATTCCAAGGCGGACTTGAGATGCTGAATAACAGAATTCCTGTTGCCTAAGGCCTCGTAAATTTCCCCTAGGGCTTTGTGGGCTAGCTCCTGTCCTTCCTCATCGTTGGCATTCTCTGAGAGCTTGAGCGCGAGCAAGTAACACTCCTCGGCATGGCGGCTCAGGCCGACAGCCAGATAGAGGTCGCCTAATAGCCGCGCCGGGGCCGGTTCATTCAAGCTTTGAGACAACTCCTTCAATCGCTCAATCGCTTCAGCGTTTAAGCCGTGAGTGGCATAGAGACAAACGATCAGGAATCGCGTCGGCACATCGGGCAAGCCTAGGGCGCGAATTCTCTGCTCCTCCCGGCGCACCTCTTTAGCCTCGTCCGGCAGCAGCACCGTGAAACCCAGCCCCGGCTCAGACTCTTCATCGGATCGACGGCCATTGTTCGCGACGACAATCAATTTGTAGGCGTCCCTGGCCTTGAGCGCGGGCGCATTTTCGGGATAGACGAACTCCGTTCTCGATCGGACCTCCGTGCTCCAACTCAAATCACCGCCGCGCACGATGACCCGGTAGGTAGTTGCCCCTCCAACCGGTGTCCAGCGCAGGATGGGGTGCAGATCGAGCAGTTTCGTCTTGCGCGGCGAGACAACGACCGGAAAGGCGACCGATCCATAACTCCGCGTCGAGATAGTCGAACTACCCCGATAGATCAGCACGGGCTTGACCGGAGGACAGGGGACACCGCCGATTCCACGTGGCGCATCGGAGACGGTCAATCCGGCACAAACCACTTTGGCCTGGGATGATTCTTCGAGGCGCAGCAGATCGCCGCGGCGGAGTGAGGTGCCAAACATAGCCGGCGCGTAGCTGCTCCAACCCCGCCGTTTCACACCTACTTGCCCTTGCACGGCGACAATCACATGCAGGGCACTGTCGCTCTCTGCGCTGGCACCAGGCGCCTGTGCCTTCGTGGGCACAGTCCATACACCACCGCCAAGGCATCCCAGCAGGACGAGAAGTACAGAGTAGACCAGAAATCGCCCTCTCATTTTTTTCCTCCTTGTCTCAACCGCTCCTGAGCCAAGCTGAGCCAACTCGCCTCAACGTCTGCCTCGCCGGGTGCATCGGCCACGCACCTTTCCCACTCCTGCCTCGCCGTCTCTTCTTTCTTCTCTGCCTCTAGCGCCTGTGCCAATAGGCAGTGCGCCGCTGCGCCATCCTCGCGCCATTTAATCGCCTCTCTTAAATCCTCTGCGGCCAAGTCATAGAAGCCCAGGCCGAAATTTGCCCAGCCGCGATTTTTATAGAGCGTATACCTGACGTGCGGCTCCGGCGGTTTAAGCTCCAGAGCAGCATTGAGGATGTTCAGTGCGCTGGCGTAGTCTTTGCGGTGGACCAGATACAACCGCGCTAGATTGTTATATGCGAAGTAAAACTTGGGATCGGCGCGTAAGGCAGTCTGGTATTTGGCTAACGCCTGATCGAACTCCAGCACATCTTCGTAGGCGCTCGCTAGATTGTAGTGCGCGACCGCATAATCGGGATCGAGGCTGATCGCGCGTGCATAACTCTTGATCGCCGCGGGCAGATCACGAGCTTGGTAAAATTGGACAGCGCGCTCGTTGTAAATGCGGGCAATGGCCGGGAGCGAGAAATAGAAAGCACAGACGATGAGCAGCATGGTAAGCATGAATGCCGTCCGCCAGGTACCTTGAAACTTCAGCCTAATGCCCAAGCGGGAGAAGCCGCGTTCCACCCACTGCTGTCCACTTCGGGTGAAGATGCTGCCCACCAACAGACACCATAGCCCGAGTGCGAGGGTGATTAAGACGCTGGTGACATCTGGCGCATCGCCCAGGAAGCGGCGGGAGATCACGGCCGCTAGACCACAGGTGAGGGCGAGAAAAAGGGTCGAGATGATCAACCAGAGCAGCGGCGGGTGAGTAGTAGGCTGAGGGGGGGTCGGTTTGACGCGGATTTTTTCAGGCAAATCAGGGTTGCCTACTTCGCCTGTGTAGAGGTTGAAGATGTGCACCTTGACGCCGTGCTTGACCTCTTGCTCGCCCCAGTCCTGAAGGTGCTCGGCCCACTCGCTCAGCTGGCTGAGGACATCGGCCACGGTTTTGGAGAGTAAGATGTGACCGGCATCTCCGCAATCCATCACCCGCTGTGCCATATTAATCCCACCCCCAGACACGTTGACGTTATGATTAATATCAGCAATACGTCGCACCGGGCCAGTATGGATTCCCATACGGAGTTTGAGTTCGGGGCTATTTTTGAGCGCCTGGGCGATCTCCAGCGCGCATTGCACCGGGGCTACCGGGTCACCAAAAAAGACCAGCGCCATCCCATCTCCCGTCGGTAAGCGGATCAGTTGATTATGCGCAAGCGCCTGCTGGAATTCTACCGTCCTGCTAACAGTTTCTTGCAGTTTTTGGAGAAGGCGAGACTGTTCGTCAAGCATCAGCTTTGAGTAGCCGACCAGATCAGTAAACAGGACATGTCCAAGTTCCAATCTCGCTGAAGGGCTTTCCAATACCTCAACTGTGAGAGTTTGAGCCAGGGCATCGCCGAAGTCTTTCGCGCGGGCGTGGCGGTATTGCTGGGCATAAGCGAGCGCCTTCAAGATCACAGCCTGTGCTGTTTCCGGTAAGTCAGGGCGCAGATCGCATGGCTTGACCCTGACCCCGGCGCGCTGCAGTTCCACCAGTTGATATGGAGAGGCAGGATTGAACGGCCGCCGGCCCGTCACCATCTCATAGGCAATCACTCCCAACGCGTAAATATCACTGGCCGCTGCCGGTTTGCCATAGAGCTGTTCAGGCGCCATATAATCAATCGTACCTACTACTTTGGTCGTTTTGATATTCGGTGGCGAAGGGGTCTCAAGCACCGTCGCGATCCCGAAGTCGATCAGCTTAACATACTCCTCATCGCCCACCTGTTGCAGCATGATGTTTTCCGGCTTAAGGTCGCGGTGGACCACGCCCTGCTCGTGTGCGGCCGTGAGCGCCCGCCCCATCTGATGGATCAACTTACTAATCCGGTCCAATTCCATCCCCTGTGGCTGCATGACAGAACGCAGGCTCACGCCGGAGACGTACTGCATGACCAGATAAGACCGTCCGTCGGCCAGTTCGCCGAAATCGAGCGCCCGTACCACGCCTGGATGATCGATCCGCGCCAGCGCTTCTATCTCCTGCTTAAACTTTTTTTCAAAATAGGCTTTGTGCTCGGGTTCCAGCACGTTATCCAGCAGGGCCTTAACCACCACTGGTACACCGTGCAGCTTCTGATCGCGCGCCAAGTACACGATGCCAATGCCTCCATGTCCCAATTCCTTTTCGATCAGGTAGCGCCCGTCGAGCGTCACGCCTGGCGCCACCACGAATGGCCCTCGGCCAGTCGGTGCCTGATCAGCATTGAGCCGCTCGGTCACCCTTTGGAGTTGATCGTTATTCGCCATCGCAGTGTTCCCCTCGGCTCGATCCTCAGTGATCGGTTGGGTCGTGACCTCTGAAGTGGACGAACCCGGAAAAATTTCCATTTGCCTGTGCACTGGCCGCAGTTCATGCGGCGCCGGCACTCCCGCTGGCCTCTCTCCCGGTACTCGCTCCTCGGCCAGCATCTCCGCCACCAGGTCTTCCGGCGGAGCCTCAAGGAAGTCCTTGGCTTGTCCCTCTAAATCGGAACAAAAAAGATTGGCACAGACAGTGATTCTCTGGTACATCAATTTGTGCAATCAAATTCCTGTACTGAGAGGCACTGCCTATGTCCACGGCTACCATAATCGAACTTCCAGCGGCTGAGCAAGCCGCGCTGTTACAAGAACTGCGGCAGGCACGGTATGGTCACTTGCTGGCCATCCACATTCTGCTCCTCCTCTCAGCCGGGAAGAACCCGACCGAGATCTCCAAGTCCCTCTTGGCTCAATAGCCGATTCTGGGAGCTGGAATCCTGCCCCCAGTCACCAGTTCTTTGATTAAAAAAAACCGGTCTGCGCATACTATCAATATGCGCAGACTTGACAACTTGATAGACGACGCGAAGTGCTATGAATGTGTGCGCCAACTCCGCTGGCCTGAAGGCGTCAGATGTGTTTGGTGCAAATCTGACAAGATCAAGAAGCGCGGAATGCATCAGCGCCAGCTGAAGCGGCAGCGCTATCATTGCAAAGCCTGCCGGAGTGACTTCGACGATCTGACTAATACCGTTTTCGCACATCATCAGCCGCTGCGCAAGTGGATATTGTGTCTGTACCTGATGGGTCTCAACTTGTCGAACGAGCAGATCGCGGAAGAACTCGATCTCAACAAGGATGCTGTTTACCAGATGACCACTCAACTACGTAGCGGTGCCGTAGACCTGAAACCGGAACCGACGTTAAGCATGATCAGCACAGTAGCCGTACTCTCGTGGCGGTCGCGAGATTAATCGAAATGGCTGCGGATAAAAAACAGAGTATAGATCTACGCATAAGTAATTAAGCAAATTCTCTGGGGCAGGTATCCTCCCAACGAGAAGGAGGATACCAATGGGACGCCTTTGTAAAGGACTGGCCCTGAGCCAACGCTG
>Ga0207646_10000531_pt1 | contig 50930 bp, 45 predicted proteins | sample KBSK5502metaG_FD_184343 | JGI IMG/M metagenome (GOLD analysis project Ga0207646, IMG submission 184343) | Corn, switchgrass and miscanthus rhizosphere microbial communities from Kellogg Biological Station, Michigan, USA - KBS K5-50-2 metaG... | ecosystem: Host-associated > Plants > Roots >...
TGCACAAAAAGAAGGATGAGCAGGATGTTCCCGTCGTTCAGGACCTGGCACACGTTTTCTCGCTACCGCTGCGTGTCATGCCCGAGCCGTGGGAGGACCTGGCCTCGCTGTTATCGAGGACGGCAGTGGAGATGGGATACACAAAGGTGCAATGGCTGTTGCGGCCAGAGGACGTTGGGTATCGCAGGCTTCCCGAAGCTGTATGTTTACTGAGTAAAGAGGCGGACTATCGCTTCTTAGAACGCCTCCTCCAGTTGGAGGAAGAAGAGCTCTACCGCCTGACGTATCATCGATTCTGCGGGAGGATACAACCTCCCGAAAGGGTCCGTGCTTCCCTCCCCGGAGAGATCCGGCGTCCACTCCTGGAACAGAGCAGCCTGCGCTTGTTCCTGTCCCAGCAAGGCACCAGGGTCTGCCCACAATGTCTTGCAGAAGACCCGGCCCATAGCGTCCTCTACTGGAACGCCGGGCCCGTCGTTGCCTGCTTGAAGCATAGGGTATTCCTCGTTGATCGCTGTCCAGTCTGTCATGGATCGATTCCACTTCTACGTTCGGCTCTTCCCTGCTGTCCGCGGTGCAAACGCGGGCACTATTGTCAGGCTCCGACGGTCGCCATCCCGAATGACCCTTTGTTTCAGACAAGTCAGGCACAGGTTCTGATGAATCTAGGGGTTGGGGTGGGTGATAAGGGCATGGTACTGACAGGATGTGATGAATCCCTATTGCAGAAGTTACTACCGTGGCAGTACTTTCGCCTCCTCGACGTATTCCAGCGGATGCTTACTCTTCTCCTACCTGAGCATCCTTTTCTCCGAAAGATTCCTGCATTTCACATGGCTTTGAGCCGTCACGACCGCTATAAAAGTAGACTGTCCCTTCAAGAATGGTCGGTGGTCATCGCCACATTCCATTCCATCTTTGCTTCCTGGCCTGATAACTTTTTTGCCTTCCTCGATGCCTTTTCCTCCGTAAGGGGCAAGGTTGGGCCGGGCGTCCGCAAAGAGTTCTATGGCCTCTACAAGGAATTGTATTCTACAAATTTGCGCAATCCTGATTTCTCCTTTTTACACGAGGCATTTGCAAAATATATTGCAAGAGAGTATACGGGAAACAGGACAACTCGCGGTCTACTTGTTTTTCAGGGCGAACATTCGAAATCATTTCACGAACGTTCTTACCTAACACAGGGCCAGGTGAGGAAGATGTTGCATATAGGGGACGAGATGCTGCAAACCCTCATGGATCATGGTATCCTTCGTGCGTCACAAAAACAAATAGGGCCGAGAGGTGCAAACAGGTTTTTGTTCATAGAGCGCTCTGGTGTAGAAGCGTTGTTGCCTGAGAGCGATGATCATTACCTGTTGAACCCGCCATTAGCGAGAGGGTGGGGGGGCCTGCTCCCTTTGAACGCTGTCGCAGTCTCATGGCTTGGTATTTCGGACCCTCTCGTGTTTGCTCTAACCGAGGCGGGGTTCCTTACTCCCCTGCGCGGCCCAAAGGTGGACGAGTACACCAGATGGCTCTATAGGGAAACAGAGGTCAAGCAGTTCGTCACGTCCTGGCTTCTGCTGGCAGAGAGGGGGCTCCATGAGGCAACAGACACTGTGCCTCTCGCAAAAACGGTCTTTCTCTTCAAGTTGTCATTTATCGAGGTCCTGACGGCGATACGTGAAGGACGTCTGCACCTGATCGATAGCAGCATTGAAGGGCCGCTCTTTCAGCGCCTTGTCTTAAAGCGGGCGGAACTGAAAAACTACGCCGATCAAAAGAAGGGGGAGCGACGTAAAGAACTGGGGGTACTCACTGTGAATGAATGCGCCGCCAGCTTAGGCGTAGGTCCGTCCACAGTTTTACGCTGGATGAGATTGGGGCTGCTTGAGGAGGAGAAGGTGAGGATCGCTGGCAAGCGGTATATCTTGAGTCAGGCGGCACTGGATGCCTTCCGCCAGAAATATATTGTATCAGAAGAGGCAGCAGCACTGCTTCGCGTGCATCACAGGATAGTACTTCTTTGCATCACTGCGGGGAGGCTTCATCCAGTAGATGGGTATTGGCCGAAAAGAATCTACCTCTTCCGCCGTGAGGAAGTAGAATCCCTGCAACTTCCGACCGGCCTGGCCGTGCCCGAGGCTGTAAAACTTCTTGGGATATTCCCTCTGACTAGGCACCGCAAAATATACACTTGACTGTTCGGTAAACTACATTGCCCTACCCGTTGCAGCTTTTCAAAGACCTGCGCCAGACTTTCACACATGCGGCGAAATAAAGTGTTTCTTCTCATTCACTCCTGTTGAGCTGGTGAAAACTATTTGCCACAATCAGCACTTGCAGCGACTCTAAACTTGTCAGCCAGCGTCACTAATGGTGGCACCAACGTCACTAATCCTGGTATCCCACAGCTACCCCTTCTATTCTCCCGCATATGTTGATTGAAGAGGCTTTGGATGTGACGAAAATCTACAGTGTTACGGGAATGTTGCCCTCAGACACTCCCCTCGTCCTCCAGCGGCCATTTCGTGCGCCCCACCACACCATCAGCCATGCGGGCCTGGTCGGTGGTGGTCGTATGCCGCGCCCCGGCGAAATCAGCCTTTCCCACCGTGGCGTACTCTTCTTAGATGAACTGCCCGAGTTTGGTCAGAACGTGCTCGAGGTCCTGCGTCAACCCTTAGAGGATAAAGTTGTCACGATCTCGCGCGCCCAGGGTACAGTCACCTACCCCGCGAACTTTATGCTGATCGCAGCCATGAATCCCTGCCCCTGCGGCTTCTACGGCGACCCGGTCAAAGAGTGCAGTTGTAGCGCCATGGCCATCGCCCGCTACCAGAAGAAGATCAGCGGCCCGCTCATCGACCGTATCGACATCCACGTGGAAGTCCCCCGCGTAGATTACGAGAAGCTAGCCGATAAGCGACAAATCGAGGATTCCAAAACGGTCCGTGCAAGGGTGCAAGCCGCCAGAGAGAGACAATTGGAACGCTTTAAGGGAACGAAGCTGACGTGCAATGCGGAGATGGGGCCAACAGAGGTCCGCGAGTTCTGCCAGACCGACGCTTCGGGGGAGAAACTACTCAAAGCAGCGGTACAGCAGTTGCATTTGTCGGCAAGGGCATACCATAGGGTACTGAAGTTGGCGCGGACGATTGCGGATTTGGCAGGCTGCGAGATGATTATGGCGAATCATGTGGCCGAGGCGGTGCAGTACAGGCCCAGGGTGGGGATGTAGGGTGACGGCAGAGTCTGGCACCAGCGAATACTCTACTTTAGCCGAAAGCAACCGCTGGTTGATACCAATCTGAAGAGTAGGTATTGGCTAACTTTGGTGAACCTTTCACTCCCATGAGCAGTCGTGCAATATTGCCACCAGTGATGAGAGCTTGTTGGGGGGCCGGAAGTCCAAGCATTTTTATTTTGTATAATTCAACAGCAGGATGCAGTAGAGGCCCATCCGAGCCAAACAGAATTTTGTGTGGCCCTGCACGTTTCACAGCCTGCACCAGGCATTCCCAGTAGCGCACGCCACTCGTATCGGCATAAACGTTGGGAAAGCGGCACAGCTGATCGATCAGGTGGGTATGGACCATCCAATCATCTTTGAAGCCGCCCAAGTGGGGAATAATGAAGTCGAGGTCTGGATACTGCCAGGCGAGCATTTCGACTGCTGCCAGTCGTCCCACTACATCCACCATGAGAGGGAGCCCGTAACGCCTTGCTACTTCGCAGACCTCCCGTCCTGGAAATGAATCAAACCCATGAATTTTCAGGCCGCGAAAACCGTAGTCTTCGACTGCTCGACGTAGCATTAGCTCGACCCGGCCTGTATCGCGGGCTGGATTGATGGCAGCAAAGCCGATTAACTCATCAGGATAGGCGCGAACGATTCGTGCTAACTGGGCGTTTGCAGCGGCATAATCGCTATTGAAGACCGGAAAAACGATTGTCTTATCTATCCCAGCCGCACGTGCCCGTTTGAGATGCGGCTCGATTCGCGCTTCTGTATCCCACGGACCCCGAAACCCGTCCCCTTTACCTGCATGACAGTGACAATCTATAATCATCGTCTGCACTCCTGAAGAAATCGGATGATTGTTTCGATGCCACGAAAGAAGTTGGATAGGTCGATTTTTTCATTGGGTGCGTGTATATCGTCATCGGGCAGTCCAAAACCGAGCAGGATAATCGGTACACTGAATCGTTGTTGTAGTTGTGCGACAAGTGGGATCGTACCACCACTCCGAGTGAAAATGGGCGGCACCCCCCACGCTTGGTAGATAGCGCGAGCTGCAGCTGATATACTTGGATGGTGGCGCGGAATAACTACAGGAGAAGAGCCTCCCATGATCTTTAATTTCGTATAGACAGCAGGTGGCTTTACAGCAGCAATATGTCGTTGCAAAAGATGTGCGATTTCTGCTGGCTCCTGAGCAGGAACAAGGCGCATGCTCAGTCGTGCCAATCCACTCTTGGCTATAACGGTCTTGATCCCGGGTCCCGTATAGCCACCAGTGATGCCATTAACAATTAAGGCAGGTCGGATAGTCATGCGCTCAAACAGCGAGTACCCTTTCTCCCCCCATCCAGCAGGTATATCGAGATCAGCCATAATTTGTTGATTGCCAGGTGAGCCGCAACGCAATTCCTGGCGTTCAGTTGCAGCTACTTCGCGCACACGGTCATAAAAGCCAGGAATAGTAACGTGGCCATATTGATTATGAAGTCCCGCTATTATCTCACAGAGCGCTTGTAGGGGATTATGCACCGCACCACCATAGCGCCCCGCGTGGAGGTCGTGACGCGGCCCCGTTACCTCCAGTTCAAAAGCAAGATTGCCACGTAAGCTGTAGATAATAGATGGCCGTCCAGGACCAATCATCTCAGTGTCGGATACAAGCACGGCGTCTGCTTGTAAGCGGGTTGCCTCACGATCCAGAAAGGCCGCAAGGTTCGGGCTGTTAATTTCCTCTTCGCCTTCTAACCAGATTTTGACATTGATAGGCAGTGCCCCCGTGGTTGCCAGATAGCTCTCCACAGCTTTCAGATGGATGAAGAATTGGCCTTTGTCGTCACTGGCCCCGCGTGCAAAGAGATTCTGCCCGATACGAGTGGCGCGGAACGGTGGTGTGTGCCATTCCCTCAATGGATCAACTGGCTGCACGTCATAGTGCCCATAGAGCAGCAGCGTCGGTTGCCCAGGTGCAAGGAGCCAGTCGGCATACACGCTGGGATGCCCGCCGTTGGGACCGGGCAATACTTGCGCATGGTGTAGGCCAAGCTTTATCAGGTGACCTTCGAGCCAGTGTGCCGCTGCCCGTATATCCCGTTGATGCTGAGGCTGGGCCGAGATAGTGGGAAATGCGAGCAGCTCTCCTAGTTCTCTCAGCCAGCGTTCCTGATTGGCAGGCCGGTAACTGTATTGGAAAGCTGCATTTGTTCTGTATGTAACTGCAAGCAATGCGTTCCTTGCTCCTTTCATTGGGTATCCGTCAAGTTTTTGCTTGAGTGGTATAGACGACATGGCAAGGGTACCAAGGCAAAGCCCTGCCACTACTAACCCTCAAGCGAAGCGAGAAAACCCGTGGTTAGTAGCGGTAGGCCTTACGAGTGCTGTGCTCCTGCTGCCATGCTCCCCCACGCTCTGACGCGCACCTCTTTACGTCCCTGTAGCAAACTGGAAGTGCATGGGGCGGGATTTGGGAAAAAGATGCTCCAGCGGAACCCATGGTCTTGAAAGATTTGCACGACATGGAGACCAGGAAAGGCACGATTCTGTCCTTGCCGAAACACATCAGGATTGTGGAGCCTCGAATAGCACCTGTCCTTGTATCTTCATGAGAAGACCTCACCTTCTATACTAGTGGGTCACTGCGCTCAAACCCTGGTTTAAAGTCAAGTGAGACGCCTGAGAATAGGCCTCTGCAAATCTTTTAGCATAAGCTGTAACTTGACCAGGACCGTTATAGTACTTTGCAAATTTTTGCCACTGTCGAGCATGCAAGTAGCGCATTAAATCACCCGGCCTGGGTTTTGGTGCATGTAGACAAAAATCGAAGAAGCCGAGAACGTGAGCGCGTTCGCTATGCTGGAAAGCATCATACATCTCGCGTGGAGAGGAATAGCCTAGAGTTCGGTAATTCTCCCCCAATATCTGAGGTCCTCCGATACTAATCGACTGCAACGCCGGGTTTTCTCCAGCAAGTCGTATGGCAAAATTCAGCGCCTGGTACTCACGAGCTTGACCATCGTGAACATTTTGAAACGGTTTACTTGTGTTTTCTCTAAATTGATGATGCTTCCATTTTGCATTGGGATCAAACCGAAAGTGTTGATTATAGACACTTGCATTATATTTACCCCAATGCTCATAGAATTTGTGATTCTCAAATCGAATGATAGCAAAACCAACTGTGTGAGGTTGTCCGCCGCTTTCTATATGCCAAACTGCGAGCACTGATGGTACATCGATCCCCACCTCCTTTGCCAGAGCTCGTATAAGTCCTCCCACACGATTATAGGTTTTCGCCAACTCACGGCGAATAGTGGGCCAGGTACGGCTGATCACAATACCAGAAGCAAGTGGTACTCTGTTCAAGAGTGGTGAATCCTTGAAGAAAGGGAGGGGCAGAGCGGCTTTATGTGCAGATCGCCGCCGGTGACGCGACGTACCGCCAGTGGCCTCAAGATCTCCTAAAGCTGCCCATTCAAATTCCAGTTGAGGAATATTGTAGTTGGCATAATGAGCTACCTCATGAGCAAGAGGTGCTTCGAACAACCAAGGATTTTGGGTAGTCATCATGTATTCTCCCTGAATAATAACTGCGCAACTAGACACTATACTCGCCCGTCCGCAGCAACACTCTACCTGTTGAGCAAAAATGGAGTCCTCTCAATGTGGGTTCTCCAGTAGGTTATAGGTATCCAATGATGAAAACTTTGATCCGGCGGGTTCAACGGCACAGTGAATACATTCGGAAGATTCTCCCTCTGAAGGTTCTTTGATTCTGCAATAGTGTTCGACTTGGTCTTGGCATTGCTAATATAATAGTTGTAGAGTCTGGTGTTCCCCGGGTTTTGTCTCGCCCACAGACTCCATAGGACCGCATCACAGCTATTGTACATGCAGTCAAAGCACCAGCACTCACGGATGTGCGACGAATACTGCGGGTTCGATAGTGGCAGTTCTCTCATGTATTTGCCTGCGCCCGAATGGCCTGCCAGAATAATGTTCCCCACCGTCGCGTTTTTTCCCCGGTATGGTCCGGATGTACTCAGGGCTGCCATGACCATATCCAGGTAACGATCAAGTCCACCGGGGCTTCCCAGCCATCCAGGATTTGATCTCCTTGAGAGCGTAGGCATTACAAGAACAACATTTTTGTTGCTGTTATTTAACTCCTCACGGAATGCTCCTATACGACCATTCTGCCAGTACCAGTCGACGGACCAGCTATTATTAGGTTGATTCGGCGCGATTTTATGGCCATGCAGGTAGAGCAGGATATCAACCTTCTGTTGAGTGCGGTATCCGTCTGGAAGAAAGATGCCCGTCATTGGTGTGGTGCCAGGCTCTTCGGAACCCAGGGGAATATTCACATAAATTGGAGTGCCAGGAGGTTTAGATCTCATCCATTTAGTACGTGTGCTCAGCGCGGGAGTGGTCAATGGGGGCAACGGCTGTTGGCGAGATGGTGGTAGCGGCGTCTTCACTTGGGGATTTGGTCCCACACCAGCTTCCCACTCTCTCTCAGCCCATCCAGGTGCAAATGCTTGTGTAGAATTGCTACGGCACTCTCTACAATTACAATAACCTGTATATACGCCGACCTCATGGGCAAGCGGAGCCTCGAAGAGCAGGGGACTTTGTGTATACATCGATGGATTCCTCACTTTGCGACTGGTGACACGTTAAGTAGCGCGGCCCCGTATTGGGAAGAGAATGTATGCCAGAAGGGAGAGCACCTTCTCCCTCTCGACTGGTTGTTAGCGCGATTTTTCTGGATTCCAGAAAGTCGTCGCCCTGTTTGCACCATCCCAACTGAAGCTGAAGTGCACATGGCCTGTATGAGCGTCGTGACCAGAGTAGGGACGCCATCCCTCTGAGACTCGACTGGCTGACCAGATCCTGCGGTTCCAGATGATATACATAATGCCTAGGCGTCGGATCATTGCGTGCTGATGGCCATATTTATCAGTGGCAAAGAGCCAAGCCAAGGTCTGATCGACTTTGGCGACATCGCTGGGTTTCTTTGCCGAAACTGTCCAGTCCCAGGCACGTCCTTCCTTATGCTCGCTCCGTCCACCAATCTTGCAGTCCCGGACGATGCCAGAACTCCCAGTCCCGGGGAATACCTTTAGCATCAGATTGCGGAACGCTACCACACCAGGCTTGGCCCTGGTGTCACACGTTGACTGCCCGACATAGGATGCATAGCCTTCGATCTTTGGTCCGAAACCATTGATATCCGGCAATTTCGTTGATGGTGGTGCAGGCCTAGATCCGGAAGCTTGCTGGGGTAAACCATATTGTTGTAGGAAAAGCAGGTATTTGGTTGGATTCAGCAATTGCTGGGGGGGCCGCGCTTCATCCTTCCACCACTGATGGCTTCTCGTCGTTCCTTTGATATAGGTTTCGAAATGCAGCATGTTGGTAGAGCCTACAATGGCAATAGGTTGGCCCGCTAGGACTTTCATGCCTTTATACAAGTGATATATCTGGCGAGACTTTGGATCCACCTCGCCGTAATTTACCACGGCAGTCGAATGCTCTATGAGAAGGCTACTGGTTGGCGGTTTGTGCTTATACTCAGTAAAGCCATCAAAAAACCCCCTGATGATGCCATCCTCGCAAGCAACTATCACATCGCCGATATTCGCGTAGAGGTCCACACCGACATGCCAGCGTGGGCCACGCTTTCCTTTACGATCGTCCAGAAACTTCCGACCTTTGTTCGTTTCAATAGGCGACCCATCACTGGCTGTATAAGAGACGAGTCTCCCTTCCTTACTCGTGGTCTTGATCGGCCAGTAACTACCAACTGGTGGCGGTGCTGCAAACGGTACCGGATTCCCAGGAGGAACTGCAAGCGGTTGTTTTTGGGGTAGCGGGGGATTTTGTCCCACCGCGGCTTCCCACTCTCTCTCAGCCCATCCAGGTGCAAATGCTTGTGCGAAATTGTTGCGGCACTCTCTACAATTACAATGGCTTGCATGTAGGACCTCATGGGCAAGCGGTGCCTCAAACAGCACTGGACCTTGTCTATTCATAATCTAATCCTCCATAGGATGGCAAACAGAGTGCCAGGCCCATCTATGTTACTCTCCCATAATCGGCGGTGCTGGCATCAGGCCCGTTGAGCGACTGAACACAGGGTCACGACGTGAGCCGGACTGCGGACGGGGTCCCGATGGAGGTGGACCGGGCATATAGACTCCACGTGGTGGCGGGGTCGGACGTGAAATGCGCAGACCCTCTTCGCTCGAGATCCACTCTTCGGCGGCCTCGGCGATACGGCTCAGAAAGGCCTCAAAGCGCTGGCGATTGCTTTCTAGTACAAAAGGTTCGGCCAACCAGCGGATGATTTCCCGACCGGTGACGGCCATGCGGTTCATTGTGCTGGCATAGACGGCCTCGTGGAAGTACTGCCAGAGCACCAGTTCGATCACGTCCCAGGCATTCTGGGCACCGAATTGCGCTTTGACATCGGGGGCTTCGAGCACTTTGAAGCTTTCGGCAAGCGCCTGGCTCGTTTCGATACGCAGCACATTGACATAGCCATAGGACGAATTCTTCATGTTGTTGCGGAGGTCTAAGCCTGTCCGGCGCACAATCGCAATCGATCCGAAGGTTGGATCCTGCGCTCTCTCTCGAATGACCTCACTGATTCGCTTGTCACGCCAGTACTTGGCCGTCTCAGCGATAAAGAACTGGAACAACCCGTGAAACTCTGGATTGGAGCGGGCCCCTGGTCCTGGGTCAGAACGGGTGTAACCAAACACCCGCTTATAGGCTCTGAGACGATCACGCATGCCGTAGCGCAAAATTCCATGCTTATCGAAGCGGTACAGACCGTATGCGCCTTCACCACTTGAAATGCGCAGGGTTCCAGCCCGGAACAGTTCCTGGAGCTTATGCATGACCCGGAAAACGCCGAGCCGTTCATGCTGGTAGATGTAGTACAGGTCTGCTGTTGCCAGGATACGCTCGCTGACAACGGTATCGTCGTAGTTGACGACACCTGGGGAGACCTGAGCGCGACCGAGATCAGCGGGAGCATTCTTGCCCAGCCCTATCAGGTCCGCTAAGCCTCCGTCGGCAGCCTGGTTTTTGCCGTTCTGAGAAGCATCGTATTTGCGGATCTGGTCATCAACCATTTGATTCAGCACGTCGGCCAGTTCTGGGTTAGCGACCAGATCTGGTCCTAGTGCCTCGACAGTATTCTGGAGTAGCGCCGCTATACGGTCGTTCCTCTGGTCGTAATCTGATTTGTTGGGCATTGATTGCCTCCCATTATCTTTCTGTTACAAGCTGACGTTTGTACAATTCTAGCAATTATGGCTGGAATGCCAGAAGGTTTTCGTCTCCACCAGGAACGGAGAGATCAGCCAGAGAATCAAGCTGGCTCAACAGATTATTAAGCGCAAAACGCGCCCGCTCGTTTGATAGGATCTGTTCCAAGTTCGCAGTACCCAGCGCAAAGCCCAATTTATCTAGTTCGAGATGGGCCACCACTGGAGCAATCACCCAGAAAATCCTGTCTGCCTGGTCGGTCACAAAGTCTAGCCCAAACTGACCGGAGTCGGCAAGAATACCGGGGCCTTCGAGGTTGGCAAACCGATCGATCCATTCGGTGAGATCGTAAACAGTGATATCCGGCAGTGTATCGTCAATTGAGACTGCCAACGAAATGAGGGCCTGAACGCTAGCCGCACCAGGTGACCTCAGTGACTCGATACCGAGACCTTTCAATGTATCGAATCGAGCGGCTAATGAACGTCGTTCGCTTTCGGCAAAACCCACAGAATCCATCGCGGCTTCAAAATCAGTATTCACCTGTGCAACAACAGGTAGCAAGATGTTTGCACGCTCTACTCGCTCACTTAATGAGAAGGAATCAGGAGCTTTCCTATCAAGGTCGAAGAATCTATCCCATATCCGGCGTAGGGTGAGCGTGTAATTGTTGAGCAACTCAAATCCAGCGGTTTGGGCTTCATCTTCAACTGTAACGACTCTCTCTGGATTATCAAGAAAAGCGAGCTCGCCAAAACCCTTCACATGTAGAGTGAGCGCAGAAAAGTATGTGAGGACCCTATCTGTACGAGGCTCTTCTACGCGTCCGAACTCTTCCACCAGGGAATTAATTTCTGAACGGATGAGCGACCGCAAAGACTCCACCTGATCAGATTCGGCTAACGGGAAGAAAGGAGTCAAACCTTCCAACACGCGCAAGGCATCTAATGCAGTTATACTGGCCTGACGGTACAGGTTTGCTTGTCTGGCTGAGATGGTCCCCGCATAGCCGTCTGCCAGCATGGTTCCGCTGCTGTAGTTGTCAGCTGGATAAGTGCCGTTGCCGGAGCGTCCAGGACTATATAGCGAAACCATGCTGCGCGATGAAGTAAAGGCTACTTGCTGACCCTCGCTTGTCTCTGTGGTCGGAAAGGCACCACTGAGTGCTTTCATGAAACTATTGGGACCCCGTCCGATCGCTCCTCCAAGAACCTGCTGTAAAGCACGCTGTACCTGTCGCTCCATCGAACTGGCATCGTTGCTGGTACTTGAGCGAGATGCACCGTTATCGAAAGCTGTCTGCTGGTAGGCTGCAAAGCGGCTAAAACTGTTGGCAATGTCATTCAGGATTGGTGTGTTCGCATCACGTCCACCTAAAGCTCCCACATTCAGGGTAGAAAAGAGTCGTTTTAGCAATGCTGAACGCAATGTCTTGGTTTGCACAGCTCGCGTACGGATTACATTCAAGTTTGTGTTTCCCATAGTTGCTAACCTCTTCACGATATATTAGGCAACAGAATACTCGTACTCTTACGTTTGATATCGGTTTCAAGGTGATCGTAAAGCATGTCCAGTAGGCCGTGTATTTTGAAAAGATCTGCTTCTATCTGGACGAAACCGTTAGGGTTGGAGGGCCTGCAAAGGCTAGGTGCATTGGATGGATCAGCAAAGACAGCAATCACCGCATTCCAACTCGCAGTGAGTCCTTCGATGTCGCTATCACTCAAAGGAGGATCGTAAATCGTGTTCGAAGAAAAACTCTCGTTATCAAAGAACAACTGCGTGATATCAATGAACTGCTGCGTAATCCCATATGAAAGGGGTGGATTCTGCTGCTGAAACAGGCATAGCATTGTGGTGAGGAACAAATTACTAGTATGATCCGCTGCACAAGATACAAGAGCCCTGGCACTCTCAAGTGAAGAGCCATACACCTTACCTCTTACTTTTAAAGGTTTAGCCCTCTCGGCATAACCATTTGAAGGACCAGTTAGAGGTACAGGAACAGCGCTTTCTCCCTCTATTGCCACATCTACCTTATGAGCAGATGGTGTTGTCGCTGAGAAAAGTGGCTCATCCTGAATCAGGAGAATGTTGCGTATCTCGATCATCTCTCTAATGAGAAACTTGAGACTCTTCCGCGCTGCCTTCTCTTTAGTCGTGGCGTCAGTCGTCTGACTGACCTCCACCAGGGAGGCGTATACAGTGTTTGCCACTGTCAAAAGATCATCCACCACATTGAAACGCTCTCTCAGATCTGTTATGTCCGTTGGAGAAGGATCTCTTACATTCGCCACGAGATCGCCCTCCACGTTTGCCAGATCATCGAACGCCTTGATATCTGCTGGGTCCAATGGAGTTTTGCTTTTAGCATCATCCTGCACCTGTAGCGACCAAGCATTACTGTCTCGAACAAAGCGGTTGACTGCATCCCGCAATTTATTGAAAGTACCTTCTATATCCATAGATGTTATCTCCTCCCTAATGTACGGTAAAAATTGTCGGTAATCGCTTGTGGTGTTGCCAGCCGGTTATCAAGGGCGAAGCGGGCAGCACCGATCATGAAACGGGCCGGTACTGCGCCGATCTCCTTACCGGCTGCCAGTTGGCGACCAGCTTGCTCAACAATTGTCATTTGCTGTGTACCAAACTGGAGCGTCTGGGCAAGGCTCTTGTTGGCAAACTGTCGATAGGGCTGGTAGGCCATCGTATCCACCGCCAGTTCGCTTGCCCTCTGGAACGTTTCCATGATAGGCGGAGGGATGTCTGCTGGTGTAAGACGTGGATAAAGGCGCTGCCAGACACGCCGTAAATCAGCGGCCATCTTCTCAAAACCCGTCCTGCGTAGTAAAATCAGGCTGATCAATACGCGCAGGTAGGGAGTGGGGTGAACACCCATTGGATTGAACTTCAATGTACTTGTCGGAGCACGCCCGACTACGTCCATCAGTGATTCGGCAGCAGCAGGGCCAGCTAGCAGAAGCGCGAACATGTCGGCCATCATTTCTTTATGCCAGCGCGCCCATACCCGTGCTACCTTGGGAGCGATCCGCCCTTCATCAGTCAAACGCCGGTAGATGTGGCCAGGCATCTCATCCCACAAGCCCAGGTCTGCCTGTAGATTATGTGACACTTCGTGTAGAACGCTGGACAAAGCCCAGACATTATCTAGCCGGTGTTGTGGCAGCATAATCAGTGGAAAGAGATTTTTATTATATCTCAGTCTTGGCAGCGGTACCCCACGCCGGTAGGTCGCCGGAGAAAAACCACTATTGGCATAACTGAAAGGCAACAGGCTGGGCGTCGGTTGCGCTGCACCTATACTAACGTAGAGGTCTTCATAACAGTTGGCACAGATACGGTCAACCGAGAGCAGACGCTCATTAAAGTTAGAAAGACGCTGGACAAACAGGTCGAAGTAGAAATCCCAGATGCCTTCTACATAGAGCACACGGGTACCTGCAACCTCCTTGCGCTCGAGTAGAACGCGCAGGCGTTCGCTCGTTGGTTCACGTTTCGCGACACTGGCAGCGGCTCCGACCCAACGCATCATTTCGTCCAGTTTGATACGCAGGCCATCGATAAAGCGATTGACGGCCTTGATATGCTCCTCGCCCGGTGCGGCGGGACCCGTCCCAAACTCATCTTTAGTGAATGGACGCAGCGATTTGGCATGGCGATCAAGGTTAATCCCCTGAATGGTCAACCAGTTATCGAGCAAACGCTGCTCATCGGCAGTCGCCGCCTGTGCTGGTGCTTTCTCCTGCTCGGCCACCTGAGGCCCCGATGTTAACGTTGCCATAGTAGTTCTCCGAATGACCCCACCTGGTATTGCGTGGCTCATGTGCTAATGCTAAATTGCGACTTCTTGCTGACGGCGCGGCGAAGGACGCAGCGGCAAGGTACCACGAGGACGGCTCGTGCGAGTAGCACGCACCTGCATAGCCATATTGCGTTGAATGGCACTCTGTGTGCGCTGCGGGTTGGACATGACGCGCTCGGTGGCTACCGACATGGCACGCACTGCTGTCGGAGTCGTCAGCGTCTGTGAACGGGCGAGCTGTCGTAAAATGGCGATGGTATTACGATGGATGGCGGGTAGCAGGCGTAAGAGCTGGCGACCACCGGGCCCCTGTCGTCGCAGCGTTCTGACCAGCCGCGCATTTGCCTGGACAAGCGCAGGGGTGACTGGCAGCATGGTGCGTTGAGCCCCCATGGATCTGATCGTCAGAGGAATCGTAGCTGCGAGCATGGCTTCTGCCTCGGTCTCGCTTTCAGCAGCGGCGGCCTGGCCGGCCATCATTTCTGTCATGAGCGCCTCTTGAACCTCCGGATGTTCCGCTTCCCCTTCTTGCGAGAGCATACTGAGTAATTGATTCTCCATGTGCGCCACTTCCATCTCGGCCTCGCTCACCAACGAGCCGACCAGCTTTCCAGCGAGCGGACCAGCAATAGCACCACCACCAGGGATTATGCCCGCAAGCGCTTTTGCGGCAAAGGGTGCCAGCCTCTTGGCAAGCGGTGCTGCGATCTTTGTGACCCCCCGAATTGCCCGGCGAATTCTGCCAAAGAACTGGTCAGCTTCATATTCACCCTCTGCAGCCGGGCCGAGGATGGCACTGATCTCATCTTCGAATTCCAATTCCGGGTTGCTGTAGTGAGCCGCTTCGTCCTCAAACTCGAATTCCGGATTGCTGTAGGGGCTAGCCTCTGGATTGGAGTAATGAGCCGCTTCGTCCTCAAACTCGAACTCCGGATTGCTGTAGGGGCTGGCCTCTGGATTGCTATAATGGCTCAGCTCCTCTTCGAACTCAAACTCTGGGTTGCTGTACGGATTGCCGTAGTGACTTGCTTCGTGAGCAACTGGTGCCTCAAACATTGCCATAGTGAGACCTCTCTCCCTTCTTTGCAGGAATTCACATGCTGGCACGGGCCACTATTGGCCTGGGTCGAGCGACGGTACGATTGCGAATAGCCATGTTGCGAACGAGGGCTCGACCACAAATGTCTGGTGTTCCCAGTACACGCATGGCCTGACCTGCCATCACCTGTCTTGCCAGCGCTGGCGTAATCGGTCGACCTGTTCGTTGGATAGTATTGAGGGTGGCGAGTGTGCGGCGCTGAATAGCGGGCACAGTCCCTATCAGTCGGCGGCCAGGACGCCCCTGGCGATGAAGATTCCGTACGAGTTGGGCGTTGACTCTCACCAGCGTTGGAGTGATGCCCTGTATGCCCATCTTATCGCCCATCACGCGGATTGAGAGGGGAAGAGCAGCACCCAGCAGGGCCTGCGCCTCGCTCTCGCTTTCTGTGTGCGATGCCTCCGCCGCCATCACCTCAGTCAGGGCAGCCTCATGCGCCACCTCGTGCGCAGCGACCTCAGCTTCGTACTCGTTTGCACCAAAGAGATGCGCCTCGTGTGCTGCCGTCTCGCTCTCTGCCTGGGCAAAGAGCCTCCCCAGCCGCTGGAAGAGCGCGACAATTTGCCGGTTGCTACGGCTCGGCGTTGGTTGGGTGCCAGCTTGTCCCTGTCCTATCTGCCTGAGCAGGTCGCTTCCAACCCTGGCTGCTATTCTTTTCGCCTGGGGCAGGACTGCCTTTGCCGCCCTCGCAATCAATGGCATCAAGCGACCAGCTTCATCCTCAAACTCGGGATTGGAGTAAGGATTACTGAAGTGGCTGGCTTCGGGAGTTTCCCATTCCTCTTCGAGCTCAGGATTGGAGTAAGGATTACTGAAGTGGTTGGTTTCAGGAGACTCCCATTCCTCTTCCAATTCTGGATTGGAGTAGGGATTGGAGTAGGGGTTGCTGAAGTGGCTGGTTTCAGGAGACTCCCATTCCTCTTCCAGCTCGGGATCGGAGTAGGGGTTACTATAGTGGCTGGCTTCGGGAGACTCCCATTCCTCTTCGAGCTCAGGATTGGAGTAGGGATTGGCGTAGCCTTCGGGAATAGAATACGGATGAGATACCTCGTCTTCCCACTCTTCCTCCATTTCAGGATTGGAGTAGTAGGCCGCTTCAAATTCCATTTCGGCTGCACTAGTGCCATTGGGTGAGGCACGCGTCGACATAATGTTGCCCTCCTGGTACAATCTCAAGTGTACCTGTCAACAAATAGCATGAGAAGATTTTGCTAACATAAAACTTCTACGTAGTGGTTTCGTTATCCCCTCCTGCGCCAGGATCATCGGATTCAGGCGAGCTACTGTTCAGCAAACAGGTTTTGACAAAAGCACGCAGGCTTGGACCCCCCTGTACATAGGCTTCACGACCGCTTGCAATGTGACGGATATAGCAGCGTTCCACCGGGGCCGTCTCGTCTACTGAAATTCGCAAAAGAAAGGTACTGTTGCTTAAGTGTACTCCTTCTGCCGTATCAGTTCGCACTACCTGCAAATGAGTGGCATCAGTCTGTGAATTGTACCAGCACTTCACTATAATAGAGTGAGCATTACTGCTCATTGCGTTTTGTCCAAAAATAGTGGAGTGTCGTGCGTAATCACCATGACCGGATACACCTCTTTCCTGTCTTTACTGTTGCCTCTAACATAGTCTAGCATGAGCGACTCTATCGCAACTCTATGCTTTTTCTATGCTGGCTCTATTTTTGTTCTATCCCGGGGGAAGACTCGCTGTTCAGGAGGGTATGAAACAGACTTACTGTTTCCGGCATGAGTGATACATTTAACTCCTCAGCCAGTATGCGTTCGCAGCGCTGGTACTGGCGCAATGCTTCACTGCGATGACCCGCAGTGGCATATATCCGCATGAGCTGTCGATGCGCTACTTCGTCACATCGGTTTTCCTTGAGAATTGCGTTGGCCCATTTCGCGGCATCTTCGTAGCTGCCAATTTCAAGATAATGCTCAGCTAGTGCACCGCACATAGCAAGGTAGGCTTGACCAAGCTGCTCTCTCTGAATAAGTGGCCAGTCGGCATACAAATCTTCAGGCAAGAAAGAGCCTGAGTAAAGGCGGCAAGCTGCTTCATACTGCTCAATCGTTACACTTCCGCCATGCTGTTTCCCAGCCTGATAAAATACCAGGAATTCATCTATGTCAGATCGGATCGAGACCGCCGGGTTTAGTTGGTAGACCCCATTTTTACAGAGGATGTAACCGCCACCAGGATCGCTGGCGTAGCCATTATTGAGTGAACGGCGCAGAGCACTGATGGCAACCTGTAACTTGTGGTGGGCTACTTCTGGTTCATCGTCAGGCCATAACAGTGCCATGAGGGTATCCATTGTTACACGATGACCAGACTGAGCTACCAGATAACGTAAGATTGCCTGTCCATTGCGATTGGAGCAGAGGGAAATCGTTCGACCTAATCGCTTTACCTCGAACCGGCCAAAGCAGATGAAGTATAATGCAGGCAGAGCATCGCTCTCTTCTGCCGACTGAGCGACCTCAAAGGATTCGATAAGTGGCGGTGGTGATTGGGAATCTTCGGATAGTGGTTGTGGTGACAGCGGCTGTGGCAACTGATGGTCTTTGGAGTTTTTAAGCGGTAGGTCTGTGGCGTGAAGTGTACTATCCGTATCCCCCATCAGGTCAGGTAACAGCTTTTCGAGGGTAGTTATCCGTGTTTGTTGTTTAACCTGGACCTCAACTAAGTGTTTGCTCGCCTGGAGAAGTGCTTGCTGAGCTTGCCAATAACTTATGTAATCTTGAATGAACGCATCAAGCACCGTAGCGATATGCATCTGATGGGAGGAAAGCCGTTCGCGAGCCAGTGAAAAAAAGGCTATTCCTTCCGAATGGCGTCCTTGCTCGACGCAGTTTAATCCCTGTTCGAGCAAAGAAACAGCAGAAGAAGCTTCCGGTTCAGCTTTTTGAGTATCCTGCTCACGTGAAAATAGTGTATCCATCCTCTCTCCTAGAGACTTATTGTAATTGGAAGATGAACGTTGAGCGATTACTTAGACACACTAAAGAAATATCTATGTAGCTTACAGCAATAATCTATCTCTCAGGAGGAGTTCGATTTTCTCACAAGAAGCAAATCAGATCCTTATTGACCCCTTAGCACTAACGTTGTTCAAGTCAATTTTTAACGGATGAAATAAACTTGTAGGTGTTGGCAGGGTATATAGTATCTTCTCATTATCGAATAAAGTGTACCGTATCCAAATAAATTTTACCTGTGAAATACCTGAGATAGAGCTGAGAATGCGAAAAATGCTCACAGCTAATAGAGCAGTGCCTTCATCGCGGCACCCACCCACACTCCTCCCCCGCCGTTTCTACAGCGCCCCCGTCAAAGAATGTAGCTGTTCCGCCATGGCCATCGCCCGCTACCAGAAGAAGATCAGCGGCCCGCTCATCGACCGTATCGACATCCACGTGGAAGTCCCCCGTGGTGATTACGAGAAGCTCGCCGATAAACGGCAGGTGGAGGATTCCAAAACGGTCCGTGCAAGGGTGCAAGCCGCCCGTGAACGCCAGTTAGAACGCTTTAAGGGAACGAAGCTGACGTGCAATGCGGAGATGGGGCCGACAGAAGTACGCGAGTTCTGCCAGACCGATGCCTCGGGGGAGAAACTACTCAAAGCAGCAGTGCAGCAATTGCACCTCTCAGCCCGCGCCTATCACCGTGTCTTGAAGCTCGCCCGCACGATCGCAGACCTGGCGGGCAGCGAGATGATCATGGCCAATCACGTGGCCGAGGCGGTGCAGTATAGGCCGAGGGTGGGGATGTAGTAGAAGTGTCGCGCTGGGCGGCTCACGCGCACCTGCAAGCTGGGCTGTGTGAAGCGTATGATTCCTCACGCAATGACCAGGAGTGATCCACCAGGAACTAGACCGAATCGATGGCGCACGACTCTCTTGACTTTTACAGCGTATAATGGACAGAGACTGGTTTCAGTCACGAGTACCATCTTTCACCCCAGTAAGATTGAAAGAGAAAGTCAGAGCTGCTATGGGCGATTACCATCGAGATGTGCGCTTCGGCGCCAACGTCGATCCAACTGCGCACGATCCGAGCTGGCCGCTGCGACTGAGCCGCGCGATTGAGCAGGCGGGGCTGGAGTATATTGGTATCCAAGACCATCCCTACAACGCTGGATTTCTGGACACCTGGACGCTGATTGCTACACTGTTCCAGGCCACGGAGCGCGTGCATATGTTCCCCAATGTCGCCAACCTGCCTCTGCGTCCTCCCGCTATGCTGGCCAAAGCCGCAGCGACCCTGGATGTGCTCAGCGGCGGTCGCGTCGAGCTTGGCCTGGGCGCAGGCGCTTTTCGCGAGGGCATCGAGGCTATGGGTGGGCCTGGACGCAGCAGGGGCGAGTCGATCGAGGCATTGGAAGAGGCGGTACAGATCATCCACGCCTTCTGGAGTGGCAGCCGTACCCTGCGTTTCGAGGGCAAGCATTATACTGTCAAAGACGCGCACCCAGGCCCACGCCCAGCCCACCCCATCGGACTCTGGCTAGGCTCCTATGGCCCTCGTTCGCTGGGGCTCACGGGGCGCCTGGCCGATGGCTGGCTCCCCAGCAGTTCGTACGCACCACCGGAGCGCCTGCCCGAGATGCAGCAGCGCATCAACGACGCCGCCCTGGCCGCTGGCCGCCGGCCGCAGGATATTCGCAGGGTCTACAACGTCATGGGCTTCATCACCGGTGGTCCGGAGCAAAGTCTCTTCACAGGTCCCGTGGACTACTGGGTCGACGAGCTCACGAGCCTGGCCGTCGAGGTCGGCATGGATACCTTCATCTACTGGCCCGCCGACGACCGCCTGCGCCAGATCGAGCGTTTCGCAGCCGAGGTGGTACCCGCCGTGCAGGAGCAGGTCACCAGGTCGCGGGGCAGACTCTGATTAGAGCTGCTGCAAGTTCCGGTCGACTCACTTTGTCATCTTTTTGATGATCGACACTTTCCTACTCATGGCGGCCATCATCGCGCAGTTTGGCATAGCAACGCGGCAGAAGTGATTGGATGAGGTTTCTCCATAGCCCTAAGCAACTTCGTCCTAAATGGGGTCAAAGCGGTGTTGTCGTGATGTGCTGATAGCTCTCAGAATGCTGGTGGACGTCGTCGGCCAGGGTCTGGAGAGCGTGACTGGTGAGCGCCTCCACGGTGTGACTGACGACGGACATCTCACCTGTGGAAATGGCGAGGTAAGTGCTCGTGAGCATGCGTGACGGACGCATGCAGGGCGGCTGACAGGAAGGAGGTGCAGACGCTTTGCTCGACTCCGGCAGCATGAGAAAAGACTCTACGAGATCGAGTTATATTGACGAGAATAGACTGACAACAGGCACCCCAACCCTTGTACCCAATCGTCAGATCTGAGCTGGAAAGTGCCTACTCAGCAAGCGAATTAGATCAGGCATCGTCAATTTAGCACGTAAGTCTCTCAATCGTACAGCTATTAGAAATCTAGTCGGGGTGTTCTTTATACATCCTATTGTTGCTGACCCCGCAAAGGTAGCATAGTTCAACAGCTAAAAGGTAGGTAAAGATTATGGCTTCTTATATTGTCACCTATAAAGGGGATGGTGTTCGTCGCCGAGAACGTATAAGAGCTACTTCCGAAGAAGAAGCAAAAAGTAAATCGCGTAGTCGGCATCCCAAGTTCGTGAAATTTGATATAGTGTCGGTAGAACTATAATGACCCTAGTATTTCAGACAAAAATTGATTGGCTCGTAAGGTGTAAAATGAGATATGCAGAAAAAGAAACGGAAGCAGTATACAGCAGACTTCAAGGCGAAAGTTGTCAAGGAGATGCTCAGAGAAGAGAAGACCATAGGGCAGTTGGCAGCCGAATACGAGGTGCTGAGCCTCATGCTCTATCGCTGGCGAGAGCAGGCGTTAGCCGGGTTGCCCAGCCTCTTCTGTGAGCAGGCGGCCCAGGAGTTGGCTGAGAAGGAAGCTGAGTGGGAGAAAGAGCGAGAAGCCTTGTATGCAGAGATCGGACGCTTAACCACGCAAGTGACGTGGTTGGAAAAAAAATCTCGTGCAGGGTTTAAGTAGGGAAGAACGGCGCGGATTGGTCGAGTGGGAAAACAGGGAGCTGCCGGTGAACACCCAGGCGGAACTGCTGAGTCTGAATCGCTCAGGCTTGTACTATCAACCGGTGCCTCCCTCGCCCGAAGAAGTGGCGATCAAGCATCGGATCGACGAAATCTACACGGCGCATTGCTATTACGGGTATCGGCGCATCGCGACACAGTTGCACCGGGAAGGGCAGCCCATCAATCGAAAAACGGTCGCTCGATACATGCAAGAAATGGGTCTAGCCGCTGTCTACCCTGGCCCGAGTCTCTCGCAAGCGAGCACGGCAAGCGGCCATCTTTCCCTATCTGCTGGCCAATGTGACGGCGAGCACGCCCAATCATATTTGGGGGCTGGATATCACGTATATTCGCTTACACGGCGGCTGGATGTACCTGGTGGCGATCTTGGATTGGTATTCCCGCTATGTGATCAGTTGGGAACTCGATCAAACCTTGCAGATCGCCTTCGTGCTGGAAGCGTTGCAGCGAGCACTGGCGCAAGCCAGACCGCAGATTTGTAATAGCGATCAGGGCAGTCACTTTACCAGTCCGCAGTACACGCAATTGCTCCTCTCCCATGATGTGCGCATCAGCATGGATAGCAAGGGTCGCGCGCTTGATAACATTTTTACGGAAAGGTTGTGGCGTACCATTAAATACGAGGAGGTCTATCTCAAAGATTACGCCAGTCCCCGTGAGGCACGGGAGGGGTTGAGGGACTACCTGCGCTTTTACAATGAGCAACGGCCGCATCAATCCCTTGCTGATCGGACGCCGGCAGAAGTCTACTTTGCTGACTAATATGTGGTACACAGTGTTGTGAAGCCACAAGCTGGGGGAGTTGGAGTGAGGGTGCTGATCATGAAGATTGGAGAAGGCACAGAAGGAGAGAAGAATATGGACATAGATCCAGGCTATACGCACCACATGGGCCCGCGCTTGCGTGCAGAAGTGGAAAGACAGCTCTTCAAAGATTTTCAGCGATACGCCTACGAACAGAGCGATGATCTCGCAATCGACTGGTCCGATACCTGCCCTGAAGGACATGCAACAGCCTATCTCGATGGCTGGTTGGAGAACTGGTCAGACGTCTGGGTTGTCAACGCACAAGGGGCAAGGATTGCATGGGGTTGGATCGATTTCATTCACGGAGGTGGCGACAATCCGCTCTTCGTCTTCTGGCAGTTCCTGCAGTTCGGAGAAAATACCGAGGAAGTGGTTCGAACACATGGAGGAATTCCTCAACATATCTGGGAGAGTCTTCCTGAAAGCTCGAAGGATCTTTGTCTCAAATCTGAAACCTACGATGCAGCCTGGGCGAATGACCCACTGGTGCTCCAATGGCGCGATCAGAGATCACAGTGATAAAGACAGAGGCCAAGGAGAAATCTGCCCAAAAACAATGTGGACACCAAAGGGACTTTAGAAAGGAGAGTACACCTTAGCCTCCGCCATTTTTGTGTCTTGACATCCTGGGTCACCATAAACTGGTATCAAAAAGTAGACCGATGAACCCGTCAAACATCCGCATTATACCAACATTCAAGCAATTTACCTGTAGTTTTAGTACCATGAACAATGGTAAGTTTGAAGCCCATCAGATAGCACTTCATGCGCTAGATGAAGGAGCCGCGAAGGATGAACTCAAGAATAGATACCAAAGTATTCTTGAGAGCACCATTCACATTGTAGAAGCTAGATAAAAATCGTGGATAAAAATATCTCAATTAGATGAAGCTTACAACACCTACCACCACTCCTGCCCCCGCCGCTTCTACAACGCCCCCGTCAAAGAATGCAGTTGTACCTCCATACCCATCGCCCACTACCAGAAGAAAATCAGCGCCTCCCTCTTAGACCGCATAGACATCCACGTCGAAGTCCCCCGCCTTGACTCCGAAAACCTGGCCGACAAGCGACAAATCGAGGACTCCAAAACCATACGCGCCCGGGTGCAAGCCGCCCGTGAACGCCAAGTCGAGTCCTTCTTGCAAATAGGACTCTGCCTGGGTATATTCCCCGATGCAAGCGATGATGGGGGTGAGCCACTTCTCAGAGCTGGGAAAGAATACATAAGAACAGAGAGGTAGAACTCCCTCTCCCATATGCGTGGTACCCCCACACACAGCTATTGTTGGCAAGACGGATAGGTGCCAGCGGTCGCTCTGTTCGTCTATGGTAGGGGCGACCCTTGCGGTCGCCCTTTGGATCTAAACGGAGCATGATATGCACAAATTGCACACCTTTGAACACCGCCTCAACCGGCAAGGAAAGGAAAAATCCAAAAAAATACGGCGCAAACGCGCCACAGTTGCACCCTATCTGGCCACAAGCCGCCTGAGAAGCTCATTCGCCCACCGTCCGAGCACAACCGCGACAAGTGCGACAAACCTGCTTGGAACGCGACAATCTGGAAACTGTCAGATTTCGGTTGACATGTGGTACCGTTTAGGCAATAATGCTTCTATGGATCAATCTATCACTACAGCGCCATTAATGAAATCTACAGTTGAGTCTACACCCACATTGTTGGTGTTGGGAGCTGGCCCAAAGGGGGTCGCAATCGCAGCGAAAAGATACATGCTGGCGAAGTTGGGCTATCCCGTGCCGCACTTGCGTATTATTGATCAGCAAGGTGTAGCTTCCCATTGGTCTGGCCAGGCAGGATTCACCGACGGCAATCAATCCCTGGGAACACGCCCGGAGAAAGATGTTGGCTTTCCCTATCTCTCCGCCTGTTGGGAAGACAAGGCGCTCAGCAGAGCAGTCGCACAGGAGATGTTGCACCTCTCCTGGCATAGTTATCTCATCAATCAGATGCGTTATTCCGATTGGATTGATCGCGGGCGCACACGCCCGACGCATGCGGAGTGGTCAAAGTATATTCAATGGGTTGCCGAACAAGTGGGGCTTGACCTATGCATGGCCGAGGTGACAAGTATCGGCACAAGCGCTGATCAGAACCACTGGCAGTTGACATGCCAACCTTCAGCAGGTGGCACACCATTTACTCTGACTGGTGAAGGCCTGGTGATGACAGGCCCTGGGACGCCGCTCACCATCCCAGGTCAGCCAGAGGAGCATCCTTGTATCATGGACGGCGCATCATTCTGGCTGCATGTTGAGGAGTTCGTGAAACTCCGCTTGCAAGTCAAAAAGCCACTAAATATTGGTGTGATCGGCACAGGTGAAACTGCCGCTGCCATTGTGGTGGCCCTGGTGGACATCCTGAGAAGTTCGGCATTCATCGAAGTTATCAGTCCATATGGGGTAATCTATTCACGCGATGAGGGCTTCGAGGAGAACAGGTTATTCTCCGACCCCGATGGCAAGCTCGCCAGTTTGTACAGTGATCACCAGCACGCGGCAAATTGGCTACAACTGAGCGAGCGTGACCGGCGCGAATTTTTGAAACGCACGGATAGAGGCGTCTTCTCACTCAAGGCGATGGCAGAGATCAGCAACGCCGAGAATGTGCGCTCCGTTCTCGGCACAGTGCGGCGCATTCATGCGCATGATACGACAGTGCGGGTCGATAGCGAATACGATGGCAAGATGAAACACGATGAGTACGATTACGTTGTAGTAGCGCGCGGCTTCGATGCTCTGTGGTTTAGAAATCTCCTCGACGAGGAAACACACACGCGCATGGCTGCGGTCACGCAATCTTTTGATGCGAGAGCCATCGAGCATGCTATTGCTGCGGATCTCTCCCTTGAAGGTTTCACACCCAAATTACATTTGCCAATGCTCGCGGGTATCGCCCAGGGGCCTGGTTTCCCCAACCTCAGTTGTCTGGGTTTGCTGGCAGACCGTATCCTGGCATCTTATAAAGTCTCTCCAGCTGATTAGTGGCGCACAGACTGCAACGCACGCATATACCGTGCGGCTGAGCGTAGGACGGCCTCATGCGCATCTTGCGTCACGACCCGCTCGAACCAGGCTCCATACAACCGCTCGAACTGGTACGGCTCAATCGTATCCCGAATACGCTGTATTACGGCAGCAGGAAGGGGGATCAGATTAGGATAACTGTACATGAAACTGACCCACCGGCGATCAGCAGCCACTTGAATAATATCGCCCGAGAGCAGCGCGCCTTTGCCACCGGCTCCCTGCTTCCAGTGCAAGACCGCGCCTCCAGGGAAATGCCCTCCCAGCCGGAGCAAGGTCATGCCGTCCGAGAGGGGATAAGTCTCCCCCGACCAGAAGGTGATGCGCTCGCTGGGACGCATGACCCATTCCCGGTCTGCCTCGTGGAGATAGATGGGGATGTCAAAGCGATCGGCCCATTCCACCATCGTCGAGTAGTAGTGGGGATGTGAGATGGCAATGGCGGTGAGACCGCCCAGCCGCTCGATGCCCGCGACCGTTTCGTCATCGATCAAGCTCATGCAGTCCCACAGGACGTTGCCCTGTGCGCTTTGCACCAGCAGGGCGCGCTCGCCGATGGCGAATGAGGGGGTAGTTCCAATGCCTATCAGACCCGGCTCATGCTCCCTGAACTCGTTGCGAAAGCCATCCTTTTGCATCTGGGCGAGCGTCGTCCACTGCTGTCCGTTGTATCCGACGTATTGGCGCTCGTCGAGGCATATTGGGCATGCCTCTGGCGGCTGTTCGCTCGGCGGAAACTGTGTCCCGCATGTCTTACAGATCCATTTTTCCATGTAAACGTCTCCTCGCTTAAAGCTGGTATCTTTAGCATAACCCAAAACTAGAGAAAATGCTCTGTACACATGAAGGAACACGTGCTGTACCTACGGCCAGTAATAGCTTCTCTAGCTCCGTTTGGGCATTCCTGCGAAAGACAAATCCGACAGCGTAGTGTTTTGCCTTTACATTGGCTCTTGCGTCCAGGCCGATTTTGCTTACAATGAAGAACGAGGAGCGTTCTTTGACGCCTCTCGTAGTCATTTCTCGACAGAACACGCTCGTCAAAGAGCAAGAGGGAGGGTATGATGAGCATGCCTGACAACACATCACAGACCCGTGCGGATATCATCCGCCAGTTTCTTCCTACATCGCCCTATGTCGGCCACCTCGGTATCCAGTTGACCAACATGCAGCCGGACGTAGCGACGCTCACGCTCCCATTCGCCGGCTCGCTCATAACGATAGGTACCACCATGCACGGCGGGGCCATCGCTTCGCTGATTGACACCGCAGCCATGGTTGCGGCCTGGTCGGACGCCTCAGTGCCCAATAACATGCGCGGCACAACCGTGAGTCTGACTGTCGCCTATCTCGCACCAGCGGAGCATGAGGATATCCAGGCCACGGCCCGTGTGCTGCAGCGGGGGCGCAGCCTGGTCTACCTTGATGTCGAAGTGCAGAGTGTCTCGGGGAAGAGCATTGCCAGGGGTCTTGTTACCTACAAGCTCGGCTAATTAGATGCTATTCGAATTTCCTTTTCAAATAACGAACGGCCCTTTCATCCCACCGCTGCTCGATCCAGGCGTACAGTTTCGTCTTTGCCTCTTCGCGCGTACATAGCGCAGATGCGATTCCATGCAGGTCCATCCAGCGGTCAGCCAGCATGTAGCACGTGCTGTTCCAGCCACTTTTGTTACCGTGCTCGTTCAGCCTTTCGGAGATACCTGAGATAACAATATCGGCTGTACTTTGCAAGTCGGTCAACGAAAGATCGAATGCATGTTTGTCGGGTGTGCGCTGCATGCCCGTCAACATTCTGAGCGTCCTGACATCGATGCCTTCGTTCTCCCGGATATAGTCGTAAATCCGGGCGGCCGGTCTGGCTAAAATACCTGCCGCATAGCGGTCTGCAACCGTCTCGGATGGAGTGAGCAGGCATCTTATGAGCGGAAACATCTCCCTGGAGATCAGGAGCGGCTTGCCGGCAAGAAATCTTCCGTATGCGGCAGCGCCCTCTCCGGCAAAGCGGTCCCTCCAGAGCCAGGGATCGGTGTCCGTTCCGGTGTGCCACGCAGCGTCCTGTGTGATGGAAACGAGAGAGGGATGATCGGGAATGAAGCTCGATAGCGGCACGATTCCCAGGTGTTCTACGACATGACAGGCTTCTTCATATGTGATGACAATGGAATGTGACAAACCCCTACTCCTTTCCGGGCCAGCTTGCATTATTCGGATGGTCCCATTGGCCTGTTTTCCACACGTTCCTTTCCAAGCTCTTCCGCTGTAGTCACAGTATCGAAACTAGTGTTTGAAAATATAAAGTTTTATAGCGATTCATAGCGTTTTATTGCAGGATTTCACCCCCAAGACTACCGTCTGAAAATGTGGTGACTTGGAGGTGAGGAGAACATTCCTCGGACGACTGCTCTGTATCAGCTACTCCTCACACCTTAAGAACTCTCTTATCTTGAGGCTATGTTTTCACCTGCAATCCCTTAACCTCTTCAATGGTGATTCTTCTCCCAATTTTTGAACTAATCACATTGAGGACTTGATAAGCGATACGCCTTGTTACTTGAGTAGTGCCATACTCCATCCGGTTCACCGTCGAGAGCGATACCCCCGCTTCAGATGCAAGTGCCTGAACAGTTAGCCCTGCCTCTTCCCTTAGTTGTTTAAAAGTTGACACACTACGTACCCTCTTTCATGAATATTCAAAGATGTGCCAATGGTATCTGAAACTTCTCTGCTTGTCAATTGCCACCACTTCGATTATGTCTATGATATTTCATTGAAATATCCTTGACAAGGTGCGGATCGATGGTTTATGCTTGTATCAAAAGAATGTCCTAGCCTTTCCACGTCGCATCGTAGTGGCAAGGGGAGCCAGTCGTGAGCCGTCCATGCCTTCTCTCTGGAAAGCAGGGCGCATTACTGGGTGGATGGAAGCGCTCATGGAGAATTCCCCGCAAACCTTTAGGAGTTTTGTTCCAGCGGAACAGATGACCGCTTTGCAAACCATGTAAAAGAAGAGATTCGTGCGAGGAGGGAACGGGCAATTGCTTCGCTTGTTCCCCTGATGCATGTGAACGGGTATCGTCTGTTAAGTAGAAGTGTCTCATTGATGAACAAGAAGCGCAAGCAACGTAAGAAAAAGAAGCATGTCACGGTGGGAGAGTCCTACCCGGTCATTAGAGCGGTGACACACATTCGCCTCCTTGAGGTCAATCCAGGTAAGCTTGCCGCCCTCGACGCGCTTGCCCCCGTTTATCTCGCCCTCTGTCAACAGTACATCACGCTCTTCTGTACACAGGAGATGCCGAACAAATTGCGCGATCCGCTCTATCCAACGCCTCTCTCAGAACGCTGGCAGCGCGTGGCGATTATGCAAGCGGCAGGCATTGCGCAATCGTGGCGCTCCAATCGGGCCGCCGCCTATCAGCAGTACCAGGACGATCTGAAGCAGTACCAGAACAAACAGGCAGATGGGATCAGGACGACAAAAGCACAAGCACCCTGGTGGCGCGAGTGGAATGTGCCCACCTTGCGCGAACCGTGTATCCAGGCCAATGTGAATGTGGTAAAGTTGGAAGCATCCCAGGATTCGACCTATGATTACTGGTTGAGCATCAGCACGCTCTCGAAGGGTCAACCCATTGCCGTGCCCGTCAAACTGGCTCCCTACCACAGAGAACAGCTCATGGACCCCAAGACACAGCAGATGAGGAAGCTCAACAGCAGCGTGCAACTCAATCAGCGCGATGGCGTGTGGTGGCTCACGCTCTCCTACGATGAAGAACAAACCATGCAAATGCCACCGGATGCGCCTGTGGTCGGCATCGATGTGGGCATCGCCAATTTCGTAACGACCAGCACTGGCAAGCACTATGGCGCATTTCACCAAGACCTGCGAGCACGTCACAAGCGGGACCGAGCCAAACGCCGACGCAAAGCCAAATTACGGGCCTGCTTGAAGAAGAAAGGAGTGAAGTCGCTCCCTTCAACCAGCAGTCGCACAGGACAGCGGCTGATCCGGCATGTCAAGCACGAGATCAACCACGCGGTGAATCAGTGCTTTACTGATCCAGAGCACGAGGGCGTCCAGTTCGCCTACGAGCAGTTATCGGTGGCTTCGATGCGCTTCAAGGCAAAAGCACAAAATGCGTATTTACGGGCGTCCCATCTGGGACATATTCCGCAACAGATCATCTGGAATAGTCAGAAACGTGGGGTCGTGGCGACCCCGGTCATCAGTGCATATTCGTCCCAGGAGTGCAGTGTGTGCCATTACACGGACCGCACAAACCGACCTGATCAGAGGACGTTCCGCTGCCAGGTGTGCGGGTTCGAGGCTCATGCTGACCACAATGCGTCGGTGAATCTTTCCCGGCGCGTTGGGGATAGGCAATTGCGCGCTTGCCGTGACCGAACAGCCATCAAGACCGTGCTCATGCAGCGTCATGAGGCATGGAAACAGCAACAGGGCATGGGAAACAGCGGTCCGGTGAAACGTAGGAAGCGAGGAACATCCTCTGTTTTTCCGTCATCCATTTGACAGGTGATTTTTCTTGCCCTGTGATAGGTTGCTCGTAGTGTAACCTGCCGCCCAGTCGGTTGTTTCGTAAACGGGCGTAGCTGAACGCGGAAAATAAAGACGAACTAAGCTCATGCGATAGATGCCTATATTTTTTGCAACTATAACATAGCATATACGCTATAATACACCACGGGAGGAAGACATGATGGCAAATCAAGAACAGTTTGGCCTGCTTAAACAAGGAAGAGAAGTCTGGAATACCTGGAGAGAACAGCATCCATCTCTACGACCAGACCTGAGCGGAGCTAACTTGAGCGGAGCCAACCTCTGGGGAGCCGACCTCACGAGAGCCAACCTCAGCCAGGCTGACCTCACGAGGGCCGACCTCAGCCAAGCCGACCTCAAAGAGACCGATCTCAGTGGAGCTAACCTCAGTGGAGCCTCCCTCGGTGGAGCTAGTCTGATGAGAGCCAATCTTAGCAGAGCTAATCTCACAGGAGCCTATCTCTACGGGGCCGACCTGAGCGGAGCCAACCTCAGTGGAGCTGACCTCAGCAATGCGATGCTGAATGATGAGACCCGGATAACAAAAGAACAAATCGGGCAAGCGAAACCAGTTACGCATGCCTGAGCTAGCAGTTGATATGCTTGCTTTCACCCGCCAGCATTCCCCTTATTTCCCTTGATACTTTCTTTGCACCCATTCGGTCCAGGGGATGTGCCCCCGCACCGGCTGATCAGGGCAGGTGTTAAAGCCACGGCGGAAGCCCTGTGCAACCTCGCCTGGCAAGTGCAAGGGAAGCACACGACGATGCATCCCGCGTAGCATCAACCAGGTATGGGCCATCTGACCCGCCGTCAGTACCTCTGGCCCGCCAAGGTCAGGCAGGCGACCACGCGGCCCAGCGACCACGATCTCACATAAACGGCTGGCAACTTCACTTTCGGCTATCGACTGGCATAGCAAATCGGTGGGGAGTAGCGTCACCAACGGCACCTTTGTCGCCGCCTGGAAGAAAAGATCGATCAGGTAGTGGAATTGCGTGGCTCTAAGAATAGACCAGGGAATGTCATTATTCTTGACCAACTCTTCGGCGGCAAGCTTCGCGCGGTAATAATAATAGAGAATGCGATCGATCCCAACAATCGAAATGTAGATCACATGAGCTACGCCAGCGACACGCGCCTGTTCGAGCAATAACCGTGTGCCATCTACATCGATCTGCCGCGTGTGTTTGAATGGGCTGCTCGCCGCGTGTACAACCACGTCGATACCGGCCACAGCATCAGCTATACCCTGCCCCGTTTCTAGATCAGCCTGCGCCCATTCCGTAGCGGACAGCAAGTTCGTAGGCTGCCGCTTACGGCTCATGATGCGCACACTGTAGCCAGTTTCAGTCAGTTCTTTTACTACTTTGCTGCCCAGTCTACCAGCGCCGCCGGTAACCAGAACTTTCATTATAGAAGCCTCCTTCGGTACTTTCATCTGCATGTTTATCCTGTTATTGAGCAAGTCGCCCAGGAGACGAGACAGTGTGCTGAAATGTGACACCAACAATGATCATGGCCAATCACGTGGCGTAGGCCGTGCAGTACCGGCCATCGGAAACATACCGATAGCATTCAAGCAATTGCATGGTCGCCGGATGGGACCCGTATCGCGTCCGCTGGCGATGATAAAACGGTACAGGTATGGCAGGCATCCTGAGATCCCATCCGTGCTACTCATCGCACGTGCTTCGTTTACTCATCCGGCTGTACTGGCAGTCTCTCCATAACTCCGCTACAATATGTACAGAACATAGTTAACTTTGGGCCATAGATCTTCTCAGCCCATGCTTCTCTTTTAAGCTAGACAAAATATGAAAGTAGTAATTTCCAATCCGCCTGGGGCGAGCAAAACGACTGGGACCGGGGAACGGCCCACGATTAGTGACCGGGAACTGTTGATCAGAACCTTACGCGAAGCAGCCGGACGTGCTGCAAAACAACAACGAAACGTACTTGCTAGTTTTACACAGCCGGTTGAGCGGTGTGACACGATCCGGGCCTTTACTGGTGCCCGGCGAGCGGGGCTGGGAGAGTGCTTTTTCTGGGAGCAGCCAGCAGAGCAAAATACGCTCGTAGGTGTAGGTGCCGCAACAACCATCGAAACAAATGGAAGCACGTGCTTTATCGATGCTGCCTCTGCCTGGCGCGCCTTACTGCAGGACGCGGTTATCACATATGCACCCGCAGCGGTGCCCACTCCTGGCAGTGGCCCTGTACTCTTTGGCGGATTTGCCTTTGATCCGCTTTCCCCGCCCACTCCACTCTGGGCCGGATTTCCTGGTGGATTGCTCATTTTACCCAGGTTCCTCCTGAGTTACCGTGCCAATTACGTGACACTCACAATAAACAGAATGGTCCGGGCATCTGATACGATCGAGCAAAGCGCGCAGGAGATTGAAGCTGATGTGCGACATCTACAAGCCGCTATAGAGCATGCCCCAACGATATCTCGAGAGGAGACAGTTAGCCAGCACACTATACATGAAATACGACCGGCATCTGAGTGGATGGAAATGGTGGCAGACATAGTGGATATGATCCAGCATGGTGCTTTCGAGAAGGTAGTGCTCGCACGTGACATGCAGGTAAAGCTGCATGACCCTGTTGCAGCGTTCGATATCGGTATCATCCTCCAGCGGCTGCGCGAGAGCTATCCGGCCGCTTACGTATTTGCCGTACAGCGCGGAGAACGCTTCTTCATGGGTGCAACCCCCGAGCGGCTCGTCCAGGCCCAGGATGGCCGGATACACACGATGGCATTAGCGGGGACAGCGCGCCGCGGTGAAACCGAAGAAGAAGATGCGCAGCTTGGTACAGAACTTCTACAGTGTGAGAAGAATAAGAGCGAGCATGCAATTGTCGTAGCCATGATGCGGGAAGCCCTTCAGCATCACTGCACTACTGTGCATACCTCCGCTGCGCCCCAACTGCTCAAACTGAAGAACGTTCAGCATTTGAAGACTCCCATTGCCGGTGAACTCATCCCAGGACGATGCATTCTTGACGTGATAGCAGACCTGCACCCCACGCCTGCCGTTGGCGGCTTCCCGCGCCATGCCGCTCTTGAAGCTATACGAAACACCGAGAAGCTAGATAGAGGCTGGTACGCTGGGCCGCTTGGCTGGATTGGCGCGAGCGGTCATGGCGAGTTCGCCGTAGCGCTGCGTTCCGGGCTGATCGATGGCGGTAAGGCTACACTCTTTGCAGGGTGCGGCATCGTTTCCGGCTCTGATCCCCAGGCTGAATATGCAGAGTCTTGTTTGAAATTTCAAGTGATGCTGCGTGGATTGGGTGGCAGCAATTGAGGGTGAAGCATGTCGAATGTATCTGCTAAGAAACAAGACCCGGCAAACCCCACATATGTCTATGTTGGCGCGTTTGTGGATGAGCTACAGCGAGCCGGTCTACGAAACGTGGTGATCTGTCCGGGTTCCCGTTCGACCCCTTTAGCTATGGCATTTGCGGCCCAGCCAGGCATGCGCATCTGGATGCAGGTGGACGAGCGTTCAGCCGCTTACTTCGGTCTGGGGATGGCTAAGCGGTTGTGCCAACCAGTGGCATTGCTTTGTACATCGGGCACAGCCGCGGCAAACTTTATGCCCGCAGTTGTCGAGGCAAAATTAACACACGTGCCTTTACTGGTACTGACGGCAGATCGCCCTCATGAACTGCGTGATAATGGTGCGCCACAGAGTATTGATCAGAATCGGCTCTATGGGACTTATGTGAAGTGGTTTGTAGAGGTTGCTCTACCCGAAGCGACAAATGTAGCCCTGCGCTATATTCGTACCATTGCAGTCCGCGCCGCTGCGTCAGTTCAGGCTAATCCTGCCGGTCCGGTGCATCTCAATTTTCCATTCCGCGAGCCATTAACGCCTGAGCCAATTCCTGGTCAATCCCTGCCTCCAGTCGCACAGCGTGATCTCGTTGCCTGGCAGGGTAGGCCAGACAACGCTCCCTTCGTCGAAGTTCGCGAAGCGCCACCGGGCGCACCTGCAGCTACGACTATGGGATACCTGGTGGACATGGTGCGTGGAGCACGGCGTGGACTCATCATCGTTGGCCCAAATGATGATCTCACATTGGTAGAGCCAATCGTGCGGCTGGCCCGTCGCCTTGGTTATCCTATTCTGGCCGACCCGCTTTCGCAACTGCGCTGTGGGGATCACGAGCAAGTCATGGTGCTTTCCAGCTACGATGCTTTCTTGCGCATCGACTCCTTCATCGAAAGCGCGCAACCAGAGCTTATACTCCGTTTTGGTGCCATGCCGACATCCAAACCCCTACTGCTCTACCTGAAACGTTATGCATCTTGCCCTCTGGTGATCATAGATGGACATGGCGGTTGGGAGGAACCAACGCAGCTCGCGAGCGAACTCTTTCATGCCAATCCTGCTGCCCTGTGTCAGAGTCTCCTTACGCTTCTTGATCAGAGTGAAGAAATGCAGCCATCTGTGTCTCAAGCATGGTTAACCACGTGGCAAGATGCGGACAAGGTGACACGGCAAACATTACAGCACGCCATCCAGGATTTCAACGAACTCTTCGAGGGACGAGTTTTTACCGAACTCGCCGGGCTGTTACCGGATGGTACAACGCTCTACACGGGCAACAGCATGCCGGTGCGCGACCTGGATACCTTTTTCTGGTGCAGCGAACATCGCATACGGATCATGGGTAACCGTGGCGCAAGCGGCATTGACGGGGTCGTCTCCAGCGCTCTCGGCGCGAGTGCGGGGGCAGGGCCGAATGAACCAACGGTCCTGGTGCTTGGCGATCTCTCGTTCTTCCACGATCTCAATGGACTACTCGCCGCCCGATTATACCAGCTTGATCTGATCATCGTGCTGATCAACAATGATGGCGGGGGCATCTTCTCTTTCCTGCCGCAGGCCGCCTATCCAGAGCATTTTGAACAACTTTACGGTACGCCAACAGGGCTGGATTTTCGCCTCGCGGTGCAGATGTATGGTGGACAGTTTCACAAGGAAGAGAGCTGGGAGCAGTTCCGCAAGGCAGTGAGCCAGGGGCTAAATACCGGCGGCTTACATGTTATTGAGGTCCCTACCGAACGTACCAGCAATGTCAAAATGCATCGCCAGCTCTGGGAGGTAATCGGGAAAACCCTCAACGAGCGGGGCATAGGCATGAGGGATTGAACATGGGGAGTATGTTTGTGCAGGTGAATGGTGTACGGCTTGGAGTTGAACAGCGCGGCGAAGCTGGAAAGAGCGATCCTGTGCTGGCCATGCTGCACGGCTTTACCGGAAGTGCGGCGGGATGGGGTCGCCAGCTAGATATGCTTGCTACATATGGTTTGCGCGTAATCGCACTTGATTTGCTTGGTCATGGGCAATCCGATGCTCCCGCTGATCCGCAGCGCTATGCAATTGAACACTGCCAGCAAGATATCCTGGCGGCGCTGCAAGAGCTTGGTGTGAGCAAGGGCCAGGCGATACTCCTTGGCTATTCGATGGGTGGGCGCATAGCGCTCTACACAGCATTTTCGGGATTCTTTCGCGCCCTCATCCTGGAGAGCGCATCGCCTGGATTGGAAGACCCGGCTGAGCGTGAGCAGCGGCGCATCAGCGATGAAGCACTGGCTGCAAGCATAGAGCGCGATGGTGTCCAGGCCTTCATCGAGCGTTGGGAAAAGCTGCCACTGTTTGCCAGCCAGAGGACACTACCGCTCGAATCCAGGGAGGCGTTGCGCAGACAGCGCCTGCGAAATAGCGCTACCGGACTTGCGCAGAGCTTGCGTGGCGTTGGTACAGGTGTCCAGCCATCTCTGTACGCGCGACTGCCAATGTTGCATGTACCTGTTCTGCTGATTGCTGGCGAGCTTGATACGAAATTCACAGCGATAGCCCGGCATATGGCCCAGGCACTACCGCAAGCACAACTACATACCATACCCGGTGCAGGTCACACAGTTCACCTGGAACGGCCAGAGGAATTTGCTTCCCTCATAGGGAATTTCAGCCTATCCATAATCATAGCAGGTTCGTCAGTCGTAACAGACACAAAGATACATGGGCGAGCCCAATAATAACAAAACGAGGAGAATTATATGCCAGTAGGATGGAAGAAAGTCCGCGACTATACAGACATTATTTTTGAGAAAGCCGAGGGCATGGGAAAGATTACCATCAATCGACCCGAGGTACGCAATGCGTTCCGGCCAGAGACGCTGACGGAATTGATAAACGCCTTCAACGACTGCCGCGAAGACCCGGAGATCGGCGTAGTCATCCTTACAGGTGCGGGCGATAAAGCCTTCTGCTCTGGCGGGGATCAGCGTGTTCGGGGCCATGGTGGATACGTTGGCAGTGACGGTGTGCCTCGCCTGAATGCGCTCGACTTACAGAAGGTCATTAAGTATCTTCCCAAACCGGTCATCGCCATGGTTGCAGGCTATGCCATTGGGGGTGGTCACGTGCTACACCTGCTCTGCGACCTGACGATTGCCGCCGACAACGCCAGGTTTGGGCAGACTGGTCCTAAAGTTGGCAGTTTTGATGCCGGTTGGGGAGCTACCTATATGGCACGCGTCGTCGGTCACAAAAAAGCTCGTGAGATCTGGTACCTCTGCCGGCAGTACACTGCTCAGGAGGCCCTGGATATGGGATTGGTTAACACTGTAGTGCCGTTGGAACGCCTGGAAGAAGAAACTATCCAATGGGCAAAGGAGATACTGGAGAAAAGCCCTATTGCCCTACGCTTCCTGAAGGCGGCTTTCAATGCAGACACCGACGGTCTGGCGGGTATTCAAGAGCTGGCCGGCAATGCAACAATGCTCTACTACATGACCGAAGAGGGTCAGGAGGGGAGAAATGCCTTCCTGGAGAAGCGCGAACCCGATTTTTCCAGGTTCCCGCGCTTGCCTTAGTGCATACTCAAGAGGTCATTTCGGGGAGAGGAGACGTCCCAAGAACATCTCCCATTTTGATGCAAGAGGTAACACAGCGATACAACCGATACAAATGACACAAATGACACAAACTTCTTTGGAAATATATTAGGTACGCTGGCAGCATGAAAATCGCTTATGTTCAGTGGCGCAGCTATCGCCTACCGTTCCTTAACAGCTTCAGTACGGCTCACAGCGTAATGACGTCACGTGAGGGGATAATTGTACAGGTGACTACCGAGCAGGGAATCTCTGGTATTGGAGAGATAGCACCACTTCCAGCACTTGGTGGAGGGAGCCTGGCAGATGCCCGCACGCTTCTTCCGGAACTGGCTGCGCGTCTTCACCATAAGACACTTCATGAAGCGTTGGACCTTGTGCTCACCGGGTGGAAAGCAGGTACAAAGACTGCCTCGACGCTCTGCGGGCTGGAAATCGCACTGCTTGATCTGATTGGCAAAGCTGAGGGATGTGGAGTCTGTACGCTGCTCTCTCCAGCCGGTACTGCAACACGAGCAGCCGTGCCAGTCAACGCCGTTATCGGCGCAAGAGTAACGGAGGCAGCAATTGCGACTGCCCGAGATGTCAGGAAGAACGGTTTCCGCTGTGTAAAGCTTAAAGTAGGATGGGGAGTGAGTGTCCACGAAGAGATAGAGCGTGTAGCAGCGGTGCGTGATGCAATCGGGCCGGCTATGCATCTGCGCCTGGATGCGAATGAGGCCTGGAATCTTGAGGAAGCAATCGCTACCCTCTCTCAATGCGTCCCATATGACATACAGTATGTCGAGCAGCCCCTGAAGGCACACGATATTGCAGGAATGCGTACTCTCCGGCAGGCGCTACCCATCCCGATTGCGGCTGACGAAGCATTGCACAGCCTGGAGAGTGCCCGTCTCGTCCTCGATAGCGAAGCGGCTGATATCCTGGTTATCAAGCCCCAGCTTGCTGGTGGACTACGTGTTGGGCAGCGGATCATCCAGGCTGCGACAGAGCGGGGTGTACGCAGCGTCATTACAAGCACGCTCGAGGCAGGTATTGGCCTGGTAGCCGCGCTGCACCTCGCCGCTGCATCACCTGCTGTAACGCTTGAGTGTGGTCTTGCGACTCTTGATCTGTTGAGTGATGACTTGCTCATTGATGATCTGCCTGTCCGCGATGGCTTCCTTACAGTTCCAACAGGCCCTGGCTTAGGAGTTGCGCTGGACTGGGAGGCGCTGGATAGATATGGCTTAAGAGGTCTCGATTGAATCCATCCGGCATTTTTCTACCCGATTGGCTGGCCCGTTGCGCTGAGAACCTCCCTGAACACCTCGCGGTGCAATGTGACCAGGTGCAATGGAGCTTTGCAGAGCTTGATCGCCAGGCGACAAAGCTTGCACGGCAACTTGCTGCGATAGGCGTCCAGGAGGGAAATCGTGTAGCCCTGCTGGCCGCCAGCGGCTTGCCCTACGTCGCGTTTGTTCACGCATTGGTACGGCTTGGGGCTATCCTGGTGCCTCTTAACCTGCGTTTGACCCTGGAAGAGCTATGTTGGCAGGTTCGCGATGTGCATGCCTCGCTCCTCGTCTGTGATGCAGATTATGCGAGTCTAGCCCATGAAATCGGACGCGCTGTACCACAATTGCCTCTTGCAACGCTGGCAACCGGGTCAAAAGGGGGCGAAACGGTTTTAAGTGAGCTTCCTGAGAACGATGCGCCCCTGCGAACGCTCATTGACCTCGGTGCGCCACAGGCCATCCTGTACACATCAGGTACAACTGGTCAGCCGAAAGGTGCAATCATCACGTATGGCATGCAGTGGTGGAATGCCGTTGGCTCGGCTCTCAATCTTGGGCATAGTCCTGACGATCGCTGGCTTGCCTGCCTGCCGCTCTTCCACATAGGTGGCCTCTCGATTCTAATGCGCAGTATCATCTATGGGATCAGCGTGGTGGTACATAAAAAATTTGATCCTTTTATCGTCAATCACGCCATATATGAGGATAAGATAACCATTATCTCGGTAGTTGCCGTGATGCTGCAGCGCATGCTAGCTGCTCTCGATACCGGCGGGAGAGGAGCCGGCTACCCCTCGACGCTACGTTGTGTGCTGCTTGGCGGCGGTCCCGTTCCCTATCCACTACTTGAAGCATGCATGCTTCGTAATATTCCTGTCGTACAGACGTACGGTCTAACTGAGGCCTGTTCGCAGGCGGTGACGCTTTCACCGGCAGATGCAATGCGCAAACCTGGTTCTGCCGGACGCCCACTCCCTCCTGTCCAGCTACGCATCATGCGTGATAACAGCTCAGCATCTCCTGGAGAGCCAGGCGAGATATTTCTGAAAGGGCCAACAATCACCCCTGGCTACGTAGATAGGCCAGAGGCAACAGCTCAAGCATTTCAAGACGGCTGGTTCGCTACAGGTGACATTGGCTATCTTGATAAAGATGGCTATCTCTACGTACTTGACCGCCGTGCTGACCTTATTATCTGTGGTGGAGAGAATGTATACCCTGCAGAGATTGAATCCGTCCTGCTATCTCATCCCGGCATAGTAGAGGCCGGCGTGTGTGGACAGGCAGATGCGCAATGGGGACAGGTGCCCGTTGCCTTTGTTGTTCTCAAAGCCGGTAGCACAGCAAGTGCCGGGGAGTTACTAGACTATCTAGCGCAAAAACTGGCCCGTTATAAACTGCCCCGGGCTTTCTACTTTACCGGACATCTGCCACGTACTTCCTCAGGGAAGCTTTTACGCCGGGAACTACCTCGATTGCTGCAAACTCCGTATAAATAAACAGTGCCAAATAAACTTATTTCAGTCAACGAAGTTACTTATCACCGTGTTCAATCTCTTCTAAACTAGCATATGCATGGCGCAAAAACAGCGCAATCACCTAAGCTTAACCTACAATATCAGGCCCTCATCTACTTCCATTCAGTTGGCTTTTTATGCTCACCGGCAATGTGATGGCCCGTTCCTTATACAAGACGCCGCATAAAAATTGATCAGGATTAACCTTGACAATATTCGCTGTTTCATGTTACTATGACCATATACTTATTTCTATGAAGGAAGTAACTTCATAGCGACTTATTTGAGAAGGAAACGACTGCATGTCTGCTACACGGACGGGGAATAAGCGGCTGCTGCGTGATCTCAATCAGAGTATCGTCTTCAACATGATCGTTGAGCGAGGCTCTATTTCGCGCACTGAGCTTGCGAAGCAAAGTGGGCTACCTGCTGCGACCATTACACGAATAGTGGGGAATTTTCTCTCTGCAGGTCTCGTCTCAGAGGTTTCGTCTGAGGAATCGAGTGGCGGACGCCGGCCGGTTCTACTCAGTATTAACCCCTCCGCCGGGTACATAGTGGGAGTCAAGCTGCGCGAGGATAGCATGACAGTGGCAATCTGCGATTTGAATTGTACCATTATCCATACCCTCGAAGAGAACACCCTTGCTAACGCTGATACGCTTCCCCACCGGGTCGTCGAGGCCATTGCGGAAGCCGTGAAGCGCTGTTTGAGCGAAGCAGGCATTTCAGTTCGTAAGGTGCTTGGCGTCGGAGTAGGTCTGTCGGGCTTAATAGACTCATCACGGGGCATTTGTCGCTACTCAGCCATTCTCAATTGGCGAGATGTCGAGCTAGGCCCGGCCCTGGAGTTCAAGCTGCGTTTGCCGGTACGCATGGATAACGATGTGAACACATTGGCCGTGGCCGAACGATATTTTGGCGCAGGACGCGATGCAGCGAATTTCCTCCTGGTGACAGTGGGACGCGGTGTCGGGCTAGGGATCGTTGTGGGAGGAGAGATTTATCGTGGCTCACATGGCGGAGCAGGTGAGTTCGGCCATATGACCGTCGATACATCTGCCGATGCCCCTCTTTGTAATTGCGGCAAACGAGGATGCCTGGAGGCTATTGCATCAGACTACGGCATTCTGCGAGCTGCTACAGGAATAGATCCCGGTCATCACGTGGAAGATACGATAGGAACGTTGATTGACCGCGCGCGTATGGGAGATGCGAACACGCAAGCAATCTTCACGCGTGCAGGCAATGCCTTAGGGGTTGCTGTCGCCAACTTGATCAATATTTTCGATCCCGCACGTGTACTTCTCGGGGGAGAAGGCATGCGAGCCGGGGAGCTCATTCTAGGGCCGCTTCGCAACACTATGCCACAGCATATCTTTGGTCGCTCGAATGCGGATATCGCCCTGGATATTCTCCAGACCAACGAGGCGAACTGGGCGCGTGGTGCTGCGAGCCTTGTTCTACACGAAGTGTTCCGTCCCCCGATTTATCAGAGCGAGAAAGGGCCGTTGATCGACGACCTTCTGGCAGTTAATGGAAATCGTCGCTAGAAGAGAAGGGACATCCGGCACAGAATATCATGAGCGGCGTGAAGAAAAAGCATGTCGCAGATTGTGATACAGGCATTTCGTCAGGAGGACATCGTGATGGTTGGACAACACAGCTGGCGTCAGGCTCGCGTCGTCGCTCTTTTTGTTGGGCCAAGCTTATTAGGACTTGTGCTCTTCACTCTCGGTCCGTTGCTAGCATCCCTGGGTATTAGCCTCACGAGTTGGGATTTGCTCACTCCGCCGCAGTTTGTTGGCTTATCCAACTTTGCTGAACTGCTCGGGAGCGCAGATATACGCGATGCCTTACTGCACACGCTCATTTATATTGCCATTTACCTTCCGGTTGTTCTTGTGCTTGGACTTTTGCTCGCTATCCTCCTCAACCGGCCGCTACGCGGACTGCAATTCTACCGCACCGCATTCTTTATGCCAGTGGTCTCATCGTGGGTTGCTGTCTCCTTGATGTGGAAATGGTTACTCAATCCGGCTTTCGGTTTGGTGAACTACCTCCTGGGTCTCGTTCACCTGCCTCAACCGGGCTGGTGGGCCGATCCGCACTGGGCATTGCCCGCTGTCATCATTGCTAGTATCTGGAAAGATCTCGGCTTTGTCATGGTGCTCTTGCTCGCGGGCCTGCAGAACATCGGACGGCAGTACTACGAGGCTGCGAGAGTCGATGGCGCGGGTGCCTGGAGCCGCTTCCTCCACATCACGATTCCCCTGCTTTCCCCTTCCATCTTCTTCGTTGTGGTGATCTCGCTGATCAACTCCTTCCAGGTCTTCGATCAGGTCTGGATCATGACTGGTGGTGGGCCAGGCGGCGCCAGTTCCGTCCTTGTTGAGCAGATCGTGCAAAACGCCTTCTCGTACTCGCGTATGGGCTACGCCTCTGCACTCTCCTGGCTCCTCTTCGCCATTATCTTTGGTATCACAGCGCTTCAGTTCTCCATGCAGAAAAGGTGGGTAACCTATGACTAGTTCGAACCTCGATCAGGTGGTGCCAGGTCAGGCGGGTGTAACCGCACCAGCAGGAACGGCCCGGACCTTTGCCCTGTCTCGCAGCGCACGTTTTCGCGCGCCTGGGTGGCTCATCGCGCGCCGGAGCATCCTGCATCTCGTCCTCATCGCGCTCGCTCTCACGATGCTGTTCCCATTTTTCTGGACTGTGAGCGCCTCGCTCAAAGGAGATGAGGCCGTCCTTGCCACCCCTCCGCAACTGCTGTCTATCCCTGCGCACTGGGAGAACTTTGCGGCGGTCATGCAAACCATTCCGTTCTGGCAGCTCCTTTTCAACAGCCTGCTGGTCGCGGCGGTCACCACCATCCTGCAGCTGTTGACCTGCTCTATGGCCGCGTATGCCTTTGCACGTCTACGCTTCCGCGGTCGTGGCCCGTTGTTCCTGGTCTACCTGGCAACGCTGATGGTGCCAGCACAAGTCACCTATACCCCCCTCTTCATATTCATGCGCTTGTTGGGTCTGACCAATACCTACGCGGGCCTGATCCTCCCTGGTATCACCAGTGTTTTTGGAGTATTCCTCCTGCGGCAGTTCTTCCTGACCATCCCGCGCGAACTGGAAGAAGCGGCCTTTCTCGATGGAGCCTCGCATTGGACTGTGTATTGGCGTATTATCTTACCGCTCTCACGTCCCGGCCTTGCTGCTCTGGCCATCTTCAGTTTCATGGCAAGCTGGAATAGCTTCCTCTGGCCTTTGCTCATCGTGAACGATCCGCAAATCATGACGCTACCGCTGGGGCTCTCGACACTGCAAGGCCAGTACACCACGGCCTGGAACCAGCTCATGGCTGGTACCGTGCTCTCTATCATTCCCATCGTAATTGTCTACATCTTGGCACAACGCCAGTTTGTTGAGGGATTGGCGCTCTCCGGTTTGAAAGCGTAACGGATACGAGACTCGTGAACGACCAGGAAAGGAGGTTTCAGCGCGCACATCCTTGATAATTTGCTATTATGTCCAACACCCCTACTTTGAAAGGAGTTCTTCACATGCTCAAACGAATCACGCTGATGCTCGCCATGCTCGGCCTGATGCTGCCCGCGCTTGCTGCTTGCGGCTCTACTCAGCAGAGTGGCAATAGCAATGGCATCACGATCACTTTTATGACCTTCTCTGCGACTCCAGACCATCTGAAGGATCTCGACACGATCCGCCGGGCATTTGAAGCGGCCAACCCCGGCATCCATGTGCAGGTCTTGCCCGTGGCCTTCGACCAGTACTTCACCAAGCTGCAAGTGGCTGTTGCGGGCGGTAGTGCGCCGGATACCTTTGAACTCGATTATCAGGACTTTCTTTCCTACGCGAGCAAAGGCACGCTGCTTAATCTCAGCAAGGCAGCCCCAAAGGGAGACTATGCTGGTGTTTACAACTCACGTGCCCTCAATGCTTTCGGCACGAACGGAATCCAATATGGTCTGCCCGAGAGCTTCTCGGATGTGCTGCTCTTCTACAACAAGGACCTCTTTGATAAAGCGCATATCCCCTATCCGACAGCATCGTGGACGTGGAACGACGAAATCGCGGCAGCCAAGAAATTGACCAGCAACGGCGTCTGGGGCGACTACGAGCCGGTACAATTCTTCGAATTCTACAAGGTGCTCGCCCAGGCAGAGGGGCAGTTCTTCAACAGCGATCACACTGCTGTCGCCTTCAACAGCCCCGCTGGTCTTGCCGCCATCAACTGGCTTATCAACAAGACTAACCTCTATCATGTGATGCCGAGCCAGGCCCAGATGGGAGGCCTCTCCGACAGCGACCTCTTCAAGGCCGGGAAACTGGCGATGGACCGCACTGGCATTTGGGAGTTCTCTACCTTTGCCCCGTCCAGCGTCCACTGGGACGTGGTATTAGAGCCTGGCGATCTGCAGAAGGCGCACCACTACTTTGCCAACGCCGTCGTCATCTCGGCGAAAACTGCTCATGCTGACGCAGCCTACAAGTGGCTGCGCTACCTGACAAGCAGTCCGGTGGCCGCCAATACACGCATCGCATCCTCGTGGGAACTTCCCGCGGTGAGCGATCAGTCGCTGGTGAGCAAGTACCTGGCGGAGAATCCCCCGGCAAATCGGCAAGCTGTTTTCCAGGCGCTGAATACGCTGGTGTTGCCACCGGTCATCGACAAAGAAACCCAGATGGAGAACATCATTACCAATGACCTGCAAAAGGTGCAGGATGGACAGTTCACCGCCCAGGCGGCGCTCACTGACATGGCGTCACAGGTCAATGCGCTGTTACCGTAACTGAGATCGAGCGAGTCCAGTGTGGTGGGGTGCCCCACTACCCCACCACACTGGACTCGCTCGATTTTGTTCATCTCGTGAAGAGGATACCCGATGGTCAAAGAGAGCGTACCGCATCTTCATATCTTCCATGTGCCGCAAGGGATTGAAGACCCCTACACGCAACAACCCTGGGAACGGACGCCGCGAGAACCGCGCGCGGGAGAAGAAGTCGCCGTGCATGTGGTCACGCAGCCGCAGGGAGCGGCTGCCGCTCTCTTCGTCTACGTCTCTGTCAAGGGTGGAGAATCATGGACAGTCCCGGCAAGCCCCTCACCATCCCATGGTGAGGGGAACCGCTGGGTCGCTTCTCTGGGTGCCTTTCCCGGGGGTGCGTGCGTGTCGTACGAAGTTGAAGCGCACTCGACGACGGGAGAGCGCTTCGTGGAGGGTCCCTACTCCTTTGACGTCAGCATGTGGCATCCCCTCAAAGCTGTGACCATGTGGCAGGCAACAGGTACCGGTGTCCTGATGCGCATGGCAGATACGAGTGGTAGTGAGGCATTGGTGAGCCTTGAGGTGCTGGATGCGGGAGAGCTGTACTTCCGCGTGTGGCCTCACGCCCCGGCAACAGTACCCAGGACGGCACACAGCGTTCCCTGCACAATTCGCCAGGAGGGAGATGATCTCCTACTGGAGAGTGGAGAGAGAGCAGTGAGAATCCATCTAACCGATGGTTCTATCGTACTTCAACGAGATGGTGTGCAGATCATTCGCTCCTCACAGGGACAGCCATTGCTTGCCTGGCTCGGTGCCGACTCCACTTTTCCCCGCGCTGTCCGTCTTTCCCTGGCGTTAACGGAGGAGGAGGCACTCTATGGAACCGGGGAGCGCTTCGACACGTTCAACCGGCGCGGGCAGCGCTTCGATGTGCGCGTCTACGAGCAGTACAAGAACCAGGGGGCGCGGACCTACCTGCCTGTGCCGCTGGTGCTCTCCTCGAGCGGGTACGCGCTCTACATCGAAGGCACCCGTCCGTTACTCATAGACGCTGGAGCATCGGTCCCGGATGCGCTTGTCATCGAGGCAGACGTGGATCGGACGGGGGCTTCGCCCTTCGAGGCGCGCTTGTTTCTGGCGGAGACGCCACTGGGGGCATTACAGTCCTACCTGCACCGTGTGGGCAAGCCCACACTGCCGTCGGCGTGGGCCTTTGGACTGTGGATGAGTAGCAACGACTGGAATAGCCAGGCGCGGGTGCTGGCTGAGGTCGAGCGAGGTGAGCAGGAAAGTATTCCGGGCGATGTCGTGGTGATCGAAGCCTGGTCTGACGAGGCAACCTTCTACATCTGGAACGACGCCCGATATGCCCCCTTGCCAGATGACCGCCCCCCACGCCTGGCCGACTTCTACTTTCCTCCCGGTGGACGCTGGCCTGATCCGCTGGGCATGATCGAGCAGTTACATCAGCGCGGCATGCGCTTGCTCCTCTGGCAGATTCCTTTGCTCAAGCAGATGGAACAGGAGCCGCATGCCCAAAACAGTGCTGACGGCGAGACGGTAATCGGTCACGGCTGGTGCGCGCACAATCCCGATGGGTCGCCCTATCGCAGCCCAGGGTGGTGGTTCACCGGTGCCCTGGTGCCTGATCTCACCTCTCCCGCTGCCGTAGCGTGGTGGCTTGCCCGCCGCCGCTACCTGGTGGAGGAGATGGGGGTGGATGGCTTCAAGACCGATGGCGGCGAGCACTTGTGGGGAAGCGGCGTGATCTTCGCAGATGGCCGCCGTGGAGACGAGATGATCAACGCGTTCCCTGTGCTTTACGCAGAGGTGTACCACCAGTTGCTCCGCACGTGTGGTCGCGAGGACAGTCTGACGTTCAGCCGCGCGGGCTACGCAGGGAGCCAGCTCTACCCGGCGCACTGGGCGGGTGATGAGAATTCTACCTGGGAGGCATTTCGCCATTCCATTGTGGCTGGACTCTCCGCCGGTGCCTCAGGCATTCCTTTTTGGGGCTGGGATATTGCCGGTTTCAGCGGGGAGATCCCTTCAGGTGAGTTGTACCGGCGCGCCTGGATGATGGCAACATTCTGCCCCATTATGCAGTATCATAGCGAGTACAATGCTGGCCGACAGCCCAGCCGCGATCGCACCCCCTGGAACATCGCAGAACGTACAGCAGACGCGGACGTTCTCCCTGTCTGCCGTTTCTACACGGCGGTACGCCGCCAGCTGCGGCCTTACATTCTGCGAGAGGCTGAGTATACAGCACGAACCGGGCGACCATTAATGTGTGCGCTGCCTCTGGCGTATCCCACCGACCCACAGGTGCACGCCCATCCTTATCAGTATCTCTTCGGGCGTGACCTGCTGGTTGCGCCCACAGTATATGAAGGCGCGACGAGCCAGGAGGTGTACCTGCCCGCGGGATTGTGGTATGATCTGTGGACGCGTACCTCCATCGAAGGGCCATGCGCCATGACTGTGGAGGTACCTCCCAACCGCATTCCTGTCTACGTTCGTGTGGGAGCCGGCGCTCCACTCGATATGCCATGGGGAGAGAAGGCAACCAATGCATGAGCTGCTCGCACAAAGTTTGTCCATCATTGCCTCTGGTCAGTCCGCTAGCGGAGCCTATATCGCAAGCCCAACGTATCCTACCTACAACTATTGTTGGTTTCGCGATGGAACATTTATCGCCTATGCGATGGATCTTTGGCAGAAGCACGAGAGCGCAAGGCGCTTTTATGATTGGGCGACAGCGGCGGTAGCAGCGCGAGCAGACGCCGTGGAGCGCTGCCTGGAGAACATAGCGCAGGGACGGCCACTGAACCCGGGGGACCTGTTGCATACGCGGTATACGCTTGATGGACAACACAGCAATGAAGAGTGGCCGAACTTTCAGCTTGACGGCTTTGGTACCTTGCTCTGGGGACTACGACGGCATATGCAGTTGGCGGGCATGCACACTCTACCTGCTTCATGGGCGGAAGCAATAAACTTGCTGGTACGTTATCTTGCCGCGCTCTGGAACCGCCCAAATTACGATTGCTGGGAAGAGTTTCCGGATCGCATCGCCGTCTCTACGCTGGCGACCCTCCACGCCGGTCTCGATGCCATCTCCACGGCCCTTGATACGAATGAGCAAGACGCTCTGCTTGCAGGGGTTACGGCTGCACAGATCAAGTCCTTCACCCTCGAAGCAGGTGTATGGGCAGGGCATCTTATCAAACAGGTGGTGGGCGAAGACGTGGTTGATGCAAGTCTCCTGTGGGCCTGCGTTCCTTTTCAGGAGCATGGGCTGCTGCATCCCATGGATCCATTGATGCAAACGACCGTAAGACGTATTGAGAAGGATCTCATCGGTGCGGGAGGAGGTGTGCATCGCTATAGCACTGATACATTTTATGGAGGGGGCGAGTGGATGCTCCTCACTGCGCTGCTCGGTGAGTACCAGTCGGTAATTGGCGATGCTAAAAGCGCCCGAAGCTGCCTGGCCTACATCGAAGCACACGCGGATGAGCATGGATATTTGCCTGAACAAGATAGCACCGCGCCTTTGTATCCTTCCTACGTGGAGAGGTGGGTAGAGCGCTGGGGGCCAGTTGCACGCCCGTTGTTGTGGTCTCACGCGGCTTATCTCAGCCTGAATGCCCAGGCTGGAAATTGACACAACGGGGAACGCGTATGCTACAATGGAGCCAGTCGTGCGTGTTCGTCCCTATGAGTAGGATTAACCTATGTCAACTACAAAATACCCCTTTGAACGCTACCTCAACGTCCGTGTTGCCAATGGCCCCAGCTTCTCACCCGATGGGAAGCGACTCAGCTTCCTCACCGACATCACGGGCGTAGCCGAGGTCTGGAATATACCCATAGACATTCATGCATCCACCCCCGCCTGGCCGGACCAGCTCACCTTTCGTGGCGAGCGTGTTGCCGGTGCGAGCTACTCGCCAACTGCCGATCTACTGCTTGTAACTGCTGATGCCGGCGGCAACGAGCGCACCCAGCTCTACTTACTCAGCGCAGACGGCTCGGCCTTTACTGCCCTCACTTCACAGCCAGAGGCTATCTACCTCTTCGGCGGCTGGTCGCCGGATGGCACACGCATTGCCTATTCCAGCAACGAGCGTGACGCTCGCTACTTCGATGTCTACGAGCGTTCCATGAAAACCGGCGAAACGCGCCAGCTTCTCCAACATGACGGGACTAATTATGCCAGCGGCTACTCCCCGGATGGACGCTACGTGCTGATCAGCCGCGAGCTGACCAACGTGCGCACCCAGTTGCTGCTGCTCGATACAACTACCGGTGAAATACGTATCCTGACACCGGAGATTAGCGAAGGACAGGCTCTATATGCGTTTCCTTCCTGGTCGGCAGATGGGCGTGGACTCTACTTGCTCAGTAATCGCGGGCGCCAGTTTCTCTCGCTGGCCAGGCTCGATCTCGCCGCTGCCGAAATGACCTATCTCCGTGAAGACTCCTGGGGCGCGGAAAACCTGGCGCTGACTCGTGACGGTACGCGTATGGCCCTTGTGATCAATGAAGACGGCTACTCGCGTTTGCAACTCTTCGACGTTGCAAGCGGCTGGGAGGCGCGGCGTGAACTCCCTGCGCCTGCTCTCCCGCCGGGTATCATACTCGAGGCCAGGTGGTCGCAGGATGGCGCACAGCTTGCCCTCACGCATAGTGCGGCCAATGATACCGCTGATGTGTGGGTCTGGGATGTAGCGGAGCGGGTACTCTGGCGTGCAACACGCAGTTCCCTGGGAGGTATCCCACGCGCATCTTTCATTGAGCCTTCCCTGGTACGCTACCCAACATTCGATGGCCGCGAAATACCCGCATTTCTCTACCTGCCGCGTGACAGGCAGCCTCGTGGACTACCTGTAGTTATCAATGTACATGGTGGCCCCGAGGGCCAGGTCCGCCCGTCTTTTGATCCCATGATTCAATACCTCGTGGCGCAGGGTTACGCCGTGCTCGCACCGAATGTGCGCGGCAGCACCGGCTACGGCTATGAGTACCAGAGCCTGGATGATGTACGCCTGCGCATGAACTCGGTAGCCGACCTGCAATACGCTGTATTCTGGCTGCGTGAAGGCGGCATCGCCGACCCAAAACGTATCGCGGTGATGGGTGGTAGCTATGGTGGTTTCATGGTACTCTCAGCCATCACCACCTATCCTGATCTCTGGGCGGCTGCCGTAGATATCGTTGGCGTCGCCAATTTCGTGACGTTCCTTGAGAATACCGGCCCCTGGCGGCGCAGGATGCGCGAATCTGAGTATGGCAGCCTGGATCACGACCGCGAATTCCTGGAGCAGATTTCGCCCATCCATTATGTAGATCGTATTATCGCGCCTCTCTTCGTCGTGCACGGCGCAAACGACCCTCGCGTGCCCATTGGTGAAGCCGAGCAGATTGTGGCTGCCCTCCGCTCGCGCAGTGTACCCGTCGAATACATGCGCTTCGAGGACGAGGGTCATGGCTTAGTCAAGCGTGCCAATAAGCTGGTCGCCTATCCTGCCATCGCCCGTTTCCTTGATAAGTATTTAGGACAGCCTGAACATTGACCCGGCTGTGGCGTCAACCACTCATTCGCGCCATGACATTGCTCAGTGGTGCAAGCGCTTTAGTCTTGCCTGGCAGCACCTTGATTGTGCTGGCTCAACAACAGCACGCATCAGCAGTAATTATTGGCCTGATTTTCGCTGCTGGGGGCGTTGCTTCCTATCCTTACTTGAGCTGGGGCTTCACTACCGTCCTGTAATAATCGCACACATCCGTCAGTATGCACTTTGAACAGCGTGGACGGTCATACACGCAGATGCGCTGCCCATGCCGCAACAGAGCCTTGTGAAAATTGTAGATAGTGCGAGAGTCCTGCGGCAGTAGGGCCTGCAGGAGCGTATGGGCTGCGTCGGCGGTGACTTTCTTGCCGATCAAACCCAGGCGTCCCGACACGCGGTGCACGTGAACGTCAACAGGAAGTATAGGTTGTCTGCAGCTAAACAGCAGAACGCAAGCCGTTGTTTTAGGCCCGACTCCCTCGAAGCGATTCAGCCATGCCGCGCTCTCTTCGACCGGCAGATCACACAGGAAATCAAGATTGAGTCCTCCACGTTCTTCGGTAATCTGGCGCATAATCGCCTGGAGGCGCGGCGCTTTGGCCTCCGGCCAGTTCACATTTTCAATGGCTTTCTCTACTTCATTCGTCGGCGCATCGCGTACCGCTTCCCATGAACCGAAGCGCTTCAGGAGATTGTCATAAGCTGCGTCGGTTTGCTCGTCTCGTGTACGGTGTGACAGGATGATTTCAACAAGCATACTCATCGGGTCTTTACTTGAGAAGGGCAGTTCACCATAGAGTTCTGTCAGGCGCCGTGTCACCTCTAAGGCTTTTGCCGATAGCGCTGCAACATCAGGCGAGGGGTACCCATAATCAGCGGTATTGCG
>Ga0207646_10000534_pt1 | contig 50683 bp, 46 predicted proteins | sample KBSK5502metaG_FD_184343 | JGI IMG/M metagenome (GOLD analysis project Ga0207646, IMG submission 184343) | Corn, switchgrass and miscanthus rhizosphere microbial communities from Kellogg Biological Station, Michigan, USA - KBS K5-50-2 metaG... | ecosystem: Host-associated > Plants > Roots >...
TTTACGATTACGGCTTTATCGGTGAGTTATTTTCATTCGTCCGCTGCGCGGACCTCTCGCCCCACCTGACATCGCGGCTCCGCATCCCCTATAATCAGTTCTGCTCACGATTGGGGGCGACAGGCTTCGACAGGGGCCGTAACGTCCGTCGCGATGCATGCCGTGCTGGCTCTGTGCAGCTCGTTATAAAAACAACAGGGAAACACAAATGCGAACTCTAACGAGTTAGCTCTCGCGGCCTAAACAGCTAGCGAGCGTCTCCGCCGCAAGTTGCTCATGCGCGCGGATGGAGATGTCACCTTAGATGAGCTGGCCCGCCGCTTCGGTCCGTGGCGGTGGGCGAGACAAAGCCGGACTAGCTCATGCTGAGGTCTTGCTGCTTCACTTACTTAGCGTTGGGCGAAACTTGTACGGCTGCAAAGCCGGACGAAAAGAGAAGCAGATAAGCATGTAGAGTCCTTCGGCGTTGGCACTTGGATCCGGGTTCGATTCCCGGCGCCTCCACCATAAGGCAGTAGGCAGTAAGCAGGAGGCAGGCGGCGGGAGAAACGCGGGAGGCGGACGGAATGACTCACGACCGGCGACTGATTGCCTGAGACCTGAGACTCGAAAACTCGAAACTCAAAACTCAAAACTCGAAACTAAGACATCCCCAGACTCTCCTTCAAACCTAACCGCAAGAGGAGGCCTTTCATGAATCTCGTAAAACGCAGCTGGCTGATAGTTTTGATGACTTTGTTTGTGGGAGTGGGCACCGGTGTGGCGCAGAGCAGAATTAAACTTGCTCAAGGCAGGCGACCTATTGAGGCCAAAGCCACTTTCGTAATAGAAGTCGCTCGCGAGAAAATCGAAAGCCCGCGGAATGTAAACGCTCCCGATGGCATGAGCGTCTGGATGAGGTTTGCTGATCACCCGGCCAGCGGCAGGGTCTTTATCGACGGAAAAGCAATTGGCCGTTTTGACGAATCGATGGGATTCACCAGTAATCCTCTCGACATTAGTTACGGCCGGCACACGATAACAGTCACGTTCTCGGCTCCTGCGGTCCTTTACGATCTCTATGTCGATGTGCGTGGCGGAGTAGCGCGTGAAATCCTGGAAGATCAGGAACCGGACGTGAAACTCGCGCCGGATCTGTCAAAGCGCATCACGGATCTCGAACGCAAGGTGCAAGACTTGGAAACCGAGATCGCGGGTCTCAAGAAGAAGCGAAATCACTAGGCCCTTCGGATGCGACAACAAAAGCATTGGCGGCGAGTGAGCCAAAGAACTACCGGAAGTCACTTACCATCATAATATCGCTGCCGCTGTTATCGAGTTGCGTGAAGAGCAGCCATTGCCCATCGGGTGAAACGGCGAGCCCACCGTCGGATGTCAGCGCGGGCTTCTCCATTGTCAGGATCTCGATCGTCTGTCGGGTCACAAAATCAAAAAACTCGATCTTAGGTTTGTCACCGTTGACGAGGAAGTAAATTCCTTTTTCAACCACCGTCCAGTAACCCCACGGCGGGGATTCCTTCATTTCAATCACGGTTTCTTCCGGACCACCCGCAAGTGGCACGCGAAAAATGCCGATCCGCTCCTGTTGTCGCCGGAAATAGAGATATTTTCCATCCGGGGATTCCTGCGGACCGGTGGCTTTATTAAGAAGGACATGCTCAGCCTGCCCGCCGCCAGCCGGCGCCTTCCAAATCTGCTGGTCGCTGTTTGAAAAGAAATAAATCCAGCGGCCATCGCGCGACCATTTGGGCACAACTTGAATTGGCGGCTGCTCTGTCAGGCGGCGCACGGCGCCACCGTCCGCACTGACGACATAGATGTGCGATTGCCCCTCGTGCCGCGAGTCAAAGGCAACGAACTTACCGTCCGGCGACCAGCGCGGCGATCCGGCGAGAGATCCATGCAATTCAGTTAACTGAATTGGATTGTTGCCTTCGCTATCACACAACCAGATTTCATTGGTGCCCGAGCGATCCGAGCGAAAAGCAATTCGCTTACCGTCGGGTGAGTATTGGGCGCTGGAATCGTAGCGAGTCGATGAAATGAATTTCGTTGGAGTTTTCGCCTCGGTATTGGATGCGGTCAAAGAAAGACGCCATACGTTTGCATCCTGAAATGATTCGACAAATGCCAACCGATGAGACGAGCGAGAGATCCTCGGCGAGGTCGGACTGCGCGCACCGACATCCAGCTTTGATGGTTCACCGCCATTGATTGAAACTCTCCACAGTGCTCGCGGACCATCGCGATCGGATGAAAAGACCAGTTCGGTTGCGGAGGCCCAGGCAAACCCGAGAATGATCCGGTTGTCATTGGTAACACGGCGTGGCTCACCTCCGCTGACCGGCACCACATAAATGTCGTTGATGTTGCCGCTGTTGACGGATCGATTGAAGGCGAGGAGCTGACCATCGGGCGAGAACGCAGGTGTGCCGTCGAACCCGCTCTCTGGTGGAAACGTAATCCGTTTCCGGTCGCCGGTGTCGATAGAGATTAGAAAGACGCTGTTGTCCCGGCTGTTCGGTGGCTTATCGATGATGGCTAGCGTTTTGCCGTCCGGAGACCAGCCCGTTAGGCCGTTGTCGGCCGGCCCTAGTTTCCGCTCCGGACCACCCAGCGCCGAGATTACGTAAATGTCCGGGGAGCGGAAGAAAGCAAGCCGGCGGCCGTCAGGCGACCATGCCGGATCAGACTCGCTGCTGGCACCGTTGGTTAGTTGCAGTTGCGTGCTCGAGTCAACCAGTTGAACGTAAATGTGTGAGTTGGTCTCGCCTTCTTTTTGCCATGCGTAGGCGATTTGATTTCCGTCCGGTGAAATCGCCGGATCTGATTCAAAGCCGGGCGACGTGGTGAAGGGAACTGCCTTAAAACTTGTGGGCGAAACAGAGCGCTGAGATCTCCAGAGCCAGCCGATCAGAACAATCCCGGCCACCAGACCCAGAACAGCCAAGACAACGGATGTTGCGCGCCAACGTTTGCGAGGTGGCGCCGGTAGTTGATGCCGCACGTCCGCGATGAGGGCTGCCCGCGAATCAAGTCCAGCAGTTGGCGCCAAATCAACGACTGAATACCGCGCGACTGCTGTTTGATCCTCGATATCAATTTCGACTTCTTCCTCGGTAACTGTTCGCGTCACCGTGTGGGTCTCAGTCACCACGGGAAGCGCCGCCGTCGAGATCTCATGAAGATTCGAAGTAAAACGGTAACCGCGTTTCGGCACAGTCTCGATATAAGCCGTGCCATCCGCGTCCTGTCCAAGGATTTTTCTCAAAACCGAAATATTGAACGCCAGGTTCTGTTCCTCGACGAAAGCGTCCGGCCACACGCGCGCCATCAACTCAGCTTTTTCAACCACGCGGCCGCTCTTCTCAACCAGCGCCAATAACGTTTCGAACGACTTGGGAGTCAGCGATACGGGCACGCCGTCTCGGCGCAGCACCTTCTCCGAAGGGTCTAACTGGTAAGGACCGAATTCGTAGATCGACTGATCCTGCAAGGTTTAGGGCTTCTAATAACTTTCTAAAGAGTTTCTAAGGCTGATTCAAAGACTTTCTCGTCGGGTGAAAGGTAACGTGTGCTCACAAGGTCGGCAAGCCGGGTCAATGCCCCAGGATTCTAAACCGGCTCGAATTCCAAGCCAAGCGTGGCCATGAAAATAAGGAAAACCAGAGTGACCACGGTCGAGATGCATACAGTGACGATTACTACGCAGGGGATTTCAACGAACGCCGGTATTACCAGAACGGACAGTCACCTGGATTGTAAATCCGCCGTTCTCGGCCGAAAGAGTCAGCGCGCCGACGTAGATCGTCGTCACGGCTGGACACTGAAAGCGCTATTCACGAGTTGGTTCCTCCGCGTCATTCAACACTTTCGCACGGCAATCAGTCGCAAGACATGGCCGATAGCCAGAAAGCCGTCCAGGTTCAAATAACACTTAACCCCAAAAGGAGATCTTCTCATGATTAAGTCCAAGCACATGACTTCAGGTTTAGTGGCAGTCATTCTGGCCACGTGTCTAGCTGCAATTGCCTACAGCGCTGCGGCTACTAATTCACCAAGCGTTATCTACGCATGCGCAGACAGGACTAACGGCCAGATGCGTCTGGCCGCGAGCCCTGCTGAGTGCAAGAACAACGAGTCACCTTTGAGTTGGAATCAGGCCGGCGCGCCGGGAGTGCAGGGACCGTTGGGACCACAAGGTCCTGCCGGATCCCAGGGCCCGGCCGGCCCGCAAGGTGAACACGGGATTCAAGGGATTCAAGGTGAAACCGGACTACAAGGACCACCGGGACCTACGTCCGGCCTCAATTTTCAAGTGTTCAGCGGGAAGGCTGAGCTTCCGGATGCGGGCGAGTGGACTACCACTGTTGAGTGTGGCGATGGGTATGTTCGCGTGAGTTTGCTTGACGTTACGGAAACATTTGCCCACGACGTTTCAACATTTGTCGTAACCGGGGTTAACATGCCGCCGCTTAACACATCAATGGGGGTGATTATTCAAACATCAGGCCCTGTGGACGTAACCACGCGAATCCTCTGTGTGCAAATACCGCCAGCCGATTAGGTTCATAGAAGCACGGCGCTAAGCGAACGCGTTGCTGTCAGAAGCCGGATTTTCGAGCGCGTAAGCTGGTAACGTAACGGTGCAGATCCTCGCCGGACTCCAAAAGAGTTAACAGCTGAGCTTCACTCAAACCAAAGGACGACCGGGCAGCGAATGTTATGATATGTTCGCTCACCCGGTCGTTTCGTTTTCCGAGAGCTTCTGCAAGAAACTTTGGATACACATCTTCCCATCGGCATCTTCGACAGCGGCGTGGGCGGACTCACTGTCTATCGCGCGCTGCACGAGCATCTGCCGAATGAACGATTCGTTTACCTGGGCGACACGGCGCGTGTGCCCTACGGAACGAAATCGCTCGCGACGGTGGAACGGTATGCAGTCGAGAACGCACAGTTCCTGGCAGCGCGCGGAATCAAGCTGCTCGTAGTTGCCTGTAACACGGCTTCGGCATTAGCACTGCCGGCAATACGGGCGGCGTTAAAGATCGATGTCGTGGGAGTCATCGGGCCGGGGGCTCGTGCAGCGGTCGCACGGACGGGACATCAGCGGTCCCAGCAAGAAAAACGGATCGGCGTGATCGCCACTGAATCGACGGTGCAGAGTGGGGCCTATACCGAAGCAATCAAGAAAGCCGATCCCGGCGCGTCCGTGATCGAGCGCGCCTGTCCCATGTTTGTGCCCTTAGCCGAAGAAGGATGGGCAGACGAAGAAGTTGCGCGCATGATCGCTAAAAGCTATCTGAATGATCTGCGCTCGAGTGTTGACACACTGGTCTTGGGTTGCACTCACTATCCGATCTTGAAAGAAGTAATCCAGGATGCAATCGGCGCGGACGTTCGCTTGATTGACTCGGGGGAGGCCACGGCGGTTGAAACAAAGTCTCTGCTGAAAGAAAAAAGCCTGGCTAGAACTTCTCCGGGAACCGGTGCCCTCGAGCGGCAACTGTGCGATGATTTGGACCACTTTTATGTGACTGACGCGGCAGAACGATTTGCCCGGGTGGCCGAAAGATTCCTGGGCAGCAAGCCCGCCCGTTTAGAGGCGGTTGAAGTTTGGGGACACGATCAGCTTCGCGGCTAACGACCTGACGTTGCTATGGATGATAAACGAAGCCTGCTCCGACACTTCCTGGCCGCGCTCGCTTACCGGACGCAGAAAGCTCTACGTGATGCGCCCGAAGGATTCGGTGATTTCCAGGCAGGCGGCGGAGTTCGCACTCCTAGGGAGCTGGTTCGTCACATGACCAGCGTGCTTGGTTACGCGCGCACCTTCTTCATCGGCGGCCGGTACCGGCCTGAAGTGTTACCATCGTTGCAAGATGAAGTTGTTCGCTTTCACGAAATGTTGGAAGCTCTGGCCGCGCATATTGAAGCGGGGGATCCTCTGCTACAAGGAATGACGCCCGAACAACTACTGCAGGGACCTTTCTCAGATGCGATGACGCATGCGGGTCAGCTCTCCATGCTAAGGAGACTTGCGGGAACGCCGGTGCCTCCGGAGAATTTTATTGTTGCCGACATCAGGGCTGAGCGGTTGGGAATTGATCAGGCGGCGCCGGCAAGTCCTGACAAAGAATGGAAGGAAGCGCCGGCAGGTTGGCCGGCAAAATCATGACTTTCACACGCACTGACAATCGCGCCCCGGATGAGTTGCGCGCGGTCCGCATCACGCCCGGCTTTCTGGCCAACGCCGAAGGTTCGGCGCTGATCGAGATGGGCAATACGCGCGTCATCTGTGCCGCTTCGGTCGAAGACAGATTACCGCCGCACCTGCGCAACCAGCGAATCGAAGGCTGGGTCACTGCGGAGTACGCGATGCTGCCTCGGTCCACCCACACGCGGACCTCGCGCGAGGTTGGGCGTGGTCCATCGGGTCGCACGCACGAGATTCAACGGTTGATTGGCCGCAGCCTGCGCGCGATCTCTAATCGCACAGTACTGGGTGAACGCACCATCACGCTCGACTGTGACGTGTTGCAGGCCGATGGCGGGACGCGCACGGCCGCGATCACCGGCGCGTATGTCGCCTTCTCGATTGCCTGCAAGCGTTTGTTGCAGGAGCGAAAGATAAAAAAGTCACCTATAATCAGCGAGGTGTCGGCGGTCAGCGTCGGCATCGTTGACGGCGTGCCGCTACTTGATCTGAAATACGACGAAGACTCGCACGCAGAGGTCGACATGAATATCGTTTGCACGGGTGACGGTCGCTTCATTGAGGTGCAGGGAACGGCCGAGGGCTCGCCTTTCACTCGCGAACAAATGGATAATCTGCTCGAACTGGGAAAGAAGGGAATCGAACAACTAATCAGGCTGCAGCGACAGGCAATTGAGCAGGCAGCGGGGTGAACGCTGAAGAGGGAAGTGTAAAAGGGGAAGAGGGTAAACAGCGCAACCGTATTTGTTGCCACCCTATATCGGATACTCAACACCCAGCACCCAAGCACGTGAATCGAGACAACAAGGCTGTCCCGGCGGGCATCTGAGAATCCTGGAAAGCACACGCCCCAACGGACAAATAACAAGGAGTTTGAAAGTGCGATTAGCAATTCTAATTTTGGCCATCTTTTTTTTGGCGGCGCTTGGTTCACCGGCGCCGGATTTGCGCGTCCACGCTCAGGAACACAGTTACTCCAGCGCCAAAGTCGGATACATCGTCGACTTCCCAGGTCCTGTCTGGCGCCTGGTGGATGAACCCGACGACCTCCATCAGCACGCAGAGTTCATCTATGGCGATCGCAACGACGGCTATCTGCGCATTCGCAGAGAAGCACTCGACGAAGGCTTGACCGTACGGGAGTACGCGGTCAGGGATCAGGAACAGCGCGTGCGCCTTTTTCTGCCGGGTTATGTTGACGGCAAGATGCAGGATCCTTTCGTCGGTCGACTGCGTGGCGTAACCATTTCCTATGAATACACTCAGGCGGGCAAACCCATGGCTGGCCGTACTTATTATCTTCAGGCCGACAGTCGCACCGTGTACGCGCTGCGCTTCACCGGCATGCGCGACAAACTCTCTCGGATTCAGAACCAGACGGATGGAATCGCGCGCAGTCTTAGACTGAAGTAGCATTCCTTTTCCAATTTTGCTTCAGAGGCGGCCCGATTGAATACGGGCCGCTTTTGCTTTTGAACACGAACCCGGTTTGTCGTGCGGCAACTCCACGCTCACCAGGCACATCTTTACCGTAACTTTTCGAGCGTCTCCCGTAATAAACAATAGGGCTCCCCCAAATCCGGACCGCACTCCGATGATCTGACGGCCCGCGAAATACGCGGTTTCTTTTTTCACGCACAAGAAAAGCTCTCCCCTCCGAAGTTCACGCCTGCCAAAAGGAACAAGGAGCTTGCCATGAAGAAATGCAACCAGTGTCATGAAGAATTTCCGGACAGGTTCAAATATTGCCCGGTCGACAGGACACCGTTTGACGCGACACTCCCAGTTTCGAACAATCCTGAGTTCAATCTCACGATCATCAACGAGGCTCACCTGGTACACCGCCTGCTGAGCGAAGCCCAGTTCGTCGGAAATCAACTGCGACAAGTCTGGCCATCGTTCAAGGCTCATCCAATCACGTTCATTGCAGAGCAACTGGCGCAGCTCAAGACATTTCTCGTCCGGGCGGCCGCTCGCCCGCATGTGATCACCGGGTCGTCAGCAGCGTTGCTGCTGGTGTTTACGATCGTCTTGAGTGTGCTCGTACTGGAAAAACATTCTCAGAGAATAAACACCGCTTTTGCGAGCGACGACATCTCGCTCGTCAAGATGATCGATCTCACCAGCGAGACAACGCCCCGTTCTGAAAAGGGAATCGGCGCTGATGGAAAAGGACGCGTCGGTTTTGACAAGGGACGCGGAGAAGGATCGCGGCCCGAGCCGGCGCGATCACGAGGCGGTGGTGGTGGCGGTACTCACAATCAGGTTGTGGCCTCGCAAGGCAGGCCTCCTATACCCTCGCCTATTCCCGCGCCAATTTCCACAACTTATGCTCGGCTACCGCCCGCGGCTTTGCCCGAAGCAGGTCTGGATATCGATCCGGCGTTGTGGCGCAAGCTGTCTTATCCCGTTTATGGCGATCCACGATCCAAGTCGACGGTCCCATCAAACGGGCCGGGTGAAGGCGGGGGCATCGGTACAGGTAACGGTTCGGGTATCGGTGAAGGAGACGGGCCGGGGTTCGGACCTGGTCGCAAAGGCAACATAGGCGGGGGCGAGAATGGTCCCGGTGGTGGGAACAGAGGAGGCGCGCCAAACGGAGATAATCCCAACTATGAAATCGATCGCGTTTACAGTGCGCCTGACGTGACCCAACGCGCACGCGTTCTTTCAAAGCCTGAGCCGCAGTACACCGAAGAAGCACGGCGAGCTCAAATTACGGGCACAGTGATTCTGCGAGTGGTGTTTTCCAGATCGGGACAGGTCACAAACATCCGCGCGATGCAATCTCTTGGCGGTGGCCTGACTGAGAAAGCAATGGCCGCGGCCCGGCAGATCCGATTCACGCCGGCCACGCGAAACGGTCAACAGGTGTCGATGTACATGCAGTTGGAATACAACTTCAATTTGTATTAAGGATGGCGCACTCCAGGATCTTCGGCCATCGTGGCGCGAATTTGTTGCATCAATGCAGTTGACAACCGCAAGGTCTCCCTTTCTTCGCGTTCTATCCCCAGGGTGCGGGAACCAGAGACTGAAGTTTGGTCTCTAACCAGTAGAAGCAGTTTTTTCACACGACGGTTTCCCGGAACGTGGCGTGCTTTGCCGAATTGTGTCGAAGGAGAAGACTATGCGTAAGAAATTCTTTCTCAAGTCCCTTTTATTACTCGCAATCTCAGCCGTGACGTGCATTGGCGTAGCTTCATTGAGAAGTGCGGGCGGAATTGTCAGCGCGCAGAGCGGTGTCACCCAGGGATCGCTCCAGGTCGTTGATCCGACCGGAAAGCCAAAAGCAATCTGCCCGCTCAAACATACCGACGTTAAGGCCGAGATTAGCGGATTTCTTTCGCGCGTAGTCGTAACGCAGGAATTTGAAAACCCTTTCAAAGAAAAGATTGAGGCCGTCTATACGTTTCCATTGCCGCAGAATGCAGCTGTGGACGATATGACAATGATCGTGGGTGAGCGAACCGTGCGCGGGAAGATCCTGCGCCGCGAAGAAGCTCAGGCTGTCTATGAAGCGGCGAAGACTAGCGGGAGAACGGCCAGCCTGTTAGAGCAGGAGCGGCCAAATATCTTTACTCAATCCGTAGCCAACATCCTTCCCGGTGAGCAGATCAGGATCACGATCAGCTATGTCGAAACTTTGAAGTATGAAGCCGGGACCTACGAATTTGTTTTTCCGATGGTCGTCGGGCCGCGTTACGTGCCCGGTTCAGCTACTGGTCCACCGGAAAAAACGATGGGTAACGGTTTTGCACCCAACACCGACCAGGTGCCGGACGGCTCGCGGATTACACCTCCGCCTGTTCCTGAAGGGATGCGCGTCGGTCACGATGTGTCGCTCGACTTGACGCTGGATGCCGGCGTGCCGATCGATGGCCTGACTTCAAAGACGCATGATGTGGATATTGAGCGTCCTGACAATCATCGCGCGCGTATTCGGTTGAAGGACCTAGCTACGATTCCCAACAAAGACTTCATTGTTCGCTACGACGTAGCCGGGCAGAAGATCGCCGACGCCTTACTGACTCATGCTTCAAACAAAGGCGGCTTCTTTACACTGATCCTGCAGCCACCTGAGAAAGTTACTGCCGAGGACGTGACACCAAAGGAGCTTGTCTTCGTGCTCGACACCTCCGGCTCAATGTCAGGTTTTCCGATCGAAAAAGCTAAAGAGACGATGAAGCTGGCGCTGGACAATCTATATCCGTACGACACCTTTAACTTAATCACCTTCGCCGGTGACACAAACATCCTGTTTCCCGAACCGGTGCCCGCAACCAAAGAGAACCTGGCCAAGGCCCAGGCGTTTCTCGAAACGCGAGCGGGCGGTGGCGGCACAGAGATGATGAAGGCCATTAGGGCTTCGATGGATCCGTCCGATGCGCAGGGCCACATGCGCATTGTTTGCTTCATGACTGATGGTTATGTCGGCAACGACATGGAAATCATCGGTGAAGTCCAGAAGCATCCCAACGCGCGCGTGTTTTCGTTTGGCATTGGCAGCAGCGTGAATCGTTTCCTGCTCGATGGCATGGCGAAGTATGGGCGCGGCGAAGTCGAGTACGTCGCTCTAAATGACGACGGCTCGGCGGCAGCGCGTCGTTTTCACGAACGCATACGGAACCCACTCTTAACCGATATCGCGATCGATTGGAATGGATTGCCGGTCGCCGATGTCTATCCAAAGACCATTCCCGACTTGTTTGGCGCCAAGCCGGTAATTGTGACTGGCCGTTACACCGGCAACGGGCAGGGAACGATTCGTTTGAAGGGAAAGATGGCGGGACGCGATTTCGTCCGCGATGTTCCGGTCGACTTTTCCAATGCGCAAAAGCACGACGTGCTCTCGACGCTTTGGGCGCGGACGCGTGTTGATGACCTGATGAGCCAGGACTTCAAAGGCGCACAGGCCGGAAACATGCAAGAAGAGGTAAAGCAGAGCATCATTCAACTCGGCCTCGAGTACCGTCTGATGACCCAATTCACTTCGTTTGTTGCCGTCGAAGAAATGATCGTTACCGACGGCGGTCAACCGCGACGCATCGACGTGCCGGTGGAAGTGCCTGAGGGCGTGGACCGCGGGGCAGTGTTCGGGGAAAACGATAAGTATGTCGCCAGCTTTGGGCGCTCAAGCGGCATGTTCATGAATGCTCCGATGGTGGCGCGATCCGCGCAGTCGGTGGTCGTGACCCGGTCGGAATCCAAAGCAAAAGCGGCACGCGCCGGGGGCGGCGGTGGTGGAGGCATCGGATCCGGCGCCGGCGGTGGTGTTGGACCTCCGCCCCCGAAACCCTCGAACAACATTTTGATCGACGCCGCCGACGTCGATGGCAAGAGCAGCCTGTCGCCGGAAGAACAAAAACGTGTGCAGCTTCAGGCGAAGTTTCATCCGTCAGTGCTGGCCGTAATCGATCGTTTGAAAGCTAAGAACACGACAGCCGGTGCTGAGGAAGTGAAGTTCATTCACAACGGCAAAGCCGAGGTTCAGATTTGGCTCACCGATAAATCAGACGCGACGATCGCTGCTCTCAAAGCGCTCGGTTTTGAAGTATTGCTTGATACGAAGTCCGCCAGGATGGTAATCGGCCGCTTGCCAATCGAAAAACTGGCGGCCCTGGCTGACTTGAAATCGGTGCGTTATGTTGCGCCGCAGATGTAGCGAAAGGGCTCACAATGGCTCGATTCAGAAATCCTCTGGCGAATGTGCGCGTTGCCGCGCCATGTCCGGCCGATTGGAACCAGATGATGGGCGACGATCGCAAGCGTTTTTGTGGCGCTTGCAATCTGAACGTCTATAACCTTTCGGGGATGAAGAGGTTTGACGCGGAATCCTTGATCGCCCGTACGGAAGGAAGATTGTGCGTCAGGTTCTACCGGCGGCGCGACGGATCGATAATTACCAAAGATTGTCCGGTTGGATTGCGCGCTATTAGTCGCAGAGTGTCGTTCCTGACTAAAGCGATCGCCTCAGCAGTGCTCAGTTTCATGGCTGGAGCCGGAATTCATAACGCAATCACCAGTTTCTTCCCGGTCTTACCTGGCCGAACGATGGGAGTGATGGCGCGGGATGATTTCCAGGGCCAGTTCGTCGTTCGGGACGATCCCCCAGATCTGGAACTGATTCAAGGGGGGATTCGGCCACCACCTCGCCAGACTCGCGTGGCCGGTTTTCGAAAACGCTCGCGTTAGCAAACCCGACAAGTCCTCAATTCATTTTCCCGATGGCATCGAGATTGTCCACCGCGTACAATGCCCGTCCATGAGCCTCAAGCTGGCGCCCGGTCTCTCTATCGGGAAATCGAAAATCAACGGGAGAGGTTGTTTCGCTGCGACTGAGTTCAAGCGTGGGCGAAAGATCGCTGAGTACACCGGTGAACGAATCTCAGATCTCGAGGCACAGCGCCGTGCCGGTCGCGCCAAGCTGCGTATTTGTGACATTGACGGCCGCTGGAGCCTGGACGGCAGCCGCGGCGGCAACGGCACCCACTACATCAACCACTCCTGCGCGCCGAACGCTTACATGAAAACGATTCACGGCCACGTGCTGTTTTTCGCGCTGCGCGACATTAGACGCGGCGAAGAGATCACCATCGATTACGAAGACACCCTTCATCCCGACTCAAAACGATGCCGCTGTGGAGCGGCGAGTTGTCGGGGGACAATTAACCGCGTCTAGGAGTGTCAGAAGCCCGAGCGTGAGCGAGGGCAACTAACGAGACATCCAACGTCCGCAGCAGGAGTTGCATGCCTACATATTTGGGACCCTCGAAATAAAACTGTTTTTTGTGTGCAAGCGTCTGAGTCATGGTTCGTTCAGGGAGCAAGGGGGTTCGATCCAAATGAAACGACTATTTCTGTTGACGCTTTTGGTTATGTCCGTGGCGACTGTTGCCAGTGCGCAAAAGAAGGGCGGGATTGCCAATCCGGCGATCGACATGCCGGGTTACCTGCGCACTGCTGCGGAAGCGGCTGAGCATCGCGAATCGCGCCGGCTGACCGAAGAGGACTTCATCCGAATGAGCCGCGAGCCCGGCACGATCGTACTCGATGCGCGCAGCGCGGAGAAGTACAAGGAACTGCACATCAAAGGCGCAATCAACCTGAGTTTTCCCGACATTACTGTTGATAGCCTGAACACTACGCTGCCAGACAAGAACACGCGCATCCTGATCTACTGCAACAATAACTTCGTCGGTGCCCGGGAGGCTTTCCCGACCAAGGCGCCGGTAGCTTCACTAAACATTTCGACCTACATTTCACTCTATAGTTACGGTTATAGAAATGTTTACGAGCTGGGGCCGCTTCTGGATATCAAGACATCGAAACTGGAATTCGTTTCAGCTAAAGCTGCGAAGTGACTAGAGTGGAGGCGGGCGTCCCGTCCGTGACGCGGCTCTGCCGCAGCACAGTGCGGTCAGCCTGCGGCTTACCGTGGAGGCCTGACTGATTCTGAGGCTGCGCCTCAAGTGAGGCGTAGCCTCAAGCATTGTTGCGAACCGTTCGTCGGAAAGGCCGAGCCTTTCCGTAGTGTGCGGTGGCAAAGCCGCGAACCCCGCGTAATATAGACAACCTTCATAGCCAGAGAGATTTATGTTATAAACACCCACCGTAGCGGTAGCCCGGCACCTCAAAGCCTCCAGGGCATCTATCGAATTTCAACTCATGGGCCTGCTCCCGCGTGTAGGATCATGTCTGCGAATGTCACTGCCAAACGTTTCCGCATCGCTTTCTCCTTCGCCGGTGAGAAGAGAGATTTCGTTGGGAAGGTCGCCGCCATTTTGGCGGTACGCTTTGGCGAGCCAGCCGTTCTCTATGACAAATACCACGAGGCAGAGTTCGCAGAATGGAAGCTTGGCCTTAACCTGCCTGACCTTTACCGCGATCAATCCGACCTGATTATCGTAGTGTCTTGCCCGAACTATAAGGAGAAGAACTGGTGCGGTCTGGAATGGGTCGCGATCCATGGAATTCTCATGTCGGGAAAGAGTCGCGACATCATGCTATGTCGCTTTGGCTATGCAAAGCTACAAGGCCTTTACGAAAATGCCGGCTACGTCGAGCTGGATGACAAGACTCCCGAGCAAACGGCAACGCTCATTCTTCAGCGCCTGGCGATCAATGAAGGCAAATTGAAGGACCATTATGCCTCCGAGGGCGCAACCACAGCACGCGGTGCCAGCACCATCATCCCGAACAACCTTCCGCGCCTCCAGCCATTCTTTGGTCGCACAGAGGAATTAAAGCAGATCGCTGATGCTCTTGATCCAAATAGCCGGACGTGGGGCGCCTTAATTGATGGCCCAGGCGGAATGGGAAAGACGTCGCTGGCCGTGCGCGCCGCGTACAACTGCACGCCTGACCAATTCGATCGCATCATTTTTCTTTCGGTAAAAGATCGTGAATTGGACGACGATGGCGAACGCGAACTCGGTACCTTTATTCTGCCCGGGTTTCTTGAGATGCTGAATGAGCTCGCACGCGAACTGGGACAGCCGGATATCACTAAAGCTGCTGAGAGCCAGCGCATCCGGCTCATCCTCGATGCCCTGGAGCCTACGCGGGCCCTGCTCATCCTCGACAACCTCGAATCACTCACCAAGAGTGACCGCAATCAGTTATTCACCTTCGTCAAACGTCTGCCGCAGGGCTGCAAGGCCATCCTCACCAGTCGCCGCCGTATCGGCTCCGGCTCGGATCTCCTCATCCTGGAAAAACTCGACGAAGGCGCGGCGCTCGAGACCCTCGCCGAGCTTGCGCGGCACAATCCGTTGCTCGCGAGGACGAGTGAGGCCGAGCGACTCACCCTATCTCCCTTAATGACCTTGCCGAGGCTGAGCGCGTCTCCGGCGATCACGCCGCAGCCGAACCCGACTATCGGGAGGCACTGCGGGTAGCGCGCGCAGTCAATTACGACGAAGGCGAGGTTTATATCACAGGTAATCTGGCATCCTTAGCGATCGATCAGAAAGACTGGCCAAGAGTTGAGGCGATGGCTCGCGAGGCCTTAACTATGGCGACAAAGGTGGGCCGGCGAGATTTAATCGCCGGCAACTCCCGTCGTCTCGCAATGGCTCTGGCGCGTCAGGGAAAAAGGGCCGAGGCCCTGCCCTACGCGCGGCGCGCGGTGGAGATCTTCACGCAGCTTGGCTCGCCCCACCTCGAACTCGCTCGCGAGATCCTGCGGGAGTGCGAGGATTAACTTTCCAGTATCATTCGGTCGCGTTTGTCGAGATATTCATCGGCAGACGCCCCTAAACTTGATGAGCGTGTACCTGGCAGCTTGCCCGTGATTCACGGTCGGGAAGCTCGGGGGAACTACCCTTCACAACCGTGGCAGGGCGAAACTAAATTTTGATCCGTGTCCGACTTCCGACTCTACGGCGACTGATCCGCCATGCTGCTCGACAACTTCCTTAACGAAAGCTAAACCCAGACCGGTTGACTCTTCGTCTTTCTCCTGCCCGTCGCGGGCGACGCGATAAAACTTTTCCCAAATACGATCGATCGATTCCGCGGGAATGCCATAGCCCCGGTCTTCGATAACTACGCGAACAGCATCGGCCTCAAGCAAGGTTGAGATCGTTACCGCCGTCCGTTCGGGACTGTACTTGATCGCATTATCCAGAAGCTTGGTGACGACTTGAGTGATCAAGCTCTTGTCGGCGGCCACCGGCGGAATTCGTCCATTAGGTTGGTCAATCAGCCGGATGCGCTTCTTCTTGGCGATTGGCTGCATGGTGGCCATAGTCTCGCGCGCCACCTCATCCAGGCGCAGCGCAGTTTTGGTAACTTCCTTCTTGTCTCCGCGTTCAAGTTGACTAACCGATAGAAACGTATCGATCATGCGCGACATCCTTTGAGATTCGCTCGAAATGATTTGCAGGAATTCGCGGGATTCCTCCGGGATCTTATCGTCCAGGGCCAGCAGCTCGGCAAAACCATTGATGCTCGTCAGCGGGGTTCGTAGTTCGTGCGACATCAGGGAAATCATGTCGCTCTTTAACTGGTCGAACTCTTTCATCCTGGTTACGTCACGTACGCGGATCGCCAGGCACAGCGGTTTGTTCCCATCGGCTTTCGCGCCGTTGCCATTCGCTCCGTTCCCGTTGCGTTCAGTCGCCAGCGCGATCTGCAATTCAAGAGTCTGATTTCGATCCGCAAAGTTTAGTTCGCGCAGATAGGACTCGCCGGATTGCAATACGCGACGCACAGCAATCGAAGGTTCGTCGAAGACTCCGGAGCGAAACCGATCCAGAAGTCCGAAGAGGTCGATCTCCTGGGATTCAGCCTCGCTCAGGCGCGCTGCCTGAAGCATTGGCTGATTGACATAAGCAAGGGTGCCATCCAGATACGCGATGGCGTAGCCGTCCGGTGCTTCTGCCAGGACCTGAGCGCCGAAGCGATGTTCTGTCAGAGTCCCACTAATCACATCAAAGGCCTGAAGCCGCAAACCGGAAGTACGCGCCGAGACGAAAGCCGGCAGGGTACTGCCGCGCCTTCTTTTGCGCGCCTCTTCGCGCTGAAGGTTGCGCGCCACCTGACTGCTAACTGCGGTCAGCAGTCGCTGGTCACTGGGCTCAAGACTCTCGCGCAATCGCAGGAGCATTGCGCCTACGGGCCTACCTTCGTGATGCAAAGGCATCGCTACGTTTTCGAGTGCATCGATTTGGCCCGCAGCAGCGAACGCCATCTGGTTAGTTTCCATGGCTTGATCGCAAAGTTCGATCAGCCTGCGCCAGACAGTATTTCGGCCAGGCTCAACAGAGCCACCCGGACTGCTGCGCACGCGTGCACAGGGGATCAATTTGCCGATGTCGTTCGGCTGAAATACAACTGCTTCTTCCAGCGGTAGGACGGTTTGCAACAGTCTTAAACCGCTGTTCAGACGTGTCTGCGACAGACTCGTCTCATCCGTATCCGCCCTGGCGGAAATCTCAATCACGTGGTGCGTAAGCACCGAATCGATCTGCCACAGTCGATGAAGTTGAACCAACAACACCGCGGCCACAGAGCCCAGGGCCATCGGCGCGAACAGGATGTCAACTTTAAGATAGCGCGACGTAAGCAGACTGGCGGCCGCCATGGCGAGAAAGCCCATTCCGAGAATCAGGAACGAACGGCGGGCGCCGGCTCGACTGACAAAGAATCCGGCACTGGTGCTAATCGCAACAATCAGCAAAAAGCCGAGCCATGGATGAGGCGACTGTAGCGGTATTTCACCGCGGCCGACATTCACAACGAAAGCCGCCTGGAGCGAATCGATCAAGCCCGTGCGCCAGATGGCACACGTTGCCGCGCCGGCCATGAATGCCAGCGCGAGCGAGAAGAAGACGGATTTCCAGGAGAATGCTTTCAAGATTATGGATTGGCCAAGAGGTTATTGACGTCGGATTTGGCGCCGATGAGGCAGAGCCCGAAATGCCAAACAGATTATACACTGCTGGCCGACGTTTAGCACAGGCGAAATGCAAGTTGATTTTGCTCAGGGAAACAGGACTTTCGATGCTTTGGCTGGGCTGCGTACCGGCCGTGATGGTCTGGTTTCGCTTACCCAGACAGTGAGAGGACGGCCTGTTCCAGTTCAGGTTCCTCGGAAAGTGCAACGGTTCGCAGATCCAAAACAACGCAGTCCTCGATGATCCTGGCAATTACGGGCGGGTTCGTTCGTCGCAATTGAGACTCGATTTGATTGGCTGTCAGGTGGCTATGAGTGAGGAAAATCAATGACGTTTTGAGAGGGGATGTTGGGGCCGAACCTCCGCCAATCGCGGACTCGCCCTCAATCGTTTCGATCTGGAGGTCGCCATTCGGTTTGCTTCCACGAAGGCGTTCGACCAGAGCCTTTGCACGTCCCTCTATCTCACCGTAAGACGACGCGATGTATCGATGAACGGGGACTTCGCTGGCTGAAGCACCGCGAACATAAGCGTCGAGCGTCGCTTCCAGCGCCGCGATTCGCAACTTGTCTGCTCGCAGAGCACGGTACAACGGATGACTTCGCATGCGTTCGACGAGCTCCGCGCGGCCGACAATCAGGCCGGCCTGAGGGCCGCCGAGAAGTTTGTCTCCGCTAAAGGAAACGACGTCGGCACCGGCTTCGATCGACGCGCGGATAATCGGCTCGCCGGTAATGGCGTGTTCAGCTAAGTCGATGAGCGCGCCGGAACCCGCATCTTCATACAAGATAAGTCCCCGGTCGTGAGCCAGGCCGCCGAGTTCCGGCAACGAAGGTGTCTTGGTGAAACCGATGATCCGATAGTTCGACGTGTGAACGCGCATGATTAGGAGGGTCTGTTCAGTGAGGGCTTTGCGATAGTCCGAGAGGCGCGTGCGGTTGGTTGTTCCTATTTCGACCATTCGCGTGCCCGACTGGGCCATCACATCAGGGACGCGAAAGTCGCCGCCAATCTCCACGAGTTCGCCGCGCGAAACAATTGTTTCTCCGCCACGCGCGAGCACCGTAAGCACGAGCAAGGCTGCAGCGGCGCAATTATTTACGATCAGAGCTGCCTCAGCTCCGGCCAGCTGCGCAAGCAGATCCTCTGAACGCGCGCCCCTTCGCCCACGAGTTCCGCTCGCGGTGTCGTATTCAAGGGTGCAATAGCCGGATGCGGTCTCTGTGAGGGCGTGACGGGCGGCATCAGACAAAGGAGCGCGTCCGAGGTTCGTATGCAGAATTACACCCGTCGCATTGATGACCCGGCGCAGCCGGGAAACGGTAGCGGCATCATGAGCCGTGACCAGACGTCGTTCAGCTTCTCCCAGCAAGGCTGCCCGGGAATCCTTCCGGCTGGCATTATCTCGAGTTGGCGGTGCAGCGATGATTTCCTGACGCAATTCGTCGGTCACTCTTCGCGCGAGTTCGGTTAATTGTTCCGCTCCTACGGTGTCTCGCAACGACTTTGCTGTGTCCGTTTGCAGGAGGGCATCGATTGACGGCAACTGACGTAGCTCCGCAACCGGAACTGGTGTTCTCTGTGACATGGTTCAGCGGATCGCGATCATCGCTCAGGCGGCAAGAATATGATTTATCGGGGGGCTACGCAAATCCGGCGCAGGTGGGCTGGAGCCCACTGACGCGACAAAGTTCTGCCGGCTTCTACTATGGAAAAGAAGAACATTGACAGTCCGCGAAGCCAACCTCTACACTGAGATCAACCGACGGCGACCCCCACGTTGCGCCGTCCGATAGGAGATCCCGCACTTGGCCTTACAAGACAACAAGTTAGCCCGACTTGCAAGAGAGCGCCGCGAGAAGAACAAATCCGTTGGCTTCGAGGCGGAACCCACTATTGAAGACCGTCTCGGACGGCTGGAAGAAGAGATCCGCAAGCTCAAGATCGAGTTCGACGTCTACTTCAATGGCGGATCGAAGCGTCCGCCCTATGACAGCAAAATGCGAGTCGAATCGCATCTGAAGCGTCTCGGCGATGATCGGACTCTGAATTTCGCACAGCGTTATCACTACAATTCGCTGGCGACTCGCTATGCCTCTTTCCGTGAAATGTGGCGTCGTACAACGCAGGGGCGGGAAGAAGGTCGCGATGCAGCTGCCGCGGCCCGCGCCTCGCACCGAAAACCAGCGGCGCCTTTTGCGCGTTCGGAGTTTTCCTGTGCTGATGTTCGCCACGACGTGCAAACTGTTAAGGGTGTCTATGATGCGTTGATTGAGGCCAAGCGAAGTTGTGGAGAGCCGACCAGCGATCTTTCTTTTGCCAGGTTCCATCGCCTGATTATGGAGCGGACGGAGACCATGAAAGAGAAGATTGGTTCCGAGCGGGTAACGTTTTCAGTCGACGTGGAAGATGGACACGTAAGTTTCAAGGCGAAGGCCGACAAGTAGTTTGCTTTGTCTAGAGTCGGGCTAACACCCGGCTGAGCGGGCAGTAGCCCGCTTCTGAACCAGGATTAGAAAAAGAGAAAAAGGCGATCTCGTTTCCGAGATCGCCTTTCTCATGTTCGCGTCTTCCGGGCTCACGACCGGAAGCGGTCAGTGGCTTTGCTAAGAAGCAAGCCGGGGAGACCTACGCCTTTGTCACTTTTTCGGCCTGTGGTCCTTTCGGGCCTTGCGTCACTTCAAACTCGACTTCCTGACCCTCTTCGAGAGTCTTGAAGCCGTCACCTTGAATGGCGCTATAGTGAACGAAGATGTCCGAAGAGCCTGGCTGCTCGATGAAGCCATAACCCTTCGAGTTGTTAAACCACTTGACCTTACCGGTTATTCTAGACATACAAACGAATCCTCCTAACGATTCGGTAAAACTGGCCCTCGTGACGCTGACTGCAAATCTGTGGTTTTTCCGATCGGGGTCCTCAGACTGAAGTCCCTGTGTCACTAAGCCATCAGTTAATGCTGTGAGCCGGACGCGCTTTCATTGGGGCGCTACACGGAAACACAACGAACAAGGCACACGGGAACCCGCGCTGAGCGCGAGATCAACGTGCACGTACTTCAGGGCGAAAAGCTGACTTTCATCTTTTGTGTTTGCAAATCGAAATGCGAAGGCAGGTGTAAAGCCGACCCTGGCACTGATTTAAACGACGGCGAATCCTAAACGATGCCGTTTTGGCCTGTCAAGAGATAATTCCGAAACCCTCAGAATTGTTCGTTTTGCCAGGCCAGTCCGGGGGAAACGGCTTTAGTCGATTTTCTTAATACTGTTGACCAATTTCATATATCCGTCAGCGTTTTTTTCAAACAGGTTTGGCGCCGCAAACGTCAAAATCAACAGCGGTTTCTTGGCTCCAAGCACGTCCACGCTCCAGGCAATCGTGGTTCCCTCGACGTCGCCGGTGCCGCTTTCTTCATAGTGGGGCATGCCATTGTGAGTATCCTGGGTCGGCTTGCCGACGACTTTTATGTTCTTGATGGTCTTGCCAAGTTCCTTATCCAACTCTTTAACAGCAGCGTCAAAGGTATCCTCGTCCGGGACCCAGAACACTACCTGCAAGGCGTCGTCGGCGGAAGAGACGGTAATCACTTCGCCGTCCGGTTTTGCCTTCCAACCCCTGGGCAGCTCGAACCTGACACCTGCATCAGAGTGGGTGAAAGTTTCGCCACCCTGCGTTGCCGTCAACGCGACGCGAGTGGTTGACTTGGCTGAGGTTGCTGTGACCAAAGCACACGCCATCAGGGCGAGGCTCAAACAGATGATTAGTTTTTTCAAGAGAGTTCTCCTTTTTCCAGATTGATCCGAATCCAAAAGTCTAGGCAGCTTTGCGCAGCGACGACGGCGCATTCTTAATATCCAGCTCCTTGAGAAGATATCCGGCGCCGCCAAATTTGTCAGCTATAAACAGTACATATCGAATATCGACCGAGATCGTACGGCCTTTGGCGTCGTTATAGAAGAAATCGTTGCCGAGCCCTTCGTAGTTGCCGTCGAATACAATCCCCACCTGCTCTCCGCGTCCGTTCAGGATCGGCGAGCCGGAATTTCCACCGATGATGTCGGTAGTAGAGAGAAAGTTCACCGGCACGTTTTGTCCATCCGGCGTGGCATAGGCGCCGAAGTCGTGTGCCGCATAGAGTTGCTTGAGTTTCGCCGGCACATCGAACGGTTCTTTGCCGGTGTCTTTCTCAATCACCCCGGAGAGGTTTGTGATCGCCTCATAGATCGCCGCGTCGTGCGGGACGTAGCCTCTAACCTCGCCGTAAGTGAAACGCAACGTACGGTTTGCGTCGGGATAAGTCTTGCCGCCCCGCATCTCGGTCATGCCGCGAAATAGGAGTGGCCGCTGGTTCACGACGATTGCGTTGAAGCTGCGCGTGCGCGCCTGGGCTTCGGTATTGAGCGCGCCGATTTCTCCGGCGAAACCGATTAATGGCTCGTTCAGTTCACGTAACTTGGCCGGACTCATCTCGAACAGAGCCGAAACAGCTTCAGCGGTGGCCAGGTTCTTACTTTCAGTTAACCCGCGGGCAAATTCTTCTTCGGCGCGCACCCGGGCCTCGCCGGAAAGATTGCCAAAGCGCTTTTCAACCGCCGAAATCTTTTGGCCTTCGGGAAGTTCTGCGGCCTTCCGCAGATAGAAGGCAAGCATATCGCGCTCGTAGCCGGGAAGACGATCCGCGAAGACCTCCTCGAGGGCGGCGCGGGCGCGCACGGTCAGCATCGCCAGGTTCGGATTTCTTTCCGCCTGGGGCTTTTCCTTGTCGGCTGCGGCCATGCTTACGATCGACATAATTTGAAACAAGTCAGCAAGACCCGCGATTTGCTGTATCAGGATGTCGCGCGGTTGGTTCTTCAGCAGTTCGTCGTAAGCCTTCTGTAGTGACGGCAAAACCTCGCCATACTTCTTCTGACGATCCGGGTTTTGATTCACCCAGGTGGTAAAGGCAGCTTCTTCCGCGCGTCTCTTCTCAACTATGCCGGCGCGCCGCATCGCCAGTACTGACCCTTCAAGATCTTTCAGCGTGTTAGCAATATCAAAGATCCGGCTTTGTAGCTTGATTTGAAGTTCGCGGTTGTTTTTGCCTGCGTTCTGCAGTGCTTCGATTTGTTTGGTGAAGACATCCACGGTGGTTGGCAGCGCTACCTCCTGGTTATAGCGAATCGAATAGCTTTCGCGATAACGCCGCGTTGACCCGGGATAACCCATGACCATGACAAAGTCATTTTCCTTTACACCGCCCATCGAAATCGTAAGAAACTTTTTCGGTTTGTAGGGCACGTTGTTGGCCGCAAAATCGGCCGGCTGGCCGGCGGCGCTGGTATAGGCGCGCATGAACGTAAAATCCCCGCAGTGGCGCGGCCATTCAAAGTTGTCCGGATCGCCGCCGAAAAACCCGATGTCCTTTGGCGGAGAATAGACAATGCGCACGTCGCGCAGCACCAGATAAGTAAATAAGTAATACGAAAGACCTTCGTTGAGCGGCAGCACCCGCGCAGTGATCCCGTCGGCCGCTTTCGCGTTGGCTATTTCCAGCGCGCGTGACTTGGAAGCGATTGATGCGGCGCGTTCTGCTGCCGGCGTCGCATCGCTGATTCCGCTCAAAACATCGGCCGTGACGTCTTTCAGTTCCTGAGTAATTTGAACCGTGTAACCCTTGGCCGGCAATTCCTCGCTGCGATTCCTGGCCAGGTAACCGTTGGTTGAATAATCCTTGGTGGGATCGGAAGCTGCCACCAGCGCGTCGAATGCGACGTGATGATTGGTGAGCAACAATCCCTCCGGTGAGAGAAACTCGCCCGTGCCGCCGTCTACGATTACCACAGCGTCTTTAATGCTTGGTCCGTTAGGATTGAAAATGTCAGTGAGCGGAATCTTCAGTCCGCGTTGCTGAAGCTTTTTCAGCGGCAGCTGGTTGAGCGTGTCCGGGAGGAACATTCCTTCGTCACCCAGGACGGAAACCGGAACCAAACTGACAAACAGCAAAAGAGAGAGCAGTAGCGCCGTGACGCGGGAATACTTCGAGGTCATTGATTTCTTCCTTATGTAGTTAATCAAAATTCGAAAGAAGTGGAGGGGATGTTAGCAGAAGGTAGCAAAAAAGCTGAAATGATTCGTCGTGATTCGCGGGTTGATTACCGACTTTAGTGTGGCTCCTGATGAAGCACGCACTAAAGTCGGTACTCAAAATGTCTCGTTATTGTTTGTCCGCTCCTGGCAGGTACGGTCGCGGGTCAACGGGTTGATTGTTAATGCGAACTTCGTAGTGCAGATGTGGTCCGGTTGAGCGTCCGGTTGAGCCAACCAATCCGATCGTCTGGCCTCGCGTTACGGTCTGGCCAACGGTAACGTCGATTTCAGACAGGTGGCCATAACGCGTCGACAAACCATTGCCATGATCGACATAGACTACGTTGCCATAGCCTCTCTGCCGGCCGGCAATAATCACGCGGCCGGAAGCTGCGACCTGAACCGGCGTGCCGTAAGCCGCGTCGATGTCCTGACCTTCGTGGTACTCAAACCCACGTCCACCGAATGGATTGCGGCGTCCACCGACACCACTCTCAAGCTTTCCCGCCACCGGCCAAAGTGAAGGGATTATCCCATGTTGGCGCAGGAAGCCTTCATACATATGCAGTTCGCGTTCAACTTTTGCCGTTTTTGATTCGAGTGCAGCCAACGAGGCGGCACTCTCAACCGGACGTGCCGGACCTCCCTGTCCTCTTTGAGCTTTCTGTTCTTCGGAGACTCCTGAAATCTCAGCCAGCTTTCGCGAAGATTCCTCGACTGCGTCAACGCGGTTATCCAGCCTTTGCAGCTCTTGCCGCTGCTTTTCGTTCTCTGCACGGAGGCGTTGGTTCTCGTGTTCAATCCGCAGATGCTCGGCCTGCTGGGTCAATCCATAGAAGCCATAAAGCAAACCGCCCGCGACGACGATCAGCGCCACTGCGGACAGTCTTAGCCACCGTTTATGAACGCAAACGCGGCGAATATGGGCTCGGGAACGGGAAGTACGGGCGACGATAAAGGCATAGAAACGGTCGTCTCGGGTCATCATTCTGCTCCTGTCGATCAGTTCAAGCGTGCTTGTAAAGCGGGGCCGCATGAACGACCGCGAAAGTAACAGACGCCGACGTAGGCGACTGAAGAAAACCAAAATTGCGAGGTCTTAAAGTTTGAGAACCTACTAGAAGATCTCAAGCAAACCCTGCTTGTAGACCAGCAGCGGACGACATGATAAATCCCGGGTCGCGGGGATTCAGTCCTGACTATCCTGGATTGCTGCTAGAGCGCGAAACCCTATCACACGAGAAACTAGAAGGCAAACCGAGTGAACGGGGTTCTAAAGGCGGGACAAACGAACACTGCGGATCCGCTGGTGCCGGTTTCAGGAATCTTTCGCTTCCTGCCGGCGATTTGAACGGTCGCGGTAGATGGCGAGCCCGATCATTACCAACACAGCCACGAAGGCGATGATTATTCCGAACTTGACCAGCGCGAGCAGAAAGCCAACCATCGCGATAAGTTGCTTAAGCAGAGCCACGATCAGCAGGATGAGTGCGATAACCGCGCCACCGCGTCCAATTGCGAATAAAATTGCCATAAGAAACCTCAGAACCTCTGTAATGCAAGTTCGTACCTTGCGGACGACTATTATTATCTATCAGGGCAAGTTAATAACTTGCGCTCCGAACCCTACTTAAACCGCGCTGAGCCAAGTTGGCGCGGACTGGCGTGCGTCGGAAAATCACCGGTCTCGAGTCTTCCTGAGCGGCCCGGCCAACTCGCAACTACCGAAGGCGGCGGGTTATTCGTATCAAAGGCCCGCAACTCTTCACGGCGCCGCCGCCGCTTTAGATAATCGAACAGCATATAGGCGCCCAGAACAACCAGGGCGACGGGAAGAGTCCGGCGGACAGGAAACTGCAGACCCAGCATGGTATGCGCCAAGAAAACCGATCCCAGCACCACCAGCGTCACGCCCCATGCGAACGGATTGCCATAGAGTTGACGTGCGATGGCGTCTTCTTCGGCGTCTGGCGCCAGGCCGGCGCGCATCAATTGCGCCGTCCGGCAGGCATCAACAGCCGCAAACAGCCAGGTGCCTACCACGCCCAGGACAAAGAACGTCACGCCGTCGGTAACAACTGCCATTTGAAAAAAGCTGGCAAAGATAGCGAAGTGAACAATGGCTTTCGAAGTCTGGCCGTTGTAAGCCGCGCCGAGTCCGGGGACGAAGAATGAAAGCAGCGTCGCCACAAACGGAGAAGTTTTGCGGCGAATGACATTTTGATCCGTCGATCGAGATTGCTGGTAGCGCAGCATTTCGACGCCGGCAACAATACAATCCTGACAGAAGGGAAATCCGCGGATGCGATGATCGCAAGCGGCGCACAGCGGGCGCGCACACTGACTGCATTGCACGGCGGCCTGATTCCTGGGGTGATAAGCGCAGTTCATCAAGTTTCTCTTACGTTCGTTGCTCGCTTAAGCCGAAGCGGCTCGCTTCCGGTTACAGCACCATCCTTACCGGTACGGTTTGGCTACTGACCCTTGTTCTGCTGGGGGTTTTCGCTTTTTGGTTTGCTTTGCGAGCTGCCCGGCGCGCTCTCTTGATTCGATGTATTCTGATTCTTGTTCGCATCATTCTTATTTCCCGCGTCCTCTTCACCGCCCATCAGGCCGTCGACGCTGCCTGCCAGGTTCTTTACTCCATTGGGAAGCGCTGAACTCCTGGACGCACTGCCGGCAGTTCGTTCCGCCAACTGCAAGCTTGCTTGATAAATCCCACCGACTGATCCATCGGTAGAAACTGTATTGGTCAAGACAAACACCGATACCAGCAACATGGTGGCGACCGAAGCCAGTTGCGGCGAGACGATCGGGTCAAGCGCGCCGCGCACCCATTCAATCAGACGAGCCGTGAACGGCGCCCGGAGCTGCTGCGGTAAGACGTTGCCAATCGTGCTTTGCAGAATTCGAGCTTCCAGACCGGCCGGTACCGTCAGTTCATCCTGCTTGTATGTGTAGCAAGCACCGATGGCCCGGACAACATCGCCCGGCAGTTCGCTGCAAGCTGTGCACATCGCCGCATGTCGTTCCCAACGGTGATACAACGGGGCCAACAGAAAGCCATCCAGGTAATCGGTTAGATGTTCCTCAAAGTCTGAGCAAGTGATCGCTGATTCGGGGATGGTGCTGAGCAGGATACGCGCCTCCAGACCGGCGCCCGGAAGCGGCGCTTCGGAAGCGGAGCAGGCGAGCAGAGTGTTCTTTACTTCGCCGAGCAGATCGTGACAGACAGGACAGCGCATCGCGTGCTCGGCAAAATTCTTGTTTGCCTGCGCCTCGAGCGCGCCATCCAGGTAATCCGTCAGTTGATCTTCAAATTCGTTACAAAGCATTCTGTTTTACCCTTAATCCAACTTCCGGCATCGTGGCCCCGCTAACGCCGGGGCTTTTGGGCGATCAGGCCTCCACTACACGCATACGACGCAAGATCTTCGCAAGTTCAATTCGCCCGCGATTGATTCGAGACTTGACTGTTCCCTCAGGAATTTTGAGCAAGTCAACAATCTCCTGATAACTCAATTCCTCGATGTCGCGCAGGATTACGCAGGTGCGCAAGTCGGGCGAAAGCTTGTCGATCCCGGCCTGAACCTGGGCGCCTAACTCGCGGCGCTCCATCTCTCTTTGCGCTGAACCACCGGCTGCTCGCAGGTGATACTGGTGGACTTCAAGGTCGTCCGCGGCCTCGTCCTGCGGGGCCCGCTGCCGCTTGCGATAGTCATCGATGACCAGATTGCGCGCCAGCCGCATCAGCCAATTCTGCAAATCACCCTGTTTGGGATTGTATTGCTCAAGAGATCGATAGACGCGAATGAAGACTTCCTGAGTCAGGTCTTCGGCAGAATCGGCGCGCGAAGTGAAGCGATAGGCCAGGTTATAGATGCGGCGTGAGTAAGTCTGGACGATATCTTCCCAGGCCGCGCCATCGCCCGCACGGCAACGCCTTACTAATTCCGCGCCTTCGTTGGTAGCCAAGCTTTTAGCGGCTCCCACGTGTTGAGTCTCCGATTTCGCTGGTCGTTCGAAAGCCATGCGAGTCAGTCTGACCGCCTGCCTCGACGCGTCTTACGTTCCGCCGGAAAACAAAGTTCCGTCAGGTGTTAATTGGTACGTTCGATCCACAGCGCAATCAGATGACCGGGGCTTCGGTAGCTTTCTTGCGCGCACCATTAAACTGTTGTAGGCTTGCGGAGCCACACCATATCTTGTGGTCGCGTTCTGATTTTAGTCAAGTTTATCCTCCCGTCCGTTTACGAATGACAGTTTGGTAACCTGATCGGCAAGGAACCTTTGGCAAGGTATCGCAAATATCTGGAGTTTCTGGCGCTGCTCTTGTTGGCAGCCGTTATTATTTGGTGGTTTGGCCGCCGGCTGGACTGGTCGCAGGTCAAAACCGCCGTTCAGAATTCAGACTGGCGGTTAATCCTTCTGGGTGCCGGGACTGTCCTGCTGGGATATTTGTGGCGAGCAATCCGCTGGCAGGTATTACTCGCGCCTTTAACAAAGGCGAGCCTGCGTGAGATTTGGATTGCCACCTGCGTGGGATTCGGCGCGGTCCTGTTGATTGGCCGGGCGGGCGAAGTGGTGCGGCCAGTGGTCCTGCCGATGCGCGACCAGCGTGTGCGGCCGGCGGCATCTTTTGTGACCATCATGGTCGAGCGCCTGTATGACACGATTGCGGTAGTTTTGATCTTTGCGCTTAACCTTTTGTGGCTTAAACCGAGTCAAAGCGCGGGCGCCGATTTTGGCCGCGCACAGATCGTGGGATGGTTGCTGGTGGCGTTGCTGGCAGTCGTGGTGGCTTTGCTGATCTGGTTCAAGCGGCGGTCCCCGAATGCAATTCGCTGGCTTGACGCCAAAATCGGCGTCAAATCGCGCCTTGGTATTAGATTGAAGCGCGCCGTTTTGAGCACGCTCGATCAGCTCGCCACCGCACTAAGCGTACTCTCCAACAAACGTCAGTTGGGCGTTAGCGTGGGCCTATCGTTTCTGCTCTGGGCGTCAGTCGCCGTGGGAAATCTCCTGGTTTGCCGCGCGTTCGGAATTCCGTTTGGCATACCACAGGTACTATTCGTCCTGGGGTGGTCCATGGTCGGTTCAATAGTCCCCACACCTGGAGGCGCCGCCGGCGCTTTTCATGCGGCCACCGGCGCGGCGTTGGTTCTTCTCGGCGTAGGCCGGGAGCAGGCTGCCGCCGTCGCGATCATTATGCATCTGGTCGATTTCGCCCCAGCGGCGTTGTTTGGCTTTTTCTATTTTCTGCGTGGCGACGTCAACCTGGCGCGGTTACGTTCCTTGATTTCGATGCGCTCTGTGGAGCACGCCGTCGAAGATGAAAAGGTCGTTCTGGCTTAAGCTCCGGCTGATTCAAAAGTATGAGGCGATAGTGAGGATCTAAAATCATGAAATGCCCCTTCTGCGGTTTCATTGAGGACAAGGTGGTTGACTCGCGCGAATCGCGCGAGGGCGATGCCATTCGGCGGCGACGAGAATGCCTGAAGTGCGAACGGCGTTTCACTTCATACGAGCGCATCGATGAAATTCCTTACATGGTGATCAAAAAGGATGGCCGTCGCGAGACCTTTGACCGAAACAAAGTCATGGCCGGCCTGTTGCGCGCGTGTGAAAAGCGTCCGGTGCCGCCTTCAAAGCTGGATAGCATCGTTAACGCGGTAGAAAAATATGTGCAGGAGTCGCCGGAGCGCGAACGACCTACCAGCAAAATAGGCGAGCAGATCATGAGGCGGCTGAAAGAACTCGATAAGGTTGCTTATGTGCGATTCGCATCCGTTTATCTGGAGTTTGAAGACGTGTCAGAGTTCATGAACGAACTTAAGACTCTGGTGCGCGCGCGCGCGGGACTGCCGAAAAGGGCATAGGTTGATTGGTTCTAACCGGCGGTTTTCATGGTTAAGAGTGTAGGTGCAGCGGGTCTGGAACGAATTGAGCTGAAGCGTTTGACCGAGCGCGTCGGCCGGCTGTTTTCAGTGCTGCAAGAGGCCGCTGACGCGCAACAACCAGCCATAGCAGGAGCCTGGGCGCCGCCGGTCGACGTTTGTGAGACACCTAATGCGATTCACGTGCGCATCGAATTACCGGGTGTAACTGCCAACCAGATCAAGATCGGATTGAACAGCAGCAAGCTGCGCGTCTGGGGCGATAAGAAGAAACGAAATTCGAGGCAGCGAATCTCGTCGCATTTTTGTTCTGAGCGCAGTTACGGGCAATTTAATCGGGTCGTTCCGTTGCGCTGGACGATTAGTGTGAAGGACGCAACGGCTGAGCTCCGAAACGGTGTGTTATTGATCAATTTGCCGAAAATAAAAGACCGCCGTGGATCGGAATTCAAGGTTCCAATCACCGAAACTGAAACGACCGGGTAGAAGGAAAACGGATTCAACAGTATGCCAGATAAGATCAGCGATGAAATCACCGGAGCGATCGAGCTAAGCGAGGCCGAGCAACAGTTGCAGATTCCGGACGAGCTGCCGCTGCTACCGCTGCGCGACATTGTTATCTATCCATTTATGATCGTGCCCCTGTTTGTTTCGCGTGATCGATCGATTCGCGCCGTCGATGAGGCGCTCGGCGAACACCGCATGATTCTGCTCGCCTGTCAGAAGGATCTCGATAAGGAAGAGCCGCAACAGGATGACCTCTATCAGGTCGGCACCGTAGCCGTGATCATGAGAATGCTGAAGCTGCCGGATGGCCGAATTCGGATCCTGGTCCAGGGCGTGTCGCGGGCGCAAATCGAGGAGGTAAATTCTGCGGGTGAGTTCTTGAAGGCACGTTTGCAAGTGATGCCGGAGGTAATGGCGCCTGAGCGCTCGCTGGAAGTTGAAGCGCTGATGCGCAATGTGCGCGGATCGATGGAAAAGGCCGCCAACCTCGGCAAGAACATATCGCCGGAAGTGATGGCGATAATCGCCAATCTTGACGACGCCGGAAGGCTGGCCGATCTCTCCGCCTCAAACCTGGAACTGAAAGTTGACGATGCCCAGTCGGTGTTGGAAATCGCGGACACGACTGCCCGGCTCAGGCGAGTCAATGAACTGCTCAACAAAGAAATCGAAGTACTCACAGTTCAGCAGGAGATTAATACCCAGGCCCGCGCCGACATCGATCGGTCGCAGCGCGAGTTTTACCTGCGCCAGCAGATGAAGGCTATTCAAACAGAGCTCGGGGAAGGGAATGAGCTGGCGGAAGAGCTGCAGCAGTTCCGCGAAAAGGTTGAAGCGGCCAAGATGCCTAAGTCGGCGGAAGAAGAGACACTGCGGCAACTCAAGAAACTGGAACGGATGCATCCGGACGCTGCTGAGACGGCCACGCTGCGCAACTGGATGGAGATCATGACTGACCTGCCGTGGTCTAAATCATCCAAAGATAACCTGGACCTGCATAAGGCCGAGCGCATTTTGAACGAGGATCATTACGGGCTTGAGAAGGTAAAAGAGCGCATTATCGAAGCCCTGGCCGTGCGCAAATTAAAAGAGAAACCGAAAGGACCGATCCTTTGCCTGGTGGGACCGCCGGGAGTAGGCAAAACAAGCCTGGGCCGTTCGGTTGCGCGCGCTTTGGGCAGGAAATTCATTCGGCTCAGCCTTGGCGGCGTGCACGATGAAGCTGAGATTCGCGGTCATCGGCGTACTTATGTCGGCGCGATGCCCGGCCGCATCATCCAGACGATCCAGCAGGCAGGCACGAACAATCCGCTCATCATGCTCGATGAGATTGATAAGGTAGGCGCAGACTTTCGTGGAGACCCATCATCCGCGCTGCTCGAAGTGCTTGACCCGGAACAGAATAATAGTTTTCGCGATAACTACCTCGGAGTCACGTTTGATTTATCTAACGTCATCTTTATGACGACGGCCAACATTCTCGACACGGTTCAGTCGGCCCTGCGCGATCGCATGGAGGTGATTCGGCTCGCCGGTTATACCGAAGAAGAGAAACTTGAGATCGCTATTCGCCATCTAATGCCTAAACAGATGGACGAAAATGGGATCACTCCGCGCGATCTGAATATTTCCCGGACCGCGCTAACGGCGATGATTCAGCGCTACACCCACGAAGCGGGACTAAGGCAACTCGAACGTGAAATCGGATCGATTTGCCGCAAAGTCGCTCGGCGCATCGGCGAAGGTCAAAAGGGCGTGGTGAGGGTCTCGGTAAAAAACCTGCATGAGTTTTTGGGCGCGCCGAAAATTATTCCGGAAGAGGTCTTGAAGAAAGATCAGATTGGTGTGGCGACCGGGCTGGCCTGGACCGTCGTTGGCGGTGACGTGCTGTTTGTCGAAGCGTTGCGCATGAAAGGAAAGGGCAGTCTGGTACTCACCGGACAGCTAGGCGAAATAATGCGCGAGTCGGCGCAGGCAGCTTTCTCGTATGCGAAGTCACGCGCCAGGGAGTTGCAGATCGACCCGGACGACTTTTCCAAGTTTGACTTGCACATTCACATTCCCGAAGGTGCAATTCCCAAGGATGGTCCCTCTGCTGGAATTACCCTGGCCATCGCTTTAATCTCAGCCCTCTCACAACGACCAGTGCGAAAAGATGTCGCCATGACCGGCGAGATTACTTTGCGTGGTAACGTCCTGCCGGTTGGAGGCATCAAAGAAAAGGTCCTGGCAGCGCGACGCGCAAGAGTAACCAAGATCATCCTGCCGGCGCTGAATCGCCGGGATATGGATGAAGTGCCGAAAGAGCCCTTTAAAGACATTCAATTTGTCTTTGTCGACAATATGCGGCAGGTTGTCCGCGAGGCGCTAAAGGACAAAGTTGCCCCGGTTCTCAGTTCGGGCCAACGGCCGGTCCGTTTGCCCCAGGCCGCCAGTGCGCGGCGGGAGTTTTGATAACGGCACAAAAATAAGTAACCCAGATGGGGTGGCTAGCGTAATGACTGAGGGCAGGGAGCGGCGGCAAACGGCGAAATGGCTGCTCTTGTGGGTGGTTTTCTTACTGTTGGTGCTGATGCCGCCGCTGATTGCGGTGGTGCTCTTCAGAAGCATGTAGAGATCCTCGTATCTCTGTGGAAAACAAAGGGCTTTCAGGCCGATTTTACTCGGAAAGTTGGTTTGACACCCCCCTGCTCGTATGATAACCTCAGCCCTCGAGTGGCTGGTTTTGAGCCAGAAAAACCGGAACTTTTCCACGTTCCGTACTGTTTTACTAGTAGTGAATGCCGCAGGCGCGACTCAAGGAATAAGTCGCAGTCGTGGATTCGCCCAAAGCATTATCAGAGGAGAACAACGATTGATGACCCGTAGCCCTCTTAGTTTAGCTGCAAGCGTCTTTTTATTTGCCGCAGCACTTTTCATTCCTGTAGTCGTTCAAGCCCAGCCAGGCGGCTCTTCCGCTCGTGAGATTCCGACTGAAATTCAGAAGACGGACCCGCGCGTTGATCAGGTTATTGAACGCGCGAACGATCATTTTCGTAAGGGCAAACTCAACCTCGAAGACAACAAGCGCGAGCAGGCCCGCGACGAATTCGATAAGGCCGTTGATGAGATTCTCATGTCCGGGCTTGATGTGCGCGCCAGCCAGCGCCTGCAGACCTACTACCTCGAACTGGTTGAGAAGATCTATCGCGAAGAGGTGCCTCTGATTCAGGTGACTCCGCAACAAAACGCAACTCCGGTGGTTGCGCAGGGTCCGCCAGACCAGAAAGTCGAACAAATCGAAATCGCCAAGGCCCCGCAACCGAAAGCGGTATTGATTGGTTTCCGCGAGCAGGGGTTCGATCCTTCGCCGCTTGATCCGCTCAGCAAGCTAATCCTGACTGAAAGTGAAAAGAAAGTTTCCGACTCGGACATTGCCGAACTCGAGCAAGCCAAGAACTCGCTCGACTTTAGTTTCACGACCAATCCGCTGATTCAGCAATACATTAATTATTACCAGGGACGCGGACGTTCCACGATGGAAGCGGGTCTGCGTCGCTCGGGCCGGTACATGAAGATCGCTCGCGAGACTTTCCGTCGCGCAGGCGTGCCTGAGGACATTACCTGGTTGGGCCAGGTCGAGAGCGCCTGGAGCCCCAGAGCGCGGTCGTGGGCCGCGGCTTCCGGCTTGTGGCAGTTCGTCAGCGGCACTGGAGCGCAATACGGATTGCGGCAGACCGCTTGGGTTGACGAGCGTAACGGCATTGAAAAACCAACCGCCGCCTCAGCCCAGTATTTAAAGGATCTCGGCAAGCACTTTAACGGCGATTGGCTGTTGGCAATGGCTGCCTATAACACGGGCCAATACAATGTAGATCGCGCTATTTCGCGAGCCGGCTCGGCGAACTACTGGAAAATCTATCCCTACATTGCCCAGGAAACCCGGAACTACGTTCCTAATATTCTCGCCGTAATCCTAATCGCCAAGAACCCGGAGAAGTATGGGTTTCATGGAATTCGCCCGGAAGCCCCGATGGCTTTCGAGAGCGTCGCGGTTCAGTCCGCCACCAGTTTGCGTTTGATTGCCGACGCGACCGACACGAGTGTTGACTACATTGCGGCTTTGAATCCGGAACTGAGACGTGACACTACTCCGCGCGGTGAGTCTTACATACTGCGCGTACCGGCCGGAAAATCGAAGCAGGTCGCATCTGTTTTGAAGCGAGTTGCTCCCGATAGACGAGAGTCAGCCCGAGTGATTTCAGTTGTTCCGGGTGAAGACCTGCAGGCGGTTGCCAATCGCACCGGCGTCAGTGTCGCGACTTTGCAGATGATGAATGCCGGAGTCGATTTTAAGACGACGAACAAACTGGTGGTTCCCAACAGCAATATCAAGTTGACCAACTGGCGCCGCTCTGCGCCGGACGCATCCGAGGGCGGTAGCACTGCTCCCAGCCTGACCAAGGTGCGCGCTCGCAAAGGCGATACGATCGCTAAGATCGCCGCGACCTACAAACTATCGGCTGATGAACTGTCACGTCTCAACGGCATTGGTCCGAACGTTGAGTTGCAATCCGGACAGGAGATCAAGCTGCCGGGCACTCAAAGCACTTCAGGTTCGCGACGGAGGTAAGACTTTCGCGTAAGTTCTCTTAAGTAAGTGAAAAATGGTCGCTTCATCGCGACCGATAAAAAAATGGCGAGCGCGCTTCGTGAGGAGCGCGCTCGTGCTCGTTTAAGCCGCACAGACTCAATCTGTGCCAACCCGGAAAGCAGTACATGTCATGATTCGGATGCAAGTCACAGATTGAAGTCTGCGTTACTCCCATGCTCTTCCGCACCCAATCCGCCGCCGTCTATGGCATCGACGCAAATCTGGTCGACGTCGAAGTTGATCTGACGCCCGTCCGGAATGAAGCCGACACTCCCGCCACCGTAACGATTGTTGGTCTGCCGGATCTTGCCGTACGCGAATCGCGTGAACGAATTCGCGCAGCCATCAACAACAGCGCTTTCTTTTTTCCGTTTCATAAGACGACGATCAACCTGGCGCCGGCTGACGTGCGCAAGGAAGGCGCCAGCTTCGATTTGCCGATCGCCCTGGGGATTCTCGGCGCCAACGGGGACCTCGGCGATGCGCAGCACCTGACGGACATTCTTTCAGTAGGCGAATTGTCGCTCGACGGCCGGGTTCGTCCGGTTCGCGGGGCGTTGCCAATCGCTCTGCGCGCGCGACAATCCGAAGCCAGGCACCTGTTGCTACCAGACGAAAACGCAAAAGAGGCGGCCGTCGTTTCTGACGTCAATGTTTATGCTGTCACCGATTTGCGCAACGCCGTAGAAATGATTGCTGCTATTCGATCTGAGAATCCGCCGTCGCCGATTCGCGTCGATCCCGCCGAACTGTTGATTCACGATGAGCGCTACGCGGTAGATTTTCGTGAAGTCCGCGGGCAACAAGCTGCCAAACGCGCGCTGGAAGTTGCCACTGCCGGCGGCCACAATATTTTGTTGATTGGCCCGCCGGGTTCCGGCAAGACCATGCTGACCAAACGTCTGCCGACGATCTTGCCGCCGCTGGAATTCGAAGCCGCGCTGGAGCTAACCAAGATTCACTCGGTCGCCGGACTGACCGGCCGCGCGGGATTGGTTACTGAAAGACCGTTTCGTTCGCCCCATCACACAATCAGCGACGCCGGGCTAATCGGCGGCGGCGCGATTCCGCGTCCAGGCGAAGTGTCGCTGGCCCATCAGGGTGTTTTGTTTCTTGATGAGCTGCCTGAATTCGATCGCAGCGTCTTGGAGGTTCTGCGCCAGCCGCTCGAGGATCAGAAGGTAACCATCAGCCGCGCCGCAATGTCGCTTACGTTTCCGGCTTCGTTTATGCTCGCCGCCGCCATGAATCCCTGTCCCTGTGGATTTTGGAATGACCCAACGCGCGAATGCCGCTGCACGCCACTGCAAATTCAACGCTACGTGGGCCGCATATCCGGGCCGTTGCTCGATCGTATCGATATCCATATTGACGTGCCCGCCGTTCGCTTTCGCGAGTTGACCGGAGACACGCCGCCGGACGCCGAGGATTCAGCATTGATTCGCCGGCGCGTGATCAACGCGCGTGACCGTCAGCGCGATCGATTTGCCACGGAAGGAATCTTTTCCAACGCCGCGATGACTCCGCGGCTGATTCGGAAGTATTGCCGGATCGATTCGGAAAGCGAGACCATGCTGGAACGAGCCATGACGCGACTTGGTTTGTCCGCGCGCGCTTACGATCGAATCCTGAAAGTCAGCCGCACAATCGCCGACCTTGAAAACTCAGAACAGATCCAGTCAGCTTACGTTTCCGAAGCCGTGCATTATCGCTCCCTCGATCGGACTTACTGGACCTAACCCTTTGGTTATGAGGTTACCGTCAAAGTCAAACGAAAGAACGGACACGAAGATTCGGGTAAGTCCAAATCAGCGTTGGTGGTGAACGGGAACCAACTGGTTACGGACATCATAACGATTCCGCGCGGTTTGTTGGAAACCGATCCCGTCTCTTTCGAAGTTAAGGTGCGAACGACGGTCGGGTTGGTAATGACACAGACAGACCGACTGACTGGTAACGGCCCACCGGTGCTCATGAATTCAACCCAGAAGTTCACTCCCCACACAACTGCCTAATGTACTGGGGACGTGCTTTACCCTTTTGCAGGTTCCGGCGCTCAATTTTTTGCCGGGCTCAGGTTCGACCCCTGATCAAGTCACGATCGGCCTACACTCAGGACTACCGCAGTTAGCTGGGTCCTGCTTCGATCAGCCGAAGGTTTCGATAACCGTCCGCGTAACTCGGCCCAACGGAGTCGTCGACACGGGTCAGGCAAACGTTCCCGCCGGAGATACCACGGCCACAATTCCGCTTTCCGGAACGCCGGGAACCGTCGCCTCATTTGATATTATCGTTTCCGCAACTGCCGGAAGCGTGATCGAAAAGTCCGTAACCAGTGCCGGGGTGTTCTGACGCGGGATTTGTCGGCATGAGATGCTAATCGGCGTCGGGAATCATCTCATCTGACGTTGCTGATCAGGACGACGTCCCCGAATCTGCCGCCGCGCGCAACTGCGAGTTCCTTCCCGTCAGGCGACCAGGCAAAGTCCCAGATGTTGTCACTCTTGAAATCTACTAATACGCGGGCCGGCGAACCGTCAATAGGTTGAATCCAAATCTTCGACCCGATTGTATGTCTCGCATATGTGATTGCTTTGCTGTCAGCCGTCCAACGAGGCAGGCATTCATAGGTATAATCAGCCGGCAAATCGAAAGTCTTGACCAGATCGCCGCCGTCATAGGGAATTATCCCGAGCCTGGTCGTACCGTCATTTGCAGTGCGGTAACTGAGGGCGACCCATTTGCCGTCCGGTGAGGCCCCGATTCGCAAGTAAGCCCCCCAATGGTCATTTTCCTGACTGAGTTTGATCGGCGCGCCGCCCTCAATCGATTCCTTCAAAACGCCAAAGTAAGGCGGGTTACGATCCTCGTAAATGATCCAACGGCTGTCGGCCGAGGCAGCCTTATAGATGTAACCGTCGCTGAGATCCGTTAACGGTACTGGATTAGTTCCGTCAATGCCCATCCGCCAGATTTTCCAAGATCCGGTTCGATTAGAAGAGAAGGCAATCCATTTTCCGTCGGGCGTAACCGTCGGAATCAGGTTCGCTTTGGAGTCCGCGGTCAGTTGTTTGCGGCCGGTGCCATCATGGTTCATGATCCAGATATCAAATCGGCCGCTGGCTTTCGAGGCATAGATCAATTTGCCGTCAGCGGTCCAACAAACACCCCACATGCCATCAGTGGTGTGTGATGAAACTTGTGTCGCCTTGGTCATGTCGTCCTGCGGAACAATCCAAATTGTGGACATGGGAACTTGCCGGATAGTGACAAATTCACTATTGGTTCCATTTGGACGCAGCGTCGCATAACTGTTCACATCGTTGGTGACCTTTTCAACCGCGCCGTCGATGCAGGAAACACGCCAAACTTGGCAACTGTCATAATCCTCGTCTGAAGCAACGATCAGGAGCGCACTGCCATCATTCACCCAACTAACCCCACGCAAGGCAACCCACTGATGCGATTTCAATTCAAGCCTTTTGCCATCCACCGCACCGAAAACGACCGGAAAAAACTGCGCGTCGTTAGGGCCGCGTCTCCATACGATAAGAGCGATCGACGCACCATCAGGCGACCATGCGAGCGTACTAGGGAAGTAAGCGAAACGCTCGCCATCAATCGTCGATGCGAGCACTTTCTGATTTGAGCCGTCAGCGTTCGCGACCACCAGGTGGAGCTTATCGTCCCCGGGGCGCACGAAGGCCATCTGGTTGCCGTTGGGCGAATAAGCTACGCCACTTGAGATTTGTTCCAACACTTTAGTCGTCGGCCCGCCAAACAGTGACACTCGGTAAAGGACCTGTTCGGGAAACAAATTGTACTCGATGTGATTTCCGTCCGGTGTAAAGTTAATCGTCCAATAAGTCTTCTCTACCGCGGGGATGATTTCTATGTTTCGAGAACTCGGCCTGTGGTGCAACCACACACTCTGTAATTTATCCTCCCTCACAACATAGGCGACATACTCTCCGTTCGGCGAAATTGAGGTGAGCGTAACCCTTCCAATGTTAGTTAAGCGAGTGGAGTTTGGCGGTGAGCTACGGTTAGATCGCGAGCGGAACAAAAACATTCCCAAGCCCAAGCCTGCGGTAAGGATGACGACAAATGCGACTACGGCGAGTTTCCTTTGCCTGGGGATCCAACGTAGCCCTTTAGGTTTCGATAGCGTTTGAGGAAACGCAGCCGTAACATCCGCAGCGGGCAACGCTCTTTGTCCATCCGTCTCTTCTTCGTCAATCACAACCCGCGCCCGCGTTCGTTCGCGCACAATCATGTCAACCGGATCAGCCAGCACCTTCGTAACTTGCGCATTGAAGCGGTACCCGCGTTTGGGCACCGTCTCAATGTAAGTGTCGCCGTTCTCACCAAGCGCCTTTCGCAGTTGCGAGATGTTGACCGCGAGGTTCGCTTCCTCGACATAGCTGTCGGGCCAGAGCCGCTTCATCAGCTCCTCTTTGTCCAGGGTGCGGCCGGTGTTCTCGACCAGCACGACGAGAGTCTCCAGCACTTTCGGCTTGAGCGGAATGGCCCGCCCTTCGCGCAGCAAACGGCTCTCATGCACATCAAGTGTGAAGCTCCCGAACTCGTACAACTCTTTCATTGGCTGAGCCATAGCTGCGCTTAGATTTTGTTTAAGAAAAGTTTAGGCCGCGTTAAAGACGCGCTTACCGGCACTGGATTATTGTGCGCCGCGAATTAAGACGAAGCTCCGGCGGTTAGCCGACGATATGCGGGCGATTTTAGCGCTAGACCGGAATCAAGGCAACGATGAAAGGCAGGCAACTGCCGAGGCAAGCATGAAGCGAAAGCGAACCGAAATCACTATCGAGACAGATCGCATGTTCTACATCAGCAGTCCCCGGATCGTCATTAGTTGGTGCGCGTCGTGTGGCGCGCAGGTGGAAATGGTCACGGTTGACGAGGCAGCGATTCTGCGCCGCGTCAACTCGCGCACGATGTTCAGCTGGGTTGAGGCAAGGCAGGTGCATTCAAGTGAGAACGCAAACGGCTTGCTGCTTATATGCGTCAACTCGTTGTCCTAAACAAAACTAATCTGAAGGAGAAGAGAAAATGAAGAGAGCAGCACTCAGTAATCCCTTGATGGCCCGGCTGTCCGCCCTGGCAATAACTATTCTGTCGCTTGTTGCGCTCAACGGCGTGTTGAGCACGGCCACAACGGCCCAGGAGCCGAACCGCGAAATCGATCTGCGTGACAAGCTGAAGAAGAAAAAGTTCAACGACGGTCGACGCGTCGAAATTGAGACGCTCGCAACGGGTGAGAAGATCGTCGCCGAAATAAAGAATGGCGATTTCGTGAAATGGTTTCTGATCGAGAGTGACGGAACGGAAACCGAGGCGGTGGTGAAGAAAAAGAAAACATACACGGCCCAGACGTCCACCTGCACGGCGACCATTACCAAAACCACGACCAGGACCACTCTCTTAGGGAGGACGAAAACTTCAACCGAAACGACCGTGGTCCAAATCCCGTGTCCTGGCGTTCTTGAGGATCACGGATTCACGCCGAGCGGGAACTAGAACTGAAACTCAAACAACATGATGGCTTTGGGAGACGAGTTGGTCAGCGTGGATCGGTTTCAGTTCGTGTGACACCACGTCGTTTCCTCGTTGCAGCCAGCTTGATCTAATCGCGATGGAAAGGAAAACAAAGATGAGAAAAGTAAGAGCCAGCTACGGTGAATTGATGGCCCGCGTGGCTATCCTGGGAACAATCATTCTGACACTTGTCGGTCTAAACGGCCTGTTGAGCGGACGGACGAGTGCTCAGGGGGCGACGCGTGAAATCGATCTGCAGGACAAGCTGAAAAACAAGAGATTCACCGATGGAAGACGCGTCGTAGTTGAAACGCTCGTGTCAGGTGAGAAAATCGTGGCGGAAATTAAGAACGGAGAATTTCTGAAATGGTTTCTGCTCGCGGCCGATGGCACCGAGACCCAAGCGGTCGTGCGAAAAAGGAGAACCACGACCGTCAAAACCGCCACCTGTATGGCGACTGTTAACACTACTACGGCTACTACCGAGAATGGGAACACGACAGGCGTCACCAAGAGTACCACTACTTTCCAGATCCCCTGCCCTCCGGGCACTGAAGGTACGGACACGTTTACGCCACCGAAAAACTCGAATTCGAATTCAAACTCAAACTCGAACACGCCTTAGACTGCGCTAAGAGTTCGCAACGTTTGGAGAAACGACCGTGGCATTTTCAGAATTCCCAAAATGCCACGGCCCAAACCTTACGGAAATCTTAAGCTCGATGAACAGTTGTCATGAGCAGACCGCCCCGAACCAATTCAATGCAGCGCTGCGCACGGAGCGTCTTGATGGTGACTGCCTGTGTCGCGGTGTTCGCGGGTTTTTTCTGGCTGCAAGCCAGCCGCGTTCAGGCAAACGATGATTTGGCGGTGACCGCCAGCTTCAACTCGCAAACGCCGCAAACCCCGAACACGCCGATTGAACTCCATCTCAGCCGCGCCCTCAAAGCTGATGAAGGCCGCATCGCCATCGTTATCGATCATTCGGATGTAACCAGTCTATTCGTCATCGACGACACTCGCATGGTGTACAGCCCGGGTCTGGTGCCGCTGCCTTTGGGTACGTCTCAGGTCGTCGTTTATCACGTTGAAGCTGGCGGTGCCTGGCGAGAATTAGCACGCTTCTCACTTCAAGTTGTGAAAGAAATCCCCGCACGGGCGCCGACGCCAACACCAGAACTCAAGCCTGCCAATGTTGTTGCGGACTCTCAATCTGCAAACGGATCCGGCGGCACGCCGGCAGACGGGGCATCGAATGGGAAGGTGAATTCGTCAGAGTCCCCCAACAAACCCGCTGACCCAAAGACTGAGCCAGCCGTGCGGCATTTGTGGGGATTCGAGAAGATGGAGTTTGTCCCATCGGTCACGATAGCGGTCAAGTCGCAACTCCTTCAGCTTAATTTTCCGGCGGATTCGCGTCCCGCAACCAGAGCGACTTTCAACGATGTCACACTCCAGTTCTCACTCCGCAGCGAAAGCAAACGCGGACCCTTTGGCGCCCAAACGCAATTCGACTTTGCCGGTTCCAGCTTTCAAGAGGAAGCGTTGCGCTTCGGCACGCTGGGAAATAAGGCGCCGCAAATCGATCTGTCGAGTTACCTGACCCAGTTCCAAGTAGGCCGGGCCAAGTTTGCGCTGGGCCACACCTCGATCGGCACGTCGCGACATCTCGTCAACAGTTTCTCAAGTCGAGGTCTCACCGTAACCATCCCGATCACTAAGCGTTTCGATTTCAGCCTCGGGGCGATGAACGGCACGAATGTAGTTGGCTATGGAAACTTTTTTGGTCTGTCGAAAAGCAAACATCAACTTCAAAGCGCGACGCTCGGCGTTGAGTTATTACCCAAACGGCCCGGCGGATTGCGGCTGGAGTTTTCCGGAGTCAATGCCTACATCCAGGCGCTGAACGGCTTTTCGCAGGGAAGCATTAATGACGTAGAGAGCAGCAAGGGCGGCAGCGTCCGTTTGGTGGCCACGGACAAGTCAGGCCGCTTCAAGTTCGATGGCGGCTTTACGCGCAGCCAGTATCGCAATCCGGCTGATCCGCTGCTCTATCAGGGCACCAACACTATTTCCGTGCCCTTCCTGACTCGCAACGCGCGGTATTTCGATATTAGCTACGACGTATTGCGCGGTTACGCTCTGACTAAGAGCAAGCAAGTCAGTCTCAACATAGCAATGAAACATGAACAGGTCGATCCGCTGTTCAAGAGCCTGGGCGCCTCGGCGCAGGCGGACAAATATCAGAATGACTTCCTGGTATCCGGCAGCATTGGCGAGATTACCTTTCAGGCCGGGCACGGCCGCTTTAACGATAACTTGAGGCACATCGCCTCGATTCTGGAATCGCTTACTCGATCAAAACAGTTCTCAGTCGCATTGCCGGCGGCGGCGTTGTGGGGCGGCACGTCGAGTACGTCGGAGTTCCTGCCGCGACTTTCCTATAGCTGGTCGGAAACCCATCAGTTCGGCGCCGCGATACCTGTCAATGGCGGGTTTGAAACCGATCCGGCCTCGGTGCCCAATCAGTATTCAACCAGCCAGAACTTCTCCGCTGACTGGCAAATCAAAAAGATGACTGTCGGTTACAACTACAATCGCTCTTTCACCGACAACGAACAGACGGGCCGGAAGCAATCTGACTTTCTCAATCAAACGAACAGCGGCCGCGTCGGCATTAATCCAACGTCGAAATTGAATTTGAGCTTTGAGGTAAGCCGCGACAGCGCGACCGACCTCGAGGGGGCGAAGTTATTGCGCACCTGGCGCGTGGGCACGACCGCCAGTTGGAACGTCAACAAAAACATGACGTGGACCGGCGGCATCTCGAACACTATCGCAGGGGACCGGGCACAAACCAGCGGTAGCCGTAACACAGAATTCGAGACCCAGTTCGCTTACAGCGTTCAGGTCTCACGTGGAGATTTTAAGAAAGTGCAGGGGCAGATTTTTGTCCGTTATGCGGATCGCTATGCGCGCTCGCACGATTTGTCATTTGGCACTACCAGCCTGACGCGCGTTCGGATTGTGAATGCCGGGTTGAACATCACGTTCTTCTGAATCTGGAGAGGCCGGCTGTATGGTGATCCTGTTGTCACGGTCGTCAATGAGATTTGATTAAACAGAGGAACTCCTCAAATGAGAATAGCCTTTATCATTTGAGGAGTTGTATGTTTGTGCTCCGGTTTGGCCTCGGCGCAAACTATCACTGTTTCGCCGAGCGAAACCACAGTCTACTCTCAGGGCGCAACGAGCGTGTTCCTGACTTTCGGCAACCTTGGCACTCGACGTCCGGCGGAAGCCACCTGGTGCGGTGCGCTGGCGCCCGCGGCGCCCGACCTCGGAACCAAGTGCGATCCAGGCTCAATCTTCGGAAGATTGCCGGTCCGCTACAACCAGTCCCGATTGAGCGGCAACAACGCTTACACTGACATTATGTCGGTCACGCCATCTGTGGCGCGTCGGGCCTATCTTGATGCCGCGCGCGGCGCAACGGCGACGTTTTTCTACGTGCGCCGCTTTGTCGACCCGGGTGGCGGGCCTGACGAATATGTGCCGGTCACCCTACGTCTGGGCGGCAACGGCGCCGCCGTACCTTTCTCGATCACCAACGTGCGACTGCTGTGGGACGGCGGGAACAAGACGGTGCCTTTTGTGAAAAGCGGCGAAACCCTGCCGCGTATCACGGCAGAGGTTACTTACACCGGCACGGGTCGTTTGATCGGCCGTTGGGAAATTGTAAAACCCGGCGAAGCTCCGCCGACCCAAAGAGATCTCCTGCCCGAATCAACATTGCCCGTGGAAGAGCGGGGTCTGCAACGCCGCTTCACGCAACTGAAGCGCTTCAACATTTTCCTCCCGCCGCAAGGAAGAATCATGATTCCGGGTCCGGAAAATCGACTCATTGAGAAGACCGTCGAGGGTATGTATCTGCTGTTGTTGCGGATCGAGTCGGCGATCGACGGCTTAAATCAATCGAATCTGGCGAGTGTCAACGCCGGCGCGGGTGTTGTTAACAGCGGTGGAGTATCGGGTTTTGCCCTGCCGACGTTGCGCTATTACGTGGGAACCGGTGGGGTCGCGCAGATTGATGAATTCAATGCGCCGGATAACCTTCTGGCGCCGGCAGATCAGGCCGAGTTCACCGCGACGCAGACGGTGTTATTCCGCTGGCCCACGGTCGCCCAAGTTAAGTACTACCGGCTTCTCATCGAAAGCGAATCAGGCGCGGAAGTTTTCTCGGCGGTTCTTTTGCCCGGCACAAGCAGCTATTACTCTCCTTCATGGCTGTTCAAAGAACCTCGGCCTCTGTTGCGATGGCACGTGCTGGCTTTTGGTGACAATGGCGTAATACTGAGCCAGACGGCCACACGAACCTTGCGCCGGGCGCCGGAGTGAGACTCCAACTCAGGACAAACTCCAGTGTCACTCTCTTGACCGCACTCGGTGGGTGCACGCATCGCGAAACTGAGAGTGACGAAGTGGACCCGCTCAACCGAGATTAAATGGTTTCTGCACGTTGATCTGCAAGAAAATCTGCTATTGACAGTGGAAGAAGTTGTGGGATATTGTGCGCCCGCTTTTCCCTTAGTTTGAAGACCTCCTCCGAGCTTCTCCGGTCTAAGGAATGCTCGCCGGTTTGTCTCTCAATTGCCTTTACGTCAATCCTTCTCGGCTGAGTCCGAGTGCCTGGCGGGAGTGTTCCGCCGATCAGACATCGAGCGTAAACGAACACCCCAGGAAGGAGTCCACTCTTGAAGATTTGCTCATCCCTCAGAACCCCCTTCGCTTGTCGGCTTCCAGTGGTTTTAGCGGCCGTAGTCTTTTTTGCGGCCTGTGGCCCAAGAGGTTATGAAGCGCCAATCACTAAGTTTCACGACGCTTCCGCAACTGTGATCGAGAGCGCAAGAGTCTACTTCTCTGAGCTCAACAAGGTCGAAAGAGACAGCTACATCCTGGCCCAGGCCAGCAGTAGAGCCCCTATTGACCCTCGACGCATCTCGCGAGTACAGGTCTTTAGCCAGGAGGGACTACAGGCAAGATTAGAGGCTTTGGATGTACTGGAGGCCTATGGTGCCCTGCTGCTTCAGTTGGCGAAGAGCAACAGCCCCGAGAAGATCCGCGGCGAAACTACGGATCTCAAGGGTTCGTTGGAGGCCTTGTCCGGCACCGTATCCGGCTTGACGCATCAAGACGACCGCGCGTTTCGGAACGCGGTTGGCCCAGTCTTGACCATTGTTGGCGAAGTTCTCGATCTGGTTATCCAGCACAAGATTCAGGAAGCCCTGGACTCCGCAATTGAAGGCGGCGAGGCTCCGATTAACGATCTGGTAAAACTTCTTCGCCGTGATATCAACCTGGCCTATCAGCGGAAACGAACAGCCCTCTCCGCGATTCGTCTCGCGCTGGTCGATGACTACAACCGAGAAACGCAAAAGGGACCAAAGGCCGATCCCGACAAACTACGAACATACGCCGAACGCATTCGTGCGCAGGAGGATCGCTGGGAGACCTTCAACAACTCAAATCCGGGTGAAGGGCTCGATGCAATGGCCAAGGCCCACAGTGCTTTGGTTGAGTTTGCGGAGTCCGACAAGAAAAAAAGTAGCTTCCAGGACCTGGTGGCGGCAATGGAGGACTTTGCGGCGCGCGCCAAACGGGTAGGTGAAGCAGTCCAGGCCTTGCGAGACAAATAGTTCAAAAATCATGAGGTGTCAGAGATGAATCCAGACGATGTGATTACGATCATTGGAGATCGAATAGTCGCGCTTGACGAGTTGCGGGGTAGCTTTATGCCCGACGATCCAAAAAGAAAACCACTCGATGACGCTCGCCAGGCACTTGATGATGCTCAGCGCGAATTGGCTAAGAAACAGTTTGACGAGAATACGGCCGCTTACAAAGATGCGACCGGAAGGCTCGCGGCGGTCAACGCCGAACTCGAAAATACTATTTCGGACATCGGCCAACTGGAGAAAACCATCGCCAACTTGAACAAGTTTCTTGCCGCAGTTAACACGGTGGCGAATGCGGCCATTGGAGTCCTCGCGTAGCATCCCTGGTGTGACCGGCTTTAAGCTGACTCGAAAAACGAGACGCTCGAAGCGTTCGGCGTCTTAAGAGGAAGCCGCCTCGTCGTTGGACGCTCGTTTGCTGGTTTCCCATCGCATCCCAAACAGAAAGCTGGCACCATAATCCCGGAACAGAATTCCCGGCTTGTCACCGCCTGCCTATGATCGGATACTAAAAAGCGGTTAAACGATTACTGAGCTCTAGCACGGGCAGGCAACTAATCGCGCTTCAAGCTGGAGGAAGTGCGCTGTGGAGTAGCTCGCCGATCGCAGAAACAAGTGGCTGCAACCGAAACCGAGACACCGAAAACGCCGGATTACGAGCTGACCAAGCGGGCTGCCGAAGGTGACATGAAGGCCTTCGAAGAGCTTTACCAGCGTCACAATCGCCGCGTATATTCACTCTGCCTGCGCATGACCGGGAATGTTACAGAAGCTGAAGACCTGGCGCAGGAAGTCTTCATCCAGCTATTTCGCAAGATTGGCAGCTTTCGCGGGGAGTCGGCATTTACTACCTGGCTGCATCGTCTCACCGTTAATCAGGTTCTGATGCACTTTCGCAAGCGCGGCGTGCGCCTGGAACAGACAACGGAGGACGGCGAGGCGCCAATCCAAATCGTTAAGGGTACCGAGAATCCGAATGCCATGCCGGTCGTCGACCGGATCGCGCTGGATAAGGCAATTGCCCAGCTACCACCCGGGTATAAGGCCGTTTTTACCCTTCATGATATTGAGGGGCACGAGCACGAAGAGATTGCCAGGATGTTAGGCGTGTCGGTGGGCACGTCAAAATCACAGTTACATAAGGCCAGAATGAAATTACGGGGGCTTCTCAGGCAACAGAACAAGCCGCACTAGCAACCAAGAACCGTGCCCATTTACTGGGCAGGGCCGGAAAAAGGGCCAGTTTGACATAGCAGCGGGTCGTTTTGCGCTGCATTCGGAAAGAAGCAGTCTCCCCTTTATTGCTTTGAGACCGCGAAGAGTCGCGCCGTCCGGGCCAATGATTTAGTATATGCGCGACGCATCAGAGGTTGGAACAATGAACTGCGAGCAGTATCAGGATTTATTGAGTGATTTCATTGATGGCTCCCTAACCCCGTCAGATCACGAGACTGTTGAAGCTCACTTGGGTGTTTGCGGCGTTTGCGCCGAAGCCCGAAGCGATCTCAACTCAATTGTCAGTTTTTGCCGTGAGCATCGGGGCGAGTACGAAGCGGTGCCGAATGAGGGAGCGCTTTGGTTACGCATCAGCAATATTATTGAAAGCCAATCAGGAGTAAGTTCGCCGGCCGTGGTTCCGGCAGAGGCCGGCTGGTGGTTTCGCTTGATGAACCGCCATTGGCAACTTTCTTTTCCGCAATTGGCTTCTGGTGTGGCCGCGATCGTCCTCGTTGTCTCGTTGCTAGCGGTAATTGGCGCGCGTCGTTTCAGCGGCTCAGGCGTCCAGTCGAGCGGGCTTTCACTTGCGTCAACCGGCTCTTCGGTGCAGGATCGCTACCGTCAACGTCAGCAGGTAATCGCTTACTGGAATGACCGGGTTGAACTAAACAAGGCGCGGTGGAATCCGCAGATGCGCGAAACATTTGATCGTAACATGAGCGTGATCGATGCCGCAGTGAACGACTCCCTAAGCCAATTGACCCAGAACCCCCATGACGAGATTTCTGAAGAGATTCTGAACGGGGCGCTGAACGACAAGATTCAACTATTGCAAGAGTTTTCACAGCTTTAATACCGGGAGCGCACTCCCGACTCCGACATCGATGAATATTTACTCGCCCGCCACCGTTAGCCGAATGCGAAACATAGCAGCCCTTCTTGCTTTCCTATTTGCTCTGGGTTTGCCTGTTAGTGTATCTGCTCAGCAAAAGGTTTCGCGCCACTTTCCGGCGGGCAAGAATGTTCGACTCGAGTTAAAAAACATCTCGGGCACAATCACCGTGGAAACCTGGGCGCGCGAGGAAATCAAGATCACGGCGAGCATGGAAGCGCCAACTGCGCGCTTCAACCCGCGCCAGACTGACGCCGGTTTGGTCATCGACGTGGTGAGCGACAATCGCGGCCGCAACGATGTGGGCGATGTAAATTTCAAAGTGCAAGTGCCGGCCCGATCGTCCGTTGACCTTGAAACCCGCCGTGGCCAGATCACTGTCAGCAACATTCAGGGTGACCTGGTGCGGGCGCACGTTTCCACCGAGGGCACCATTGAGTTGAGCGGCATCAACGCCGCCCGGGTGTTTGCCTCGAATACGATCGGCGATATTTATTTCGACGGTGAGTTCGCTTCGGGTGGAACCTACGAATTCAAGTCAGGGCAGGGAACTATTACCCTGCGTTTGCCCGCGAATTGCGGATTTCGTTTGGTGGCCATGGCGCCGGCCAAGAAAATCTCGATGGGCCAGTTCTGGCACAACGGGATGAAATTGCTGGGCGACGGCCGCAAGATCACCGGCGACGTCGGTGATGGCCGGGCTTCGGTGACCGTCACGAACTATCAGGGCAACATAAACTTTCTTCGCCGCTAGACAACTTTTTCTTTCTCCTCCACAATCGCTTTAGTGAAAAGACTGACAAGCGAATTCTGTCTTCTGCCTTTCGCCCTGCTCTTTATTTCGAGTTTTTTCTTCCTTTCATCAGTCACAGCCCAAAAAGACAAAAAGGCCCAGCCGGTTGCGCCAACAATCAAGCGCACTACCACGCGTCACGAGATTCTCCGGCTCGCTTACGGCGGCACGGTCACAATCTCAGCAGCGCCGGCAGGCTCGATCACGATCGAAGGCTGGCAGCGAAGCGAAGTTGAGGTCAATGCTGAAATCGAGCTGCAGGCCGGCAGCGCGGCGGATCTGGATCGTCTTCTGGCTGTGAACAACTTTGTGGTTGATGAGGACGCGAATCATGTGCGCATTCTCACCACCGGGATGCATGATAAGACGTTCATGAAACGCGTGGCTAAAGACTTTCCCAAAGCTCTGCTCGGTCTGCCCTGGAAGATCGATTATCACATCAAGGTTCCCGCGCTGACGGATATGGAAATTGACGCCGGCAATGGCCCTATCAAACTTTCCGGAGTCGAGGGCGCCATCCGGCTGAACGCGCTCGAGAGTGTTGCGGATTTGACGTTGACCGGAGGCGAGGTCTCAGCGACTGTGCAGGGCGGCACCGTCAATGTCACGATTCCCTCGCGCGGTTGGCATGGTCTGGGCGCCGACATAAAATTGGCGCGAGGAAACCTGAACGTTGATTTGCCGGCGGGATTCAGTGCAGACATCGAGGCGCAGGTTATGCGCGCAGGTGAGATCAAAAACAACTACCCGAATCTTCAGGCGCTGGAACGTAACAGCATTACGCCGCGATCAATGCGCGCGCGGGCAGGCAGCGGTGGCGCGGCCCTTTCGTTTACAGTCGGAGACGGCGTGATTCAATTTCGGCAGCTGGCCGGTAAACCGTAGGCCGGCAAAGCAAATCGGAATGCAGACTAAAAAGCGATGATCGTAGAAACCGAACTGGATGTGCTGGCGGTCTTCTCGCATCCTGACGATGCCGAGTTGACGATGGCCGGGACTTTACTCAAGTTGAAATCGCTCGGTTATCGGACCGGCGTGTTGGATATGACACGCGGCGAGATGGGCACGCGCGGCACGCCTGAGATTCGCGCAAAGGAAGCGGTGGATGCCGCGCGTGTGATGGGCCTCGATGCTCGGCTAAATGCCGGTTTGCCTGACGGCCATCTTGGCTTGAACGAAGAAAGTAAATTGGCGGTCGTTCGTATCCTAAGAAAGTATCGGCCGAAGGTCGTCTTCACAGGGCATTGGGACGATCCGCATCCGGATCATGCGGCGACGGCGCACATCGTGCGTGAAGCCGCGCGGCTCGCGACGATGCGCAGATACGACAAAGAAGGCGGTCTCGACGCGATTAAAATGCCGGCAATCGCTCACGCGGTTTATTCGCGCCTCGTGGGGCCCTCGTTTATCGTCGATGTTTCCGAATTTGCCGAGAAGAAGATGGAAGCGATTCGCGCGTACGCCTCGCAGTTTTATCTGGCCGACTCGAGCGAACCAGAGACGCGAATTGCGCAAAAAGGTTTCCTGCGGCAAATTCAAGATCGAACGCGCTACTATGGTTCTTTGATTGGCGTCGAGGACGGCGAGCCGTTTTATGTGCGTGAAGCGCTGAACGTGGAAGATCCGTTTGCGTTATTAACGCGACCAATGAATATATATTCTTAAAAGATTGTCAGTGGTCGGTTGTCCGTAGTCAGTTGCGAATGGTCATTGGAACTAGTCTGCGGTCGACCAACCGACCACTGACAATCTTTTAAGAA
>Ga0207646_10000535_pt1 | contig 50679 bp, 47 predicted proteins | sample KBSK5502metaG_FD_184343 | JGI IMG/M metagenome (GOLD analysis project Ga0207646, IMG submission 184343) | Corn, switchgrass and miscanthus rhizosphere microbial communities from Kellogg Biological Station, Michigan, USA - KBS K5-50-2 metaG... | ecosystem: Host-associated > Plants > Roots >...
TCCAGAACAGCGCCGCATCGAGCAGTCCCCACGACGAGATAGGCGCGCTGTTGCCCGCTTCGAACGACCACGCGGTCTCGGGATGGAGGCCGGGGTTGGGGATGACCTGAAAGCCGAACGCCTGCGTGTTGACGTAACGCTCGGCGAGCGTGGGGGCACGGAAGCCGCGTCCTACTGACGCTCGCCACGTTCCCATGCGGCTCGGGAGCACCGCGCCGACCCGCGGACTGAGCACGCCGGTCGCGTTCGAGCCGTCCACGTCGAGATAATCGACTCGCGTCCCTGCGGTGAGTCGCGCGCGCCCGAGCATCTGTTCCACCTCGCCGTACACCCCGAGCTGGTTTTGGGTATGCTCGCCGAAGATGTCGCTCGTCACGTCGCCACGCGCCACCTCCACGCCGGCCGTCGCCACGCGGCCGCTCGCGCTCCGGCCCACCCCGCGCAACTCGGCGCCGAGCCGGTTCGACACCGCCCAGTCGTCCGGGTTCACGTCGGTGAAGTGGGTGCGCAACCACGAGCCGCGTGCTTGCCACGAGAATCGCGTTGAGACGGTACGGTCCAGCGTGGCGGTGAAATAGCCCTTGTTCGAGCGTGTGTAACTCCCCGCACCAGACGAGTCGATCAGGAACGGTTGGAAGGCCTGCCCTCGGGTGTCACACGGGCGCGCACCGGGCAGGGGAGTCGCGACGCACCAGGTGGGGAACACCTGGTACTGATGGCTCGTCCAGGCACCAGAAGTCGTCACCTGAGTACCGGGCCGCGGCAGCCACTCGGCCTTGCCGGACATCTCCCACTGGTCGCTGCGATCCTGTTCACGGTAGCCGTCCGAGTGCCGCCCTCCCAGCGTCAGACTGCCCCGCAACGGTCCCTGGCCGTACGAAGCGGTGCCGTCGAGGCCTTCCAAGGCGCCAGTATGATCCCGGAAACGCCACACGTCGAACGGGGGATTCGCGTACGCGCCGCCGGTGGCGCGCACGCGGGCGTGGAAGCCGAGCGGGATCTCCCGCGTGATGATGTTCACCACACCGCCCAGCGCGGCCGATCCGTAGAGCGACGATCCGGCGCCTTTCACGACCTCCACGCGGGCCACGTCGGCGAGCGGCACCATGTCCCAATCGATCCCACCCCGATCGCCCTGGTTGGCGGGAACCCCATCGACGAGCAGGAGCACGCGAGAGCCGAGGCCCTCCACGAAGCCGCTGGAGCCCCGGATGTTCACCTGGCCGTTGAGAAACAAGACCCCGGGAGCCCGGTTCACCGCTTCGTCGACCGTTTCCACCGCGCGACGGGCGAGGTCGGTATCGCTCACGAGCGCCACGCTCGTCGTGGATTGGTCGAGGAATTGGGAGCGCTTGGCCGCCGTGACGATCGTCGGCTGCAGCTCGACGGCGACCGCGGCCAGCCGGTAGTCCCGCTCGACCGAGTCTCCCGCGGAGAGCGTGAGGGTATCCTCGACGGAGCGGTACCCGAAGTGGCCGATCCGCACAGTCACCCGTCCCGCCGGCACCTCGAGTCGATAGCGGCCCCGATCGTCCGCAACCCCCACGAGCGCGCTTCCGACGACCCGCACGGTGCCGCGGAGCGGCTGCCCCAGCGTGTCGCGCACGGTCCCGGAGAGGACGGCGGTGCCCTGCGCGGCGACGGTGGCCACGGGTGTGCTCACGAAGAGGGCGAACAGCAGGAGCCGCCTCACGGTGGGCACGGCGGGAAGTAGTCGCAGATGCGGTGCATCTGGGTGAAATCGATCACGAAGTCGATCGCATCCGCGCCCCCGGCACCGACGTGCACTCGTCCCGTGCCGTGCGCGGTGGTGTCTCCCCCGTCGCGGTAGAAACCGACTTCCCGTAGCAGGGAATCCGCGTTCCCGGCGCCGAGCGACGTGGCGCTCTTCTTCTCCCATACCGCAAGCACCCAGTCGTACGAGCCGGGGGGCACCGGGAGCACGAAACGGCGGGGCGGCCCGCCGGTGTCGACGAACGCGGGAACGGGCGGCTGGAAGTGCAGCAAGTCCGCCGGGGTCTGGGGAAACGTGCTGAAGGCCAAGATGAGCACGGCGGCAGTGCTGTCCCGCAAGCTGTCCGGCAGGGAGCCATGGTAGGTGACGGTGCCGCAGATCCCCGGGCAGGTCGTCGGGTGCAGCCCCTCGTTGCAGGCCAGGGCCACGGCGGCGCACATCGCCAAGCGCGAGACGCGACTCCGCATGGGTGCAATCATTGCGGCGCGCTGCCGCAGCGTCAACTTGACCCGGGTTTCGGCGGGGAATAACGTACAGCCCGCCATGCCGATCTACGAGTATCGCTGCACGAAGTGCCACACGCGCTTCAGCCAGCAACAGGCAATCGACGAGCACGGACACAAGCGGCCGGCCTGCCCCAAGTGCAAGTCGCACGCGGTGGAGCAGGTGTTCTCAGCGTTCTTCGCGAAGACGGTCCGGAAAAGCTAGGGTCGGTGTTCGAGCGCCTGCGAGACAAATTGCGCGCCGCCCTGGACGCGGCGACGCCGCCGGGAGACTTGCGCGACCTGGCGCGCCAGATGCGGGAGGCGGTGGTGGAGGCGAAGCTCGCCGTCGGCGAGACGCGCGAGGCGGTGGCGCGCACCGGGCGGGACCTCACGCAAGAGCGCCAGCGGCTGTCCGATGCCGAGCGCCGCGGCCGGCTCGCGTCCGAGATCCAGGATCGCGAGACGGTGGAGGTTGCCCAGCGGTTCGCGGCGAAGCATCGCGAGCGCGCCGAGGTGCTCGCGAAGAAACTGGCGGCCCTGCAGGGCGAGCTGGCACTGTACGAGCGCGAGCTCGGGGACATGCAGGCGCAACTGGGCCGGGCGGAACGCGACCGGCCGCTCACCGAGGCGGAGCGCTCGGCGGAACGTGCCTGGCGCGACCTCCAGGCGGCGGGGGGACCGCGTCCCGGCGTGGATCCGGCGGACGAGCTGCTCAAGGCGCAGCTCGACCGCGCGACCCGCGAGGCGGCCGCCGACCGGCAGCTCCGGGAGCTCAAGAAGAAGATGAAGAAGGACTAACCATGAGCGTGATCCGCGGCGTACTGTCCTGGTTCCGTGACGCCTTTGGGCCCGGGCCACGCACCGCGGACGGGCGGCGCTCCGGAGGCAGCATGGACATCAAGCGCGACCGCATGGTCTTTCTCGGCTACGGCAAGTACTGGCGCTCCGACGGCATCATCGGACTGATGCCGATCGAGGACGAGCGCGGTCCGAAGCGGCGGACCAACGTTTTCGTACAGGGGCGCGCCGAGCCAATCATCGCCTCGCGCACCGAGCAGAGCATCCTCGAGGACATGGGCGCGACCGGCGATGGCTTCCAGGTGCAGGCGCTTCGGGAGGCCGTCACGGAGCTGCTCGCGGCGTTCCACGAGTTCTCACCGGCCCTGCGCCGGACGCTTCAGAGCGAGCACCACGTCGACGTCGAGCAATGGGAGCAGCGGCTGGGCGAGCTGCTCCGGGCGCCGCAGCGCTTGGAGCCCGTCGAGCAGAACGACCTGTTCGAGTGACGAGTCCCCCACCCGGCTCGTCGTGGTTCGGCCACCCCCGCGGCCTCTCCACGCTCTTCTTCACCGAGATGTGGGAGCGGTTCAGCTACTACGGGATGCGGGGGTTCCTCATTCTGTACGCCACGGCGTCGATTGCGTCGGGAGGGCTGGGATTCGATGTCGCGCATGGAGCGAACGTATACAAGTGGTATACCAGCTCTGTCTGGCTCACGCCGATTCTCGGTGGCTTCATCGCGGATCGCTTTCTCGGGCAATATCGCAGCGTATTCCTGGGTGGCGTGATCATCGCGGTGGGTCATTTCACGCTCGCTTTCAAGTCGCTCCCCAGCTTTTACACGGGCCTTGCCCTGATCGTCCTTGGGACCGGTCTGCTCAAGCCGAACATCAGTGCGATGGTCGGCTCGTTGTACGACCGGGGCGACGCCCGGCGCGACGCGGGCTTTTCCATCTTCTACATGGGCATCAACGTCGGCGCCTTCGCCGGCATTACGGGCGCGGGATGGCTTGCACAGAAGATCGACTGGCACATTGGCTTCGCCGCCGCTGGCGTCGGGATGACCCTGGGTCTGATCCAGTACGTGCTTGGAAAGAGGCGCCTGCAGCCCGCGCTGGATCGGCTCGCCGCACAACGCGGGCAGGTCTTCCCCCTCGCCATCGGCCTGGCCGAGGCCACGATCGGACAGCGCGCGCGCCAGCTGTGGGACTCGGCACGGAGCTTCACGGGAGAGGAGCGGAAACGGATCGCGGCAGTGTTCGTGTTGTTCGTATTCGCGGCGTTGTTCTGGGGTGCCTACGAGCAGGCAGGGTCAACGCTCAATCTGTTCGCTGATCGGTACACGGATCTCGGCGTTTTCGGCTACGTGATTCCCTCTTCCTGGCTCCAGTCCGTACAGCCGATAATGGTGATCACGCTCGCGCCCGTGATCGCTTGGCTGTGGGTCCGCCTTGGGCCGCGGGAGCCATCGAGCCCCACAAAGTTCGGGATCGGCCTCCTCTGCGCCGGGCTGGCGTTCCTCCTGCTCGTGCCCGCCGGGCTCATTGCCCAGAGCGGACCCGGAGTCAAAGTCAGCCCGCTGTGGCTGGTGGCCGCGTACACCATTGAAGAGATCGGGGAGTTGTGCCTCAGCCCGGTGGGTTTGAGTGCGGTGACAAAGCTCGCGCCCACGCGCATCGTCAGTCTCATGATGGGCGTTTTCTTCCTATCGAATTGGCTCGGGAACCTGCTCGCGGGCTGGACGGCAGGCTTTTTCGGGTCGATGCCGCTTGCGCAGCTGTTCGGCGTCACGGCCGCAGTGTCGCTGGGCGCCGCCGTGGTCATGTTCGTGCTCCTCAAGCCGGTCCAGCGGCTGATGGGTGGGGTGCGGTAGCGTCCCCCGAGGCACGCAACTTTCCGTGAACCCCGGGCTTGCGCCCGGGGTCAGTTAGGCCGCTCCCCTCGAGTTCCGCGGAATCAAGTCCGGATGGCGTTGGAACTGATCGGCGATGTAGCGGGTCGTCCGAGAAAGGTCGCGTGTGTGAATCGTGGTCACGAAGTAACCTCGCGCCCAGCGGACGGTACCGGTGACCCGCCGATTAGCTCGGGTTGCCGCGACTGATTTTGCGCGGCGCACGAAATCGCTCAGCCGGATGTCGGGTCGAAAGCTGACGACAAGGTGCACGTGATTTGCCAACACCGCGCCCCGCAAGACCCGCACGCCGGTGGCCTGGCACGCGCTCGCTATGGCACTCCGCACGTCGCTCGCGGCGGCCGCATCGACGCACCCGACGCGCTTCCAGGTGTGCCAGGTCACGTGAGCATACATCTGATAAGCATGGTGGTTGGACATCGCGGTTGACTGACCCCGGGCGCAAGCCCGGGGTTCAGGAACAGGGGGGTGACCGCTTGTAACTGACCCCGGGCGCAAGCCCGGGGCTTCAGGAACAGGGGGAGACCGGTTGTAACTGACCCCGGGCGCAAGCCCGGGGTCCACCATCACTCGGTCAAGCCTAATGTCGGACCAAATTGCAGCTGAGTTGGGGATGAACGGTACCGAAATGATGCAGGGGGGAGCGCGGCGTTGCGCGAGCCCTCAGTTGAACCGCGTCGTCCGCCACAGCAGCCAGCCGGTACCCAACAGCAGCGCCAGCATGGCCGCCGTGAGTCCCGCCACCCACCCCCAGTGGAGCGTCAGTTGGGGCACGCGGGCCACCATCCCGAACCCGACGAAGACCGCGGTGGCGCCGCCGACAACCGTCCAGTCGAGCCAGCTCCGCCGCCGGACGGGCGGGCCGGCGCTTTCGCCGGCGAGCGCGGCGCGGACGTACGCCGGGTCGATGCCGTAGCGCTCGCCTTCACGCGTCGCCGCCTCCTGCCAGCGGCGGTGCTCGGCGCCCGTGGCGGAGGCCAGGGCGATCGCCACCGCTCCCAGCGCCATCAGCAGCGAGCCGCCGATCACCTGCCCGTACGTCGTCGCCGCACCGCCGCGCAGCTCACCGAACACCAGCAACCCCCACACGAGCCCCCACAGCTGGTTGGTGTTGGACAACGGTATGCCCCGGCTGATACCGACGTACTTCGCCGCATACTGCTGAAACAGATCGCCCACCACCCACACGAACCCGCCGAGCAGGAGCCAGAACAACACGTCGCGTGCCCCGAGCAAGTCCGCGGCGAGTGCGGCCACGCCGCCGCGGTCGGCCAGTGCGAGCGCCAGCATCATCACGACCTCACCCACCGTGAAGAACGTGATGAAGGCGAGCGGGTTCATCCCGGTGAGGTAGGCCTTGCGATAGGGGATGTACATCGTACCCCAAAGCGCTCCGGCGGCGAGGGCTGCGGCGACGCCGCGGGCCGCGTGGCCGCCGGGTGCGCCGGCCGCCGACGCGACTGCGAGCAGTGTCGCGCCCGCGAACATCAGGACGGCGCCGCCGAGGACGCCGAGACGGCGCCCCCATCCGGTCCCGTGAAGCTCGTTGAAGAACACGGCTCCCCACAGGATGCCCAGCAGGCTGTTCGCGTTCCATAAGGGAAACGCGATGCTCAAGCCGATGTCGCGGATGGCGAAGATGGTGAGCGTGTTGGCGACGGCCCACAGACAGCCGGCGAGCACCGCCCACACGATGAGGTGAGGCGCCTGCCGCACGTCTGCCCCGATCGCCGCCGTGCCGCGGAGCAGGGCAGGCAGGCTCCACCGCGCCAGGAACACCCCCAGCACCATGGCCAGCGAGATCACGACGGGTGAGAGGCCGAGGGTCACCATCTTGGTCGGCGCTTCGGCGGCGCCCAGCCACGCGCCGGCGGTGAAGCCGCTGGCAATGCCGGCGAGCTGGAGGCGGCGCAGCCGGCCGGGGTCGAGGCCGGGGGCGGGGGCGGGGGCTAGCGGATCCACCACAGGACCAATAGGCCGGCGATGAGCACGCCGACGGGCACCCAGAGCTGGGGGTCACGCAGCATGGCGACAAATCGTGTAGTCACAGCGGCTCCTCAGCGAAGTGGCAGGCCGCGAGCTGTCCCGGTGCGACTTCGCGCAAGGCCGGCGGCTCCGTGCGGCAGCGCGCGTCCTTCTTGGGGTGCGGGCAGCGTGGGTGGAAAGGGCAGCCGGGTGGCGGGTGCGCAGGGGAAGGCACGTCGCCCGCCAGCACGATGCGCTGGCGCTGCGCCTTGGGGTCCGGCACCGGCACGGCGGAGAGCAGCGACGTGGTGTAGGGATGGCGGGGGCCGCCGTACAGAGTGGGGGCGGGCGCGCGCTCCACGATTTTGCCAAGGTACATGACCGCCACCTGATCCGCGATGTGCTTCACGACCGCGAGATCGTGAGCGATGAACAGGTAGGTGAGCCGGCGGCGCTGCTGCAGGTCGGCGAGCAGGTTCAGCACCTGCGCCTGGACCGACACGTCGAGCGCACTCACCGGCTCGTCGAGCACGAGGAAGTGCGGCTCGACCGAGAGGGCGCGGGCGATCCCCACACGTTGCCGCTGGCCACCCGAGAGCTCGTGCGGATAGCTCTGCGCGAAGCTGGGATCGAGGCCCACCTCCTCGAGCAAGGCCGCGATGCGTCGCTCGGCATCGGCCCCGCGCGCGATCCGATGGATCGCCAGCGGCTCGGCGAGCATCTGGTGCACCGTCATGCGCGGGTTGAGCGAGCCGTACGGGTCCTGAAAGACGATCTGCATGCGGCGCCGCAGCGCGCGCAGCGCGCGCGCCCCGAGCGTGACCACGTCCTGACCGTCGATCGTGACCTGCCCGGCGTCGGGCTCGATCAATCGGAGGATGGCCCGGCCCACAGTGGACTTGCCGCAACCCGATTCGCCCACGAGCCCCAGCGTTTGTCCGGGCGCGATCGCGAACGTCACGCCGTCCACCGCGCGCACGACGGCACGCGCGGGGCCGAGCCCGAGCAGCCTGCGCTCGCCCGGGAAGTGCTTGACGAGTCCCCGCACGTCCACGAGCGCCGGCGTCACGGGTGCGGCGTCCGACGCCGCGGGTCGGTGAGCAGCCAGCAGCGCACGGTGTGGGTCCCGGGCTCTGCCCCGCCGCCCGCGTCGAGCAGGGGCGGTGCTTCCGCGCGACAACGGTCCCACGCGTACGGGCAGCGGGGATGGAACCGGCACCCCTCGGGCCAAGCCGTCGCGGCGGGCACCTGGCCGGGAATGCCGTGCAGCCGGCCGTGCTCGCGGGCGGGCGGGGCGTCGAGCCGCGGCACGGAGGCGAGGAGCCCTTCCGTGTACGGGTGCAGCGGGCGCGCGAACAGCGCCGCGGTCGTCGCTTGCTCTACGACCTGACCGGCGTACATCACCACGACGCGGTCGGCGCTTCCCGCCACCACTCCGAGGTCGTGGGTGATCAGCATGACCGCCATGCCGAGCTCTGCCTGCAGCCGGTCGAGCAGCTCGAGGATTTGCGCCTGGATGGTGACGTCGAGCGCGGTGGTGGGCTCGTCGGCGATGAGCAGCTTGGGGTGGCACACCAGGGCCATCGCGATCATGACTCGCTGGCGCATGCCCCCGCTCATCTGATGGGGGTAGTGATCCACCCGTTCCTCGGGGTCGGGGATCCCGACGAGCCTGAGCATCTCGATGGCGCGGGTCCGCGCGGCCCGGCGCGACAGGCGCTGGTGCACGATGGCCGCCTCGGCGATCTGGTCGCCCACCGTGAATACCGGATTGAGCGACGTCATCGGCTCCTGGAAGATCATCGCGATCTGGTTGCCGCGGATGGCCCGCAGGTCACGGGGCTCGAGGGTGAGCAGGTTGCGCCCTTCGAACTCGATGAAGCTGCCGGGGCGGATGTGACCGGGAGGCTCGGGGATGAGGCGGAGAATGGAGAGCGACGTGACGGTCTTGCCGCACCCCGACTCGCCCACGATGCCGAGCGTCTCCCCCGGTTGCACCTCGAACGAGACGCCGTCCACCGCGCGCGCCGTGCCGCTGCCCTGCTCGGTGACGAAGTAGGTCTTGAGGTCGCGTACGCGGAGCAGGGGCTCGGTCATACCGTCTCCCTGCGGGGATCGAGGGCGTCGCGCAGCGCGTCGCCCACCGCGTTCAGCGCCATCACCACGAGCGAGATCGCCAGTCCGGGAAACGTCGCGGACCACCAGGCGACGGCCATCTTGTGCCAGCCGTCGGCGATCATGTTGCCCCAGCTGGGCGTCGGGGAGGGGACGCCCATCCCGAGGAAGGAAAGCCCGGCCTCGAGCAGCATCATGTGGCCGATGCCGAGGGCCGCGGAGACGATGATTGGGGCCGCCGCATTGGGAAGGACGTGACGAAAGATAACGCGCCCGGCACCCGCGCCCAGCGCCCGCGCGGCGGCCACGAACTCGCGCTCGCGCAGACTGAGCACTTCTGCGCGCACGAGCCGACTGGTCCCGAACCAACCGGTCAGTCCGATCAGCAGTACCAGCACCCAGAGGGCGATGTGCTCCCACAGCGCCACCGCCATCAGCAACACGAAAATGCGCGGCATCGCGAGGCCCACGTCGACGAGCCGCATGAGGGCGGTGTCCACCCAGCGTCGGAAATAGCCCGCGACGGCGCCGACCGCGGTGCCGACCGTGACGGCCACGAGCATCGCCACGGCCCCGATGCCGAGCGAGACGCGGGCGCCGTACACGACCCGGCTCCACACGTCCCGACTGAGCGGGTCGGTGCCGAGCAGAAATTGCGCGGAGGGCGGGTGATCAGGGTGTTCGATATCGATCTGGTAGTAAGGGGGGTACGGTGCCACGACAGGTGCGGCGATGGCGATGGTCACAAAGAAGGTGAGGACGAACAAGCCGGGCCCCGCCGTCGGGTGGCGGAAGAACCGCCGCCCCGGCGCGGTGGCGCGCACGCGTCGTCGCAGCGCCGCGACGACGCCGAGCGCCAGCCCCGCGGCCCCGCCCACCGCGAGCCAGTTCCAGATATTCAGGGGCCCCCCTCCCCTCCCCGCACCCGGATCCGTGGGTCGGCCACGGCATACAGCGCATCGGCGAGCAGGTTGCCCAACACCACCATCGCGCTCGTGAGCAGGGCGGCGCCAGTCACCACGGGGTAGTCGCGCTGGAAGATCGCATTCACGGCGAGCCGGCCCATCCCCGGCCAGGCGAACACGGTCTCGATCAGGACCGCCCCCGTGAACAGAAACGGAAAGGCCAACCCGAACAGCGTGATGATCGGGAGGAGCGCATTGCGGAGCGCGTGCACCAGCAGCACCCGCCGTTCCCGCAGGCCCTTGGCGCGCGCGGTCCGCACGTAGTCCTGGCGGACGACCTCGAGGATTGCCGCACGCTGGTAGCGCGCCGTGCTCGCCGCGCCCACCAGCCCGAGCGTGAGGGCGGGGAGCGTGAGGTGCCAGAGGAAATCGAGCAGGCAGTACGGCGAGTCGACGCGGGGGCACAGGATTGGATTGTGAGGACCGCCCGCGGGGAACCAGCGGAGCCACTGTGCGAACACGAGCAGCAGGACCAGTCCCAGCCAGAACACCGGCATCGAATTGATGAGCAGCGCGACGTTGCCGGCCGCAACGTCGCCGAACCGTCCCGCCCGCGCCGCTTGATAGATCCCGAGCGCCAGACCGAGCGCGAAGTCTATGAGCAGGGCGGCGAGCGCAAGGATGAAGGTGTTAGGGATCGCGTCGGCCAGCGCGTCGGCAACCGGCCGGTGTAGCCCGAAAGAGTAGCCCATCTTCCCGTGGAGCAGGGCGGCCAGGTATTTCACGTACTGCACTGGCAGTGGCTTGTCGTACCCGAACACCGCGCGCTCCCGGTCGCACACGTCGGGTGGCAGCGGTCGTTCTCCGCCGCATGGGGTGCCTTGAGCGAGGTGAACGACAAAGAACGTGATGGTGACGACCGCGAACACGATGGCCATCGACGCGACCAGCCGCCGCACCAGCCACGCCGCCACCTAGCGCTCCACGCGGTCTCGATCCGTCAGTCGGTCAGCGGGAATGCGCCACGTGCGGAGCAGGGCGAGCCAGGAATCGGGGCGGATGGTCACGTCCGCGATTCGCTTGTGGACGGCCGCGACGTTCGACGTGGCGAAGAGGAAAATCCCGGGCGCGTCCCGGTTCAGGGTCTCGACGGCTGCCCGCCAGGCGCGGCGGGCCTGGTCGCGGTTCGCGGCCGACGCCACCGCCTGGTCCACCAGCCGGTCCACCTCCGGGTTGTCGTACCGGCCGTAGTTGGAGCGCCCGAACCCCGCTGGCGTCCACGTCTGGGGGAAGCCCGACGAGGGCGTCGGGTCCGTGTTCCACACGTTGAGCAGCGCGTCGAATCGACCGGCGCGGGCGCGCTCGTTGTACAAGCTGAAGTCGACCTCGTCGAGCTGGACCTCCACGCCGGCGATCCGGAACTGCTCCTGCAACAGCCGCGCGTATTGGCGGCGGACGGCGCTCGTCGTCGGGAGCAGCAGCCGGAAGGCGAGCGGTCGACCGTCCTTGTCGCGAATGCCATCGCCGTCCGAGTCTGTCCAACCGGTCCTCGTGAGGAGCCGGGCCGCTTGGCCGCTGTCGTAGGGTAACTCGCGAATCTCCGGGTCCCAGATCCACCATAGCTGCGACAACGGGCCGGGCGGGACCTTGGCGAAGTCGCCGAACACGTTGCGCAGCACGCGCTCCCGGTCCGTGGCCATGACGAGGGCCCGCCGCAGGTCGCGGTCGCCGAACAGCGGGTGCGGCTTGGTGGAGTCGCCGGGCGCGGCCAGGTTGAATCCTACATAGCCGTATGCCGCCCCCTTGTAGGGATAGGTCGCGAGCGCGCTGTCCGCGCGCGCGCGCTGTACGTTGTCGGGCGTGACCAGCACCTCGACGGCATCCGCGTCGCCCGTGATGAGCTGGGTCACCGCCCCCTGCTGGTCCGGCGTGAAGCGCCAGATCACGCGTCGGAGGTGGGGGCGGCCGAGGAAGAACGTCGAGTCTGCGCCGAGCTCGATGCTTTCACCGGCCTTCCAGGCGACGAAGCGGTACGGTCCGTCGCCCACCGGCGCCCGCCCGAACGCGGCGCTGCGCCACTGATCGCGCGGGACCTCCCGCAGGAGGTGCGCGGGCAGGATGCGCTGGTGGTACACGGCATCGTAGAACATCTCGGGGTAGCGCCGCCGGAACCGAAACACCACGGTCAGCGAGTCGCGCGTGGTGACCGCGGCGATCTGGCGCAGCGAGGAGCGGAACGAGGAGTTCACGAGCGTGTCCGTGTACGCGTCGTACGTGAATGCCACGTCCGCCGCCGTCACCGCCTGGCCGTCCTGCCAGCGGGCTCGCGGGTCGAGATGAAACACCAGTGTCGTCGGGGTGTCCCACTCCCACCGCTGAGCCAGCTGTGGCAGGAAGTCCTCGTCGCCGATCGTGTTTCCCGACGCCCCCAGGTCGGCGAGCTTGAGAAACAGCTGATCCGTCACATCCCGCGTGATCGAGAACTCGCTGACGGGCGGGAGCAGGATATCCGGCTCCCCGCCGGACGCGATGACCATGGTGCCGCAGTATTCGCCGGTGCAACCGACCGGGCGCTCACACCCGGCGACCAGGATGAGACAGGCGAGCGCTGCGCAGGTCAGGCCGGCACGTGGGCGGGCGGTTGGCATGGCGCCTAAGATTTCACGCGGCGCCTAGCGGCGCCAGGTCCAAGCGGGATCATGAAACGCCTCCATCACCGCGTCCGCGACCTCGTCGAACGAGACACGTCGTCCCAACTCCGCGGAAAGCGTGGTCGCCGCACTTGCGACCTGTGGCAGGCGGGTTACGGCCGCAACGATCTCTTGCGAGCCATCGAGCAGGATCGACCCATGCTGCAAGAATGCGCTTCCCTTCCGGACCTGCGCCGAGCCCACCAGCTTGCGACCGGCGACGAGTACCTCGCCGCCTACCGGGGTCGCGAAGCAAGACGTAGGCTGGTCGACCCGCGAGGATAGTCGAGGTTGCTGGGGGGCCAGGGTGGCATCGACACCGAGGGACCGGAGCGCTGCCGCGATGCGTTCGTGGATGGTGTGGTACGCGTGACGTAACGAGCCGAACGCCGCCACCGGGGCGGCGACTGCGTAGGTCACCTCGTGCTCGTGCCACACCGCCCGACCGCCGGTGGGGCGTCGCACCACGTTGAGCCCACGTCGCGCGATCTCCGTGTGATCGTAGCGGGCCGCAGGCTCGTTGCGACCCAGCGACAGACACGGCGGGTCGAAGCGGTAGAGCCGCAAGAAGCTCAAGCCCGTGCCGTTGGCGCGGTCGAGCAGCGTCGCGTCGATCGCCATGTTTTCGGCGCCGGACTGGCCCGCAGCGTCGAGGGAGACTTGGAAGGCGCATGCCGCCTCAATCAGCGGCGAGCGCATAGGCCTCCATCGGTGGGCACACGCACACCAGGTTCCGATCGCCGTAAGCGCCGTCCACCCGGCTCACCGACGGCCACACCTTGTGCGACCGCGTCCACACGGCGGGGAAGGCAGCGCGCTCGCGCGCATACGGCCGATCCCACGTGTCGGCGATGACGTCTGCCAGGGTGTGCGGCGCATTGGTGAGCAGGTTGTTGCCGCGGGACTGGGTCCCCTCCTCCACCTCGCGGATCTCCTGGCGGATCGAGATCAGCGCGTCGCAGAACCGATCCAGCTCTTCCTTCGACTCGCTCTCGGTGGGCTCGATCATCAGGGTGCCGGCCACCGGGAACGAGACCGTCGGCGGATGGAAGCCATAATCGATGATGCGCTTCGCGATGTCCTCCACCTCGATGCCGGCGGAGGCCTTGAAGGGCCGGCAATCGATGATGCACTCGTGCGCGATCAGGCCGTTTTGCCCTGTAAAGAGGAGCGGGTAGTGCACGGCGAGCCGACGCGCCACGTAGTTGGCGTTGAGGATCGCCATCTTGGTTGCCTCCACGAGCCCCTCGCGCCCCATTAGCGCAACGTATGCCCAGGAGATCGGTAGGATCCACGCGCTCCCCCACGGCGCCGCCGACACCGTCCCGCACGGCTGTTGCTGGCGCAGCGGCACCACCGGGTGGTCCGGCAGGAAGGGTCCGAGGTGCGCCGCCACACAGATTGGCCCCATCCCGGGCCCACCGCCGCCATGCGGGATGCAAAAGGTCTTATGCAGGTTCAGGTGGCACACGTCGGCGCCGACGTCGGCGGGGCGGACCAGGCCCACCTGCGCGTTCATGTTCGCGCCGTCCATGTACACCTGCCCGCCGTGCGCGTGAATGATGTCGCATGCCTGCCGGATGGAGGCCTCGAAGACGCCGTGGGTAGACGGGTACGTGATCATGAGCGCCGCGAGCGTGTCCTTGTGCTCGGCCGCCTTGGCGCGCAGGTCCCCGAGGTCGATGTTGCCGCTGGCGTCCGCCTGCACCGGCACGACGCGCAGCCCGGCCATCACGGCGCTCGCGGGGTTCGTCCCATGCGCCGATGTCGGGATCAAACAGGTAGTGCGGTGCCCTTCACCACGAGAGCGGTGATAGGCGCGGATCACGAGCAGTCCGGTGAACTCGCCCTGCGCCCCCGAGTTCGGCTGCAACGAGACCTTCGGGAAGCCTGTGATCTCCGCCAGCATATCCTCCAGCTGGCGGAACAGCGTGCGATAGCCGGTGGCCTGTTCCCGCGGGGCGAACGGGTGCAGCCGATTGAACTCGCGCCACGACAGCGGGACCATCTCGGTCGTGGCGTTGAGCTTCATCGTGCACGAGCCCAGTGGGATCATCGCCGACGTGAGCGACAGGTCGCGCGCTTCGAGCCGCTTGATGTAGCGCAGCATCTCCGTCTCGGAGCGGTAGCGGTGGAACACCGGGTGCGTCAGGTAGGACGACGTGCGGTGCAGCGACTCGGGGATTGAGGGGTCGGCTTTCGCGCCGAGGTCTTCCACCATGAAGGGCAGCACCTCGTTGAGCGAGAACGCCGTAACGAGGTCGGCCAGGTCGCCCAGCGCCGTGGCCTCGTCGAGCGAGATGCCGATCCGGGTGGGGGAGATGACCCGCAGGTTGATGCGGCGCGCGCGGGCCGCGTCGAGCAGGCGCGGCAGGACCCAGGACTCCACTTCCACGCACAGCGTGTCGAAGAACGACGGATGCACGACGCGGTAGCCGAGCCGGGTGACGGCCTGCGCGAGCAGGACGGCGAGGGTGTGCACGCGCTCGGCGATGCGGCGCAGGCCTTCGGGCCCGTGATACACGGCGTACATACTCGCCATCACGGCCAGGAGCACCTGCGCGGTGCAAATGTTGCTCGTGGCCTTTTCGCGCCGGATGTGCTGCTCGCGCGTCTGCAGCGCCATGCGGAGCGCGGGGCGGCCGGCGGCATCGCGGGATACGCCGATGATGCGGCCGGGCACGTGGCGCCGATGGGCCTCGCGCGTCGCGAAGAACGCCGCGTGCGGGCCGCCGTAGCCCATCGGCACGCCGAACCGTTGCGAGTTCCCCACGGCGATGTCCGCGCCCCACTCCCCGGGCGGCACCAGCACGGTGAGAGCGAGCAGGTCCGTCGCGACGGTCACGAGTGCCCCCGCGGCATGCGCCTTGTCGCAGAACGCGCGATAGTCCTCGATCTTCCCCTCGGTCGTGGGATACTGCAGCAGCGCGCCGATCACGCCGGGGCGGAACTCGAAACCCGCGGGATCCGCGATGACGGTCTGCACGCCGCGCGCCTCCGCCCGGGTGCGCACGACCGCGATCGTCTGCGGGTGGCATCCCTCGGCAATCATGAACATCGGCGTGGTGCCGGGGGGCACCGTCGCGACCGCTTCGGTCAGGTTCATCGCCTCGGCGGCGGCGGTGGCTTCATCGAGCAGGGAGGCGTTGGCGATCGGCAGGGCGGTGAGGTCGGCGACCATCGTCTGGAAGTTGAGCAGGGCCTCGAGCCGGCCCTGCGCGATCTCCGGCTGGTACGGCGTGTATGCCGTGTACCAGCCCGGGTTCTCGACGATGTTGCGCTGGATGACCTGGGGCGTGAAGGAGTGGTGATAGCCCATCCCGATGTAGGAGCGATACAGCTGATTCTGAGCGGCGAGACCGCGCAGCGCCTGCAGCACTTCGCGCTCGGTCCGCCCCGGCGGCAGCGCTAGGGGTCGTCGCAACCGGATGTCTTCCGGGATCACGGCGTCGATGAAGGCGTCGAGCGAGTCGTATCCCAACGTCGCCAGCATGCCCCGCGTCTCGTCGGGACTCGGCCCGATGTGGCGGGTCACGAAGCGATCGGCTGGAGCGAGGGAAGCGCGGACCGTCACCATAAGCGGAGTCGCCTGACCTCGTCAGGAAAGGGTGTGAGCGTCACCTGGCGCCAGCACGACGACGCGCGCGGCCGCCCACCTGGCGCTTGAACTGCTCCGGATCGGCCTTGATCACGTCCCATGTATTGTAATGCATCGGAATCACCGCGCGGGGCTGCACGAACTCCACGGCGCGTACCGCGTCTTCGACGCCCATCGTGTAGTTGTCGCCGATCGGAACGAGCATCGCGTCCACGCGCCCGGCGAGCAGCTGCATCTCCATGGTGAGGCCCGTGTCCCCACAGTGATACACGGTGCGCCCACCCATCGTGACGACCACCCCGCAGGGGTTGGAGGTGGTCTCCGTGACCGTGCGACAACAGCACTGCGTCGATCTTCGGGAGCCGCGCGAGCGGGATGTCGGTCGCGGGATTGCCCGTGAGAAACGGGTCGATGATCACTCGGCGACCGTCGGCTTCGAGCGTGAAGCAGGCGTGGCCGTGGAACGTGAGTGTGAGCATGCCAGACGACGCTACTGCCCGATGTGCTTCTTGTACGCCTCACTGGTCAATAGCTGGTCGAGCTCCGCGGTATTCTTCGCCCGTAGCTTGATCATCCAGCCCGCGCCATAGGGGTCGCGATTCACCAGCGCCGGATCGCCCTCGAGCGCCTTGTTCACCTCGGTCACCGTCCCCGCGAGGGGCGCGTACAGCTCCGACACGGCCTTCACGGCCTCGATCGTGCCGAACGTGTCGCCGCGCGCAAAGGCGGCACCGACCTTGGGCAGGTCCACGAACACCACGTCACCGAGCTCGCCCTGCGCGTAGTCGGTGATCCCGATCTGCACGATGGCGTCGGGGCTGGTCTGCTTCACGTATTCATGTTCTTCGGTGTAGCGCAGATCGGCCGGAATGTTCGCCATGCAGGGTCGGGCTCCGCGGGCGTGAGAGGTCGCGGCGAAGGTTACCGGGGCACCGAACCTCTGTCAAGGCAACGGGTTGGCAGGTGGAAACAGATCGGACCGAGGCGCTAGGCCCGCCGCACCGGGCTCGACCAAGAGCACCCGCCCAGCGCCCCAGGGCCGGAGGTCGAGCCGCACCGCGACGGGGTCGGGGTCTTCCGAGAGGGACGTGAGCACGCCCGGACGGCCCGCGTGCACCCACGCTTGCTCGGCCGCCGCCGCGGCCGTTGCGGTCGCGACGATGGCGTCGGGCGCCGCGGGCTGGCCCAGCGCCCGCTCGATCGCGGCCGCGTCGCCCGTCACGCGGCGGACCGCGAGCCCCGCGTCCGCGTAACGGGCGGCGATCGGGTTGAGTGTCGGCTGCTCGCGCGCGCCCGCCGCGGCGAGCAGCAGTAAGCGCGCGGGTCGCCCTCCCAATGCCGCCACCGCCGCGCGGTGGCGCAGCTCGTCGAACGCAGCGCGGGCCTGTCGCTCGAGCTGCTCCAGCGAGCCCTCGTTCTCGATCACCACGTCACTCTTCGCCCGCTTGCGCTCGGCGGGCATCTGCGCCGCGATCATCCGGTCGGCCTCGTCGTTCGAGAGCCCGCGCATGGCGCGCAGGCGGGTGCGCCGCAGTGCCACGCTCGCATCCACCAGCACCACGGCATCGAACTGAGTCGGATCGAGCGCCTCGAAGAGCAGCGGGATGTCGTTCACCACGAGCAGGTCGCCGCCCTCCCGGGCCTCGCGCAGGAGCTCTTCGCGGCGACGACGCACGGCAGGGTGGACGATCTGGTTGAGCGCGTCGAGCGCCGCCTGGTCGCCCATCACTTTGCCCCGCAGCGCCGCCCGGTCGAGGGTCCCATCGCTAGCGAGGACGTCCGCGCCGAAGCGGCCGGCGATCGCGGCCAGGACTTCGCCGCCGGGCGCCTGGGCCTCGCGGACGAGCACGTCCGCGTCGATGATCGTCGCCCCCCAGCGGCGGAACAGATCGACGACGGTGGACTTGCCGGCGGCGATATTCCCCGTCAACGCGACGTTTAACACGGGGGCCAATGCGGAATGCGGAGTGCGGAATGCGGAATGGACGGTCGCGCTTCCATTCCGCATTCCACATTCCGCATTCCACATTCAAAGTAGGGCAGTTTGGTCCTCATCCGCCCTCGGGACCTTGTGGCAGTGCCGGCACCTCGCCTCATACGACTCCCGGCCCCCCACCATGATCGTGGGGCTTTCCCAGAGGGCGGGCCGTCCGTTCACGAGACGCTGGTTGCGGCTCGCCGGGCCGCCGCACACCACGCAAATGGCCTGGAGCTTGTCGACGATCTCGGCGACCGCGAGCAAGGTGGGCATGGGGCCGAACGGCAAGCCGCGGAAATCCATGTCGATCCCCGCCAGCATGACCCGCACGCCGCGGTCGGCGAGATCGTTGGCGGCGGCGACGATCCCGTCGTCCAGGAACTGCACTTCGTCCACCGCGACCACCTCCGTGTCGGATCGTACCGCGCGGATCACGCCCTCGGAGGAATCCACCGGCTCGGCCTCGACCGTGCCACCGTCGTGCGTGCTGACCGAGTAGAGCCCGGCGTACCGGGCATCGAGGTGCGACTTGAAGACCTGGACGCGCTTCTTGGCAATGACCGCTCGACGAACCCGACGGACCAGCTCTTCGCTCTTGCCGGAGAACATCACGCCGGCGATGACCTCGATCCAGCCGGGGCGGGTGCCGTGGAACATGGGGGTGAAAGGGTAGTTTGGGGGTGGGGATCGGTCAAGGAAGTGCCGCAATCTTGCGGTTTTCCGGGGGATACCCCCATATTGTGGCGGTTTTATGCGGGTTTTCTCGTGCTACCCCGCGAAACAGGCGGAATTCCAAGGGTTTTCACTGCCCTAGACCCTCACAAGGAGACGCCGTGAACAAAGCCGAGCTGACCGCGGCACTGGCCATGCGAACCAAGATGTCCAAGGCCGACGCCGGCCGGGCGATCGAGGCCCTGTTCGACGACAAAGGCATCATCGCCGGAGAGCTGAAGAAGGGCGCAAAGGTCCAGATCACCGGCTTCGGAAACTTCGAAGCCCGCAAGCGCGCGGCGCGCATGGGCCGCAATCCCAAGACGGGCGGGGTCATTCAGATCAAGGCCTCGATCGCCCCAGCGTTCCGTGCCGGCAAGCAGTTGAAGCAGGTGGTGAACAGAAAATAACCCGACCGCGTGAGCGTCGGGTTTGTCGTTCACGGGCCGCCCCGCTGGGCGGCCCGTCGGCTTTCGCAAGACCCTAGGCGGGCAGCGAAAGCCTCAACCCCCGATGACACTGCCGGCACGTCACGGGCTGCGGCGCGCGCCAGCGCGGTGCGAGCTCGAGCGCCTGCTCGGCGCCGCAATCGGGACAGGTGCCGCGCGCGTCGATGGCGAGCTCGGCCGTGCCCAGCCGCTGGAAAAACTGCCACACACCGTAGGCGAGGAACGAGGGCACGAGGACGAAATGTGCCACCGGAATCAACACGGTGAGGAGCCCGACCCCCCACCACTTGCCGAGTCCCGCCATCGCACGCCGGAAGCGCTGTTCGCGGTTGAACTCCTGAATGGTGACGGTGCCACGCGTGGGCTCGCCGTGGTAGCCGCTGAGGAGGAACGGTTGAATGCGAGTGGTCGGGGACGGCACGGGCATTGTACCGCGGGGCCCTCCGTCGCGTTCCGATGCGTTACCGCTCGCGGTCGAGCCGGGCCAGCACCCGGCGCCCGCGGATCGTCGTGCCGGTGAGCCCACGCACGGCCCGGTCGACTGCCCCAGGCGCTACCTCAACGACGCTGAATGTTTCGCGCACGTCGATTCGACCGATGTCGCCTTTCGCCACACCGGCTTCGCGAATCAGCGCTCCCACGAGATCCTTGGCGCTGGCGCGGTCCTTCTTTCCCAAGCCGACGAAGACTTTCACCCGTGCGCCTTCGACAGGCACCGCCACTACCGCATCCGGCATTACCCCTCCCGCCTCTCGTTGCAACGCCAGCAACGCGGCCGCAACCTCCGCCGGATCGAACCGCTCGAACAGTGGATCCAGCAGGGCGAGCTCCGCGTCAACGCTACCGGTCGTAAGGAGCGTTGCCACTCGCTCTCGCAGCGCTTCGGCGCGGTCCCGCGCGCGATCGGCGCCGGAGGCCAGGGCGAGGGGCGTGAGGGTCGCGATCGAGCGGAGATAAGGCAATTGGATCGCGGCGATGAAGACGACGGGCTCGCTGCCCCCTAGTCGGGCGAGCGCGGCGACCTCGTCGCGGCTCGGGAGCGCGGTGCAGAGCACCGCATCCGGTCGTGCCTCGGGTGGTGTGATGGGGCCGCCGTTCCAGACGAACGGCGTCGTCGCGCCCAACGCGTCGACGGCATCCCGCAGGGCGATGGAACGGCGAAACGACGGGACGACCGCGAAGCGGACGCGGCAGACGGGCGGAAGCGGGCGACCGGTCTCGTCCACCGGGGGCGTGCCGACGACCAGGGCGCGCCGGGCGTGCCGCTCGAGAAAGTCTCCCAGCAAGGTGGGATTCCAGCTCAACACGATGCGGCGAGCGTCGCGGGTTTCGCCAAGCACGGTGTCAAGCACGGCGGCGCCGTCACCCAGCGCGAGGGCTTCGGGCCACGCCAGCACCACACTGGTAACCGCGTCGAGCTTGAGCGCGGCGCGCTCAAGGAGCGCGGCCAGGTCCTTGGCTGCCCCGGCGAGCATGTCGACGGGGCGCTCCTTCAAGACCCGAGCGGTGCGGCCGAGGCCGGTGACGGCGTGGATGGAGCGGTCGTCGGGCGCCGCGGCGACCCAGTCTGCCGCGCTGGCATCGTCCGCGCACACCACGAGCACGCGTGGACCGACCCCGGGGCCATGCCCCGGAGTGAGCGGACCAAGCAGCTCCCACAGATCCCGCGCCTGCTCAACTGCCGGCGGGCGTACCAGCACCACCGGCCGGCCGCGCTCCAGCGCGGCCTTCGCGTCTGCTGCCGTCACACGATCCTCGGTTGTCAAAGGGCGATCCGTCGGGAGGGATGGTATGGGGCGGCGCAGGGAAAGGCAACCGTACCCCCGTAATCCCCACAGCCTGGGAACACGGTTGCGTGTGATGACCGGACGGGGCTATCCTCCCGCCCATGACACCGGGGTCCGGCCTCTCACCTAACCTGCACCACCTCGAGACCTCTGCGACGATCGCCATCTCCCAGGAGGCGAAGCGGCGCAAGGCAGCGGGGGAGGACGTGATCGACCTGGGGGCCGGGGAGCCCGATTTCCCGACGCCGTCCCTCCCCTCGGACGCCGGTGTTCGCGCCATCCGCGAGGGCAAGACCCACTACCCGGCGAACGAAGGGATCCTCGAGCTGCGCGCCGCTGCGGCGAAGCACCTGTCGCTCCTCTCCGGCGGCCGTCCGGTGAACGCCGACAACATCGTGGTGTCGAACGGCTCGAAGCAATCGCTGTTCAACGTGTGCTTCACCCTGTTCGGCCCGGGCGATGTGGTGGCGATTCCGGCGCCGGCGTGGGTGTCGTATCCACAGATCGTGTACCTGTCCCGCGCCCGGCCGGTGCTGGTCCCCGGGGAGCCCGAGTGGAGCCTCAAGGTGAGCGTACGGGACCTCGATCGCGTGGTTCCCGGTGCGCGGGGCTTGATCCTCTGCTCACCGTGCAATCCCACGGGGGCGGTGTATACGCAGGCCGAAATCAAGGCGATCGCGCACTGGGCGCGCGACCGCAAGGTATGGATCGTCGCCGACGAGATCTACCGCCGCATCCACTACGGCACGGGCCCGTCGCCCTCGTTCCTCGATCTGCCGGACGACTTGCTCGAGCGCGTGGTCGTGATCTACGGAGTGAGCAAGGCCTATGCGATGACGGGATGGCGGATCGGCCTCGCACTCGCGCCCGGCCCCGTGGCGAAGGCGATGGCAGCCCTGCAGTCGCACACGACCACGGGGGCGAATCACCCCGCTCAGTTCGCCGCCGCCGTGGCGCTCGGCGACGACCAGGTGGAACGGGACGTGGCCCGGATGGTGACCGAGTTCCGCAAGCGACGGGACGTCGTGGTCGCGCGCTTTCGACAGGAGCTCCCCGGGGTCGAGTTCGTGGAGCCGCTCGGCGCGTTCTACTTCTTCTTCCGGGTAGACTCGTTCGGACGGATCACGGGGACGGAGTTCTGCACCCGGCTCGTGACCACCACCGGGGTGGCGCTCGTGCCGGGCGCCGCGTTCGGAGACGATCGCTATGTGCGGTTGTCGTACGCGGCCGCCTTGGACAACATCCAGAAGGCGCTCGATCGGATCATCGGGTTCGCGAAAAAACTGGCGGACTAAACGGGATGCGGGAAGCGGGATGCGTGATGCGTTAATGCAGCGACCCATCTCGCATCTCGCATCCCGCATCTCGTTACAGTCGGGAGGCCCGTTGGCTGAGGACCTCCACCCCCCGGTCCGTCATGACACAATCATCTTCGATTCTGACCCCGAACTTCCCGAGCTGATAGATCCCGGGCTCGATCGTGAACACCATGCCGGGCTCGAGGCGCGTCTTGTTGCCTTCGACGAGGTACTCGGGCTCGTGGCCGTCCATGCCGAGCCCGTGGCCGAGGCGGTGTGTGAAGAACGGTCCGTAGCCCGCGGCGGTGATGACCTTACGCGCGGCGCGGTCCATCTCCTCGCACGGCGTGCCCGGGCGCCCCAGGTCCATCGCGGCGGTCTGGGCGTCGTGCACCACGTTGAACACCTTGCGGAACTCCTCCGACGGGCGGTCGCCGAACCAGAGGGTCCGCGTGATGTCGGAGGTATAGCCGCCCACGCGGCAACCGCAGTCGATCAGCACCACCGTTTCGCGCTCGAGCTTGGGCCCCGCGGGACCGCCGTGCGGTAGCGCGCTCGAGGGGCCGAACTGCACCAGCCCGCCGCCCGGCGCGCCCCGCTGCTCCATTTCCCGCGACAACACTTGCGCGACCTGAACCTCGGTCGTGCCGACCGCGAGCTGGGCGAACGTCGCGGCCATGGCGTCCAGCGTGATGGCGATGGCGCGGCGCAGCAGGGCCACCTCCTCGGGCGACTTGATGACGCGCAGGCGATCCGTCACGGGCCCTGCGTCCACGAATTTCCAGCCTGGGAGCGCACGGCCCAGCCGCAAGAACGTCTGGTACGCCGTGGACGACTCGAGCGCGATAGTGCCGCCCCTCGATCCCGGCGTGAGCCGGCGGACCGTTTCGCGCACCAGGGCATGGGGGTCCTCCTGCTCTTCCCAGGCGTGCAGCTCGGTGACGATGCTGTGGCGCTTGATGCGCTCCACCTCGAACGACGGGCAGACGATGGCCGGCGCGCCCACGACCGGCAGGAGCAGGGCGATCAGCCGCTCGCTCCGCCCCGGGTTGTAGCCGGTGAGGTACTCGTAGTTGGTGCTGGGCGTGGCGATGAGGAGGTCGAGCCCGCGGGCCTTGAGCTCGCCCCGGGCCCGGTCGAGACGGCGGGCGAACACTTCCGGTGAAAGGGAGGGCTCCTGGGCGGGACCAATGCGGAATGCGGAATGTGGAGTGCGGAATTGTTCGGTCGAGCTTCGATTCCGCATTCCGAATTCCGCATTCCGCATTGGGTACGCCGCCGCAACTGCCCCGGCCACCGCGACAAATTCCCGCCGCTGCATCGTCCTAGCTCCTCCTTAGGGTGCGGCCTATATTACCCGCCCTCCGCGGAGGCTGGAAGGCGGGTTCCCGATGCAATTCGAAGCACGGATCGAGCCGCTCACGGGCAAGCTGCCCAAGGTCAGCTATCGCTGGGACCCGGAGACCGACATCCTCTCGGTCGCCTGCAAAGGCACCGGGAAGACGACGGGTCTCAACGGGACGGTGGACCTGGAAGGCGGCGACGGCTCGTTCGTCGTCATCGACGTCGCGGGCGGCTGCATCCACGGGGTGGACGTCGTCACGTGGCCGGACGACATCCGCACGCGCGACAATCTTCCGATCCCGGAGCCTGCCAAGGACGGACGCGTCGTGTTCCCCGGCCGCAAGTCGCAGCCGCGAGTCGCGGCCGTGGAGGTGGACACCGCGCTCACGGTGGAGAAAAACGCGAATGAGTCGGTGCTGCACATCCGGGTAGGGCGCCAGCGCCCCGCCACCGTCGTGCGTGTCGCCGACCTGTTGCTCGTCGAGGTGGACAAGAACTCCCGCCTGGCGGGCCTGTGGTTCCTCGATGTGCCGCCGTTCCCCAACGTCGAGGCGACAGCCTGAAGGAGGTTGGTGGAGGGTGTGAAGGCTGGTAGAGGTGGAGCGCGGTGGAAGGACCCGCAGCGCACGAAAATGGTTCGGACTGTTCACGGGCTCCGTAACAACTTCACCCCCTGCACAACCTCCACGACCCTCCTCATCGGCGTAGATTCCTCGTTCATGAGCGACCAGCTCCCCCGCCTCGGCGGCCTCTCGGAGCCCGAGAAGTACGAGCGCTTGGTGGACCGGGTCCCCGGCGTGTGGTGGAGCGACGCGGGGCCGTTCGCCGGGCTGCACGAGTTGAACGCAGTGCGGGTCGAATACTTCCGCCGTGTATTCGGCGGGTTCGGGGGGAAGCGCGTCCTCGACGTGGGGTGCGGCGGGGGCATTCTCGCCGAGACGCTCGCCGCCGAGGGGGCGACGGTGACCGGTATCGACCCGTCGGAGAAATCGCTTGCGGCGGCGCGCGAGCACGCCCGGCGCTCGGGACTGACCATCGACTACCGCCGCGGCACCGCCGAGGACTTGGGCGCTGCCGGCCTCGAAGGGACCTTCGACCTCGTATTCGCGGTGGACGTGCTGGAGCACGTCGACGACCTGGAGCGCACCATCGCCGGCATTGCCCGTGTGCTCGCGCCCGGTGGCGGGCTCGGTTTTCTGACGCACAACCGCACGATCTCCGGATTCCTGCAGGTCGTGTGGGACGAGGAGTACGTGCAGCACACCATGCCCGAGGGGTTCCACGACTTCCCACGCTTCATCACGCCGGCGGAACTGAGCGACGCGCTCGCTCGCCACGATATGGTGGTACAGGAGATGAAAGGCGTGGAGCGGGCGGGCGACGGTACCGGCCGGCGAGTGGTCACCGACGATCTGAGCGTCACCTACCTCGGCTGGGCCCTCCGGACGCGCTGACGGTGTCGCGCTCCTGGGTCGAGGCGATCCTCGCAGCGGGGGTGGTGCCGGCCTCCTACTTCCCCGAGGCGAGCGTCGGCCGCACCGATCTCGAGGAGTTCACCGGCGCCGACCCGGTGGAAGACCCGGAGCTCCGGGTGCACTCACTGGCCGGGGAGCGCCCGCTTGCGCCCGCCGCCGTCGGTTTTCTCGATGGCATCGAGCAGTGGCGGGTGGTGGGGTACGCCGGCGTCACGCCGATCGTGCGGGCGCACGTCGCCGCTGCGATCCGCCTCCGCGGGGCCGATCGCCGCCCCCGCACGATCGCTGAAGCCGCAGAGGAGCTCGCCATCACCCGGCTCGACCACTTACCCGCAGCCGTGCGGGCAGCGCTCGAGGGAGCGGGGGTCAACGTCGTCGAGATCTCCGCGGAGGACGCCGGCCAGCCTGCCCGCGCCCTACCGGCGGCGCGGATCGAGGTGCAGAGGGCGCGTGCCACACTCGAGCGGCGCCTCGCGGAGCGGCAGCTCTCGAGGCTCGGCGCCGACGAATGGCTGGTCGTGGATGGGGTGCTCTCCGATTCGCCCACGTTGTCCGCGCACCCCCGCACGGTGGGCGTCGTCAAGAGTCACGGTGCCGAGTACTTCGAAGGCCCGGAGCTCGAGCGCGCGTTGACCCTGCCCGCAGTTCACCGCACCAGCGTGTTCCGGCCGAAGAGCCGCGGCGCGCGGCGCGAGATCCACTCCTGGTATCTCCGGCTGTGGCCTTGGGAGGGAAACGACCTCTTGTACGGCCTGCTGCGGGTGGAAGCGCGCGCTCACCCCGACACGGTCGCCCTCGCGTCCCGACTCTCGACGTGGCTCGTCGATGAGCGCGCGCCGCTCGCGACCCCCGACCGCCGGTGGGATCGGTTACTTTATCCTATCCATGACGTGGAGACCTACTTGAGAGCGCGCGCCCCGCGCGACCTCATCTCTCATCCCGCCTCCCGCCTTCCGAGGACCGGGTCGTGATCGATCGACGCGATCCTCCCCCCGTCGGTCGCGTCGTCGCTACCGAGCAGAAGCCCGCGACGCCGCACCAATTCCACTTCTGGACCGCGAACGAGACGAGCATCGGGATCGGAGCGATCGTCAAGGTCGAGGAGGCCGGGAGCGGGCAGCAGGGAGCCGGCCGGGTCGTGTACGGCGTGGTGACCGACGGGTTCGCGTACTCCGACCTGGCGACGCCGCTGCACGACGTGGTGGGCGCCGAGGGCGACCCGGCGAGAGCCGCAGACAGTCCGACCGTCCGGCAGGAAATCCGCTTGTGGACTGCGGCGGTACTGCGCCAGCAGCCCGAGGAGCCGCTGCAACCGGTCCCGCTCGGGCAGGTGCACGTCGCGAGCGACCTCGACGTCGCGCAGGCGCTGCGCATGGACACGTATCTCGGCGGAGCACAACCCACCGCGATTCCTGTGGGCCTCTACACGTCGGGTGGTCTCGAGGCACCGGTCTATCTGGACGCGGATTTCCTGCTCGGACCGGAAGCCGCGCACTTGAACATCTCCGGGGTGTCCGGGCTCGCCACCAAGACGAGCGCGGTCGAGTTCCTGCTCGGCTCCATCTTTCAGCATTTTCCGCGGCACAAGGGGCGGGTCGCGGCGGTGTGCTTCAACGTGAAGGGTCCCGACCTGTGCTTCCTCGATCAGCCCGGCGCGCTCGAGGACGAAGACCGTCGTCGCTACGAGCGGCTCGGCGTCCGGGCGCAGCCGTTCGAGGGGGTGCGCTATTACGCCCCCTTCAAGGCCGACGGCGTGAACCTGAACACGCTGCGCACGCACCCCGACCTGGTGGGCGACGTGGAGCCGCTCGTCTGGGGTCTGCGCGAGGTGCTCGACTACGCCGAGGTCCTGCTCAACCGCGACGACATCGATGCGAAGGCCGACGCCTTCATCGATTTCCTCACTGATCGCGTTGTGGACAAGGAGTTCGACGACGGGTTCGGCGGAACGCATCGCGTGGTCACCTTCGCCGACCTGGAGCGGTTGTTCCGGTCGATTTTCGACGGCCTGGAGCTCGGCGGAGGCCGGGGCGACACCTGGCGTACGCACCACATCGCGACGATCCGCAAAGTGCGCAATCGCCTGTCGAACATCTCCACCCGCTGCAAAGGCCTCGTGACCGACGACGGCCCGTCGAACGATCTGCCGTGGGGCCGGTTCGAGGACCGCGCCGTGTACGTGGTCGACGTGGCCAACGTGGATCCGCTGGGCCAGGATCTCGTCTTCGCGCGCGTCGTGTCGAAGCTGCGCGAGCACCTGGAGCGCCGCGACCTGGGCGTCGACGCCGTCGTCGTGTTCGTCGACGAGTTGAACAAGTACGCGCCGGGCGACGGCCCCGAGACGTACGTCAAGAAGATGCTGCTCGATATCTCCGAGCGTGGGCGTTACCTTGGCCTGGTGTTGTTCGGTGCCGAGCAATTCCGCTCGCAGGTGCACCGGCGCGTGGTGGGGAACGCGGGCACCATCGTGTTTGGTCGCATGGACTCGGACGAGCTCGCGACACCCGGCTACCAGGTGCTCTCGCCGGCCACCAAGATCAAGCTGGCCACGCTCCCGATTGGGGAGCTGATGCTGCGGCACCCGCACTTCACGCAGCCCATCTTCGTACGCTTCCCGCGGCCGGCGGTACTGCGCGGCCGGGACGGCGTGGAGCGATTCCCGCCCGCGGCCGATCTGCCGTTCGAGGACGCGGTGGTGCGGCAGCTCGTGAAGCTCGACCGGCGGGTGCGGCCGAACCTGGTCAAGGACGTGATCGCCGATCGGCGCGAGGAGGACGTGCGCCGGGCCCTCGCGCACACGCGGCAGGCGCGACCCCAGGACGCGTTCGCGCATTTCAAGAAACAGCTGGGCGGCCGCGTCGCCGCCGCTCCGGCCGCGGCGCGCGAGCGCGTACCGCCGCTCAACCCGATCTCCGACGAACCGTACTGAAACGACAGGAGCCTCGCATGCCCGCTGCCCGTTCACTGGCTCTCGCCGCGGTGGCCCTGGTCACGGCCGGCGGTTGCCGCGGTGGCGCGAGTGGACCCAAGGTCACCCTGCGCTACCACCCGCCGGCGGGGGCGGCCTACCACTACGCCCTCGATCAGCAGAATGCGATGCGGATCGAAGGCGGGCCGATGAGCGCCATGCCCGAGCAGACCTTCCGGATGCGCATGTACTACACGCAGATGGTGAAGGGCCCAGCGCAGGGCGGGGTGGCCGTGACGGTGACGTTCGACTCCACGTCGATCGAGGCCCCGGGGATGGGTCCGGGCGCCATGGGGCCGGCACTCGACCGGATGCGCGGGATGAAGAGCGACGTCGTGTACGACGAGCGCATGCACGTGCTGAGCGCGGCCTTTACGGGGCTCGCCGGCGCCCCGTCTCCGGTGACGGAGCAGTTGGGCAGCAGCATGAAATCCATGGCGTTCCCGCTCCCCGAGGAGCCGGTCGGGGTCGGCGACTCGTGGGTGACGGAGCACGAGCTGCCGCTCGGCCAGCAGGCGCTGAGCACGACCGCTCCGTTGAAATCACGCACCAGGATCACCGTCAAGGAGATTCAGGTCGCCAGCTCGGACACGTCCGTGCTGCTCGGTATCGAGACGAGCTTCCCGGACGAACCGATCACCCTGACGCAACAGGGCCCGGGTGGGGCCCCGCAAACTGGCACCCTCCGGCTGTCCGGCAATCTTTCAGGCGAGCAGTTGTACTCGCTGAAGCGGAGTGCTCAGGTACGGGCCATGATGGGCGGGACGATAAGAATGAAGAGCAGAGCTGCGGGTCAACCCGAGATGACCATGGCCATGACGCAGCAGACCTCGCTGCAACTCACCGAGGCCAAGTGACGCGGTGAAGCTCGCGCACCTCGCCGACCTGCACCTCGGCTTTCGTCAGTACGACCGGCAGACGCCCCGGGGGGGGAATCAGCGCGAGGCCGACGTCGCCGAAGCCTTCCGCCGGGCGGTGGACGATCTCTTGGTCCAGCGGCCGGACCTGATCCTCTTCGCGGGCGACATTTTCCACTCCGTTCGGCCGACCAACCCTGCGATTCTCTATCTCTTCCAGCAGCTGCACCGGTTGCGGGCCGGTCTTCCGGACACTCCCATCGTGATGATCGCGGGCGAGCACGACACGCCGCGATCGGCGGAAACAGGCACGATCCTCCGGTTGTACGAGGCACTCGGAGTGGAAGTCGTCGTCGATCAGGCACGTCATCTGACCTTCTCGAAACTGGACTGCTCGGTGCTGGCGGCACCTCACCAGGCGGTCATCCAGCCGGAGCGACCGGCCCTCCGGCCGCAGCGCGGGAGTACGATCAACATTCTTCTGTTGCACGGGCAGTTGGCCGGTCTGGGAGACAAGCGGGGTACCGCGGAGTACGGCGGAGCGCTGGTCGATCAGCACGACCTCGCGCCAGCCCAGTGGGACTACGTGGCCCTCGGCCACTACCATGTGGCGCAGCAGGTCGCGGCGAACGCGTGGTACCCGGGAAGTATCGAGTACGTGACGCCCAATCCCTGGGGCCAACTCCAGGACGAGGAGGAGCAGGGTCGTCGAGGCAAAGGGTACCTCCTCGTCGAGCTCCCGGGCTCGCGGGTGACGTTCCGGCCGATCGCTCCGGTGCGTCGTCACGTCGAGCTCCCGTCGATCGAGGGCAAGGGACTCACGCCGAAGGAGCTGGACGAGCGGATCGTCGCCGCGGTCGCCGGCGCGAAACCCGGGATCGACGATCAGATCGTGCGGCAGCTCGTGTTCGACGTGTCCCGGGCCACCGCCCGGGACCTGGATCATGGCGCCATCCGCGCTTACAAGGCCCGCGCGCTCCACTTCCAGCTCGATCTGCGCCGACCCGAGGTCCTCCGCGCGGAAGCCTCGGGGGCGCCAGGACGTCGGCAGACGCTCCCCGAGACGGTCCAGGAGTTCCTCGAGCACCGCCCGCTCGACGCCGACTTGGACCGCGCCGAGTTCGTGCGGCTCGGCGTCGAGTACGTGGCGCACGTCGGCCGCGAGGGTGACGAGGGCGGGGGGACCTGATGCAGCTGCTGCGGCTCCGCCTCGTGAACTTCCGCCAGCACGCCGATACCGAGCTCGAGTTCGGTCCCGGGATCACGGGGATCATCGGGCCGAACGGCTCCGGCAAAACGTCAATCCTCGAGGCGATCGCCTGGGCGCTGTACGGCGTGCAGGCGGTGCGCGGGGACAAGGACTCGATCCGCCGGCTCGGCGCGAAGGGTCGGGCGGGCGTCGAGGTGGACCTCGAGTTCCGCCTCGGCGCCCACGAGTACCGCGTGAAGCGCGGGCTCTCCACCGCGGTGCTCCACCAGGACGGCCAGGTGATCGCGAATTCGCTCAAGGCGGTCACCGACAAGCTGGAGCGCACGCTGGGAATGACCCACGACGAGTTCTTCAACACCTACTTCACGGGCCAAAAGGAGTTGGCCGTGATGGCGGCGCTCGGCAAGACGGAGCGGGCGGCGTTCCTGTCGCGCGTGCTCGGGTACGAGCGCCTGCGCGAGGCGCAGGAGCGGGTGCGCGAAGTCCGCAACGGGGTGGCGGCGGAGGTGCGGGGTCTCGAGGCCGGCCTCCCCGACGGCGCGGCGATCGTCGCGGCGCGGCAGGCCGCAGAAGAGCGACTGACCGGGGCCCGCCGGTCGGCCAAGAGCGCGGACGCGGCGCGGCGGGCCGCGGAGGACGGGCTGGGCCGCGAGGAGCCGCGCTGGAAGGAGTGGATGGCGCGCCGCGAGCGCACCCTGTCGCTCGACGGCGAGCGCCGTATGGCGGAGCAGGCGGTGGTGTCGTCGCGCCAGGAATTCCAGCGGCTCGACAAGGAGCTCGCGGACGCGCTCGCGGCCCGGGAGCAGCTGCGCGCGCTCGGCGCCGAGCTCGCGCCCGTGGCCCGCCTGAAGCAGGAGGTCGCGGCGCTCGAAGCGCTGCAGCGTGAGACGGCGACGCGGCGCACGGAGGAGGCGCAGCTCGCGGAGCTGGCCCGCAACATCCGCATGCTCGAGCGCCGTCTCACCGAGCTCGGTGACGTGCCGGAGTCCCTCACCCGGGCCGATGCCGCGGCGCGCGAACTGCACGAGCGGCTGGAGGCGGTCGAGCGGGCCGCGGAGGAGGAGCGCACGGTGTGGGTACGCGACCGGCAATATTCCGAGACCAAGCGCACCGAGCTGCTCAAACAGTACGAGGAGGTGAAAGAGCAGCGCGACCAGATCGTGAAGCTCGGCCCTGAGGGCACGTGTCCCACCTGCAAGCGGCCGCTCGGCCCTGAGTACGCGGGCGTTCTCGCGCTGCTCGACTCTCAGCTCGAGGTGATCACCGGGGACGGGAAGTATTTCCGGCAGCGCCTCGAGCAGCTCGCCCAGTCGCCGGCCAAGCTGCTGGATGCGGAGGCCGAGCGGGACCGCGTGCTCGACGAGAGCCGCCGCGCCAGCGCCCGGGCGGGGGAGCTGCGGGCGCAGGTCGAGGAGCGCGATCGCGCGAGCGCCGAGCTCGTGGGGGCGCGCCGGCGGGCGGGTGACCTCGAGCGCCGGCTGACCGCGCGCCCCGCCGGGTACGACCCGGCACGGCACGACGCCGTGCGGGCCGAGCTCGCGAAGCTCGAGCCCGTCGCGCTCGAGGCCGCCGCGCTGGAGGAGCGCGCCCGACGCGCCGAGCGCCTCGTGCAGGATGCGGAGCACGCCGAGCAGCAGCTGTCGACGGGTGAGCGCCGGGTGCGGGAGCTCACGGACGCCGTCCGCGCCGAGGGCTTCTCGGACGCCGAATACCGGCAGGCGAAGGATCGCTACGATCGGGCGGTGGGCGCCCTGCGCGAGGCCGAGCTGGCGGTCGTCGAGGCTCGGGGCGAGTTGAATCGCGCCGAGGACGACCTGGCGGAGGCGAAGCGACGGGTGGCCGAGCGGGCCCAGCGGGAGCGCCAGATCGCCGCGCTCAAGGCGCGCCAGCGGCTCCACAACGAGCTGGACCGCGCGTTCTCGGACCTGCGGGGCGAGCTGAACGCGCGCATGCGCCCCGAGATCGCCGAGCTCGCCTCCGGCTTCCTGGCCGACCTGACCGACGGCCGCTACGACGAGCTCGAGCTGACGGAAGACTACACCCTCACGATCCTCGAGGGCGGCGTACCGAAGCCCGTCATCTCGGGCGGCGAGGAGGACATCGCGAGCCTGGTCCTGCGGCTGGCCATTTCGCAAATGATCGCCGAGCGCGCCGGCCAGCCGCTGTCGCTGCTCGTGCTGGACGAAATCTTCGGCTCGCTCGACGAGGCCCGGCGCCTGCACGTGGTCGGCCTGCTGCGCCGGCTGGCGGACCGCTTCCCTCAGGTCATCCTCATCACGCACATTGAGCAGGTGCGAGAGGGTCTCGATCGGGTGATCCGCGTGGACTTCGACTCCGCGCGCGGCGCGAGCGTCGTCCGGGACGACACCGCTACGTTGGGAGCCGCCGATGCGGGCGTGGCTGCCTGAGCGTCAGGTCTACGGGCCCGAGCCCGCGAGCGAGCGGGACACGGAGGGGCTGAACCGCGTCTTCGCCGATGCGTTCACCGACCGGTACCGCCGCGACGGGCTCGTGGGAGTGCGCGTCCCGCACCTCAATCCTCAGGTGTGGCGCTACGCCCTGCTCGACGCCGGCCCGGGCGCGATGTTGTGGCGCGACGAGGCGGGGCACGTGGTCGCCTTCAACATCGCCCACCGCTCCGGCGCCGAGGGGTGGATGGGGCCCCTCGCCGTGCGGCCCGACCGCCAGGGCGCGGGAGTGGGGAAGACCATCGTGCGGACGGCGCTCGACTGGCTGCTCGAGCAGGATGTGGCGACCCTGGGTCTCGAGACCATGCCCCGGACCGTGGAGAACATCGGGTTCTACGCGCGACTCGGCTTCTTCCCGGGCCATCTCACAGTGACGCTGACCAACGACATCGTCACGCGCGGGCATCAGAGCCCGGTGCTGTTGTCGCAGCGCAAGAGCGCGGCGAGTGGCCTGGCGCTCGAAGCGGCGCGCGACCTCGTCGCGACCCTCGCTCCGGGTTACGACTTCACGCGCGAGATCCTGCTGACCGCGGAGCTCGGCCTCGGCGACACGTCGCTCGTCGACGGCGACGACGGACTGGACGCGCTGGTCCTGTGGCATTCGGCGCCGCTCGCCGAGGGCCGGCCGAAGGATGAGGTGCGTGTGCTCAAGCTGGCCGCCCGCGACGCGCCCACCTTCGATGCCGCGATCGCAGCGACCGAAGCCGCCGCGGCCCGCGCCGGCATCCGGCGCGTCGCCGTGCGATGCCAGACCCGCTTCGACGATGCGTTCCGCCGGCTCGTAGCCCGCGGCTATCGCGTCCGCTGGACCGACCTCCGGATGACCTACGAGGGCTACGCCGAGCCGCATCCCCCCCGCGGCGTGCTGTTCTCAAACTGGGAGATATGAGGCGGGCCCGCCGGTCTAGCTCAGACAGCCGACGCGGACCTTGGCAACCACCATGTCGTCGAACCAGACGCTGCCCGAGGCCGGGTCGGTGATGTAGTTCTGCGGCCAGAAGGCATTCAGCTTCAGGTCCGTGGTCGTCCGGAACTGTATATCGAGCGGGCCTGAAGCGGTGGGCGAGTAATTGCACTGCGAGCCGTTTGCGCCCGCGGGGCAAAAGTGGTCCTGCACCCAGTACCCAGCCCCTGCGGTATCGGGGAAGCGCTGGATGAGGGAGTCGTTCTTCCATACCTCGAGCGCTGCGCCGGCGTCCGACGCCATGTCGGTGTTGAGTCGGACGTGAACTTCGAGGCATGCCCACGTGTTGTCGGACGCGGTGAAGGCCGTCCGGCTGATGAGCGCGTTCCCCCAGTAGGATCCGCCGCAGCCCGAACAAGTGTGCATCTGCATCCAGTAGTTGTAAAAATCGAGGACCGGGTTGGGACCGCCGTTACCCCATACCGGCTCCACGGAGAAGGAGACCCGATCGTTTCCGAGCGGTCTGATACCGGCTTGCGGGTTCGGCCAGTTGCTGGGCGGGTTGTAGCCGCCGAACCACACGCCCGTGTGGTGCCAGGGCGCGCCCGCCTGGTACTTGGCGTACCAGCGCACGTACAGCTCGTCCTGACCGGTGTCGAGACGTTTGTACAGGTCCGTGGCTTGTGTGGCGGCGTTCCGGCCGTCGGCGGTGAGCTGCATCGAGGCCGCCCCGCAACTCCGCGACGGCCTGTCCGGGACGAGGGCCATGCCGCCGGCGTTCTTGTAGTCCTGGTAACGCGACGTCACGGCCGACACCGAGCCCTCTTCGAAGTTCTCGGCCCAGACCACCGCCGGATCGTTCGCGATCCCTCGATCACAAGGGTAGCGGTCGGCGAGCCGTTGTCCGCCCGACGGCGGTGCCGGTGGTGTGGTCGACTCTCGGCACGCGGCCGAGAGGAGCAGTGCGCCCCACACGAGTGAATGGAGGATCCGAGCGCGCGTAGCGTCACGCATGGAGCAATCACTACGCTGTGTATGCATCCGATGCCGGTGACGGTGCTCACCCCTCCTTCGTGCTTGCGTCGGGGCAGGGAATCGCCAATCATGGAGCGCGCCCCACACCCGAACATTTTCCGTAGGAGGGAGGCAGCTTCATGAGACGGGTTCTAAAGCTGACGATCGCGGTCGCGGTCGTCTCGGTTGCGTGCGTCGCGACGATGGCAGCCCAGAGCGTGCGCTTCGGCTTGGGCGGGGGACTCATATCTCCACTGAGCGACTATAAGGATTTGGATAAGACCGGCTGGCACGCCCTGGCTAGCGCCGAGTTCGGGATCCCGCTGTCCCCGGTCGGCATCCGCGTCGACGGCCTGTACGGGCAGACCAAGCACAAGGACATCGGTGGCAGTCCGGTGGACGGCAACACCAAGCTCATCGGCGGGCTGGCGAGCGTAGTCTGGACCGTCCCGATTTCGGCTCCGATGGTGAAGCCGTACGTCCTCGTAGGCGGAGGCTTCTACAACGTCAAAATCACCATACCCTCGGCAGTGCCCCCGGTTGACTCCTCGGAATCGAAGTTCGCGTATGCCTTCGGCGGCGGGCTCAAGGTTGGTGCCGGGCCGCTGCACCTCTTCGCCGAGGGCCGGTATGTCAGCATCCAGACCTCGGGTACGTCCATTAAGTTCATCCCGGTCACCGTGGGCGTCCAGTTCGGCATGTAGATTCGGGAGTGACGGCGGCGGCGGCGCTCGGCAGGTTGAGCGGCGCCGCCGTCTCGTTTCACGACCGGAACTTCGGCGCACCCACGATAATTCGTCGGGCGAACGACACCACCGCCAGGGCGTACAGCAGCTGCACCGGCCCGCTGCCGTTGTGCGCGACGAACACCACGACGCCCCACAGCAGCAGGAACGCGACGGCCGCGACGAGCGTGAGATTCATGTCAACCCCCGGCGGTTTTGCGTGACGATTCCGCGTGACGCACCTGCTTGACGTATCCGGTCCACGCAGTATTGTACTCAAGGAACGGGGAGAAACATTATTGAGCCAACAGCTCGATTGTGGACCCAGATACTGTGACCGATGTCATGCCCCCGCGTGGGGAAGGCAGACGCCATGGTGAGGGACCAGTCATTCCTTTCGGGCTTCAATAATCCTCTTCGTTCCTGTTGTACCGGTCGGCCGGGCCGCGTTACAGCGGTTCCGGCCGATCGCGTTTCCGCCGGATGATCTCCCAGAAATACCGCGGCGCGAGCAACGCCTTCCGCCCCACCGCAAACTCGATCGCGAGAATCACCATCCAGACCGCGTACGCAATCGCCACGACTTGGCGCAGGCTCGGCTGCAGGAACTGCACGAGCCAGAGGACGAACAGCACGGTCGCGTCCCGCCAGTCGAACTCCATGTTCGCGAGCACCATCATCGCGAGCCCGGATTGCAGCAGGGTGAGGAGGATCTCGAGCCGCTGCGGCTCGTCGAAGTGAAAATCCAGCCATACCCCATGATGACGTAGACTGGAGTAGCCGTAGACGATGGGGATCATGGCGGCGAGCACCGTCCACTGGTTGATGTTGCTCGACACCATGTTCATGAGCGCCATCGGAGCGCGGCTGACGCGCCGGGCCCAATAGAACGCCGACACCTTCTCCGGAAACTCGGAAAGAAACGGCGCGACCCATTGCACCAACACGAATTGGCTGACGCCCAGGAGCCCCGCCACCGCGAGCATCGACTCGAGGAACGGGTGGGCGGTAACGTACAGCAGCGCGCCGCCGCCGCCGAACAGCCCGGCGATCGCGGCCGGGCGGCGCCAGCCGGGTTGCCGGTACGCCCAGCGCGAGACCGCGGGAGCGTCCGCGACATGATCGGCGCCATGCGGAGCGTTGCGGAACAGGACTCCCAGGTAGACCACGTACAACGTCAGGAGCACCACCGCGTCGACCCACGTAACGCTCTGCTTGAAGAGGATCACCACGAAGTACAAGAGCGGCGGCACCAGCCCCACGATCTCCACGGCGTGTTCGCGCTCGAGCCGGATCGCCGGCAGCCGCTGGTTCGCCGATTTGCGGCCGGAGATCGCGAACACAAAGTAGATCATGGGCCACCCGAGCCCGAGCAGCAATCGGATCGCGCCGGTGAGGTTCGCAATCGCCAGGTGGGCCCGCTCGGGCTCCCGCCCGGCATCCCACGCGATCACCGCTTCGACGGCGAACTCGGGAAGCGTCTGCAACCAGGCGAGGATCGCGAGCGCGAGGCCCTGGGAGATGAGGAATTGTGCGGCTTCCGCACCCCAGGCGACGAGAAAAGCCGACGCGAGAATGCTGGGAAAGGTCCACAGCGCGGACAGTGCGGAGCCTCCCGCCGTGGACAGGAAAGCGAGTACCTTTAGTTTCACGTGCGCCGAAGATAGTTCTGCCCCGGAGGCTCAACAAGCATGGGACGCGACAAGATGAAGTCCGCCTACACCGAGCCGCTGCCTCCGGTGCCCGCGCCCGGCACGCGCACGCCGTTCGAAAGCCTCGTGCGCGAGATGCTCGACCAGCTCGGCGAGGACCCGACTCGCGAGGGCCTGCGTCAGACCCCGGCCCGCGTCGAGACGTCCCTCAAGTGGCTCACCCGCGGCTACCACATGTCGGTCGCGGATGTGATCGGTGACGCGCTGTACAGCGAGCGGCACGAGAACCTGGTCTGCGTGCGCGACATCGAGATCTACTCGCTGTGCGAGCACCACCTGCTGCCATTTTTCGGCCGGGCGCACGTCGCCTACCTGCCGAACGGTCGCTTGGTCGGTCTCTCCAAGATCCCACGGGTGATCGAGGTGTTTGCCCGCCGGCTGCAGGTGCAGGAGCGGCTCACCGATCAGGTGGCGGACGCGCTCATGGAAGTGCTGGACCCGCGCGGTGTGGGTGTGGTGATCGAGGCGTACCATCTGTGCATGATGATGCGCGGCGTCGAGAAGCAGAACTCCAAGACGGTCACGAGCGCCTTGCGGGGCGCGCTGCTCCAGGACGCGAAGACCCGGGACGAATTCCTGCGGCTGGTGTACAGCCGGGGCCCGGGGTGAGCGACGCTTCCCCCACCGCCCTCGCCGGGAAGCTCGCGCTCGTCACCGGCGCCTCGCGCGGCATCGGACTCGCCGTGGCCGACCTGCTGCACGCCGCGGGGGCGCACGTCGTACGACTGGCCCGTACCCTCGTGGACAAAACGGTCGATCGCCGGACGGACCTGCGCTGCGACGTCACCGATCCGGCCGCGGTGGACCGGGCCATCGGTCGCGTGCTCGCGGACCGGGGGGTGCCGGACGTGGTGGTGAATAACGCGGGCGTCTTCTTCATCAAGCCGGTCGCGGAGACGACGCCCGACGAGTTCTCCCGCACGATCGCCGTGAATCTCCTGGCTCCCTTTCTCGTGACGCGTGCACTGGTTCCGCACCTGGTACGGCGCGGCTCTGGCCACCTCGTCACCATCGGCTCGATCGCCGACCACGTGGCGTTCACGGGCTCGTCGGCGTACACCGCGACCAAGTTCGGCCTGCGCGGGATGCACGAGGTGCTGCGCGCCGAGCTGTCGCGCACCGGCGTGCGCACGACCATCGTCTCGCCGGGGCCGGTGGACACGCCGATCTGGGACCCGATCGACCCCGATGGCCGCCCGGGCTTCACCAAGCGCGACGCCATGCTGCAGGCGGGCGACGTAGCGGAGGCCGTGTTGTTTGCGGTCACTCGGGCCCCGCGCGTCGACGTGACGGAGATCCGCCTGCTGCCGACGGTCTACTCGCTGAGAGGCTGATAGAAAATGAGGAATGCGGAACGTGGAATGCGGAATGGCTGTGCCGGGTTCGACGCCCGCGCTCACCATCGACGCTCATTCGACCATTCCGCATTCCACATTCCCCATTCCGCACTCGTTGCCGCCCTGATGGTTCTTGGGGCGCCGGCACCGACCGCTGCGCAATCACTTCCCCCCCTCCCCGACACGACCGGCTTTGGCGTGCACGTGCTCGCGCTGGGACGCGCGCCCGACGACGCCGTCTGGGTCGGGACGTATGGGCAGGGCATCTTCGTGCTGCGCAGAGGGGCGGGGAGCTGGGAGCAGATCAAGCACTCGGACGACTCGACCGCGCGGGCCATTTCCTTCGATTTCGTCCATGCCTTCGGATTCGGGCCCAACGGGGAAATCTGGTACGGCACGGTAGGGAATGGGTGGGGCCTGTCGACCGACGGCGGCAAAACCTGGACCAACTGGGAGCTCAAGCAGCTCGGCCCCGAGTGGCAATACGTCGCGCCCAACGGCATCGTCACGCGGGGCGACACCGTGTATGTGGGCACCGCCGACGGCATCAAGCTGTCGTGGGATCACGGCACGACCTGGGCGGAGATCACCGACTCGGCCGGCGCGATCACGGCACCGCACCCATGGGGCCGGCTGCGTAGCCAGTACGTGCTGGCGCTGGGCCGCGGCTCCGACGGCAGTTTGTGGGCCGGCCATCTGCGCGGCCTCGCCCGCTCGACGGACGGCGGGCGCACCTGGACGGAATACTCGGCGCCGACGCGGTGTCCGCCCCCCGGCGCCGAGTGCGTCAACCGGGTGCGGGCGCTCGCTGCGGATACCGGGAGTCTCGTCTGGGTGGGCACGGAGCGCGGGCTCTATCGGCTCGATCCGACACACGGCGCGTGGCTCGACAAGCGGGGGAATCCGGTCTGCCCGGTCGGAGCCGTCGTGAAGGGCTGCCGGGTAGACCTGCCTCCGGTGCAGGCGCTCGTGCGCGCGGGGGCGGGGCACGCGTTCGCCGGCACGCGCGACGGCGTGTACGCGGAGGACGGCGACGCGCTCAACGTCTGCGACATGACGCGGAGCGTCAGCGCGCTGTTGCTGCTCGCGCCGGGGGTGTACGCCGCCGGGAGGCCCACCGGCCTCGGGACCTGCCGCATCGATCAGCGACTGACTCTCGTGGGCGTCACCTATCAGGAGCGGCCCGACACGGACTCCCGCGGCACCCGACACACCTGGTTCGGACGGCCCATCGCCCTCACCGACCAGCCGTACATCGACCAGACGTACCGCTACGGCTCGACGATGGGCGGCAATTTCCAACAGCATCAGGGCGTCGAGTTCAACAACCCCGACGGAACTCCGGTGCAGGCGATCGGCGACGGCGTGGTCGTGTTCGCGGGGCCGGCGGAGCGCGGGGCGAACACCGTCGCCATTCGCCACGACCGCAGGTTCAAGGGCCTGTTCGTCTTCTCGACGTACTACCACAACGCGCAGCTCCTGGTGTCGGTGGGCCAGCGCGTCAAAGCAGGCGACGTGATCGCCCTGGTCGGCAACACGGGCCGCGCGACCAACGACCACCTGCATCTCGAGATCCACGCGGCACCGGTCGACTCCGTAGCGTTGATCGTCGATCCGAACGAGCGGTTCCCGAAGTACACCGTGAACCCGGAGCTCTGGATCCGTCCGCTGCCCGGGACGGGGATCGTGGCGGGGCGGGTGTGGGATGCGCAAGGCCAGCCGGCCCAGCAGGTGCGCGTGTACGGGTTGGTCAAGGCAGAGCCGCAGGAGACGCCCTACTCCTACGCCGAAACGTACGGCGAGCACAATCACCCCGACCCCGACTACCGGGAGCACTTCGCGGTTTCGGATGTCGAGCCGGGCGAGTACACGCTCGCTGTGGCCGTGGGGGGACGGCGCATGACGCGCCGCGTGCGCGTCGAAGCGGACCGCGTCACGTGGGTGGAGTTCGGCTCGAGTGCACATTGAGCTGACGGAGATGCTGCGCTGCCCGGAGCGGCACGAGGAGGGCTTCCTCGTGTTGTCCACGGGCGAGATGCTCGGGCGGATGGTCCGGTCGGGCGCGCTCGGCTGTCCGGTATGCGGGAAGGAATACCCGATCGTGAGGGGCGTGGCGCACTTTTCGGGAGGCGGGATGCGGGATGCGGGAAGCGTGGCCTCCAGCGAGCCGACGCATCTCGCATCCCGCATCTCGCATCCCGCCGATGTCCAGACGCTCCAGGCGCTCCTGGACCTGAGCGGCCCCGGCGGCTACGTCCTGTTACTCGGGTCCGCCGCGCACCATGCGGTGGGGCTCGCGGCGCTCATGGGCGGCATCCACTTTGTGGGCGTGAATGCACCGGACGATGTGGGAGAGCTCCCGGTGCTGAGCTTGCTCGCCTGCGAGACGATGATTCCGCTGCGACAGAAGGTGGGGCGGGCCGCCGTCGTCGGGCCCGACCGCCTGAGCCCCGAGTGGCTTGCCGACGCGCGGCGGGTGCTACTCCCCGGGCGACGGCTGGTGATCGAGAGCGAGCACGTCGCCCCGCCGGCCGGGCTCACGCAGCTGGCGCTCGGGCACGGCCTGTTCGTCGGCGAGCGGCGCTGATCAACCCTCGACGGTCGCCGCGGTGGGGTCCGCCTCCGCGTACACCCGGTCGATCACATCCTTGTGGTTCTTTTCGACCTGGCGGCGCTTGACCTTGAGCGACGGGGTCAGCTCGCCGGACTCGATCGTGAAGTCCCGCTCGATCAGGACGACCTTCTTCGGCATCTCGAACTTGGCGAGGTCGCGCAGGCCCCCCATCACCTCACGCTCCATCTTGGCTTGGACGTCGGCCAGTCGGATCAGCTCGCCCTGGGACGCGTACGTGAGGTTCCGCTCCTTGGCCCACCGCTCGAGCTGATCGAAATTTGGCACGATCAGGATGATCGGGAACTTGCGCTGGTCGCCGAGCACGACGGCGCTCGCCACGAACTTGTTCAGCCGGACCGTGTTCTCGATCGGCTGCGGCGCGATGTACTTCCCGCCGGCGGTCTTCAACAGGTCCTTCTTCCGGTCGGTGATCTTGAGGTAGCCGTCGCCATCCAGCTCGCCGATGTCTCCCGTGTGGAACCAGCCCTCCGCATCGATCGCTTCGCGCGTCTCGGCTGGCTTGTTGTAGTAACCCTGCATGATATTGGCGCCCTTGGCCAGGATTTCGCCGTCGCCCGCGATCTTCAGTTGGACCCCCGGAATCGCTTTGCCGACCGTGCCGAACTTCGGCCGCGTCAGGGGATTCAGCGTCAGCACCGGTGACGTTTCCGTAAGCCCGTACCCCTCGATGACCGGGAGCCCGGCGCTGTAGAAGAACCGTCCGATCTCGGCCGAGAGCGGCGCGCTGCCCGACACGAACAGCTTGATCCGTCCACCGGTGCGCGCTCGCAGCTTCGAGAACACCAGCCGGTCTGCGATCGCGTGCGTCAGCTTCAAGCCGGGGGGCACCCCGATGCCGGCCAGGCGGTGCGCCGCCCACCGCTCCCCCACGCGCTTCGCCCATTGAAAAATGCCGCGCTTCACCGCGCCACCCGTGTGGGCGTTCTCGAGCACGCGGGCGTAGACCTTCTCGTACACGCGCGGCACCGCGGCCACGATGGTGGGCCGCACTTCCTGGAGATTCTGCGCGAACGCGTCGATCGACTCGGCGTAGTTGATCGTCACGCCCACGTGCAAGAAGTAGTACTCCACCATCCGCTCGAGGATGTGCGACAGCGGCAGCAGCGCGAGGCAGTTGTCGTCTTCGCTGACCCGCAGCGTTTCCACGCAGGCGCGCACGTTGGAGCAGATGTTGTCGTGCGTCAGCATCACGCCTTTGGGCTGCCCCGTCGTCCCCGAGGTGTAGAGCAAGGTCGCGAGGTCGGCAGGCCGCACGCCGAGTGCTTCCTCCTTGAACCGGGGATATTTGGTGGCGGCCGCGCGGCCGCGCGTTTCCAGCTCGGCCAGGGTGAGCACCCCGTCGCCCCCGGGGCCATCGAACACGATCACGTGACGGAGCGACGGCAACCCGCTCTTCACCGTGCGGATCTTCTCCACCTGGGCCGCCGTCGAGCAGACCACCGCCGCCGCGCCCGCGTCGCGCAGAATGTATTCCACTTGATTGGCGGGGAGGGTCGGGTAGATCGGCACGTCGGTGGTGCGGGCACACAGGCACGCGTAGTCAGTCAGGGCCCACTCGAGGCGTGTTTCGGCGAGAATGGCAACCCTTTCGCCTGCCGCGAGGCCGAGCTCGCGCAGGCCGAGCGACAGCCCCTGCACGCGCGCGGCGGCTTCTTGATGCGAGACGTCGCGCCACGCGCCATCCACTTTGCGGCGGAACGCGGCCGGATGCGCCCCGTAGGTTTCCACGGCGTCGAAGAACAGCTCGGTCAGGGTGCGGGCGCTCATGGACGGAACCTCACGACGAAAGTGACGGGCGAGCCCGGCACCGTGTCTCCCACGGCGCGCCGCGCAATCGCCGCGACGACGACGCTGTCGGGGACCGGCGCACCCAGGAGCCGCACCTGGACGAACGCAATTCCCGCCGCTCCGGTCGCCACCGTATCGGTCGTGACGAGACCGTGAGTCGAGTCGTTTGTCACCAGCGTGACCGGTCCGGAGGTCGCCGGATACGTGATCGCGTAGACGACCGGCCTGCCGGCGAGGGCGACCGTCAGCGAGTCACCCCCGCTCGCCGATTTGATCGTGTCCGCCACCTCGACCGTGAGCGAATCGGAGACCGAGTCGGCGGAGAGCGTCAACGTATCCACGCTCGAGGCTCGCGTCGTGAGCAGCGTATCCGCGGCGGCGAGCGTGCGGATCGACAGCGGGTTCGAGACCAGGCGATCCGACCGCGCCACCAGTCGCCCGGTCTGGCCCGTGCGGTTCACCACGGTCCAGCCGGTGAGGCTGTCGAGGACCGTGAGGATGGGGGCGGTGTCAGCCGTCGCCCAGACGATGGTCGCCGCGACCGAGTCGCCACGGCCGTCGAGCACCCGAGCGTGCGGCTTGAGGGTGTCATACTCCTCGAGACTGTCGGGAGCGCGGACGTCGAGTGCGATCACGCGGCTCAAGTCTGCGGGCCCGAATTTGTTGCAGGCCACAGCCGCCAGGAGCAGGAGGACGACGCCCCCGGCCCGGCCCGGCTTGGTCCCCCGGCTGGTCAGGGTGCCTCTGCAGCGGCCGCTTTGGTGGGTCCGGAGGCGCCGAGGTCGCGCAGCGCCTGCGTCGCGTGCTCGATCCATCTCTGCGCGTCGGGTCCTTTGGGCGGATGCGCGAGGAACGCGCGCAGGTGCTGGGTCGCGCCGTCCGGATCGCCGCGCTTGAGCAGCAGGAACGCGAGCCCGTAGTGCGCGCCCGCGAGCTCGCGGTCGAGCTCCAGCGCGCGGCGGTAGTGCCGGATGGCTTCGTCGATACGCCGCGTCTTGGTGAAGGCGATCGCCATGTTCTGAAGAATGCGCGCGTCATTGGGATGGTCGCGCAGCGCCAGGCGATACGACGTGAGGGCGGACTCGTAGTCGCCCTGGCGTTCGAGGGCGAGCGCCTCGTTGAGATAGTCGAGGCGCTGAGGGTTGATCTCGTCGGCGCCCGAGCCGCCGAATAGGCGGCGCCAGAAACCCATGGGCCGAAAATAGCTTGCGGCCTCGCGACTGTGCAATGTAGCTTCACTGCCCATGCCCGCCCCGCCCCGCAGGCCACAACCCCCCCCTCCACCCCCGCTGCCGCCCCAGCCCCCCAGGTCCCGGAATGCGCGCGCCCCCCGTAAGGCGCCGCACGGCGTCCTCGAGGTGGACTGGCCGTTCTTCGGCGAGATGTGCCGCGCGCTGGCCCTCAAGATCTTCCGGGACTACGATCCCGAGGTGGTGATCGGCATCGCCCGCGCGGGCGTCATCCCCGGCGCGGTGGTGGCGAGCATCCTGCAGCGCGACTTCGCCTCCATGGCCATCACCCGCACGGAGACGGGGGGCCGGCCGGTGGTCATCGCCGGGCCGACGCGCCTCGTGACCGGCCGGCGCGTGCTGATCGTGGACGAGACTTGCGACACCGGGGCCACCATGAAGCTCGCCCTCAACGCCGTGCGCGAGCTCAAGCCCGCCGCCGTGAAGACGGCCGTCTCGTTCCGGACCGGAGAGTTCCGGCCGGACTTCTACGCGCTCGAGACCGACAACTTCATCATTCTTCCCTGGGACCGTGAGGTCATCATCGACGGGGAGATCGTGATGCGGCCCGACTACGCCGCGAAGCTCAAGGAACTCGGCGGTTGATCGACCGGCTGACCACGGCGCTCGCCCGCTCCCGCGCCGATTACACTGAAATCCGCGTCGAACGCACCTGGAGCACGGCCGTGACGTTCCGCGGCCGGCGGCTCGAATCCGCCACTGCCAGCGAGGACCAGGGCGGCTTCGTACGCGCGCTGCACGCGGCCGGCGGTTGGGGCGTCGCGTCGTTCACCTCGCTGGACCGGCTCGAGGCGATGGTGGCGCGCGCGGGCGAGCTGTCGCGCGCCGTGCCGGTGGACCCGCCCATCCGCCTCGCCGACGTCCCCCCGCATCAGGCCGACGCCCTCCTCGATCTCGACGGGGACGTGCGCGGCGTGCCCATCGCGGAGAAGAAGCGGCTGCTCGAAGCGTACAACGGCGTCATGCTCGGTGTGAGCGACCGGATCGTCGACACCCTCGCCGTGTACCGCGACGAGGTGAGCGAGTATTGGTACGTGAACTCGCAGGGCACGCGGCTGCACGAGCTGCGGCCCGAAGTCACGCTCTCGGGGACCGCGGTGGCGCGCCGGGACGGCACGATCGAGAAGGGGCTCGAGTCGATCGGGTTGCGCCGCGGCTGGAAGTCGGTGCAGGACAAGGCGGCGGGGTTCCGCGAGGTCGCGGAGCGGGCGGTGCAGCTGCTCGACGCGCCGATGGTGCAGGGCGGCACCTATCCCGTGATCCTCGATCCCGAGCTGGCCGGCGTATTCATCCACGAAGCGTTCGGGCACCTCTCGGAAGCAGACTTCGTGTACGAGAACCCGCAGGCGCGGGAAATGATGACCCTGGGGCGGCGCTTCGGGAAGCCGGTCCTCAATGTGGGAGACAACGGCGCGGCCTCAGGCCTGCGCGGGACGCTGCCGTTCGACGATGAGGGAACACCCACCCAGGACACCACGCTCATCAAGGACGGGATCCTGGTGGGCCGGCTGCACTCGCGCGAGACCGCCGCCGCGATGGGCGAGCGGCCGACCGGCAACGCTCGCGCGATCTCGTTCCGTCACCCGCCGATCGTGCGCATGACCAACACCTACATCGCGGGCGCCACGGGCGGCGCAAGCTTCGAGGACCTGATCGGCGACGTCAAGCTCGGGGTGTACGCCTGCGGCGCGTTCGGCGGCCAGACGATGCTCGAGAACTTCTCGTTCACGGCGGCCTACGGCCGCATGATCCGTGATGGGCGGGTGGCGGAGCTGGTGAAGGACGTCGTGCTGGCGGGGAACTTGTTCCAGACCCTCGACCGCATCGATCATATCGCCGCCGATTTCCGCTGGAACCAGATGGGTGGCGGTTGCGGGAAGGCGGGCCAGTACCCGCTCCCGGTGACCGAAGGGGCGCCGCACGTCCGTATCGAGGAGGCGCTGGTCGGCGGCGAAGTGGGGCAGGCGTGATCGCGCAGCTCGTCGATTTGGCCCGGCGCCGGGCCGACGGCGGCGCCGATGCGCTGTGGCGTCGATTCGAGCGGACGACGGTCGCCTTCGAATGGGGGCGACTCAAGTCGGCCGGTACCACTGAAGAAGCGGGGGCGAATCTCCGTGTGCGTCACCGCGGGCGCGTCGGGGTCGCGGGAACGACGGCGGTGGGCGGTGGGGACGCAGGGAAGCAGTACGCAGCGCCCCTACTGGAGCGTGCGCTCGCATCGGCCGAGCTGGGCGAGGCATTGGACCTCGAGTTTCCCGGGCCCCCGTCCCCCCCGGCGACCCTGCCCACCGTCACGACGTTCTTCGACCGAGCGGCGAATGCGTCCCTCGACGACCTGATCGGCCTCGGGCGCTCGCTCCTGGCCCGGCTCGAGCGCGAGGGATGCCGGGTCACCGTCGCCATCGAGCGTGAAGTGACGGCGACGCGGGTCGCCAACTCCGCGGGGGCCGCCGGCGAGTATCGCGGGACGGGATTCGGGGTGAGCGCCGACGTGTGGCGCATCGCCGGCGACGACGTGCTCGTGGTCTCCGACGCGTTTGAGGGCGCCGATCTTCCCTCAGACGAGGCGCTGGCGGCCCTGGTCGCCTCGATCAACGCGCGCCTCGATCATGCGCTGCGCATTGTCGCTGCGCCCGAAGGTGCTCTCCCCGTCGTCTTCACTCCTGCCGGCCTGTCGGCGCTGATGCTTCCAGTGACGCAAGCCCTCTCTGGAAAGGCAGTGCTTCAAGGCATTTCCCCTCTGGGGGCGAAGGTTGGGGAGCAGGTGTTCGACCCGCGGTTTTCCCTCACCGACGATCCCCTCTGTGGCGGTCGTATCGCGTCTCGCCCCCTGGACGATGAGTGCGTGCCCTCCCGGACGCTGAGTCTCGTGGAAGGTGGCGTCGTGCAGCGGTTCATGTACGACCTCGAGACGGCAGCGCGCGCGAAGACCAGGAGTACGGGACACGGGCAGCGTGGAATCTTCGGCAAACCGGTGCCGGCATACACCAACATCGTCCTGAACCACGCGGGGGCGCTCAACGACGTAGGGGCGCGGCAGGCTGCGCCGCTACAACTGGGCGGCGGTCTGCTGGGAGACATCCGAGATGGCCTGTTGGTCGACGAGCTGATCGGCGTGGGACAAGGAAACGTGACCGGGGGGGCGTTCAGCCACCCGGTCGCCTTAGCGTACCGAATCGAGGCGGGCGAGATCACGGGTCGCGTGAAGGACGCCGCCGTCGCCGGGAATGCCTACGAGCTGTGGAAGCAGGTCAGGGGTTTCGGGAACGACGCGCGTTGGGCCGGCTCCCGCTGGGCGCCGTCGGTGCGGTTCGAGGGCGTGTCGGTGGCTCGCCGCTAGTACTCGATCCGTGTCCGTCGACGGGTTTCACACGGGGCGAAGCGCGTCTTCGTAGCCTCTCCCCTCTTTCATCTGTTCGTAAACGACATTCAGCGTATCCGGAGAGGCGGACAAGAACCGGCACCGCTCGTCGTTCCGAGACCGGCACTCCACTTCCATCACCGCGACGGGCTCCCCCGACAGCCGGCCGAAGAAATCGGCGAGCATACCGGACGAGAAGAAGCACATCGGCTCCTGCGAGCTGCCGGGGACGGCTTCCGCCCAGTCGCTCGAGTCCACTACGAGCGCGGCGTTGCCGAGCGGCGCGACGCTGACCGAGCCCCACCCCGTCGCCTGGAAGAACGCGGACAGGACATCGTTCAACCTGCCGGCGTCGAGATCGTCGGGCCGCGCGACGCCCGTTTCGGCGGGCAGCCAGGTGCAAAACGCCTGAAAGACGCCCCCGCCGGCGGCGAACCCTACTTCCTGGAGGATCGGGACCGTCAACTCGGGGGCGTCGCGTGACAGGGTGTCATGGAGCTGCCGCAGCGAGGCGCGCCCGATCGTGAGGGCTTCCGTCGCGGCGGCGGTGGCGGGGAGGGCGCTCATCTGGGACGCCAACTTAGGGTTTGGCCCGTGCGCGGCGCAAGAGTTCGGCCTCGTCAATGATCGGGATGCCGAGCGTTTTGGCCTTCTCGAGCTTGGACCCCGCGTCGGCGCCCACGACGAGGGCGGTGGTCTTCTTCGAGACGCTGTCCGCGACGTGTCCGCCCGCCGCCTCGATCAGCTCGGCTGCTTTCGCCCGGGAGAGCGACGGCAGGGTGCCGGTCACGACATACGTCTGTCCCGCCAGTGGGCCCTTCACCTCGGCTGCGGTCGGCTCGGTGAAGTTGACCCCGAGCTTGTCCAGGCGCTCCAGCAGCTTGCGATTCTTGGTCTCGTCGAAGAACCCCGCCACTGCTTCCGCGATCGCCATCCCGACGCCGCGGATCTTGCTGATCTCGTCGACCGAGGCGTTGCGGAGCGCCTTCATGGTGCCGAAATGATGGGCGAGCAGCTTCGCCACCTGCGCGCCCACATGGCGGATACCGAGTGCGTTCAGCAGCGTCGAGAGGGGCTGCCGCTTGGACGCCTGGATGGCATCGACCAGCTGCTGAGCCGATTTTTCCGCGAACCCTTCGAGCTTGAGGAGCTGCGCCGGCGTGACCTCGTACAGATCCGCGAAGTCCTTGATCAGCTTGGCATCGAGCAGCGCGCGCACCCGTTCGTACCCGAGGCCGCGAATGTCCATCACGGCCGCGAAATGGACGATGCTCTCGAGGATCCGGCCAGGGCACGAGACGTTGGAGCAGTATCCCATCACCTCGTCCGACGGGTACTCGACCTTCGAATGGCAGACGGGGCAGCGCTCCGGGCGCTTGAACTTGCGCTCCTTCCCGGTGCGCCGCTCGCGCACCGGTCCGAGCACCTGCGGGATCACTTCGCCGGCACGCGTGACTTCCACCCAGTCGCCCTCGCGAATGTCCTTCGCTTCGATCAGGTCGAAGTTGTGGAGCGTGGCGGTGGTGACGGTGACACCCCCGATTTCCACGGGCTCGAGCACGGCATACGGGTTGAGTGCGCCGGTGCGTCCCACGTTGATCCGGATCTCCTTGAGCTTGGTGATCTGCACCTCGGGCGCGAACTTGCGGGCGATGGCCCAACGCGGCTCGCGATTCCCCACGGTGCCCAGCTCGACGTGCAGCTTGAGCGGGTTGACCTTCACCACGACGCCGTCGGCGCCGTAGTCGAGCGTGGGGAGGAGCTGCTCGAGCTTGGTGATCTCCGTGTTGGCGTGTGCGAGGTCGGGGACGAGGGCGTGGTGCGCTTCGACCGGGAACCCCCACGCGGTGAGCTGCTCGAGCAGCTCGTGCTGCGTCGCGACGGGCAGCTTCTGGCCGGGCGCTTCGACGTGGAAGCAGAAGATCCGCAGGCCGCGGCTGCGCGTGATCTTGGGGTCGAGCTGGCGCAGCGAGCCCGCGGCCGCGTTGCGCGGGTTGGCAAAGGTGGGCTCGCCCGCCTGCTCGCGCTCGCGGTTGAGCTCCACGAAGCGAGACTTGGAGAAATAGACCTCGCCGCGCACCTCCATGAGTCTGGGCAAGCCCTTTCCCGTGAGCCGCAGCGGCACGTCCACCACGGTACGGAGATTGGCCGTGACGTCCTCGCCGACCAGGCCGTTCCCGCGCGTCGCGCCGACGACGAAGAGCCCCTTCTCGTAGGTGAGACTCACCGCCGCGCCGTCGATCTTCACTTCGAGCGTATGGCCGGCGGTGCGAACCTCCGGGACGAGTCGGGCATTGCGGTTCTCCCATTCGGCGAGCTCCGCCTCGTTGAACGCGTTGGCGAGCGACAACATCGGCACGAGGTGGCGGTGCTTCTTGAACGCCGTCGCGGGCTCCGCGCCGACGCGCTGCGTGGGACTGTCGGGGGTGCGCAGCTCGGGATGTTTGGCCTCGAGCTCCTGCAGCTCGCGGAACAGGCGGTCGTACTCGGCGTCGGACATCTCCGGCTTGTCGAGTACGTAGTAGGCGTAGTTGGCGCGCTCGATGAGCCGCCGCAGCTCGGCGGCTCGGGCGGCAGGACCCTTCACCGACCTTTGGCTTCCTCTTGAATGACGGCCATCGCGACGCCCACCAGCCGGTCGAGCTCGTCGGCCGAAGCCCGCGGCAGGAGGCCTTCGGCCCAGGCGCCCTCGCGCTCGCCGAAAGCGCCGAGCAGGCGGCGCAGGAACGACAGCAAAGCCACTCGCTCGAGCTCCATGCGCCGCATCGTCTCACCGGTCTCTTGCTGGCGCTGGGCCAGGCGCTCGTAGCGGTGCGCGTTGCGCAGCGCCTGCGCCGTGATCGAGGCCACCACCTGCACGAAGCGCACGTCCTCATCGGAGAACGTGGGACCATCGCGGAAGGTGCGGAGGAAGATCGCCCCGATCGCCACCCCGCGCCACGTGATCGGCACGACCGTGATGGACTTCACGCGGCGGCTGATCAGCTCGCCCTTGACGTGCTTCAGACTCGGATCGGTCGCCGCGTCGGGGATGAACACCGTCTCGCCGCCCTGCATGGCGCGTTTCAGCTCGGGGTAGCGCTCCAGGTCCACCACGTAGTTGCGAATGGTGGGGTCCTCGTAGGAGGCGACCAGCCGCACGGACCGGCCGCCCCGTTCGGCGAGAAAGATCGAGCAGCGGTCCAACCCGAACGCCTCGCCGAGTTTACGCGCGATGCCCTGG
>Ga0207646_10000536_pt1 | contig 50524 bp, 48 predicted proteins | sample KBSK5502metaG_FD_184343 | JGI IMG/M metagenome (GOLD analysis project Ga0207646, IMG submission 184343) | Corn, switchgrass and miscanthus rhizosphere microbial communities from Kellogg Biological Station, Michigan, USA - KBS K5-50-2 metaG... | ecosystem: Host-associated > Plants > Roots >...
AGTTGCTGGCGACGACTTCAAGCTCGGTTCGATCCTCGATACGGGCGTGCTCCTGCTGGGTCGCAGGACGTGGGAGGTATTCTCCCGCCGCTGGCCGAACCGCTCGGACGGGTTCGCCAACGTGATGAACCGTATTCGGAAGGTCGTCGTGTCGCGGTCCGCGCCGGTCCTCGACGCCTGGAGCAACTCGTCGCTGCTCGAGGGCGAGCTCGTGGCCGGGGTGGCCGATCTCAGACGCGAGCAGGACGTGGTCGTGTTCGGGAGCACGAGCGTCGTCCATACGCTCGCCGCCGCTGACGCCGTCGACGAGTACCGTCTGCTCGTGATCCCGACCGCCCTCGGAGCGGGTGAGCGACTGTTCGTCGCGCCTGTCGACCTGCAACTGACATCGATCGAGAAAGTGGGTGAGGCAGTCCTGGCGCGCTACGACCGCACCGCTCGCGCGTGACGCCCGCATGACTGAGGTCTTCGTGCCGGTGCGGATCGAAGTGATGACGCTGGGCGAGGCGTGGATGGCGATCGCGTCGGCGATCTTAACAGGCGGCGTCGCCGGGAGCTGGGACGGATTGCCAATCGTCGAGGTGTTCCGCGCGACGCTCGACGTGTACTCCCCGAGGGTGGACGACCCGATTGTTGCCCAGCACGGCGATCCCGAACGCCCGGCCTGGATGCACGCGAACTTTACCGACCACTCCCGAGTGGCAGAAATCGGTGACGCCGACAGCTACGCGACACGCCTGTACGACTACGCCCACGCAGGCCGCGACCAGATCCGCTGGGTGATCGACCGACTGGCCGCCAATCCATGGACGCGCGACGCGACGATCACGACATTCCAGCCACTAACCGACACCAGCTACATCCCATGCGTTAGCCTGCTCGACTTCTGGCTCGTCAAGGGTGAGCTGCAGCTCGCCATCTACGCTCACGCCATCGACTTCGGTACGAAGGGCTATGCCAACCTCGTGGAGCTCGCAGCCCTTCAAACCCGCGTGGCCAACGACCTCGCGGTCAGGGTCGGCACGCTGACGATGACGGTGAAATCGGCCCACATTTATCAGACCGAGCTTGGCCAGATGCGACGCATCGTCGCGGCAACAGAGGGTTAACCACCCCGAACGCCCGTTCTCCGGACCGCTGATTGCTCTACGAACCGCGTTCGCTAACCGTCCGACGTTCTGCCAAGCATCCGGCGTTCATAACCTCTACGGTTGGGGACACCACCCATTCCGGGCATAGCACGAGTTTGGTCCTTAGCGCGTGCTCCACTGAAACCACCGGATGCCAACCCCAGCAAACACGACTGAATAAAGGACGCTCGCCAGCAAGCCCTCCCAGGTTTCAGCACTCCAGGCAGCCGGGTGCATGGCACCCCCGAGCAAGGTCGACACGGCGCCGGCAGGGGACCACCGCGAAATCGTCTCAAACGTGGTTCCGAAGATCTCGGAATGAGCAAAGAGGCCAAGGCCGAACAACGGCAGGTAGACGAGCCGCCCCACCGCGTTGATGGTGTCGGTGGATTTGACGAGGCCGACCAGAGCCTGTCCCACGCCCAGGAATACGGCCGAGCTGAAGATCACGGCGAGCAGGGTCAGGACGTAAGCCGCCGGATCGAGCGACACCTTCTCGACAACCGCCGCTGCCAGTAGAACCACGACTGTCATCGCCAGCATCGAGGCGAGTTGGACGCCCAGCCGGCTAACCATAATCGTCCAGGTTGGAGCCGGCGTCACCCGCAGTCGTTGAAAGACGCCCTTCTCCCGATCCCTCGCGACGGTCGCGGTATACCCGATTATGGCAATCGAAGCGATACCAAAGGTGATGGACGTCGCGACCCTGAAGAAAGGGTCGCCGAGTTGAACGCCCCGCTTGCCGGCGAACTGCGCGTACAGCAGAACGAGCGGCGGGAGCAAGGTCAGCGCGAGAGCGCGCCCGTTGCGCAGCTGAACCGTGAAGTCGGCTCGAAGGAGGGCCGTCAGTATTCCCGACAACGTCGGAACACGCGCAGATGGAGCGACCGTCGGGCTACTCATCTCAATCGCGGAGCTCGCTGCCCGTCAATCCGATGAAGACGTCGTCGAGCGTGACCTGGCCATGGGCCACCTTGCGTACGCGGGGGTCATCCTTGTGTTTCTCGATGAGCCCGGCCGGCGTGTCGACCGTGAGGAGCTTGCCGCGATCGATGATCGCCACCCGTTGACAGACGGCCTGCGCCTCTTCCATGGAATGCGTGGTCAGGAGGATGCTCCGGCCGGTGTCGCGCAGGCGCTCGATGCGATCCCATAGCTGCCGGCGAGCTTGTGGGTCCAGGCCGGCGGTTGGTTCATCGAGGAGCACGAGTGGTGGGTTATGGATGGTGGCAATCAGCAGCGAGACCCGTTTTTGCTGTCCACCCGACAGTTGGCTGAAGCGCTTTGACACGTCCTCTTCAAGGTGGATGTTGGCGAGGAGGTCGTCGATCTCGGCTCGGGTGAGCGGCACTCCGTAGAGGCCCGCGTAGAGCCTGACGATCTCGCGGATCGTTAGATCGGACTGGAAGCTCGTCGACTGAAGCTGGACGCCCATCCGTGCTTTCGCCGCAGTGGGATTTTCTCTCGCGTCGACCTCGCCGATTCGGATCGAGCCAGAGTCGGGCCGGACCAGACCCTCAATAGCGCTGAGCGTGCTCGTTTTCCCGGCTCCGTTCGGCCCCAGCAACCCAAAGATCTCCCCCTCGTTAATTCTGAGGGACACGCCGTCAACTGCCCGCTTCGGACCATAGCTGACATGGAGGTCTTCGACTTGAAGAGCCAGACAATGCGTCGCGGTCTCACCGGTGGAAGACAAAGTGGAAGCCAAATTATGCGTGATCCAGCCAGACTCGAAGGCTCGATGTCATGTGGCTTAGGGAACCATTAATAAAGGGGCGTCGAAGCCCAGTCCCCAGGTCTGCACCTTCTTGCACGCTCAGTCCGACTCTGCCGCCGGCGCCGCCGCCTATCTAACTGAAGGGGCTCGCGACCGACACCTTTTGCGGCCCACAAGACGGACACGCATGAACGGTCACCACCGTGCCGGCGACCAGGCTGACCGTGTGCTCGGTCACCGGCCGGATCATCTCCTGGCACCCGTCGCAGCGAACCAGGTCGGTTTGGCTGTTCTCGTCGGTCACGTGGCGAATACCTCGAGGAGAGCGTAAATCAGTTCAGGAAGGGCGTCAAGATTACGGAGCTCGGCTCGGCTCGCGGTTATCGTGCGGTCGCAAGACCAGGAGCCTTGGTCTCGACCGGCAGGTGCTGGTGGTCCGACGGATCGTCGAGGTAGGCGCTGATGACGCGGTTCATCTCAGCGCACTGCTCGCGCACCAGGGCACAGGCCTCCCGGCGCTTAGCGGAGGCGAGCTGTTCGTCTTCGAGCAAGCTGATGTAGCCTTGAATCAGGGTCAGGGGCGTCCGCAGTTCGTGCCCCAACCGTCTCAACTCGCCGATCCGGGCAGCGTAGTCCTGGGCCTTCGGCCTCCCCATCGTCACACAGCGTGGACCGCGTAGGACTGCCTGTCAAGAGGCAGGAGCGGGCACAAGCCCATGGAAAGTTATAGGAGTGCTAGAATATCTTCGGGAGGTGAACTCGTAGCTTGCGTACCTCCGACCGTCGCTGGCCAGGCATCTTGCGGCTGGTGGCGCACCAGTTGCGGACCCCGACGGGCCTCATCGCCGGGTACGCGGAGATGCTTGCCTCGGACGAGATCCAACGAGACCCCGAGCGGAGGAACCAGATACTTGGAGAGATCCGCGAGAACCTCCGCCAGCTCAATCGGCTGGCCGTCGAATTACAGGAGGGGAGCCGGGCCCAGACCGTCGGCCTGCCCATCCGTAAGGGGTCCATTTCATTGGGCTCGCTGATCGACGACGCGCTGAACGCAGCCGCTCCCCTGTGCGCGTACTGGAAAGTACGCCTCGAATCCAACCCTCGCGCAGCTGCCGGCCACGTCGTTGGCGATCGCTTTTACTTGAGATTGTGCCTTGTCAATCTCATTGAGAATGCCGCCAAGTATGGGAAACCAGGCGGCCGCATCCAGCTAGCGATCGAACCACTCGGTCCATTAATCGAGATGCGAGTGGCGGACGAAGGCACGGGCTTGGGTCCGAACGCCACCGAGCTTTTCGCTCCCTTCGCTCAGGGCGCCGATACCAAAGAGGGGATTGGACTGGGTTTGACGCTCGTGAGCGCGATCGTTCAAGCCCACGGGGGATCGATGACCTGGAAATCAGGGAAAGGAAGCTACGTTGGGTTCACGATTCCGTGGTCACCTAATTGACGCGCGACGACAACCGATCCGGCATGTAATCACTCCGACCGTTGTGGCGGCGGCGCGTCGGTTATGGAGAGGTCCAGGTGGCGCCGCTTCCAGAACTCCAGCCGGCGCCGGAGACGGTCACGCTCTGCCTCCAGGACGGAGAAATCCGTTCGCACGGCCTCCCGCCGGGCATCCGCCTGCGGCATCTTGGCGAGTCCCTCGTGCGCTGTCGCCAGGGCGCGCTCCTTGAAGCTCAGGAGTTCGGTGTAAACCTCGATCCAGCGGCGGGCGTCTTCCGGGTAGGGAGTCTCCGGATCTTCGCCTTCGAGAAGCCGATCCGGATCGACTGCTTGCTGCGCGGCTGTCTGCGGATCCACGTTTTCGAGGTCGATGCATTGAAGTCTAAACCGAGTGGGCAACCGGGCCGCGCGCGACCGAAAGGAGCCCGAGCGTTGCCGTCGCGAAAGCCAGCCCCTGTCGTAGTTCAGTGACCTCGTCCTCCCAATGGTTCTGAGACTTTGTCACTCTGGCATCTGCATCTTGCGTTTCCATGGATGGTTGGCGGCGGGCCGCCATTTGGGCTTTGGCGTGGAGGGGACGCGAACCGGATCGACGATCGGGATCGGTGGGTGAGCCTGCGCGAACGAATGGCTGTTGTTGGCAACACGATAGACGGTCGCGGGTTGGCTGGCCAGGACCTTGACGAGGCAGCGGCCCTCATGGTGGACCTGCAGCCGTCCATCGAAGTACTCGCGCAGCTCGACCTGCACTTTGGCAAAACTCAGGCGATGGGGTTGCGGCGGGATGTCGATGCTCCGGGCCCGATGCTTGACGGTGTGATCATTGGCGATGACCTTTCGGTATTTGAAGCAGAAGACGTCGTCGAGGGGTCGCCCCTTGGGCCAGGGCAGCCAGGCGGGCTCACCGTCGCTGGCTGGGACCGTGAACCGGCGATTGTGCTTGGGGAGGTAGCGATGGAGCACCTGTTCGGCCTCAGCGGCGGTGCAGGCGTGGGCCAGCCGGAGTTCGCTGGTGAGCCGGTCCTGAAAGGTCCCCCACAGTCGTTCCACCCGGCCTTTGGCCTGGGGTGAACGGGCAAGGATCAGCTGGATGCCGAGCTCTTCGAGGAGCCGGCCGAACTGGGTCGGCTCGCGTCGACCAGCAAGCGCCTCTTCCAGGGTGAGCTCCTTGTCTTTGGTCTGGAAGAAGATGCTGTGCCGATCCGAATAGATGGCCAGCGGAATGCCATACCGCCGGACCACGATGCGCAGCAGCTCGAAGTACCCGCGGGCGTTCTCCTGGTCATGGAAGCTGGCCCAGGGGACGACGCCAGTGGCGTCATCGATGCCGCCCAGCAAGCTGAGGTAGGGCCCACGGCCCTCCAACCAATCGTGCCGGCTGCCATCGATCTGGAGCAGCATGCCCGCCCGCGGATAGCGGTCGCGGCGGTGCCGATGCCGCGGCGCCCGCCGTTGGCGAGGCGCGGCAATGCCGGCTCGTGCGAGGATCCGGTGCACGCTTGACACCGAGAGGTCCAGTGCCTCTCGCTCCGCCAGCATCTCGGTGAAGTGGTGCTGGTTGAAGCCAAGGTAGGTCGTTCTCGCCAGGTCCACCACTTGGGTGATCACGGCGGGATCGAGTGCATGGACGGGACGCCGGCCTCGATTGCCATGGGCGAGGGCCGCCGCCCCTGCCGTTTCGTAGCGCCGGCGCAGCCGCCGGACCTGCCGGCTCGAGAGGCCCAGCAGGCTGGCCGCCTGCGAATTCACGACCGCGCCCGACAACAAATGGTTCAGAACGAGCAGGCGGCGCTGTTCAGATCGAGTCAATGTGATCGTGTCCCCTTGCATGGGAGGACAAAATCACAGAACCGCTCAGGGCGGACAAAATCTCAGAACTACAACAGGCGTGCGCGGCCTGTTTGACAAATCTGGCTATCCGTCGTATAAGGCTTGACAGCGGCAGGCGCGTGCGGGGGGAAGGGAGCATCGATTTGGCTGGAGTAACCTTCGGCATTTCCCCCGAATGTCTGTGTCACGACGTCCGGGACAACGTGCGGCGGGTTCGGGATCTCGAGCAGGCCGGGTTCGATTACATCTGGGAGGGCGACCACACGCTTCCCTGGCAGCACTCCTCAGGGCACAGCTCGGGCATCTTCACGACTCTGGCCGCGTTCCTGGCCAACACCGATCACGCGACTGTCGGCGGCATGGTGATCCCTGCGCTGGGGATCCGCCACCACCCCATCGACGTGGCCATTGAAGTCGCCACCCAGGCGCTGCTGTACCCAGGACGGGTGGCGCTCTGCGTCGGAACCGGAGAGGCGATGAACGAGAAGACCACCACCGGGGTGTGGCCGGCTCTCCGAGAGCGCATCGAGCGGACGGTGGAGGGGATCGAGCTCATCAAGAAGGCCTGGAGCTCAACCGACTACTTCGAGCACAATGGCAAACACTACAAGAGCTTCTTCTACCTCTATACAAAGCCGGTCGAGCCGATCCCGCTGCTCTGTGCGTCGCAAGGGCCGATCATGGCGCGCAACGCCGGACGCTACACGGAGGGGTACGTCGCCGTCGGTGTGCCGCCCGCCCATCACCGCGACGTCCTTATCCCAGCGTTCGAAGCCGGCGCGCGCGAGGCCAGCAAGGACCCCAGCACGATGATGAAGTGCGCCTGGGTCTCGAGCTCGTACCACCCGAACGCGGAAAAGGCGCTCGATGGCGCTCGCGTGTACGGTGGATTGCTCATCCCCGAGGCGTACAGCTACATTCAGGATCCGCGGGTGATCGAACAGCGGGCGCTGCTGGTCAAGGATGAGGCATTGCGGCAGGCCTTCTGTGTAGCGTCCAGCGGGGAGCAGATCATCGAACGCTTCGAAGCATTCATCGAGGCGGGCTGCAATCACATTCTCTGGGCTGACATGAGTCCAGACCCGTCCCTGGTCGCGAAGGTTTGCGCCGAGGAGGTGCTTCCGTACATGAAAGCAAAGTACGGGACCCGTATTCGTCAACCTGCATGACCGCGGCTCCGAACCGGTACCGTGCGGGCCGGGTGCCGGAGGGCGCCTGGGTCGAAGTGGAGCGGGTGATTCTCAAGCCGGGTGATCGCGCACCGGCAATCCCGGCGGACACGGCTGCCGTTCCCTTCGCCGGCCGGGTCCGAGGGTTCCTGATCGCTGAGGCGCGCAAAGGGCAAACGGTCGAAGTCCGAACCCAGGCCGGGCGCATCGTGAGCGGCCGGCTGCGCGCCGTGCTGCCGCGGAATCCTGCCGATTTTGGTGATCCGTCACCTGAGCTGCTGCTCGCGGCCAAAGGGATGAAGGCGCGCTTAGAGAGGGAGCGACCGGGCTGATGGCGGTCAGCCACCGAACGTACGCGGAAGTCATGGCCCGTCGGGCCGCGATCATGCAGCACGCCCTCGGCCTTGACTACGCGCGATTCGAGCGGGAGGGCGGCATCGCCTTCGACTACGAGGGTCTTGCCGGCAGCCCACCCTACGATCTCGAGGCCGTGCAGCGCATTCAGTCGCGCTTCAAGGTCGGGGATACCCCGATGTGGGAGCTCCCACGAATCAGCCAGCTCGTGCGTCAAACGGCGCGACGCGGGCATGGAGCCCGGATCGTCATCAAAGATGAGGCCGCCAACGCGGCGGGCAGCTTCAAGGCACGCCGCGCGTCCCTTGCGGTCGCGCATGCCGCCGACCTCGGTTACGAGGGCGTGGTCGCCGCCACCTCAGGAAACTACGGGGCCGCGGTCGCCTCGCAGGCGGCCATGCGCGGCATCAAGGCGATCATCCTGCAGGAGGTCTTCGACTCGCGCTGGCGTGGACAGCCTGAAATCCTGGAGAAGACGCGTGCGTGTGAATCCTACGGCGCCGAGGTATGGCAGCTGACCGTCGGCCCGGAGCTGTTCTACTGGCACCTGATCACGCTCGAGGAAACGCGCTTCTTCAATGCCAGCCTCTATACACCGTACGGCATCCTTGGGATCGAAACACTCGGCTACGAGATCGCCCAACAATGCCGGAAGCAATACGGGCGCGACCCCGACGTGATCATGATCACCCATTCGGGTGGCGGCAATGTCACCGGAACGGCGCGAGGACTGGCACGTGCCGGCGCCCACCCGGAGATCATTGGCGTGAGCGTCGATCTCACGGGCCTCCACATGGCATCGGATCACGACTTCAATCGCAAATCGTTTACCACGGGTCACACCGGCTTCGGCTTTCCCTTTACGGTGAACCCGGATCGGGTCGACGTGCCACGCAATGCGGCGCGCGGCCTGCGCTACCTGGACCGCTATGTCACGATCACCCAGGGCGAGGTTTTTTTTGCCACCCAGCTGCTCGCGGAGTTGGAAGGACTCGAGCGCGGTCCCGCGGGAAACACGTCGCTGGCTGCCGCCCTGTCGGTGGCGCGCGAACTTCCCAGCGATGGGCTGGTGGTCGTCCAGGAAACGGAGTACACCGGCGCCGGCAAGCACCCGACCGCGCAGCTCACCATGGCGCGCAAGATGGGGATCGACGTTCGGTTGGGTGACCCGAAGGAGAATCGACCTGGCAAGTTGATCGTGATCCCAGAAGACATCGATCAGGTCCACGCCGCTGAAATCGATCTGAATGGACTGCGCCGTTCGTACCTGGGCCGGATCGCCGACACCCGGCCCGACAAGCCACTGACCGCCGAAGAGAGCCAGTTTCTTGCCGACGACACCGGCGTCGCCCCCCACGAATTCCTGGACCTGTGGGAAGAGGTGGCGCGCCGGCCTCGGGCGAAGCGGGCGTGATGTTCGACACCCTGGTCCGGAACGCGCGAATCGCTGATGGGACGGGCAACCCCTGGTTCCCGGGTGAAATTGGCATCACCGGCGACCGGATCGACGCCATCGGGAAGCTCGATGGCAGGACGCAGGCTCGCCAGGTGATCGATGCCCGGGGGCACATTGTCGCGCCGGGTTTCATCGACATTCACTCCCACTCAGAGTTCCTGTTGCCGGTGAAAGGCCACGCCGACGTGCTGGCCCCGTTCGTCAAGCAGGGCATCACCACCATCGTGACCGGCAACTGCGGCTACGCGCCGGCGCCCATCAACCCGACGACGCTCGACCAAATGAAGAGCTATACGACCTTCCTCAAAGGCGAAGAGCTGCCCTGGCAGTGGCGAAGCTTCGGAGAGTTCCTCGACTATCTCGACAAGAATGGCGTCTCGATGAACGTCGTCCCGATGGTGGCCCACGGCCCGGTCCGCATCCACGAGGTGGGGTTCGAGGGGCGCGAGCTGACCGCCGACGAGTTCAGGCGGATGAAGGACCTGATCCGGCGCTCGGTCGAGGAAGGCGCCTTTGGCTTTTCGACCGGACTGCTCTACGCGCCCGGCATCTTCGCGCCGCCGGAAGAGATTGTCGAGCTGGCCTCGGCCCTACCCAAGGACGCGATCTATACCTCCCACGTGCGCGGCTCGAGTGAAACCCTGATTCCGGCGACGCGCGAGGTGATCCGGGTGGGGGAGGAGAACGGGATCGCCTGCCAGCACTCGCACATCGAGGCCTTCGGTCGGCCGAACTGGCCGAGGCTCGACCAGGTGATCGAGCTCCACGAGCAGGCGCGGGCGCGCGGCGTCGACACCGGCTTCGACGTCATCCCGTACATCGCCGCCAATACGACCTTGCTCGCGATCTATCCACCCTGGGCGCTGGCGGGCGGCGTCGAGGCACTGCTGGAGCGGTTACGGGATCCTCAGTCACGCAAGAAGGTCGGCCGATCGATTGAGGAGGACGTTCCCGGCTGGCCCTGCTGGACCCCGGGCGGATGGCCGCACAACCTGGTCGAGGCCACCGGCTGGAAGAACGTGTGGGTGATGTGGGTGGAGAGCGATCGGAACAAGCCGCTCGAGGGCAAGAGCCTGCAGGCGATCGCTGACCAGCGGGGCAAGGATCCGTTCGAGGTGGCCGCCGACCTGACCCTGGAGGAAAACGGGCACGCGATGTGCCTCTACTTCGGCGTGTCAGGGGAGCTCCATGACGAAGGCTGGCTGGAGAAGCTGATGGCCCATCCCTATGCGGCGTTCGAGACGGACGCGATCATCACCGGCAAGGGCGTACCGCATCCGGCCGGCTACGGCGCGATGCCCCGCGTGCTCGGCCACTTCGTTCGCAATCGCAAGCTGTTCCCGCTCGAGGATGCGGTCCGGCGCATCACGTCGCTCCCTGCCCGGCGGTTTGGGCTCAAGAAGCGGGGGATGATCCGGGAGGGTGCCTTTGCCGATCTCGTGGTCTTCGACGCCGTGACCATCGACGATCGAACCACCTATACCGACCCGACCCAGGGGCCAGCCGGGATCGACTACGTCATGATCAATGGCCAGCTGGTGGTCGACCATGGTCGCTACGATTCGAAGACGTTGCCCGGCCAGGTGATCCGAAAGGGCGGCGCGAACGCCTAGGGTCGGAATGGTCGGCGGTCTAATATTCCCTTAGGAACGGGGGCGGAATGGCGTCGAAAAAAGACCTTCGGCAGATGGAGACCGTAGCGGTCGAGCGCGATGCCGTGCTGGGCCGCCGTATCCACGAGTTTCGGTCAGAACGCGGGCTCACCCTGGCGGGGCTCGCGGCCCGGGTTGGGGTCACCCGCAGCTTTCTCAGCAGCGTCGAGCGAGGGATCGCCTACCCATCGATCATGGTGCTCCGCTCCATCGCCGCTGCTCTGGAGATCCCGGTTTTCCTGCTCTTCACTGGGCGAGAGTCGAATGGGATCGTCGTCCGCAAGAAGCAGCGAAAGATGATTCGCCACCCCAACGCTCCCTACTCCTACGAGCTGGTCTCGCCCGACGTGCAACACCGGATGGAGATGATCATCATGCGGCTGCGCCCGGGCGCCGACCCGCCTCCGCGGTCGCACGAGGGCGAGGAATGCGCGCTCGTCCTCAAGGGGCAGGTGGTGCTCACGATCGGGGGCATCGATTACGTGCTGGATGAAGGCGATTCGATCTACTACAACGCCGGGCTGCCGCATCGGGCCCGCGTGATCGGCGAAGAGGAGGCCGAGGTCGTCTCGGCGATCACGCCGCCCAGCTTTTAGGCCGACGCTGTCGCTTGGGCAGTTCGACCGTTGACGGCTTGGACTAGAGGTGATACGTTGCGACAAACACTTCACTAGAAGGTAAATTAATTGGGGAAGGGAAGCATTGTGATGACTCGTGTTCGCCGACGCCTGGGTGTCGGTGCCGGCCTCCTGGCGGTGGGGCTGGCGGTGACGGCGATCACGGTGATGGGCTTAGCGACCAGGGCGAACGTAAACGCTGCCTCGACTGCCTGCGTCGCTCCAAGTGCCTCCTCAGGTGCCGCTGCGAAGAACATCGACACGACCGATGGGTGCAACGTCCCGTCCGGCCAGGCGTCCAATCCGGCGAGCGGCTTTATCACGATCGGCATGCCGGCCGGCATCAGTTCCGCTTCCTTCGTTGATGCCTTCGAGTCGCTGCCCGACCACGTCTTTTACCAGGGGAGCTACTCGATCACCTTTTCGATGTGCTCGGGCGGCAGCATGACCAACACCACGTACACGATCGGCTCCGGAGGCAGTTTCCCACAGACCCCCCCCACCCATAGCGCCACGATCCCGGTCACGGCCAGCGCCGCCGGAGGAACGGTGAGCTGCGCCTATTCCATCTCGTTCACGGGCACACCGCCGAGCGGGGTAAGCGCAAAGAATGACATCTGGGTGACCTTCTCCAACGGACAGATGACACAGACCGCAAGTGCGTCGGTCAAACTTTTCGGGACCACGCCCACACCGACTCCGACTCCGACGCCTACCCCGACCCCGACGCCTACACCTACACCTACCCCGACGCCGACGCCTACCCCCACGCCTACACCTACCCCGACGCCTACGCCGACGCCGACGCCGACGCCGACGCCAACTCCGACGCCGACGCCGACGCCAACCCCCACGCCTACACCTACCCCAACGCCTACACCTACCCCGACGCCAACTCCGACTCCGACGCCTACGCCAACGCCAACCCCGACACCTACGCCTACGCCGACTCCGACTCCGACTCCGACTCCGACCCCGACCCCGACGGCCACAGTGGCCCCGACAGCCACGGTGGCCCCGACGTCACCTGCCACGCCCCCTCATCTCCCTGGTACCGGGGAGCCACCGGTCGGGCTCTTCGTCGGACTGAGCCTGGTCCTGCTGGGTGTGCTAGTAGCCGCAACCCGCCGCATCCTCCACCGCCACTAACAGAACGATCGGCACGGATCGCTCGGCATCATCTCCGACAGGGAGCCGAGCGATCCGTCTCGGATAGGAACTCGCTGAGGCGGAGCTTCCATAACTCGCCGGCCGCCGGGGGCCCGGTTTTTGTCCTGTAAGCATTGACAGGCGTCCCTAAGCGTCGTATAAGACTTGACAGGGGGAATTCGTCGTAGGACCCGGAGGGAAGACATGAGCACGACAACCGTTGACCTTCCAATCATGACGCCGGCTCAGGCTGCCGTCGAAGTTCATTCGATTGACTACATCCCGGAGCGCGAGCGCCATGGCAACGTCTGGAACCAGGCGACGCTCTGGTTCCTGGCGAACGCCGAGCTGGCCACCCTGGCGATCGGACTCATCGGGATCAGCGCCGGCCTCAGCCTCTTCTGGGCGGGCGTCGCAACGCTGACAGGAGTTGTCTTCGGCACGCTCTTCCAGGCGACGCACTCGGTCCAGGGGCCGCGGTTGGGCATTCCGCAAATGATCCAGTCGCGGCCGCAGTTCGGTTATTACGGGGCGGTCTGGCCGCAGTTCGTTTCCGTGCTCGAGTTCATTGGCTTTACCGTCTTCAATGCGATCATCGGCGGGCAGGCGCTGGCCGCGGCCACCGGCCTCAACTCCACCGTGTCGCTGCTGGTCGTCTTTGCCCTCGCCCTGGTTTTCGCGATCGTCGGCTACGATGCCATTCACTTCCTGGCTCGCTGGGGCACCTACCTCTTCCTGGTCGTCTTCGGCTTCTTCACGATCGCGGCCGCTTTCGCGGTTCATCTGCCCGCGAGCCAATCGGGTAGGGGCACGTTCATGCTGGCCCCCTTCCTTCTCACCTTTGGGGTCGCGGCCAGCTACCAGGTCACCGGAGCGGTGTTCGTCTCAGACTATTCGCGCTATTTGAAGAAGTCGGTAACCGCTCGCAGCTGCTTCTGGTGGACCTTTGGAGGCGCCGGCATCAGTGCGCTCTGGATGATCGTGCTAGGCGCTTTCTTGTCGGCCGCCTACCCGAAGGGACAGACCATCGACGTCGTGCGGCTGGGCGGCGACGCGATTTTCCACGGTTTTGGGCGGTTCAGCCTGCTGGTTGGCGTCGTTGGCATGGTCGGCGCAGCTGCGATCACACTCTACAGCGGGGCGTTGACCACGATCAGCGTGGTCGACTCCATCCGGAAGATCCGCACCAGCATTCGCTTGCGACTCGCCGCGATCGGGCTGATTGCGGTGGTATCGATCATATTTGCCGTGCTCGTGCCCGCAAACTTCCTGACGGCCTGGAGCAACTTCTTGCTCCTGATCTTCTACTTCCTGATTCCGTGGTCCGCCGTCAACCTGGTCGACTTCTTCATCATCCGCCGTGGGCAGTACGCAATCCGGGAGATCTTCAATCCCAGGGGCATGTATGGCCGATGGGGATGGCGCGGCCTGACCGCCTACTTCGTTACCGTGGCCATCATGATCCCGTTCTTCAGTACGCCCATCTTCACTGGTCCGATCGCGAATGCGCTCAGTGGCGCCGACGTCTCAGTCCTCGTCGGCCTGCCGATCGCCGCCATCCTCTACTACGTGCTGGCGCGGGGCGTCGATCGGACCGCCGAGCTGGCCACCGTCCAGAGGAGCAACGCCGAGCTGGAGAAGGAATTCGCCCTGGCGGAGGTCGCTGGGCCCGAACGCGCGACGAACTAGCTAAGTTCTAGAGTTGCCTCCCTCTCCGGGGAGGGCGGGAAGTGGGCCTCACTTGGCGTGACCGAGCGCCTTTCCACGGCCGGGGTGATTGCGGATCATATCGTCCCAATCAGGCCCTTTTCCGTGGTCGACATCGATGTCGGGAGGAACAGGCGGGGATGGGTTGGCGGTCGCAGACGGGACCGCAGCGGTCTGCGCTGTCAGCACCGTCGCCACGGCGCCGATCCCGGCGAGCAGCGGTGAGGTGGCCGTTCCGGGTAGCTGGCCACCAACACGTGTCGAAGGATCTCCGACCACGGGCCCGACGACGTTGGTCCCTCGCGATCCCGCCACAGCGTGATTCGCCGGAAGAGGAGCGCTCGATCCCACGACGGCCGCGATCATCACGGGCACCACCACGAACGCCGCCACCTGCTGGCCCAACTGGGTCCGGTTCGATCGCCGTACCGCCTGGCCGAGTTGAGCAAGGCCGAGGATGACTGCCAGCCGAGTTGCAAGCACTAACGCTCGCTGGCGGGCGCGAGATAGGAGCTTGGCGGCCGCCATATAGCTCAGACCAAAAGAGCGTGCGATGTCGGCCAGGGGACGGCGCTCGACCGCGGACTGCCAGAGCGCCTCCCGGTCCCGAACGCCGAGCTCCCGAAGCACCGCCACGAGGAGTTGGCGATCCTCAACAGCCCGGACCGATTCGCCGTCGGCGTCCGCCGTGGCGGCGAGCGTCGTCAAGGCTGATCCGAATCGCTCGCGCCGTCGTAGCAAATCGATGGAATGGTTGCGAGCGACGGTCATCAGCCAGGCGCGGGCCTGCGGGCTGCTCGGAGACTCGGATAGCGAGCCGGCCGCCCGCAGAAAGACCTCGTGGGTGGCGTCGGCGGCATCTTCCCGGCTGTTCAGCAACCGCCGGCAGAGGTTGAAGACGGCAGTGGAATTTGCCTCGTACAGCTCCGAGAGCCATCGACGCCTGGTATCGGTCAGGTTAGGAGTCACCGGCGGGACGTGGTTATCGGTTAACAGGGGACATTTCCGTGGAGCGCCTACGCGCACGATAGGGCTCTCGCGATTGGTTGTCAACTTCGCTGCCGACGTTCGTCTTAGTTAGTGGATGGCAGAAGCACGACAACTCAAGGCGGGCCGCTGGCGCATTTACGTCGGGCCTTCGCTCAATCTCGTCCGGGATCCCTCAACGGGTTCGATTGCCACCTTTGACAGCCTCGCTGCGGCTCGCCAATGGTGGGCCCAACTCCATCCAGGCGAGTCGCTTCGGGAGGCAAAGCGGTGCGCCCGGTGTGGCGGTTACTTCGGCCCGGCCGCCGGATGGACGCTCTACGCCGGTCGCCCTTACCACCCAGCCCACTTGCCAGGGGCATCCGATTTGCGCCTGCGCGCCTGAGACTCTTCAGTTAGAGTCGATCCCGATCTGCGCGAACAAACTCGCTGAGTCGTAGTAAACCGTCTCCTTGGTGAAGAGGGTCCCATCGTGCTCGTAGATCGACACCGCCTTGATGCGGAAGGCTTTGCCGGTGGGCGGGTGGCTCAGGAATTCGCCCCGCATGGTGCCCAGCAGGTCGTACTCGGCGGTGACGTAGCCCCCACCCTGCCCTCCCTCAGAGGGGGAGGGAGAGGATTGAAAGACGTTGCGGATCTCGATCCGCAGGTCGGGGAAGGCGTCGTAGAAGACCTTCATGAAGTCGCGCATCTCTGCCTTGGTTCGGCACGGTGTCGGCACCGACGTGTCTTCAAAGTAGACGTCGTCGGTGTAGTAGCTGAGAACGGCCTCCAGGTCGCCGCGGCTCAGGTCCGCGATCTCGTCACGGACAGCCTGCAACGGGTCCATTCGAAACTCCGACCGATTCTCTGAGCCCCAGCAACCGCGCCGCGTTCTCTCCGAAGAAGCCGGCCTGATCCTCCTCCGTGATATGGGGCTCGAGCTCGTGCTTTCGCGTATAGGCCGCGACCTTCGAAAAGAGATCCAGACCGTTGGTGAACGGCACATAGGGGTAGTCGGTGCCCCAGATGAAGCGATTGATGACGCCCATCTTCTTGGCGAAGCTCCAGACCTGGGCGACCTTCCAGAGCGGGATGCCCTCCGCCCAGTAGGCGAAGTCGCCCCACACATTGCGGAACTTGCCCATGAAAAAGATCACCTCCTCGGCCCACATGAAGCCGGTGTGGCCGATGACAACCGTGAGCTCGGGGAAGTCGACCATGACGTCCTCGAGGTAGAGGGGATGGTCGTAGGCAAGCATCTTGCCTTTGGGCATGGCGCTCCAGCCGGTGTGCACCATGACCGGAACCCCGAGTGCCTGCGCGGCCTCGTAGAGCGGCCAGATCCGGCGGTCATTCAAGGCCACATAGTTATAGGAAGGGAGCATCTTCAGCCCACGCAGGCCATACTTCGTGACCGCCAACTCGAAGCGCTTGGCCTCGTCGTAGCCGCCGGTCGGGTTGGCGGTGTAGAAACCGACCAGCCGATCGGGATACTTGTCGACCATGCCCTTGACGTATTCCGCTGAGTTCGGATCGTAGGCGTTCCAGGGCATGTAGCCGACCCCAAGGACGACCGACTTGTCGATCTTGCCCGCGTCCATGTCCTGGATCAGCCGCCCGACCGGTACGCAGAAGTCCTCCGGCCGCCAGGGCTTGCCGGTATGCCAGCAGTCACCGTGGAACATCTCCTTGATGTAGAACTCGCCCAGCTCGCGGGGCCAGTCGACCTGGTACCGCATCATGTGGACATGGAAGTTGATGACCATGCTTCCCTCCGAACCCACCGTCATTAGGGTCGCGGGACTTCCCGCGTGTCAAGTTGCATAGTACACTCTGCCCCAGACGTCAACCACCACTGGTTTAGGGGAGGGTGGGCATGGCAACCGCAACGAGTGAGCACGCGCTCGGCTCTCTGGCTGCCAGCGTGCACGGGAGCGTGCTTCGGCCAGGGGACCAGGCCTACGATGCGGCCCGCCGCATCTTCAACGGCATGATCGATAAGCGGCCGCGGGTCATCGTGCAGGCATTGGGCGCCGGCGACGTGATGCAGGCGGTGCGCTTCGCCCGGGACAACGACTTGCTGATTTCGGTCCGTGGTGGAGGGCACAACGTCGCTGGGTACGCGCTGTGCGATGACGGGATGATGATCGACCTATCCCACCTGCGCTCGGTGCGGGTCGATCCCAAGCACCGGACGGCACAGGCCGACCCCGGATGCAACTACACGGACTTTGACCTCGAGTGCCAGGCGCATGGTCTGGCCACGACCGGAGGCACCGTCGCGAGCACGGGGATCGCAGGGCTCACGCTCGGCGGCGGACTGGGGTTTTTGATGGGGAGCTACGGCCTGGCGTGCGACAACGTGCGCTCGGTGGACATGGTGCTGGCCGATGGGCGCTTTACCCGGGCAAGCGCCGACGAGAACCCGGACCTGTACTGGGCGGTGCGCGGTGGCGGTGGGAATTTCGGGGTGGTGACCTCGTTCGAGTTTGACCTTCACCCCGTCGGACCGCTGCTGGGCGGGATGGTGATCTGGCCGATCACGGACGGTCGCGAAGCCCTGAAGGTCTTCCGTGAGGTGACGATGACCGGACCCGACGAGCTGAGTTGCGCTTATGCGGTCGTGGTTCTTCCCGAGATGGGCAAGGTCGCCCTGGTGGCCGCCTGCTACAACGGGCCTGCCAGCAAGGGCGAGCCAATGATCCGTCCGCTCCAAACGGTTGGCAGGCCACTGGTCGACGGCATTCGGCCGATCAGCTACCTCGAGGTGCAGCGCCTGTTCGCGGAGATCCCATTCGGGCTCCAGAATTATTGGAAGGGGCACTTTACTCGCGAGATGCCCGATGCGGCCATCGATGCGGTGATGGACGCGGCCGATGCCATGACGTCCGAACACTCGGCCGTCCTGATCGAGGCTCCCCACGGCATCGCGAGCCGGGTGGCGGACGCGGCCACCGCCTACAGCCAGCGGGACAAGCGCTACAACATCAGCGCGCTGGCAATCTGGGAGAAGGACAACAATCCGCAACGACACAGCCAGTGGGCGCGCGATCTGGCGCAACGGATCGAGCCGCTCTCGGGTGGAGGCGCGGCCTATGTCAACTACCTCAATGACGACGCCACCGAGACCGAGGTCGAGGGTGCCTACGGGGGAGAGAAGTACCGGCGTCTTCGGACGCTGAAGGCGAAATACGACCCGCAGAACGTCTTCCGCTACAACCAGAACATCCCGCCCGTTTAATCGGTCCCTCCCCTTGGGGGAGGGTAGGGAGGGGGTGTACTGCTTGACAAAACGCCCGAATCGTCCTCTAATGCTTGACAGCACGCTCACCGCCGGGCGCGGTTTTGACCTCAGAGCGTCCCGGCGTGGCACCGGTAGGTAGGACGGGTTGGACAGGAGGGAGAAGCCGTGTCTGACGAAACTGGGGTATCACGTCGGCAGTTCCTGGTTGGGGCCGGCGCCGCCGGAGCAGGGGGATTGGTCGTTGGCGGCGTGGCCGGTGGCCTGATCGGGCGCAACACCGCCCCGACTTCGACGACGACCGGTTCGTCGGGGGGTACCACTGCGCCGTACCTCATCGGCTCGCCATATCCGACCACCGGCCCCTATGCGGCCGACGGCGTCGAGATGACGAACGGCACTCAGCTCGCCATCGACGAGATCAATGCATCCGGCGGGATCGCGGGACGCCAGATCAAGCGGATCGTCGTCGACACCGTGGTCAATTCGCCGGAGGGCGTCACTGCGGCCTTCAACAAGCTGATCGACCAGAAGGTCGACGCGATCGTGGGTGGTTACGTCCAGGTTGACGCGCCCACCTACAACATCGTTCCTGCGTACGGCTGCCCGTACCTGCACGGCAACACGCTGCAAGAGGGCGTGGACAAAGTCGTGGCCGATCCCCAGAAGTACCACATGTTCTTCAACGTCGATTCGACCGAGGTGTGGTACGGAAAGGGCTTTCCAAAGTTCATCGACGCGCTGGTCGCCAGCGGAAAGTGGAAGCCGGCGGCGAAGACGCTCACCGCATCCAGGGCGACATTGTGTACAGCCAGACGATTGCCTCGGCCACCACGCAAGCCATGCAGGGCGTGGGCTGGACGATCAGCGGTCTCGAGAAAGTGACGACGCCGGTCAGCGATTGGACTCCCGTCATCGGGCATCTCGCATCCCAAAAGCCGGCGATCGCCTACAACGCCCACCCGGCACCCGCGGATCAGGCGGCCTTCATGAAGCAATTCGTGGCTTCGCCTACGAACTCACTGGTCTATCTCCAATACGGACCGTCGATCCCGGTATTCCTGCAGCTCGCCGGGCCGGCCGCGAACGGGGCCATCTGGTCAACCGTCATCGGAAACCTCGGCGATACCCTGGGTAAGGCGTTCACCTCCAAGTACACCTCGAAGTTCGGGAAGGCGCCCGGACTGGCAAATGCCCCACAGGGCTACGACACGATCTATCACCTCGCGGCCGCGTGGGGGAGGGTGGGCAATGCACGCAATTTCACCGCTGTTTCCGACGTACTGCGGACGACACGGACCCGGGGCGTCTGCGGAACGATCAACATGAACCAGCCGGGACAGTACACATCCGCGTATCCCGATGCGAGTGACGATCCATCGCTGTCGATGCCCCACCTGTACCTTCAGGTCCAGAATGGCCAGCACAAGATCATCTGGCCCCCACCCTATGCCGAGACCGAATTTCAGACGCCACCCTGGTTCAAATAACGCCGTCTCCTAAACCCGGTGCGACTCGTCGCGACTGACGTCCGAAAACGCTTCGGGCAGTTAGCCGCGCTCGATGGAGTATCGCTCGCCGTCGACGACGCACAGATCGTCGGCATCGCCGGGCCCAACGGAGCGGGTAAGTCCACGCTGTTCGACGTCATCTCCGGACATGCGCCGGCGGACGACGGCACGGTCCAGCTCAACGGGCAGGACGTCACCCGGCTGCCGGCCTACCGGCGGGCGCGGCTCGGGCTTGGGCGGACGTTCCAGACGCCCATCGTTCCGAATCAACTAACCGTTGGCGAAGTCCTGACCGCCGCGCAGGAGGCCTGGCCGGCAAAGGTCACCGTGGTCGAGCTGAACGGGGTTCGCGATCTCCTCGGCCTCGACATCGACAAAAGCCGGGTCGCAGGGTTCCTCGGAACGCTGGACCGCCGCAAGCTGCTGCTCGCCTGTCTGTTACTGCGTCGCCCTCAGCTGCTCCTGCTCGACGAGCCGTGCAGTGGCCTGCTGGCGGACGAGATCCAGGCGATCGATGCCATCATCCGGCGCATTCGAGACGAGACTAGAGTGGCGATCGTGGTGGTCGAGCACCGCCTCGAGCTGCTGACGGCCATTAGCGATCGGGTCATCGTGATGGACCAGGGACGCGTCATCGTCGAGGGTTCGGCGGCCGAGGCGTTCGCCGATCCCGCAGTGCAGCGCGCCTACTTCGCGATCCCGCCCACCCAGACATGACCGCGGTCCTCGAGCTCTCCGATCTCTCGGCGGGTTACGGGCCGATGCAGGTCGTCCACGATGTGAATCTGGCCATTGCTCCCGGAACGCGGGTCGGCGTGGTGGGCCTCAACGGCCACGGGAAGACCACGCTCTTGCGCTCGGTGGTGGGCCTGGTGGATTGGAAGCGCGGCCGCGTCGAACTTCGCGGAACGGCGATCGGAGGACTAGCACCCTACGAAGTCGCCCGCAAGGGCGTTGTCCTTATTCCTCAGGGGGACTCGCTCTTTCCCGGATTGCCCGTGCGCGACAACCTGGACTCGGGTGCGTTCTTGTCGAAGTCATGGGGGCGGCGCGCCCAGCGGCGCAGCCAGGTGCTCGAGCTCTTTCCCCAAATCTCCAGTCGCCTCGACCAACTGGCCGGAACGCTCAGCGGCGGTGAGCGGCGAATGGTCGCCATTGGGCGTGGCCTCATGGCGGATGCGGACGTGTATCTCGTCGATGAGCCGTCGCTCGGACTCGCCCCCGGCCTTGCGGCGAAGATGATCGACGCTCTACTCTCGATCGAGCTCGATGGCGGCGCCATGCTGCTCGCCGAGCAGAACCGGGCATTGATCGAGGGCCGGGTCGACCGAGTGGTCCGCATCCACGGCGGACGCATCGCCGCCGAGGGGTAGCCGGCGTGTCTGTCCTGGTCACGACCCTTGACCTGGCGGCGATCTATGCCCTGGTCGCGATCGGAATCTCGCTGACCTGGGCCGGATTGGGCTTTCTCAACCTGGCGGACGGCGCGGTCTTCGCCGTGGCGGGCTACGGCGCGTGGTGGACCGCTGAACATGTCTCGTCGAATCCAGTGGCGATCGTGCTCGCCGGGATGACAGCCGGCGCCGCGGCCGGCCTGCTCATCTGCCTGGTGGTGTTCTTGCGGCTCGATGGAAAACCGAACGCCGAACTGCGGACGTTGATCGGAACGCTGGCGTTGAGCTTTCTCGGGACGAACGTTCTCCAGGCGGTATTCGGGCCCGAGTCGAAGGCGCTTCCCGCGATCTTCGGCCATGGCAAGTTCACCGTCGGCGGCACGGTCGTTACCGCCGACAAGAGCGGCGCGATCGTGACGGCGACCATCTTGCTGGCGCTCGTCGTGGTTCTGCTGTTGCGCTCGCGGATCGGCCTGGGCGTCCGGATCCTGACTCAAAATCCGGAAGCCGCCGCCCTCGTCGGGATCGATCGCCGGCGGCTTGCCCTCGCGATCCTCGCCGTGAGCGGCGCGATGACCGGGTTGGCCAGCGTCTTGCTCGCGCAGGTCTTCTATGTGTCGCCGGAGGCGGGCTACGACCCACTGATCAAGGGACTCATTGTGGCCTTGCTCGGTGGGCTGGGGAGCATCCCGGGAACGATCCTCGCCGCACTTCTGGTCGCTGCCACCGAGGCGCTGACGGCGACCTACCTCGGCGGCCAGTATGTCCTGATCACGCTCTTCTTCCTGATCGCGATCGTCCTCCTCGTCCGACCTCGCGGTCTCGGAGGTCTGCTGGAGGCGGCCCGTGCCTAAGGGAATTCTGCCGCGCGGGACGATCTTCTGGACGGGTTTGTTCATCGTCGGTCTGTTCCTGCCATTGACCTTTGGGGGGCTCGGATTTCTTTCAGACCTCGGCCTCTTTACCGTCTACGCGTCGGCCAACTTGATGTGGAGCCTTGTGTTGGGCACGGCTGGCATCTATTCCTTCGCCACCTTCGCGATCGTCGGTGCGTCCGGTTATCTCGCGGCCTACCTCTCGGTGGGGCACGGGTGGCCCTGGCCGGCGATGCTGGTCGCCGGCGCCGTAGCTGGATTGGCACTCGGCCTCCTCGTCACGATTCCGGCCGTTCGCTTGCGCGGTGTCTATTTCGCCTTGCTGACGTTCGGCCTCGCCTCGCTCTTCAGCTCATACGCGAACGTCACCGATGCCCTCGGTGGCGCGCAGGGGCTCTACGGTGCGGACAGCTTCGTCCCGCAAGGTGACGTCGGCACCCGAGGCGGCGCGCTGATCGCGAGCTATGCAGGTCTGTTGCTGCTCGTCGTTGCCCTCATCGTCCACCGCTGGGTTGATGACGGCCGGCTCGGCCTGCTGTTGCGGACGGCCCGCGAGAGCGAGCCGTTTGCTCGCGCGCTGGGGATCGACATCGTTCGAGCACGTCTGGCGGTACTTGCGATCTCGTCGGCGGTGCTCGGTCTGGTCGGGGCGTTCTATGTCTGTTTCTACCGCGGCATCTCGCCGGCGATTTTCGACTTTGGGACACTGCTACTGCTCTTCGCGATGATCGTGGTCGGCGGTCTGGGCTCGCGCCGGGGGGTTCTGCTGGGGACCGCCGTCCTGCTGTTTATCAGCGAGTACTTTCTTCAGGCCGGACCAGCGCGCTTGATCGTCATCGCGTTGTTGATGCTGCTGATCACACTCTTCACCAGGCGCGGCCTCGTCGGAATTCCCGAACAGGTTCGTGAGTGGCTGGCTCGGCGGGAGGCTCAGGCGGGCGCATTTCCCTCCCCCGCTCGCGGGGGAGGGTAGGGTGGGGGCGGGCTAAGACCCCGAACAAAATGGACCCGCGGACCCTGGGGGGAGGAGGGTCCGCGGATCGGTGTTAGTCGATGCGAGCGATCGCTGCCTACCGGGGCGGGAACTGCGAGTTCGGTGCGGGCGTCACGAGATTGGCAGTCGGCGTTTCATCGGTAAAGCCGATGACGGCGCAGTCGATGTTGATGCCAACCGTCCCGTATGGAGCTCCGCCAGGACCCGTCAGCAGGTCGGGACGAGTCGCGGCCAGGTTGAAGACGACGTTCTCATCGATCTGGCGCTTGTTAAGCCCCTGGTCGATCGCCTTCTGGGTCCACTGGCCGAGCTGCGCGTCCCAGAGCGGGCTGTACGCATCCGCATGCCGCGGATCCTTCAGGGTCGGGAAATCACCGAACACGTTCAGCAGGTCGCCGCCATTCCGCAGGGCGTTGATCAACGCCGTGTTGCCCGCCGAGGCGTCCTCCGAGGCATGGCCATCCTCGACGATGTTGACGAAGCCCTGGGCATTGCGGTTGTTGGGCCCGGTCTGCCCGTTGATGAACCCGAAGAGCCGTTCGCGCGCTGACCCGAGGAAGTCGTCGCCACCGGTATACGAGGCCCGGGTGAGCGCTGGAACGTAGGTGGAGCGCTCCAGCACGGCGGCTAACGGGTCATCCGTCTCGGTGCTGAGATAGAGGATCGGCTGGCCGGCATCGAAGCCTTTGACCAGCAGTAGGTCCACCCAGGAATCGAAGTATTGGCCGGGCGGCGCCGGCGGAGCAATGTGGATGCCGAGCACCCGATCGCCGGTGTTCGTGTGATGCACGACGTCGAAGGGGCCGTCACCGGTCGCGACGATCGGCGCGTTGTACACGACCGAGGTGCCCTCGATCCGGATGAACGGGCTGTAACCCTTGCCCGCCACCGCGCCAACAGAAAACGACGCCGGCGGGAAGCCGTTGGGTCCGGGTACCAGGGTGCGGGTCGGGCTGAAATCGGGCTCTCCCTGGAAGTGGATCACCGCTTGCCCGAACTTGTTCTGGTCCGGCGTGGGCTGCTCTTGGGTAACCGTTTGCACGCAGTCCGGACAACCGTTCGCGATGTTGGCCAGCTTGGGTGCGTAGTTGAGTCCGCTGTTCTTCGCCAGCCCGAGGTCCGATGCCTCGGTCAGGATGAACCAGACGGTGTGACCATTCGCTGTCCCCTTGTAAAGGGGCAGGCGCACGGTCTCGGCGTTGAGGTCGACCTGGAGCGCGCTCTCCAGGACCAGGTTTTCCCGGGGCAGCAGCCCGGTCAGTTGTCCGAGTCCGATTGCCGCACCGGGCCGGTTGGCGTTGTCGGCTGGGTTGGCGGCTGACGCCGGCCCCATGCCGCGCACCGCGACTCCGAGCAGCAGGGCCAGCGCCGCCACCAATGCAGCGAGGACCCGGCCCCGGTGTCCGCGAACGTACTTGATGATTCCACTCTCCATACGCACACTCTCCTTTCTTGACCCCGTCGGCGACGGTGTCGGATGGAGGTGTAGTCGCGCCCGACGACCAGGCGTTACAGTCCCGTCTGCGGACTACCGCTAAATTGATCGCCCGGCCAGGTACGTCACGAGCGCGAGGTACTCCGCGGCGTCGGCAGCACCGATAGCGCGAGCTTCTTTAGGTTCATGCCCGAAAAGGGCAAACAGCTCGCTGAGCGTCAGCTTCTCTCTCATAAGACTTCGTCGCAGCGGGCGAGCAGCCGTTACAGGCCGGTCTCGGAAGCCTTCATGCGACGAAGCGCGAGCAGCAATTGGTCCCGAGAGTCGGTCGAAATCGACTCAACCGTCAAGCGGCCGGTGAGCCGAAGAGTCGACCGCATCTCCTCGACATACTCGCGGCAGGGCCCACAGGTCAGCATGTGCGCGTCGAAGCGCGCTCGTTCGCGTTCGGAAAGCGTTCCCTCCAGGTAGTCGGTGACGATTTCCACCAACTCCTTGCAGGCGAGGTCGGTCGCGATGTCATCCATCATTGGGCTTCCTGCTTAGTATCGGATATGGACCGGGCGTTACACCCGACGGCGCTTTCTGGATCGGCGTCGCTGAAGTAGCGTTCGAGCACGGCCCGCAAGCGGCTTCGGCCGCGATGCAACAGCACTCGCTGGTTCGCTTCGCTGACCTCGAGCGCCGCGCAGACCTCCGCCGGGGGCCATCCGTGGACATCACGCAGCGCCACCACCAGCTGCTGGGCTCGCGGCAAGTCCTCGAGGGCCCGCCGGAGGACCGCAAGCGTCTCGCGGTCGAGCGCAGTGCCTTCGGGTCCCATCGACCATGGCTGCGGCGGACTCGCCCAGTTGTGCGGCCACCGCGGATGGCTTGCCGGTAAGAACCTGTTCGGGTCGACGGCCGGCTCGTCACCGTAGTCGATATCGAATTCGGAAAACGGAATGGTCCGCCGCTCACGCAGTGCGCGGGTCTTCGCGAGGTTCGTCAGGATCTTGAAGAGCCAGGTCTTGACCGATGAGCGACCCTCGAAGCGACCGATGCCGGTCACGACCGCCATCCAGGTCTCCTGCACGACCTCTTCGGCAATGGCTGGGCTCTGGACGAACGCGACCGCCAACCGGAGCAGCGGCGCACTATAGCTGTCGATCAAGCGCGCAAACGCCTCCTCGTCGCCGGTACGCAACCGGTCGATCAGTTCCGCGTCAGAATCGCGGACCAGCGTCCGGCTGCTCATCCCTACAACCAGCCTAGGTTGGTGGTCGGCGTGCGGGCAAATTCGTATCAGAAGTGGTCCCACGGCCAGGGAGCGCCGGCATACCGCTGAACACCTGGTCCAACTGGAGCTGGCATGGTCCCTACGAAGCCGCCGTCGACTCGCAAAAGCGTTCGGGGAAAGATCCGTGCAAAGGGATCGTCGGCCAGGCCGTCTGGTGTCGAGGCATGACTTGCCGTGAAGGCCCCGCCGATGGTCGACGGATCGCCAACCAGGGTCGACATCACATCGACCGGTGAGCCGGCCAGCACCGCCCGCATCGCGTGGCAGACGGCTGGATCATCGAAAAGGATCCGCAGCCGCTCGGGTGCGAGCGCGAGCGAGATCCACGCCGGCTCGCCGCGAGGATCGATGGCACGGGCATCAATGCCCAGCGCGCCGACGGGCTTGCGCCCGGCTCCGACCTTCCAAATCGCCAGGAAACCCAGTTGAGCGCCATCGGCTCGGAAGGCCGCGGTGCTTACGAGGGCATCACTCGGTTTCTCGGGCCGAAAGGCAAACCAGTGCCACGGACGGATCATGATCGCAGCACTGCCGCGGGCGTCGGCGCTTCCCAATCCATCCGGATGGCCCGCGTGATGGCTCGCAGATCAGCCGCCAACTCGGCGTTGGTGGGGCGACCCCAAAACCAGTAGCCGTTGTAGGCGGTGTGGATTCTCAGATCGGGAAAAAGGGTGAATACGGTTGGGACGTACGGACGATGGACTGTGTCCGTGGTCTCGAGCAACCCGAGTTGCGCTTGCAGCTCCCTCGATTCGTCGGAGAGGAATGTCCATCGTGCACCGATACCGGCTCGGAAGGCGGCCTCGACCTCGGGTGGGTCGACGCTTACCGAGATCATCCGGGTGTACGCGACCTCGACCTGGTCCTGGAGCTGAACCAGCCCGCGGAAGTAGGCGTGGTCCTTCGGACACCAGAAGCCGCGATAGAAGTGGAGGACGGCCGGATCTCCACCCACCAGCTCGGAGAGCCGCCGGCAGTTGCCATTGTGGTCCGATAATTCGAAGTCGATGACGTCGTCGCCAGGCGCGGGTCTTTGGGTACTCAATGCCGTCGTCCAAGAGTGCTGTCTTTCATGACACTCCAGCGTTACAGTCCGCTATGACCCCGACCCGTGTGTCGCCTACGGTTGCACGCGAGGCGTGGCTAACCGTCGAGCCGATTACCCGCTGATGTCGGTGGTCGGACCGCTCGAGGGCTCGGGCGGCTCGTCAACGGCCACGCCGGCACCCTCGAGGACGGCGGCGACGAACTCACGTTCCGGGAGTGCGCCCACAACCGTGGCTCGGCGATTGATGACGGTGTGCGGGACGCCGCGAACGCGAAACTGATTGGAGAGTCGAGGGAACTCGTTGGCCTCGATGCAGACGGCCCGGATCTGTGGCGACGCCAGCGCCATCCGGTTGGCCAGGCTCACGGCCCGGGGACAGTACGGTCAAGTCGGTGTGGCAAAGACCATCACCTCGGCAGGCTCCGTCAGCTTGGCGAGCCCGGCCAGGCTTTCAACGCTCAGCCCATGTTCCGCCCGCGAGACCCGCTCGACAGCATCGATCAGCGCGGGGAACTCGGTCCCAGTGGGAAGGCCCTGGAATCGGATGCGCGCCGCTCCTCCCTCCCCCTTGTGGGGAGGGTCGGGGAGGGGGTAGGAATTCGAGGCGATGGCGATCGTGGGCACGTCGTCAATGGCATCGGTGGTTGCCCGTTCCGGGGCGCGACTGACGTCGATCTCCTCCAGGGTTACCTTGTCGGGAGCGGCATCGCGCAGCAGCTCCGCCATCTCTCGGGCCTCCTCGCAGGTCGGACAGCCGAGTCCGGCCGGGAGGATCAGACGCGATGAGCCCGGCCGGGTGTACAGGGTGAGACGGACAGGGCCACTGAGCGCGATCTCGAACCGATCTTTGAGCCGCTGGCGAACGTCCTCGGGGATCACTCTCATCTCACGGTACGGCAAGCAATGGCCGGGCTTTCACTTTGAGATGCAATATTTAACAGATGCGCGCTCGGGCTCTAAGAGGCGCATACTGGGGTCAGAAACCGACGGCCCAGGGGCCTCCTGGTAAACCAGGGCCCTACATGGGATGGATGTTCCTGAACCGTCGGTTTTCCAACCAGCCAGCCTTGCGAGCCAAGGAATGCCGGTCGGGCAGGCTCGGCGAGGTCCATCCCGCAAACCTGGCGGAAAGTCATCCGTCATGTGATCCGAGCTGATCGTCATGCTTGGACCTGTGTGGAGGTGCAACTGATGTACGCACGATTCACCGAAGGGACGATCGACCCGAAGAAACGAGCGCAGGCCGAGACAATCGCCGAGTCGATCTTCGCCGCCGCGAGAAAGCAGAAGGGATTCAAGGGCGTGAGTTTCTGCCTCGACCCCAAGGGAGAGGCCGTCTTCCTGAGCCTTTGGGAGACGAAGGAGGCGATGCAGGCGAACGAGGCAAGCGGCTATTACCAGGAGCAGGTCGCGAAGCTGAAGGATGTCCTGACCAAGCCGACAACCCGGCACGTGGGTGAGGTGAAGGCGCATGAGGAGACGAACAAGACTCCGAAGGCAGCTCGCCTGACCATCTCAGGGATTCGCAAAGATGCCGAGCCGCAGGCCACCCGATTGGCACAGGACGTGGCGCGCGCAGCCCGCAATGAGCCGGGCTTCGTTGCCTGGTACGGAGCCGTGACTGAGGACAGCAAGACGGCCGCCATCAGCTTCTGGGATTCAGCGGAGGCCATGAAGACGAGCGAGAGCCGTTACCTCAAGGACGCGCTAGGCAAATTGAAGGAGATCTCGACGGGCGAAGCGCATCCGAAGATTTTCGAGGTCGTCGCGCACGAGATTCCGGCGGTCGCCGCCGTCCGCTAGTCGTTCGTAAGCGAAGCAGCGAGGCCGGCCCGTGGAGCCGGCCTCCGCTGACTGGCATGAAGCCTATTGCTCGTCGGAGCCGTTGAACCGTGGCATCCCGAACAGGCCGAACCCCGGTGTGCCCAGTGTGCACGGCACGCCATTGACCAGGATGTCGTTCCAGGTCAGCGTCGTGGGATCGTATCTCTGGAACGGACAGACCGGCCATGGTGCCGCCAGCGCAGCCCGCAGGCTCTCGGTGCCGGGTAGAAAATAGTTGTTGCCAATCTGGTCGAGGCCGGACGGCATCGGGTACCACTCGTTCGGCACCGCTTGAAGCGCCGTCTTCATGAACTGGTGCCAGATTGGCGCAGCCCCGACGATTCCTGTCGAGCTATGACTGAGCGGCGTGTTGTCGGGATTCCCTACCCAGACCGCCGTGGTCAGGCCGGGGGTGAAGCCGAGCGTCCAGTTGTCCCGAAACTGTTGCGAGGTGCCGGTTTTGGCCGCCACCTGCCGGCCGGGCAGCGTCAGGTCGCCGCCACAGCCGAACTCCATGCAGCGATTGCGGTCATCCGAGAGGATGGCGGCCATGATGAAGGCGACCTGCGGGCTAACCGCCTGGAAGGCATTCTTACTCGGATCGTAGAGGTAGGCGGTGCGCCCGAGCGCGTCGGTGATGCTCAAGATTGCTGCCGGGGTGTGCCGCACGCCCATGTCGGCCAGCGTCGACGCACCAACGGCCATGTCCAGAACCGGGACGGGGTAGGCGCCCAGCGTCAGGCTCGGCCCGTAGTTCGCATCTGGCTGCGTCAGCGTGGTCACGCCCATTCGGCGCGCCATGTCCACCACTGCCGGGATCCCGGTCCAGAGCTCAGTCTTGATGCCGGGAATGTTGAGGGAGTTGCCCAGCGCCATCTTCAGCGGCAGAATGCCGTGCCAGCGGCCGTCGTAGTTGGTCGGCGCGTAAGGCGAGTTGTTCGGGCCACCGATCGGGAAATCCAGGGGAGCATCCAGGATTGGGCTCACCATGTTCAGCTTCCGGCTCTCGATGGCGGCCGTATAAGTGAAGATCTTGAAGGCGGACCCAACCTGGCGGGTGGGGGAGACCGCCATGTTGATCTTTCCGCTTGCCTGGTTGCTCGCTGCGCCGCCGACCATGGCGAGGATCTCCCCGGTGTTCGGGTCCATGCTGACCAGCGCCGCGTCGTGGAAGTTGTAGTACCGTCCCGGACCATTGACCTGGGCTTGCACCGCGCGCTCGGCGTCCTGCTGAAGGGTAAGGTCGAGGCTTGTGACCACCTTAACGAGCGACACTCCCCCTCCCCCTCTGGGGGAGGGCAGGGTGGGGGCGAGGCGCCTCAGCGTGGTCAGCACGTAATCGACGAAGTGCGGGGCGGTGACCGTGTTGGTCAGCGGGAACACCTGCAGCGGCACCGCGGCCGCTTTGGCGGCATCGGCCGGACTGAGGTCGCTCTGGCGGACCATCGCCGCGAGCACCTCGACCTGCCGCTGGCGCGCCGCCGACAGATGCGTTATCGGGTTGTACGCACTCGGCGACCGCGGGATGCCAGCCAGTAGTGACGCCTGGGCCAGCGTCAGTTTGCGGGCGCTCGTATGGAAGTAGGTCTGCGCCGCTGCCTCCACGCCATAGGCCTGGTTGCCGTAATAGATGGTGTTGAGATACGACTCCAGGATCTGGTTCTTCGAGTAGCGCTGCGTCAGCCGGATGGCGAGGATGGCTTCCCGCAGCTTTCGCTGAAGCGTTGCCGGGGCCTTCGGCCCGAGAAAGAGCTGCTTGGCCAGCTGCTGGGTGATCGTGCTGCCGCCCTGGACAACCTGGTGGTGACTCAGGTCGTCGAGGGCGGCCCGACCGATCGCAACGAGGTCGATGCCGCTGTTGTTGTAGAAGGTTCGGTCCTCAATCGCGATCGTCGCCTCGACCATGAGTGGAGAAATGGCGCCGAGCGGGACGACGATTCGGTGATCGCCATGCTTGGCGACGTCGGCCAGCAGGTTTCCATGCCGGTCGTAGAGCTGGAGATCCTGCGGCAGGCCTGTCGGTGCAATGTTGGTGACCGGCGGTAGCGGATTGATGATGTCGGCGGCGACGACCGGTGCCGTGATGGTCGCTACCAAGACGAAAACGACGAGGATGGCGATCGCGAAGCGTCGAAGATCGCGCCTGGCTCGACGGGGCCATCGCGCTCGATGGGAGCGACGCGCCAACGACATCTCGGCGCGGACCTTCGACCGGGCAATCGCGCGGTAAAAGGGGTCCACCGTCCTTCCCTGGGGTAGATGGAAAACATTAGTCGCTTGTTGATGGCTGTCAATAGATCAAAAGGTCAAAACGCAAAAGCGTGCGCGGTGCCATGAAAATTCGACAAGCCGTTATCGGGCGCTAGAAGTAGACGCGCCCCTCGAGCCGACCGTTGGCGTCGGCCGTCGTTAACAGGTTGTCAGGGGCTTCCATCGGCAGGACCCGAACCCGCCCTTCACTTACCAGCGGCGCGAGCACCCCGCCAATTCCGTAGTTATTGAGTCGCCAGTTCCAGGCCGACCAGGGGGTGTCCGCCTCGAAATCGGTGGCGCGCCGGAGCTCCCGTTCGGACAGCCCTCGGCAACCTGCCCTGAACGCCTCGGCCGATGGGTACCGACCGTTGAAAGCCAGGGCGAATTCCTTCCAGGTGCGCTCAGGCACGACCGCTTTCGGCAGGCCGAAAGGGAAATCGAGCGGTTTATGAAGCGCGCATGAAGGTCCGTTATCCCCGCGTCATCGAGCCCTGCCAGCATAACGGCCATTCCGACAAGGAGGTCAACCAGATGAAACGACTGATTGCTGGCTCGATGCTCGCGGGCGCGCTCCTGCTTGGGACCGCGCTCTCGGCCTTCGCCGACAGCTCGAACGCCGCCGTCGGGTTCGGCACGCTCTTCTTCAACGGGGGCACGGTCCGCACCGTGGTCCCGCCGGCGGCCTTCCCAAACAGCGGCACGGATCCGTTCTTCAAGGTGACTAACGGAGCCGCCGGACAGCTCGGGATCGCCGGCGCCGCGCCGGGGAGTGGTAACTATCATGGCGGCGCCTGGGCCGTGAGCCTCGTCACCTTCAAGTCCGATGTCACGCCTCACATGCTCACCAGCGCGCAGGCGGTCCAGACGGCAGCCGCCGCGGGCGAAGTCACGGTGACCCGAGCGGCCGACCAGGATTTCCGCTGTCCCGTCCAGCTATAGCGGCTACGTCAGGAGGTAATGATGGAGCTGGGCTGCCCCGCTGAAGCCAATTCCGTGAACTAACCGCGGTCCGTAGTCCCCTCGTCCCTGGTGGGGACGGCTGGAGAGGGGATTATCCTGTAAAGGCGTTCTTGGGGACGGTCAAGAGCAACAGGAGGGTTCCAGCATGAGCGTACGATTCCTGAAATCCAGCGTGGCCATTGTTGCCTGTCTGGTGAGCCTGGTGCCCGCCGGGGTGGGAGCCAGCGGAACACCGGCCAACAGCCGGGTGACCCAGGACAATCACGCGAGCAGCTACACCCGATACGACGGCGCCACGGACGCCACGATGACCGACTGCAGCATCAACAAGCGAGCGCAGGATGAGCCCACCATTGCGGTCGATCCGCACAATACAAACGTCGTCATCGCGGGGTCCAACGACTACTGTGCGGCGACAGTGAACGGAGACGTCTGGTCAGGATTCTACCGCTCGACCGACGGCGGTGCGAACTGGCAGGACAGCCTGGTGCCGGGCTACCCGACCGACTCGTCGGCGGGTGGCATTGCCTCTCCGGCGCACGGGTCATGCGGTGCCGCCGGCGATCCGACTCAATCCTTTGATCGGGATGGGCGACTCTTTTACGGGTTCATCTGCTTCAACCGATCGAAGCCTGTGAATGGATCCACTTTCGTTGCCACCTATGACCAGGACGGCGCACATTACGTACGGACCGCCCTCGTCGATGCGGGCAGCCCGTCCGCCCAATTCGTGGGCTCGGGGCTCTTCCAGGACAAGATCAACCTGGCCGTCGACCAGACCGGGGGACCGAATTCCGGGAGCGTCTACGTTGCCTGGTCCCGCTACTCGGGAAAGGCCGCAAACAACATCGTTCTGTTCTCCCGCTCGACCGACCACGGCGCCACCTTCTCCCAGCCGATTAGAGTTTCGCCCGGCATCGGTTCGGAGTCGTTCGCGGACCTCGCCGTAGGCCCGGACGGGACCGTCTACCTGACCTACCGAGACTTCGCGGCACAGGGCCCGACAGCAAACACCGTCTCAGTCGAACGCTCGGCCGACGGCGGCCAGTCCTTCAGCGAGCCGCAAATCCTGGCTCAGATAACGCCATTTGAATCCACGCAGTTCAGCGGCAACGGCAGCGATAGCTGCGGTGACGGGGCCTTTGCCTGCCCCACGGGCCTCACCTTTAAGAGGTTCAGCAGCCTTTCGGCCGTTGTGGCCGATGCGAGCGGGGCGCATGTGGTCTGGAATGCCGAGCTTCCGAGCGGCCAGTCCAAAGTCTTCGTGCGCAACTCAAAAGATGGCGTTAGCTGGTCACCGGCAACAACTCTCGACACTGTCGCTCGCGGTCACCAGTACCTGCCTGACATCGCTTCGGCAGACGGGGTGATAACGGTCGTCTTCATGGATTCGCGAAACGATGCGGCTTACGCGCCGAACCTTCCGCCGGGAAATACGGCCGGCGGACGAAACTCAGGCGGAGCAGAGGACGCCTTCATCGGGCGATCGAGCGATGGGGGCAACACCTGGGCCGAGACGCGAGTCAGCAACTTCTCCAGCAACCTCAACTGGGAGACCCATGGCGCCCGCATGGTCCCGTTCTGGGGCGACTACATCTATGTATCGGCCGTACACGGCGCCGTGAACGTCGCTTGGACCGACTCCCGAGACCTGGTGCCCGGCGTCGATCCCCGGGATCCGACTGCCACCGACGGCTTCGATGTCTTGCAGTGCAACGCCTCGACCCTCGCCTCGTGCAATTCCCAGGGCGGCCTCGACCAGAACATCTACGCCGCTCGACCGTAACCCAAAGGTTGGGAGCGGGTTAGGACCCGCTCCCAGCCTGCCGCCGAGGCCCGGACACGCAGCCCGGCGATAGGACCTGTTTAGATGCCGCTTGCGACATCGGCAGCACGCACTCGTTGGGCACTCGGTGTCGCTCCGAGTTGCTCATACTGCCGCAGTGCGGCGTCGAGCATAGGCGCGCGCGCATCGGCGGGCAACGCCTCGGCAAGGTATTCGCGTGTTCGAGCTGCCTCGAACGGATTCCCAAGCCGCTCGTATTCGGTCAACGCGCGTTCGAACAGGGGCCGGGCTCCTGCGGCATCGCCGTCCCAGAGGTGCAAGAGTCCGGCGGCACGGTCGGTCGCCGGCGCGAAGAGCGCGACGGCCTCGCGGCTGCGCTCAGCCTGGGGAAGGAATGCGCGCAACCCATCGGCATCGCGTAAAGCCGCCAAGGCGTCAACCATGAGCACCAGTTCAAGCGGCGCTTCTTCGTAAGTCAGCCGCCGCCTTACGGCCAGGATCCGCTCAGCGTCTTCGCGGGCTGCGGCTGCGTCACCAAGGGCCAGGAGCGCGAACCCGTGGAGCACTTCCGGTAAGGCAGGCTCAGTCCAGTTCATCGGGACGAGACCCACCGTCTCTCTCGCGCGCACCAGGTCGCCGCGATGAGCCAGGACCGTGGCGGAGACGAGGAGTCCACCGCGCACGAATGGGCAGGACATATCGGTCTCTTCCCGAAAGCCCTTGAGATGCTCCTCGTGCAACGCATCGATCATTTGCCAGCGTCCCAGGCTGGCATTCCCGTAGAGCAGCTCATAGGTGGCGTGCAAGACGTCATGGGGGGCCAGCTGCTTGGCCAGTTCGTAACTGCGCTGCGCGTACTCGAGTCCCTCCCGGTAGCGGCCCTCGATATCCATGTCGCGAAGCGCGATCCAGAAGAACCCCAGCGCCCGGTCGCGGCTGGCGGCGATGCGGTCGACGAGCGCCTCCTCCTGGCGGGTGAATTCCATTGCCCGCCGGTACTCGCCCTGGGTGATGGCAAGTCCGCTGAGCGCTCGGATCGCAAGCACCTGCAGGTCAACGTCACCCAACTCCTGGCCGATTCGCGCTGCCTCTTCGCCGGCCTTCGTTCGTTCAGCACGCGGGATCAGGTCGATCTCGCGCGAATCGCCCTTTCGGGTGTTGCCGTACGCGCGCAAGGCGAGCAGCCAGCCGCGGTCGCGAGGCTCGGGCCCAAGGTCGAGCCCGGCGCTGACGTACCCGTCCACCTGCCGCGGCGGCGGCACGACCTTGAAGCCGCCCCAGCGGATGCCGGTCATCTTGGCGCACTTCACGATCAGGCGGATCCGGTCCTGCCGCGCATCCGGGTCGTGCTCCAGCGCGGCCAGTGCCCCTTCCCAGGCAGGGACGGCGTCGTCGCCGTGAAAAGCACCCTCGTGATCGTCGCCGATCGCCTCGAGCACTCGGGCGCGTTCCGAGTCGTTGACGCTCAGGCGCAGCGCGTCCTGGTGCAGCTCGAGCGCTTTCGCGACGGCGAACCGCTTGCGGGCGACCGTGCCCGCGACCAGCAAAGCGGCTAAGGCTTTGGTCCGCAGCTCCGCTCGCGCCGCCGGATCGTCCGCCCACGCCAGGTCGGCATCCTCGCCGAGTAGGGCCTTCCGATAGTGGTGGGCGACCAGCTCGGCGAGTTCCTCGGAGCCCTCCCCGGCGATTTCCTCCAACCAGCGAGCTGCCTCGGCATGTGCGCGTGCCCGCCGAATTCTCGGCAGACTGGCATACGCGACATCCCGCACGAGAGCGTGTTTGAAGATGAACTCGAGCTGGCCCGCGATGGCCGATGTCGGTCGCACCGAGACCAGGCCTTTGGCCTCGAGCGCGAGCAGGCTCGAGGTTACGTCGGCGTCGGCGGCCGCTCGCCGCACCGGCTCTTCCCAGAACACCCGTCCAATGACGGCCGCCTCCTGCAGAGCGAGTTTGTGCTTATGCGGGAGGGAATCGATGCGCGCGCCGAGCACGGCCAGGACCGTGTCGGGCAGTGCCGTGGGCAATCTGCCGGTGACTCGCCAACCCGCGTCCTCGCGGACTAACACGCCGCCGTCCACCAGTCGGTTGATGATTTCTTCGAGGAACAGTGGATTGCCATCGGCGGTGGCGATGAGATCGCGGCGCAGCTCTTCCGGGATCGCGCTCCCTTCAAGGATCTCGTTCAGTAATGTCGTGCTTTGCTGCGCAGTCAGCGCCCGAAGGGAGAGTACGGCGGCGCCCTCGCTTCCCTCACCAAATTCGGGATGGGCAGTGCGAAGTTCGGGTCGGGCCGTGGTAACAACCAGAATGGGCCCGGTCGACCGCGCGAGGAGGCGTTCGATCATTTCCACCATGCGGTCGCCGGCCCAGTGCAGGTCCTCCACCACGATGATCACCGGGCCTGAGGCAGCGTAGGCGCTGACGAAGCGCGGCCACGCCATCGACAGCTCGAGCTGCACGGCCGAAGGTCGGATATTGTCCAGCGGGTTGCCTGGGATGGTGATCCCGGCAGTGAATGCCAGGGCGAAGACCGTGTGGTCGATGGTTGCCTGGTCCGCAGACACTCGCTGCAGAACTCCCTGTACCTTCTGGCGGAGTCGCTCGGTCGCCTCAGCCGCGGGGTCATCGAGCGAGATCTGGCTTTCGCGCCGAAGTAGCTCGCCGAGCGCCCAGTAGGTCAGGCCCTCCCCGGTGGAGGGGCAGCGTCCCTGCAGGAACGTCGTTTCCGGATGGCGAGCCGACGCCAGGTTGAGGAACTCGCGCACCAGGCGACTCTTGCCGATGCCCGCCGGCCCGGAGATCAGCGCCAGGCGCGGGTTGTTCGCGTCCATCGCCTCATGGAAGAGGCTGGCGAGCGACTCGACCTCCTGTTCGCGGCCGACCATGGCGACCTGCATTCCTTTGCGGCGGTCGAGCGAGTCACCCAGCGGGCGCAGCACCTGGCGGACCGCGACCGGGATAGCTTTGCCGCGGATTTCGCGCGTCTGCGGCTCGCCAAAGACGAAAGCATCGCGGGTAGCCGAATAGGTCCGCTCGCCAGCGAGGATCGTTCCCGGCTCGGCCATGTGCTCCAGGCGAGAGGCAACGTTGACCGCGTCGCCGGTCACCACGTTCTGGTCGGACGCCGCCATCACCTCGCCCGTGTTGACGCCGACCCGGATCGCGAGGCTGACCCCGTGCTGCGCTTTGAACTCGGCGTTCAGGTCGGTGAGGCGCTCGAGCATCTGGAACGCGGCCCGTAGCGCCCGCTCGGCGTCGTCCTCTCGCACGATTGGAACCCCAAAGGTTGCCATGACCGAGTCGCCCATGAACTTCTGGACGGTGCCGCCCCAGGCCTCGATCGTTGAGGTCATGACCGAGAAGAACCGCTGCAGGAGGACCCTCCAACGTTCAGGATCGAAGCGCTCGCCAAGCGTGGTCGACCCCGTGATGTCGGCGAAGAGGACGGTGACGAGCTTGCGCTCCGCTGTGGCCCGATCGCCGACCGCCGTGCCGCACGCCGGACAGTACCGTGCTCCCGCGGGTATCGCCGCCGAGCAGTTTGAGCACCCTCCGTCCACAGCCACGATCGAAGCCTACATGTGCCTCTGGTCGAATTCAAGCAGGGGATCCGGACGCCGAAGTAAAATTCCGGCGGCCGTGACCTTCGAAGACTTCCGGCGCTGGGCCTTAGACCGGAGCCTCCAGGCTGCGCGTCGCTGGGAGGAGCCATATGAGGATGAATTCCAGGTTCTACTTGGTCTCGACGACTACGGCGCCTTTCATGTCGTCCCGGTGCCGCCGATCTACCTGAAGAAGGATCGCGGGCACGTCCACTGGTTGGGGGGCGCTTTGCCGGACCTGGTCGCGAACCGCAGCCTTCAACGGGTTGCCTTTCGTTCGTCCGCGTGGGCCAGCAGTAATCCGAAATATGAGGATCGGCCCGTTGACGACCCAAAACGAACCGAACGGCTCCTCCTTCAGATAGCGGAAAAGGGCCGTTTGGAGTCCTGGATGGCGCCAATCAAGCGATCCCGGTCTGAACTGCCGACGGTCGGTGAGTGGGAGCTTTACGCAACCGACGCCGACGGCCTTGGTGGTGCAGTGCCGAACCACATCCGGATGTCCCTCGATGAGCGGACGGGTTCGCAGGGTCCAACGATGCCGGCCGCAGACATGGTGCTTGGTCCCTGGGACGTCCCCGATGACCTCTTTCCGCTGCAATCTTCATGCGGGCCACTTCCGAACCCGAGCGAGACCTCGACCAGCAGCTACAGGGCCGTTTTCCGGCCTGAGTCGCCCGGGCCGGTGATCGTTAGCCACGCGGCCGTTTCCAACAGCGACGATGCCCCGCCCGATTACCTGTTCGGCGCCATGCAGGTCTTGAAGGAAACCGGGAACGACGAATTCGAGGGCCCTCCGCTCGGCGAGGAGAGCCACTACTTCAGGGGCACGCTCGATGGCGGCCGGCTCCAAAGGTATACGGCTCTCTGGCGTTACCCGCACGTCTTTTGCGAGGTTGCCGTGGCCTCGCCATCGGGCCGGTTCAAGGCATCAGATGTTCGTCGCTATGCGGCACTTCAGGACAAACGCGCCAGAGCTGAGCTCGAAGCCTAACGCGCTATGGCCAAGATCAACCGGCTGCGAAATGAACTCGAGATCGCGGAGTTACAGGCCTATGCCGCTGTCTGCGATCCAAAAGGGCGCCATCGGTCAATTCGCATTTCTAGAGACGGCCTTGGTTACAGGGCGAGGTCAGGTTGAGATCTACACGCCGGCGGCTGACAATGAAGGTCGCGATGCCGAGGTTCGCCGGCACCTTAAACGAGCTGCAGCGATTGGGATTCAGATCAAGGTGGCTTTTGAAATATTCAGGGTCAATCAGCGCGGCCGTCGGACGTATTTGTCGCTCCGCTTTGTGATCCCCGAAAAGAGGATTAGCCGCGATCCACGGCTCTGGTACTTCCTGGCTGTTTACGATGTTAGCCAAATGCGGCTCCACGACCCCGTGTTCTTAATACCCGCCGCTGTCCTGCACAGATTGGCACGGCACGGGAAGGCCAGACGCGGAATCGTGTTTTCCGTCGAGGCGAACCTGGCGCCTGGAACTCATGATCGATGGTCGCCCTATCGCGTTGCGCTCAAGGATCTCGGGAAGCGCCTTCTGGAAATCATCGACGAGACCAGCCTAACGGCCGAGGCCGGCTCGTTAGCGTTGCCGGCTGAGGCCGTCTTGCTTGGACGCGCCACACGCCGCCCAAGTGCACGGCGGCTCCGGGCCGCTTAACTCGACCGAGCGGCGTTTAAGCCTTCTCCGCCACTGCGACACACACCTGTCAAAACCGAGCCGTAAAGTGACCCTTGGAGTAGAAGGGCAAAATGCAGTTTCTCGATGGCAGGCTGATCGTGAGCCCGTCCGATTTGACGGGCTTTTTGGAGTGCGAGCACCTCACCCAGCAGGAGTTGGCGGCCGCTAGGGGCGAGATCGAGCGGCCGGACCGAAAGGATCCTGAACTCGAAGTCCTGGCGAAGCGGGGACTCGAGCACGAAGCTCGCCACCTGGTTGAGCTTCGAACCAGCCGCCAGAGAGTCGTCGAGTTTGCTTTCCCTGAAGGAGGCATCGCCGGCCTTACCGAGGCCCACGAGAGGACGGTTGCTGCTATGCGCGACGGCGTGGACGTCATCTACCAGGGCACGTTCTTCGACGGCCGCTGGCGATGCCATCCCGACTTTCTGTTGAAGGTCGACAAGCCGAGCAAGCTCGGCGACTTCAGCTACGAGGTGGCCGACGCCAAGCTCGCGCGCAAGGCCAAGGCGGCCGCCGTTCTCCAGTGTTGCGTCTACGCCGAGAAACTGGCGGCGATTCAGGGCGTCGATTCCGAGTACATTCGCCTGTTCCTTGGCGATGGCTCCGAGGAAGAGCTGAGGCTGAAGGACTACGGCGCCTATTACAGGAGTGTGAAGCGCCGGTTCGAAGAGACGATGCTAGCGCCCGCTATGGCGACGTATCCCGATCCCGTTGACCACTGCCGGATCTGCCGATGGCTCGATGTCTGCGAGCTCCGCCGTCGTCAGGACGATCATCTATGCCTGGTTGCGGGGATGCGCCGCGACCAGACACGCCGGATGAACCTCGCGGGCATCAAGACCGTGACCGAGCTGGGCGCCAGTCCGGTCGACCAACCGATCCCGGGCATCAACGAGATGGCCCTCGCCCGGCTGCGCCAGCAGGCTCGGTTACAAGTGCAACAGCGGCAAACCGAGAGCCTTCCCTTTGAGGTGCTGCCGCCGCTCGGCGAGCAGCTCGGCTTCCAGGCACTCCCGGCGCCGACCCCAAACGACCTCTTCTTCGACATGGAAGGTGATCCCTTCGTCGGCGACAACGGCCTCGAGTACCTCTTCGGAATTCTCGAACTCAATTCCATTGCGACAGCGGGACAGACCTCCCTCCCCCCTGTGGGGAGGGCAGGGGAGGGGGTAGGGACCCACCACACCTTCTGGGGCCATAACCCCGACGAGGAGAAGCGCGCCTTGGAGCAGGCGGTCGACCTCCTCATCGAGCGCCTCAATCGCAATCCCGATCTGCACATCTATCACTACGCCGCCTACGAGCCGAACGCGCTCAAATACCTGGCTAGCTCCTATGCGACGCGCGAAGCCGAGGTCGACCAGCTGCTCCGCGGACGGGTGCTCGTCGACCTGTACCGCCTCGTCCGTCAATCCGTCCGTATCGGGACCGAGTCGTACTCGCTCAAGGAACTCGAGTCGCTCTATCGAGGCAAGCGATCGACCGAGATCGTCGATGCCGCGGGCAGCATCGTCGCCTACGAAGACTGGCTTGAGTCGCGCCACCAGCGCTTGCTCGACGAGATCGCTCGCTACAACGAGGACGACTGCCTCTCGACGGCGCAGTTGCGAGACTGGCTGGAGGCGCGTCGGCTGGAGGCGATCGCCCAGTATGGGGAGATACCGAGGCCTGGGCCCGAGGAAGCTGAACTTAGCGAAACGCTACGCGACATCGACGAGCGGACCGCTGCCCTTGTCGATCGCCTACTCGAAGACGTTCCCGAGGAGGAGGACGATCGGTCGAATGAGCAGCAGGCGCGATATCTGCTCGCGCACAGCCTCAACTGGCATCGTCGCGAGGGCAAGTCAGAGTGGTGGGAGTACTACCGCAAGTGCTCCTTGACCGATGAGCAGCTGGTCGAGGATCGCGAAGCGATTGGCGCGATCGAATTCCGCGGCGAGGTGCGACAGGAGAATCGGTCCAACGTCTTTCGCTACTGGTTCGACCCAAACCAGGAATACAAGATCGGGGTTGGCGACCAGCCGCACGACCCGCGGACCGAATCAGGCGCCGGCGAAGTAGCAGCAATTGATCCGATCGCGGGGTGGGTCGAGCTCAGTCGCGGCGTGAAATCGGAGTCACCACATCCGACGTCGCTGATCCCTGCCAGCCCGATTCCGACTAAAGAGCAGCGAGATGCCCTGATGCGCTTGGGCCAGCGTGTTGCCGACCACGGATTTGGTGGGCCCAGCCCTTACCAGGCAGCGCGCGATCTCCTTAGCCTTGAGCCGCCCCGGATCGAAGGTGTGATAGAAGGAGCGCCGCTAGTCCAAGCAGGCGAGCGTGCAAAGGACATAGCGATGCTATTGGCGCCTCGACTCAACAACAGTTACCTGGCGATCCAGGGGCCGCCCGGTTCTGGGAAGACCACAATCGGTGCCGAGATGATCCTCGATTTGGTCGCGCGCGGCAAGCGAGTCGGGATAACGGCCAACAGTCACAAGGTCATCAGCAACCTTTTGGACAAAGTGATGGGGGAGGCCAGGCGTCAGGGGCAGCTGGTCCGCGCGATCCAGAAGGCCGATGCCCGTGACCGATGCGCTTCACAAGAGGTTCAATGCACCAGCAGCTCGTCGACAGTCGAAGCGGCGCTGGCCGCCGACGAGGTAGACGTCGTCGCCGGGACCCCTTGGCTCTTCGCTCGCGCCAGCTTCCCCGCCAAGCTCGATTACCTGGTGGTCGACGAAGCCGGGCAGATGGCGCTCGCAAACGTTCTCGCTATCGGCGGTGCCGCAAACAACCTTATATTGCTGGGCGATCCGAACCAACTTCGGCAGCCCTCACACGGTATTCATCCTGAGGGCGTCGACCAGTCGGTTCTGGACCATGTCATCCAGGAGCGGTCGACGATGCCAGCCGCTTACGGGCTCTTCTTAGAGACGACCTACCGGCTACATCCTGCGGTCTGCGCATTCATATCCGAGGCCTTCTACGATGGCAAGCTGGAGCCGGACGATTCGACCAAGCGCCAGAGTCTCGCCGTCAGCGACGGCACTGGCGGCCTTGGGTTGCGCTATCTTCCCGTCGAGCACAGCGGCAACCGGACGCTAGCAGCAGAGGAAGTCGACCGAGTCAACCAGGCTTTTCGAGCGTTGGTTGGACTGCCATTTACTGATCGCGATAGCAAAACTCGCCCGCTTGCCGTTGAAGACGTATTAGTCGTCGCGCCATACAACGCGCAGGTCCGCCGGTTGATCGAGACGCTCCCGGACGGCGCCAGAGTCGGAACCGTCGACAAGTTCCAGGGCCAGGAAGCCCCCGTGGTGATCTACTCGATGGCGACTTCATCGGTCGACGACGCGCCGCGCGGCATGGACTTCCTTTTCAGTCTGAACCGGCTCAATGTTGCTGCCTCCCGAGCTCAGGGGCTCGTCATCCTAGTCTGTAGTCCTGAACTCCTCAAGGCTCGCTGCCGCACGCCGGACCAGATGCGACTTGCCAGCGCGCTTTGCCGACTGGTGGAGCTCGCTAATTGAGAGGTCCAGGGACAGTTCTCTCCATGGGCGAAACCTTCTTCCCCCGCCTGTTGCCAGAGGCTTGACCACTTTTCGCCGGTGGTTGATGAGATCAATTCGCCTGGGCCGCAACCGCCTCACTGATGGCGGCGCCGCCGCGGGCAGTCATCCAATACGATGGGCGGTCGCCTGGCTACACCGGCTGACCCCACGGTCAGAGCGATTGCATATCGGTCATCAAGGCGGACGTAGGTGGTCCGAAGAGCCGCAGACCGCGTCGGGACAGGGAGCCGTAGGCTAGGGATCAGTCACCTTGCTGATGGCTGGGACGAGGGTATGATTTGCCTACGTAGAGAGGATTCAGGGGAAGGTGGGGCATGTCCAAGTGTAAGTACTGCGGTCAGGAAGCTGGTTTTCTTCACGATAGTCATCAAGAATGTCGTGAATTTCACACCGTTCAAGGATGGGATCGGCCTCTTTCGCGATGCCGCAAACGCAAAACCCCAGAACTTTCAGACGGGCGCCGGCTGGTTTACCTATAACCTGATCACGAACTTGGCTCGGCCGAAGGTCCCAGAAGCGAAGTAAGTTCGGCCAACGGCTCACCGCGCAGGCCAACGCATAAGAAGCGAAGCAAAGCCGGCTAAACCTTTTGCATACTTAGGCGATGGCAAGTAAGGCTGATCAAGTGATCCGGGCGTACGCGAGACTTTCAGCGCTTCGGAAAAACGCGCCCGATTCAGTCGTCAGCGAAGAGCTGGTTAACGACTACCATGAAGCGCTGTCGCACCTTGAGGCAGTGGGCTACGACGTTTCGGAGCTCCGCATACCGGGCGACCGTTTAGAGCCTCGTTGGGCGGGCGGGCGCAGTACAGGCGAGAACGTCTACACGAAAGGCAAGTACATCAGCCAGCGCGATTTCCTCACTCGACTCGATGCGGTTCTCACCTATTTCGAGATATCCCAGCCGGGGCAAGCAGTGGTTGGAGATCAAGGGCTTTAAGGGACCACGGCAAAGCTAAAGCTCAACCGTTTGAACGCACTTGGTTGTGGAGAAGTTCGACGGATAGCTGTCACAGCACCCTGCTAGCGTTCTCGCCATGCTTCAGCAACAGCGACCGGGAGCAAGCCATCCTGACTGGGTTTAGGGACCGGTAGACGACCTTGATAGGCCAGTCCAACGGCTTCGACACCGTCCGAGAGGACAACGGTTTTCGTGGTCCCGCTCCGAGCGACTACGTCATGTCCACTCGTGCGGAAGCCGACGGCGTTGTGGTGCTCCGCATCCAGCGTCGTGATATGCCTTGGCGACGAGATATACGCATCGCTCCGAACGACAGTTGGAAAGAGTCCACAAACGGCGGGCCTGTCGAGCACAGCAGCGCGCACTTTCCCTCGGAGCGACAAGCCATCCTCAGGCGTCTGTTCGATGACATCCGTGGCTAGGCGTGGTTGGCTTCTCATCCGCGCTGGCATAGCCGTTGTTGCGGTTATCGCCGGTTGGCTGCTTGGTGTTCTTCCTGTCCTTTCTGGCGATTGGAAGGCCCGCGCCCCTCTCGTGGCGCTCGTCATCGTCTTCATTCTTTACGTGTCGGCCGAGTATCTGCATGGCGTCGCCGGTCGCAAAGAGACTGAGGCATATCGAAACCACGTAAATGATTTGGTCAGCTTCGGGCAGCAGGCGCGCACAACGATTGAGCGGCAGTCGATTCAAGGAGCATTTCCAGTAGACCTTGACCGACCATTGGGTCGTGCCTTCCGCAGCCATTTTCCGAAGGTGGCGGCGAGGATTGATGAGTGGAACGGAGTTGCGAACGGCTATCGACAGACGGCTCAAGCATTCGTTGACGCTACCGACGTCGAAGCAAACCGAATTGGATTAGGTTCCAATGCCCTCAGGGGCGTTTTGAGCAATCTCGGCAATGGGCTGTGTGACTTGCACGACCTGACTTGGCTAGCTGACGCCGGTTCGGTCATAATCGCTCGTGATCTGGCGCACGATGACTTCTTCGTCGTTTCTGCCATGCCGCCGACCGAAGTCGAAATGGAGGCACTATTACTGCGCCTGTGGGATTGCTGCTCCCACTTTCATGAGGTTCCTCAAGTTGCTGCTTGGATCACCGCACGACAACGCAGCAAAGAGTTAGCGCCCCCCTTAGCCGATGAACTCGCGCTTGTCGAAGTCACCTACGACCCGCCCGGTCGATGTTCATTATGCCCGAGATGACCATGCTGGTGCGGCAAGCATGATCGTTTCTTGGAACGCCGGGTCGTTAGCTTCATATGCCGCGATCCGAGGGCGAGTAGAGGACGATGGCCGAATTTTTCTACGAGAGCTTATTTCCGCGCTCGTGCTCGACACGCCTCCGAATCAATCGCTGTTAGGCCGCGTCTTGCGCGACCCGAACTTCTTTGTAGCCCTCGGTCAGGTGACGGCCACACGGCGACAGGTTCCAAGCGAACGCGAGCCGTGGAATCAATTCAGCCAGTTTGCTCTCCAAATCGAGCGCATCGCTGACCAAGAAAAAGTTCGGATGGTTGGTGAACGTCATATCGCGAAACTGCTAGTTGAGTTAGGGCAAAATAACGAGTTCGGATTCCTCGGGTTGATTCCTAAGTTAGTTCACGACGAGGTACGGAGACTGGAAATCGGTCCTGACTTCACGGACCACGACCTCAAGGGATGGCACGGCTTGATCGATACGAATGTTGTTCTCCGGTCAAAGAAGAAGGTGCAGGACATCGATTGGCGGGAGATCAGCAAAAGCGCGAAGACCGAGCCCGTCACGATCTGGATCAGCACGGTAACCCTTCATGAGCTTGACACGATGCCCCTTCGTTTTCGGGAACCTGAGCCTCGGCATAAGGCCACCGCCTTCACAGTATGGTTCAACGAGAGAGTGCGAACGCGCGAAGACCTGAACGAAATACTATTACGCGACAACATGCGGTTCAAATTTTGGAAGGCTCTTCCTGCCGCGACGCCCGACACTCAAATTCTTGAGTCGGCCAATAGCCTGCGGGATAAGGGAGTCAAGCTTGTAATCATTACCCACGACACCGACATGAGATTGCGGGCAATTGATGATGGCTTTGAGGTCGCGGACCTTCCAAGTAGTTTGGTGGATACCCGAACTCCGCCAGCGAAGTGATGACCTATCAATACCCCGACCGATTTCGCGTGCCACGCACGACTGATGAGGTTAAGCAGCTTGTCGCATATCGCAAGGATCAACCGTGGTGGGAGTACCTGTTGTTCGCTGGTGTTTTAGCTCAGGGGAAAGACGCGCTGGAACCGAAATGGCGGGATTACGAAATCGGATATGTTCGTCCGACTGGTCAATCCCTCGATGATGACAAGCAAGCTTGGGCCTTTATTGCGGCCTCGATGCACGAGGCATCGGTCTACACGCAAAACATGGAGCGCGCCCTCAGTCCCAATGCTCAACTTCCGGCTTTCGGGGCCCCCGGAACTCCCGGTGATCCCGTGCTCATCGAGCCCTTGGCGAAGCGTGAAGACCTCATTGACCGGGCGGCACGGATACGCGGAACGAGGTGCCCGGATAAGTTCCGACGGATTTTTGAGCTTGCCGCTGTCTTCACCGATAAGCCCCTTCACCAATTTCGCGACTTCATCGATGACGTAGTGGATAAGGTCGAGCATATCCCCGAGATGATCAAGAACGCGGGTGGTAAACGAGCCTCTCTGACTCTTGAACTGGTTGTGAGTCTCGATAAGCAGACTCAGACGGAATTCAATCGAGAGGCAAAAAGAGTCGGGAGGCGACGATGGCGCATCTGAAAGCCTCAAACCGTCCTTAGCCCTTTCCCTCTTCGCTTTAAGACTTGCCCTTGCTCCGCAGGGCGGTAAGGTAGCGAGAACGATGTGGCCATTCGGGGGGCGGCTTCGAACTCCAAAGGAGTACAGGGGCCGTACCCGCTTCGTGCTTCTGACTATCGCACTCGTTCTGCTGATCCTCATTACCTGCGGTCTGATTGCCGTTGCGGTGCTGTCAGCAAACGTGTCGATCGGTACGGCGGTTGGCTTCCTCTCGGGCTCTGAACATCTCGGCACAGCGGATCGAATCGCGCTTGTCACAGCTGAGGTCGCCGCCGCTACATTCCTCTTGGCTGTTCTGGCGTCGGTATTCGCGATCCTCGCGTATGCCGTCTCAACCCGCACGCCTGACATTGATCCGATCTTCAAGTTCCCCGGATGCCAACCGGATAAGCCGATCGTGAGTCAAGGGCAAGGAGACGCGGCGCGGGGTACTCCGCTTGAGCCGAGAACTGGTTCCAGTGGCCCGCTGCGTGTTGCCGTTAGTTTCGTAAGCCGAAACCGATGGACTGCTGAGCACGTAATGGTGAGAGTGCGATTGCTTGGCATGGTGTTGACTGCTACATGGAACAGCATGGGTTGGGAACGCGACATAACCACTCCAGCTGGGGCTCCAGTTGATACCTTCCAGCTTCAGCAAGCATTGCCACTCATGTACGGTCAAATCATGCAACGATTCTGGCCACTGGATTTGACGGGCCTGAGGTTGACGGGCAATGAACCGACGGTGCTCGTGTGGGTTGCCGCTCACGGTGGCTATCTGAGAATCCGAAAACTGCCGGTCAGTGTAGAGTGACTGCACTCTCGCGGATGTTCCGCGGGCCGCACGGAGCGGGGGCGGGGCGTGACCGCTAGGGCTCGCTTGCTCGCAGGTAATCCTCACGCGAGACGGCGACAACGGGTCCCGCAAGAGTTGGTCCGTATCGTTGAGCCCGTCGAAGAACCATCGGATTCGAGTGCGTGGCGTAACCTGATTCGCGTCGCCAAGGATGTGGTTTCGGCCCAGCAACGCGTGGTCATCCTGACGGGTTCGTCGCTGACGCTCGACGAGCTCGCCGTGGTCGCTCGCCAGCGCATTCCGGTCGAGCTCGATTCGGCGGCCATCGAACGAATGGCACGACACCGCGCGGTAGTGGAGCGCAAGCTTGCCAGCGATGCGACAGTCTATGGGCTGACTACCGGGGTGGCATCGCTCAAACGGGTAACGGTGGATAGCTCGGCGGTCCATCGTTTCAACTGGGCATTGGTACGCGAGCACCGCATTACCCAGGGAGCGACCGCTTCGCCGGATGTCGCCAGAGCTGCGATGCTCCTTCTCGCGAATCAGTTCGCGAGCGGGGTTCCTGGCGTTCGTCCGCTTCTTGTCGACCGGCTCGTGGCCGGCCTCAACGAAGGCACGATTCCAGGAATCCGGCTCCTCGGCTCCATCGGAATGAGCGACCTGGGACCGAACGCCGATCTGGCGGCTGGACTGTTTGGGAGCGTTCGACTGGAGCCGGGCGAGGGGTTGGCGCTGCTCAATCACAGCGCGGTCACTACCGCACTGGCTGCGTTTGCCGCCGTGGATCTGGGGCACCTGCTGGACGTGGCCGACGCCGTGGCGGCGCTCAGCCTCGAGGGGTTTGGTGCGAACCTATCGATCCTGCATGCCGCCGTCGGAAAGACACGTCCGTATCCAGGATTGAGCCAAAGCCTCGAGCGGCTGCGCTCGTTGCTGGATGGGAGCTATCTCTGGCGGCCGGGCGCGGCGAGAAACTTGCAGGACCCGCTGACCTTCCGCGATATCCCACAGGTTCACGGGGCTCTGCGCGATGCGCTCGCCTATGCGCGAACGCAGCTGGCCATCGAGCTGAACGCCTCCCAGGGGAACCCGCTCGTCGTCGCCGACGAGGATCGGATCGTCTCGGCGGCGAATTTCGACATCCTGCCGCTGGCGGCTGCCCTCGATTTTCTGCGGATCGCACTAGCCCCGGTCCTGACGTCCTCCGCCGAGCGGACTACCAAGCTGCTCGAGTCGGCCTGGTCGGGCAGGTACACCGGGCTTTCATCACAGAAGACCCCGGAGCCGGGGCTCAGCGAGCTCGACGTGGCTGCTGCGGCGCTGGCGGCCGAAGCCCGCCTGCTGGCGCAGCCGGTGTCATTCGAAGTGTCGACCACTTCGATCGCTGACGGGATTGAAGACCGGATGACGATGGCACCGCTCGCTGCGCGGCGCCTTCGCGAGATGGTCGGCCTGGGTGAGCGAGTCATCGCCATCGAGCTGCTTGTCGCGGCGCAGGCGGCGGAGCTTCTCGGCCCCGTCCCCCTTGGCCAGGGCACTCGGCACCTGGTCCAGCGCTTACGCGAGAGGATTCAGCACTTTCACTGGGCCGAGGACTTTCCAGTCGACCTCGAGCCGGTCGTCGAGCTGGTGCGCGCTTAACTGATCTGCTGCTCGGCCTGGGCGATGAGGGAGCCCCCATCGACTCGGGTGCAGTAGCGCGGGTAGTGAGCCCGATAGCCAAGCAGCCAGGCCAGCGGGGCCACGAACATCAACCCCACCCGGTTGAGCCGGCTCTGGCCCAGCGGCCGCGTCTCCTTGCCATATGCCACCGTGAGAACAGCGCGCTGGAAGATGTTGCCCATCCCGTGCGGGTAGCTCATCCCGTCGCGCGCCAGGCCGAACGTCGTCTCGAAGAATTCTTGCTTGAGCAGTCCCGGCCGGAACTCGACGATGAGGTGCGTCTCAGCGTCGCCTGAATTCCAGAGGTAGTGCGGGGTCCTCGGCGGCACGGTGAGCTGCTCGCCGGTGCCCAGCTCGAGATTGTTGCCAGCCACCCGAAATGAGGCTCGACCGGCAAGGACGAGGAAATGGGATTCCTGGACTGGGTGGACGTGCGCAGGGCCGACGGTGCCGCCTGGCGCCATCCATGACTCGTACCGGACGAACTCGCCGTTGGTTTCTGGGACGGTCTTCAGGAACCTGATCCGCTCGCCAAACAGCGGATTCGCAATGACTCGGCGTTCGATTATCGGCGTCGCCTCCGGCAAGTGTTTGGCGGATTATGCCATCGGCGCCGCTGCCTTTGCAAGACTTTTGTTGGCTGCGCGTCCGAAATTGGTTGAACCGCTATCGAATTGTCAAAAGCGCAGCCCGGCCGCCCTGACCGAGTCCAGCATGTCGCGGATGTCGTCGTAGGCCGGGTCGTCGATTTTCACAAAGCCGCGGAACAGCCCGGGCTCGAGGCCCTCGGCATCCCGCTGATCCGTCCCCAGGCACCTGACCACCTCGCACACTTGCCTGTACAGCCACTCGGAGGTGGTGGCACAGGCAACGAGGGGCATGTTCGTCGAGGGACCCAGCGAGGCGACCACCCGGACGCGGTCAGCCAGCTCCGGGTTGTTGCGCAGCTCGACCGCCAGCACCTGGGAGTCGATGGCCGAGCCGTCCACCTCGCCCGCGGCCACGCGGCGGATCGAATGCTGGTGGGAGCCGCTGACCTCGACCCGGCCGAAGAAGCTTCCGTTTTCGCCGATCTGAAGCAGATGGTGGAGCACGACGAGCGCGCCGGAGTGTGAGTCGAAGCCGTTGCAGGCCCAGGACCGACCACGCAGCTCCTCGAACTCGGTCACCGGGCTGTCCGTCGGCACGATGACATCGGAGAAGTAGATCGGCCGGCCCTTGTAGCGGGCTCCGTCGAGAACTGGTGCGGCCACCAAAGTAATCGGCGGGTCGGCCTCTCGCCGCAATCGCACGTATGGGAGGCCGCACATGAAGGCGAAGTCCACCTCGCCGCCGCGCAACTGGTCCAACGACTCGCCGGTCACTAGCCGGACGGGCTGCCGGAGCGCGTCGCCGACCCGGGAGGCGACGAATTGATAAGCCGGCCGGATGGCTGGGGCGAGAAATGTGGCGAAGACCAGCTCGGGCGTTTGGGGCATGGTAGCACGCCCCGGGACGCTGCGCGGGAGCTTTGACCTACTTAATTAGCAGGTAGGCAAGCGGCAAGGCGGCCATCAAGAGGCAGGCAAGCCCAACCAGCACATTCGAAACCCAGCCGCTTCGGTACTGGCGAACGAGCCGCTTGTCATTCCCCAGCAGGATCATCAGCAGGATTAACGGCGGC
>Ga0207646_10000537_pt1 | contig 50487 bp, 51 predicted proteins | sample KBSK5502metaG_FD_184343 | JGI IMG/M metagenome (GOLD analysis project Ga0207646, IMG submission 184343) | Corn, switchgrass and miscanthus rhizosphere microbial communities from Kellogg Biological Station, Michigan, USA - KBS K5-50-2 metaG... | ecosystem: Host-associated > Plants > Roots >...
GGACGCGAGGATGAAGTACGGAGTGGCGGGTGGCTGCTCGAGCGCGGGGCCGGAAACCGAGTAGAGGTGGCCGCCGCCGGGACGGGAGGCCGCCGCGCCGTGCCAGATGAGGGTGGCGCTAGCTCCCGGCTCGATCCACGTCAGCGGGGCACTTCGCATGGGCGTCCTCGAGGACGGCCAAGTGTAGCACGCGGCTATTCGTCGCGAACCTCGAGCGGCGAGACCCGGCGCAGCATGTCCACCACGCCCTTGTCGTCGAAGAACACGACCCAGCCGAGCGGGTAGACCCAGGCTTCCTTGGCGGTCGTGCGCACCGCCATCCAGTGCTGCTCACCCAGCGCCGCCATCAGGGCGGGGTCGACCGTCTGCTCGCGGGGCTCGCCGAGCAGCACCTTCACCTCGCCCGGGGTGCTGCCGGGGGCGACCTGACGCCAGAAGCGGAACTCGCTGTAGCGGGAGGTCTGCTCGAGCTCCGGATGGTCACGCAGATACTTGAAGACCTTCTCGTCCATCTGGTCCTGCCAGACGCGCTTCTCGTCGAAGTTGGGCGACCGGCCGTTGGCCACGTAGGACTGCTGGATGAAGAACTCCTCGGCGTTGGGCCCGCGGCTGGTCCGCTCGAGCACCGGCGCGGTAGCCCCGCAGGACGCGGCGAACAGCGCGGCCACCACGAGACCGCCGGGACGAATCAGCCACCGCATGGCGTCACCATTATATAGCCCGGGCTCCCGCCACCCCTCATATCAGCGCCGACTCCAACACGATTCCGCGGTCGATGACCCGGGCGGCCCGAGCCAGCAGCCCGGCCAGGGCCGGCTCCACCTCGGGCGACTCCGCGAGCTGGCGCAGGACGTCGATGAGCCGGCGCATGGCCCGGACCAGATCCCCTTCGTGGCCGCCGAAGGACTCCTCGACGATGGCGGCCCAGTCGTCCTCCCCGGAGGCCCAGCGAAACACCGAGGGCATGAAGCCGGTGGAGATCGAGACGGGCATGGGAAGCTGGTGGCGCCGCTGGACCTCGAGCACCGTGCTGGCCAGGGACTCCAGCTCCTGCACCTTGCGCTTGAGCTTGGGCCGCTTCTTGAGGAAGAGCCGGGCCACCGCCGCGTCCCCCGAGCGCGCCTCCTCGATCAGGCCCGAGCAGAGCGTGGCCGCCTCCGCGAGGGAGGTATCGGCGAGGACACCCCGGTCCACCACCTCGGCCACCAGCAGCTCGTTGTCGTGACGCAGCCCGGCGATCAGCTGGCCCTTGGCCAGGAGCTTGGTGTCCTGCACCGCGCCGAACCGCTCCAGCACCTCGACGACCCGGAGAAACTCTTGCCAATACGCGTTGCGGAAGGCGTCGAGCATCTCGCGCTTCTGGGCCAGCTGGCGCTCGACGCCCTCGAGCCCCTTCCACGCCTGCTCGCAGCGATTCTGCGACCCCCACGGGCAGCGATGGCACTCGATAGCGGCCAGCGCGCCCTCGGGACCGTGGCTCTTCTCCCGCTCGATCAGCTCCGGGACGGACAGGCGGGCCATCTGCTCGGTGAGGCCGCGGGTGCGGTGCTCCCAGTCCCGCGGCACGTGCAGCGGCGGGGTCTGCCAGAACACGCGCTTGACGTTGCCTTCCTTCATGTGGACGGTGGCGCCGTGGGGCAGCAGCACCTGGATGAGGTCGCGGTGCCGCCGCCGGTCCACCGCCACGATCAGGCCGAGGCTGGCCCCGCTCTTCCGGCGCACCAGGGCCAGCCGCCCGAGCTCGGCGTCGGCGGCCGCGCGCCCGCGCCGCCCGCTCTTGCCGCGCGCCATGCGGGCCACCTCGACCTCGGAGCGGACCGCGCGATAGCGGCCGATGCGCGCGAAGTCGCCGCAGGGGGCATCAAAGCGCCGGCCATCACCGACCGCCATCTCGAGACCCTGCACGTCGGTTTCGAGCGAGCGGATGCGCTTCAGGTTCTGGTACTGGCCGAAGGACGACTCGACCGTGCGCCGGATCGTGGCCAGGTCCTTGCCGGTCGAGAGCAGGAGCGCCACCGAGCCGTAGCCGAGCTTGAACTGGCTCACGATCGGCTCGGGGGGCCCGTTCACGACTCGTTTCATGTCGTCGAGGCCGTCGCGCACGTCGAGGGCCATGACACATTTACCCTCGGGGTCGATCCCGCGGCGTCCCGCCCGCCCGGCCATCTGGGTCAGCTCGTTGTGGGTGAGGCTGCGGAAGCCGCGGTCGGTGCGCTTGGTCAGCGACTGCAGCATCACGCTCTTGGCCGGCATGTGGATGCCGAGCGACATCGTCTCGGTCGCGAACACCACCTTGCAGAGCCCGCGCTCGAAGAGCAGCTCGATGAACCGCTTCACGGTGGGCAGGATGCCCGCGTGGTGCATCCCCACTCCCATGCCGAGGGCCTGGAAGATGGTCTGGTTGAGGGGCGACTCCGCGATCATCGGACTCTCGGTGATCTGCTCGCGGATGGCCTCGTCCACCTGGCGCTGCTGCTCGCGCGAGAGCAGCGGCTTGCCCTCGGCGAGCACCGTCTCCATCGCCCGCTCGCAGCCGGCGCGGCTGAAGATGAAGTAGATCGCGGGCAGCCAGCCGCGGCTCTCCAGCTCGTCGAGCATCACGGTGGGGTCCACCACCCGGCGCGTGTACCAGCGCCCGCGGTCGGAATATCCGGTGTCGCGCTCCTCGCCGAGCAGGCGCACCTTGCCCTGGCGGACCGCGTCGTAGGTGTGGATCTCGCCCGAGAGGTCCGCGACCAGGTACTGGAGTGGCACCGGCCGGTGGGGATGCGTGATGGCCACGATGGGCCGGTGCACGAGGCTGATCCAGTCCGCGATCTCGGCGACGTTGCGCACGGTGGCCGAGAGCGCGACCAGGGCCACATCCTTCGGGCAGTTGACGATGATCTCCTCCCACACCGTCCCCCGGCCCTCGTCGCCCATGTAGTGGCACTCGTCGAGCACCACCGTGTCGAGCCCGTCGAGGCCGCCCGAGTAGAACATGTTGCGCAGGATCTCGGTGGTCATCACGATCACCGGCGCGCGCGGGTTCACCTTGACGTCGCCGGTGAGGATGCCGACGCGATCGCCGCCCCACTGGCGGACGAAGTCCGCGTACTTCTGGTTGGAGAGGGCCTTGAGCGGCGTGGTGTAGGCGATGCGGCGGCCACGGTGGAGCGCGGCGTGGATGGCGAACTCGGCCACCAGGGTCTTGCCGGAGCCGGTCGGCGCGGAGACGATCACCGACTTGCCGTCGAGGATCGCGTCGATTGCGCGGAGCTGGAAGTCGTCGAGTGGAAACGGGTAGCGGGCCTTGAACGACTGGAGCAGATGCTCGGCCACGGCCACGGCACCTCCCTTGCCCGCGCCCTCACGTTACCACGGCCTTGCGCGGCCGCGAAGCCCCGAGTAGGCTCGGGACCATGAAACTCACCGGCAAGGTCGCCCTCATCACCAACGTGAGCCACTTCATGGGCCCCGCCATCACCGAGGAGTTCTGCCGGGAGGGGGCATCGGTCGCGCTCCACGACCGCGATCAGGCCGCGCTGAAGCCGTTCGTGGCCATCGCGGAGCGCCTCGGGCGCGACGCGCTGGCGCTCGGTGGAGACCTGAGCCACTCCGAGGAGGCGGAGCGCGCGGTGAAGGCGGTGGTGGCCCGCTTCGGCCGGCTCGACGTCCTGGTCAACAACAACGCCTACCCACCCTCGGGCAGCCCGGTAGAGCAGATCACCGACGAGGCCTGGCGCGAGATGCAGACGCGCCTGCTCGACGAGCCCTTCTTCTGCCTGCGCGCCGCGCTCCGCGTGATGCGGCCGGCGGGGCGCGGCAAGATCATCAACATGTCCTCCGCCGCCGCCTTCCCCGGCCTCCCGAACTACGCGGCCTACACCGCCGCGCGCGCGGGCGTGAACGGGCTCACCAAGGCGGTGGGGCGGGAGGTGGCGGGCGCCGGCGTCCAGGTCAACGCGATCGCCCAGAACTACGTCGAGAACCCGACCTATTTCCCGCCCGCCCTCACCGCCGACCCGGTCAAGCTCGCGCGAATGGTCAAGAACATCCCCGCCGGCCGCCTCGCGCGCAGCGAAGAGTCGGCGCGTCTCGCGGTCTACCTGGCCTCGGAGGACGCCGACTTCTTCGTGGGCCAGGTCATCCCGTTCGCGGGCGGCTGGGTGACGCCGTGATCGTCTATCACGTGGCGATCACCACCTCGGGGGACTACCTCCAGAAGCGCGAGCCGCATCGCAAGGCCCATCTCGAGCGGCTGATGGGGCTGCGCGCGCAGGGCCTCGTCATCGGCGGCGGCCCCGCGCCGGACGGGCAAGGCGCCGACGTGTTCTACCGCGTCGGCCAGCCGGAGGACCTCCGCCGGCTCGTGGAGGAGGATCCCTACTTCACGGGCGGCGTCTGGCCGACCTATACGCCGCGGAGCTTCGCCCAGTTCCTCGAGCCGTGGGAGCTGGTGCCCCTCGTCACCGACGGCTCGCGCAAGGTGACGCTCGTGGAAGGCGTGGCGCCCGACGTGGAGATGGCGTCCTTCGCCCTCATCGAGGCGCGCGGCGGGGGCCGCATGGCCTTCGGCGGCTTCTTCCCGGGTGGCCCAACGCTGGCCGTCATGAATGGCGACGATGCCGGGAAGGCGCTCGGGGAGCTGCGCGCCACCGGGTTCTGGGACGAAGCCACGCTGCGCGCCCGGCCGCTCCTGTACGCCCTCTAGCGGGCCCCGAGCACCGTCCGGATGTCGTTGAGCACCAGCTCGGGGACGAGAAACCCGGCGCTGTAGACGTTCCGGATGAACCCGTCGCGATCCACCAGGAAGACCTTGAGCACGTGACGGATCCGGCCGGTGGACCGGCCCTGCTCGTCCCGCTCGGGCGTCCGATCCTGCCCGTAGCTCTCCAGCACCGCCTCGAGGACACGCGCCGACGGCGCGGTGAAGAAGCGCCAGACGGCGGGATCGGCGTCGTAGACCTTGGCGTACTTGGCCAGCTGGTCCGGACGATCCCGCTCGGGATCGAAGCTGATGGTGACCAGCGCGGTCTGCCGCGCGAGCCCGCTCTCCCGCAAGCGGGACTGCAGATCCCGGAGGGTGGAGCTCGCGAGCGGGCAGCCGAGCCGGTCGGGGCACGCGGTGTAGATGAAGCTGACGACCGCGACCTTCCCCGCCATCATCGAACGGGTATCCACCAGCCGTCCGGCGGCGTCGCGGAGCCGGAAGCCCCCAACCCGCTTGATCGCGGGCAGCTCGTAGGTGCCCGGCTCGGGCGGCACGAAGGCGGGCGAGAAGGCGCCCTGGATGAACTCGTCCGGTAGCGCGGGCCCGGCCGAGTGAGCCTCGACCCCGGCCGGGCCCAGCGCGGCCGCCGCCAGCAAGGTGGCCACCACCGCGATGCGACCGGTCAAGGGCGGACCGGGAGCTAGCGTGACTTGCTGCCGAAGTTCATGATGTGGGCGCGGCCCACCCCGCCGAAGTCGGTGGTGAACTTCGGCACCAGCTTGCCGTCCTCCCAGGCCATGCCCTTGAGCCAGTGATCCCCGGGCTTGTCCCATCGAGACAGCAGCGAGCTGGTGGCGTAGATGCGCTTGCCGTCCCACGACGTCGACACCATGTTCGCCTGCTCGCCGAGCTTCACCTGATGGATCAGCTTGCCTTCGAAGGGGTTGCTCACGTCGTAGACACGCAGCGTCCCGTCGCCGTAGGAGTTCACGTAGATCTTGCTGTCGTCGGGCGCGATGCTGATGTCCACCGGAATGTTGGCCCCGATCTCGGCGATGTTCTTGCTCGCCCACGTGCCGTCCGCCTGCTGGTGGATCAAGACGAGCTGACCGGTGAGCGCGGTGGACGTGAACGCGTAGGGATGATTCGGGAGCAGCGCCCACCGGAGCTCCAGCGGCGCCCCGGGGATGGAGAGCACCTGCAGGGGCTTCCGGGCGTGGAAGTCCCACACGATGACGCTTCCCCCGAACTGCTTCATGGCCTCCGCGTCCTTGAGCAGCTCGCCGACCGGGCGCATGTAGTTCTTCCGTCCGGTGAAGGACGAGGTGAGCATGCGGTTCAGGTTGACGTTGACCCGGACGTCGTAGCCGTAGACGGCCTCGGCGGGCATCCAGATCGTGCGGATGAACTTGCCGTCATTGGTGTACTCGGCCATCCCGGTCCGGCCCCCGCTGTCCTTGGCGTTGGACAGGGCCGAGATCAGCATGCGGCCCGGCAACGGATAGAAGGTGTGGGGACCCACCAGGCCGCCGGTGTCCTTGACGAAGGTCTTGATGGTCTTGACGAGCTTCGGCTGAGCCGGGTTCGTGGCCACGTCGAAGATGAAGATCTGGCTGGTGTCGAGCCCGCCCGCCCAGAGAAAGCGCCGGTCGTCGGTGAAGCCGGCGTGATGGGCCTCGTGCTGGCCGGGAACCGGCGCGCGGTGGACGATCTGACCGTAGCGGCCGGACGCCGGGTTGACGTCCACCGTGACGATGCTGTCGTTGCCGTCGGCCACCCCCTTCATCCCCAGGGTCCACACGTAGATGAAGTCTTCCTGGCCCGTCACCTTGGGCAGGAAGGGGGACTGGCACGTCTCGTCGGCGGAGGCCGGCCGCGTGAACCCAGGCGCGAGCCCGATCACCACCGCGAGAAGCGCGCTCGCCAGCCATGTCGTCGTGGGTGCGACGCTCCTCGTGATACTCATCGCGAGTCCTCCCTCGTGGGATGCCATCGTGAGCGCTGCGGGTCGGGACGCGACCTGGATGGTAATCCGGCCGCCCGGCCGGGGCAAATCCCGGGGGGAATTTTCCCGGTTGACAGGTTCCGGGTCGATTAGGTATACCTAATCCGCTGTCTATCACCACCCTAACAACGAACAGGAAGCGGCCCGAATGACGACGTCGCCGGCCGGCCCCGGGACTTCCCGCCCGTGATCCTCTGTCTCTGCCACGGCGTCTCCGATCACACCGTGACCGCCACCATCTCGGGCGGCGCGCACACGGTGGATCAGATCCAGCGCGCGTGCGGCGCGGGGAGCGATTGCGGCGCCTGCCGCGACCTCCTGGAGGCCCTGGTGGAGCGAGCCCGTGAGAGGCACTATGGTGGCGCGACCGCGGTCCACTAACGCGCTCACGGAAGGCGCGTCATGAAGGGGCACGACCAGGTGGTGAGCCTGCTCAACGACGTCCTCACGGCGGAGCTGACCGCCATCAACCAGTACTTCATCCACGCGCGCATGTGCGAGAACTGGGGCTACAAGCGTCTGTGGAAGAAGCTCCGGGAGGAATCCATCGGTGAGATGAAGCACGCCGACCGGCTCATCGAGCGGGTCCTATATCTCGAAGGCGTTCCCAACGTCCAGCGGCTCGGTAAGGTGAACGTGGGGCAGACGGTGCCCGAGCAGCTCCGCCTGGACCTGGAGCTCGAGCGCGTGGCGGTGACCGCCCTGAACGCGGGGGTCGAGCTGTGCCGCGCCCTGGGCGACAACGGCAGCCGCGACTTGCTGGAAGACATCCTCAAGGCCGAGGAGGACCACATCGATTGGATCGAGGAGCAGCTCGAGCTGATCAAGCAGGTGAGCGAGCCGCACTACCTCTCGCAGCAGATCAAGGAAGAGGCCACGTGATCGACGATCCCGTGGAGCCCTCCGTCGCCCGCGAGGGGGCCCCTCGCGCCGCCGTCCGTATCGCGAGCACCGAGCTGTTCCGGGGGCGTCGCGAGATCGTGATCGTTCATCGGGGCCAGGAATACCGGCTGCACGTCACGAAGGCGGACAAGCTGATCCTGACCAAGTAGCCGTTCACGGAAGCCAGCCACCTCGAAGCCCTCCGGGCTTCGGGCAGCGAGCCACCAGAGCCGGCCGTCCCGGGGACGAAGCCGGCAGCGAGGGGCTCGTGTCCGAGATCGGAACCCTCATTCAGATGCTCGCGAAGGGTGGCCCGGTGATGATCCCCCTGCTCGGAAAGCTGGCGATCGCGGTCACACCGCCGGAGACGAGACCCTGACCCTCCGCGTCCCGCGCGTACTGGCCCTCCTGATCCTGGCGGTCGGGCTCGCCGCGGGGCCCGCGTGCGCCGCCGAGCCCGATCCCTTCGCGCCCATCTTGCACGCGCTCGCCTACCTGGAGGTCGACTACCCGGGCGCGGTCAAAGATGGCAAGGTCCTCGATCAGGGGGAATACGAAGAGCAGCTCGAGTTCGCGTCGGGCGTGCGCACCATGATCACCGGACTTCCCGCCCGGCCCGAGCGGGCCGCGCTCGAGGCGACCGCCGCCGGCCTCGTGGGCGCCATCAAGGACAAGCGCCTGGGTGAGGAAGTCGCGGCGATCGCGAGCGACCTCCGCCGGCGCATCATCGACATCTACGAGGTCCGGGTGACCCCGCGGCAGGTGCCGGATCTCCGCCCGGCCGCCACCGACTACACGACCCACTGCGCGGTGTGCCACGGCGCCACCGGGCGGGGCGACGGGCCGGCCGCCAAGGGGCTGACGCCGCCGCCCGCCGATCTCACCGACGCCGCCCGCATGGGACAGCACAGCGTCTTCGGCCTCTACAACACGATCACGCTCGGCATCAAGGGCACGGCGATGACCGGCTTCGCGCCTCTGAGCGAATCGCAGCGGTGGGCCCTGGCTTTCTACGTGAGCACGCTCGCCAGCGGCGGCGAGACCCGGGACCGCGGCGCGGCGCTGTGGAAGGGCGGCGTCGGCAAGACCGAGCTGCCGGATCTGCGCGCGCTGGTCATGGCGACCCCGCGGGACGTGGCCGCCCGCGCGGGGGGAGACGGCGCCGCGGTGCTGGCCTATCTCCGGAGCGAGCCCTCCGCGCTCGCGGCGGGCCGCGAGTCGCCCATCGACTTCAGCGCGCGCCTCCTCGGGGAGAGCCTCGACGCCTACCGGCGCGGCGACGCGGCGCAGGCGCATCAGCTCGCGGTCACGAGCTACCTCGAGGGCTTCGAGCTGGTGGAGGCGCCGCTCGACGCGGTGGACCGCGGGCTCAGGACCCGCGTCGAGGCCGCGATGCTGCGCTACCGGACCCTGATCCAGTCACGCGCGCCGAAGGAGACGGTGGAGGCGGAGGCGCGCGCGATCCAGTCCCTCCTCGACACCGCCCGCCGGCGCCTCGACGCGGCCCGTCTCTCCCCCGTCACCACCTTCACGAGCGCCCTCGTCATCCTCCTGCGCGAGGGCCTCGAGGCCATCCTGGTGCTGGCCGCCCTCATCGCCATGCTGATCAAGTCCGGCCGCCGCGAGGCCCTCCGCCACGTGCATGCGGGCTGGATCCTGGCGCTCGGCCTCGGCGGGCTGACCTGGCTGGCGGCTTCCTACGTGGTGACGGTCAGCGGGGCCAGCCGCGAGGTCACCGAGGGCGTCACCGCGCTGGTGGCGGCGGCGATGCTGCTCTACGTGGGCTTCTGGATGCATCGTCACGCCCACGCCGCGCGCTGGAAGGCCTACCTCGAGACGCGTGTGCAGTCGGCCCTCTCGGGCCGGACGCTCTGGGCTCTCGCCGCCGTCTCGTTCGTGGCCGTCTACCGCGAGGCGTTCGAGACGGTGCTGTTCTACCAGGCGCTCTGGATCGAGGCGGGCCCCGAGGGCCGCGTGGCGGTGGGCGGGGGCTTCGTCGCCGCGATGGTGGGGCTCGTGCTGCTGGCCTGGCTGATGCTGAAGCTGGGACTGCGTCTGCCGGTCGGCTGGTTCTTCGGCTTGGGCTCGGCCCTCATGGCCGTCCTGGCGGTGGTGCTCGCCGGCAAGGGCATCGCGGCGCTCCAGCACGCCGGCAAGCTGCCGGTCGGGCCGCTCGACCTGCCCGCAGTCCCGTCGCTCGGCGTGTATCCGACGTGGCAAGGCGTGGTCACGCAGCTCGCGCTGGTCCTGCTGATCTTCGCCGCCTTCACCTACTCACGGCGTCGGGCCAAACATGTCGCCTGAGGCGGCGAAGGCGAGGAGGTCCGCGAGCGACGTCCAGGCGCTCGTCTTCGACACCTACGGCACCGTCGTCGATTGGCGCGGAGGCGTGCTCGAGGCGCTCGTGGCGCTGGGTCGCTCGCGTGGTCTCGCGGTGGACTGGGAGAGGTTCCTGGCCGACTGGAACGCCCGCCCGATCATCGACCGCGTGAATCGCGGCGAGGTGCCGTGGATGACGATGGAGAGCGTCCATCAGCGTGCCCTCGAGACGCCGCTCTCCCGGTACGACATCGCCGGCCTCACCGACCGCGAGATCGACGATCTGGTCCGGGCGCGATGGCGCCTCACGCCCTGGCCGGACGCGGTGCCCGGGTTGACCCGATTGAAACAGCGATACGTGATCAGCCCGCTGTCCAACGCGAGCTTTGTCGGCATGGTGAGGCTGGCCAAGTTTGCTGGTCTGCCCTGGGACTGCGTGATCACCGCCGAGAACGCGCGCTGGTACAAGCCTCGTCCCGAGGTCTATCGCACCGCGGTGTCGCTGCTGGGGTTGCGGCCCGACCAGGTGATGATGGTCGCGGCGCACAACTACGATCTTCGCGCCGCTCAGGGAGAAGGTCTGCAGACCGCATTCGTGCCGCGACCGCTCGAATATGGTCCGGAGCAGACGACCGATCTGGCCCCGGAAGGCGATTGGGATATCGTCGCGCAGGACTTCCTCGACCTGGCCGCCCAGCTGGACGCTAGCTGGCCTCGCTGATCGCTTTCACGCCGCCCGGATTGTCGAGCGACGAGAGGTCGCCCGGGTCCCGCCCGAGGTAGGTCGCGCGGACCACGCGGCGCATGATCTTGGCGCTGCGGGTCTTCGGCAGCTCGCGCGCGAAGAGCACGCGCTCGGGGCGGATCGCTCGGCCCATCGAGCGCACCACCTCCTCCACCAGCTCGGCGCGGAGCGGCTCCGACGGCTGATGCCCCGGCCGCAGGACCGCGAAGCAGACCACCGTCTCGCCCTTGATCTCGTGCGGCACCCCGATGGCGGCGGCCTCCGCCACCGCGGGGTGGCCGACCAGCACCGACTCCACCTCGGCCGGGCCCACCCGCTTGCCCGCGATCTTGAGCGTGTCGTCGGAGCGGCCCTGGATGAACCAGAAGCCGTCGACGTCCACGTACGCCCAGTCGCCGTGCACCCACACGTCGGGCCACCGCGACCAGTAGGTCTCGAGATACCGCTCCCGGTCCTTCCAGAAGCCCGCGGTCATGCCGGGCCACGGCCGCGTGACGACCAGCTCGCCCACCTGCCCGCGCACCGGCCGGCCGTCCTCGTCGTAGACGTCGGCGGCCATGCCCGGAATGGGCCCGGCGAAGGAGCACGGCTTGATGGGCGCGATCGGGAAGCAGGAGAGGATGCCGCCCGAGATCTCGGTGCCGCCGGTGTAGTTGATGATGGGCAGCCGTCCCTTGCCCGCTGTCTCGAAGAGCCAGCGGTAGGGCTCGGGGTTCCAGGGCTCGCCGGTGGACGCCATGATCCGGAGCGCCGAGAGATCGTGGCGCGTCACCCACTCACCGCCGTGCGGCATGAGCGCGCGCACCGCGGTGGGCGAGATGCCGAGCACCGTGACGCGATGGCGCTCCACCAGAGACCAGAGGCGATCGGGCTTGGGATAGTCGGGCGTGCCCTCGAAGAGCACCGCGGTGCCGCCGGTGAGCAGGGCGCCGCCGATGAGCATCGGCCCCATGAGCCAGCCCAGATCGGTGACCCAGAAGAGCCGGTCGTCCTGGCCCAGGTCGAAGAGATACGCGAAGTCGTGCGCGTTCTTGATCGAGAAACCGCCGTGGGTGAGCACGGTGCCCTTGGGGCGCCCGGTGGTACCGGACGTGTAGATGATCAGGCACGGGTGATCGGCGTCCACCGGAAGCGCCGGGCACTCCGCCGGCTCCTTGGCCACCAGCTCGTGCCACCAGAGGTCGCGCCCGTCCTTCCACGGGACCTCCGAGTTGCCCCGGCGGTACACGACCACGTACTCGATACTGGGCGAGGCGGAGACGGCTTCGTCGGCGGTGCGCTTGAGCGGCACCGCCTGGCCGCGTCGCGCGAAGGCATCCGCGGTGATGAGCAGGCGCGCCCCGCAGCCGTCGAGCCGCGAGGCCACCGCCGGCCCGCCGTAGCCCGAGAAGCACGGCGTGTACACCGCGCCGATTCGCACCACCGCCAGCGTGGCGATCACGGCCTCGGCGCACATCGGGAGGAAGATGCCCACCGTGTCGCCTGGGCGGATCCCGAGGCGCTTGAGCGCATTGGCCAGCCGCCCGACCTCCGCGGCCAGCTCCGCGTACGTCAGGGTGCGGACGGTTCCGTCCTCGGCCTCCGCGATGACCGCGGGCCGGTCGCCGCGACCCGCCGCCAGATGCCGGTCCACCGCGTTGTAGGCCAGGTTCAGCCGGCCGCCCTCGAACCAGCGCGGCCACGCGATGCCCTGGGAGACGTCGAGCACGCGGCGGTACGGCGTGAACCAGTGGAAGCCGAGATCGCGGGACACCGCGTCCCAGTACCACTCCGGGTCCTCGATCGAGCGCCGCTGCAGGTCGGCGAGCGTGGCGAGGCCGTGCCGGCTCATGAAGCGGCCGATGCGCGTCCGCGCCGCCGCCTCGGGATCGGGCCGCCAGATGATCTCCCCCGTATCCATGTCAGGCGTCGTCCATGTCAGGCTTCGACGTCGGCCAGCGCGGAGGCGTCGATGGCGCGCCACTCGGCCATCGGCTCGAGCCACTCGATCTGGCGCGCGGTGAAGGGCGGGCTTGCGGACCCGCGCGGCTCGAGCCAGCGCCTGAGATAGAGCCCGGCCGCGAGCAGCTTGCGGAAGCCCTTCCCCTGCTCGCGCAGGGCCTGCCCCTCGGCCAGCAGCAACGCGCTCGCCAGCAGGTGATAGAGCGTGTCGGCCACCGGCCGCGCCTGCAGCTCGCGCTCGGCCGCGGGCAGCGGCGTGGCCCAGTCCGCCGCCTGGAGCGCGACGACGTCTAGACCCGCCTTCACCAGATCCACCCACGGCTTGGCGGCGGGCTCCACGACGCGCGCGAGCCGCTCGGTGATGAAGCCGCCCACCGCCTCGAGTCCACGGTCCTTCACGATCGCGCGCTGGACGTCCAGGGCCACCACGTTGGCCGAGCCCTCCCAGATGGCGCCCAGATAGGCGTCCCGCAGCAGGCGTGGGTTCACCCACTCCTCGACGTAGCCATTGCCGCCGCGCACGTTCATGGCCTCGGCGGTGACGTCGCGCGCGCGGAGCGTGATCCAGTACTTGGCGAGCGGCGTCCACACCCGGGCGAGCGCCCGCGCATCCGCCGCGCCCGCGTCGCGCCGGTCGAGGAGCGCGGCGCCGTTCAGGATCACCGAGACGGCGGCCTCCGCGTCGAGCAGCATCGAGAGCAGGTTGCTGCGCAGCAGCGGCAGCTCGATCAGTGGGTGACCGAAGGCGATGCGCTGGCGGGCATGCACGAGCGATTCGAGGAGGGCGCGGCGCATGAGCCCGGCCGCGCGCATCGCGTTGGAGAGGCGCGAGCCGTTGACCATCTCCATCATCTGCTTGAAGCCCGAGCCGAGCTCGCCCACCACGTAGGCCACCGCCCCCGCGTAGGTGACCTCGCCGGTGGCCATCGAGCGCGAGCCCAGCTTGTCCTTCAGACGGTTGATGGTCCAGGCGTTCTTGCTCCCGTCGGGGAGGCGCTTGGGCACGAGGAACATCGCGAGCCCGCGGGTGCCGTCGGGCGCCCCTTCGGGCCGGGCCAGCGTCAGCGCGAGCTCCGCGTTGGCGACCGACGTGAACCACTTGTCGCCCCAGAGCCGCCACCGCCCGTCCGGGCCGCGACGCGCCACGGTGGCGGAGGCGCCTACGTCGGAGCCGCCGGTACGCTCGGTCATCCACTGCGTCCCCTGCCAGAGCGCGTCCGGATCGGTGGCGGTGAGATGCGGCAGGTAGCGCGCCTGGAGCTCCTCGCTGCCGAACACGCCGAGCATCCGCGCGCAGGAGTCTGTCATGTTGACCGGGCAGAGCAGCCCGAACTCGCTCTGGGCGAAGAGATAGGACAGCGCGTACTTGACCACCTGCGGGACACGCTCGGGCCAGCCGAGAACCCCCGGCCGGTGTGCCATGGCGGCCAGCCCGAACTGCCCGAACGCGATCTCCTCCATGCGGCGGTAGGCCGGATGGCGCACGACCTCGTCCACGCGGCGACCCCGCTCGTCCCAGGCGCGGAGGACGGGCGGGTTACGGTCCGCCAGGGCGGCCAGCTCGTCCAGCTCGCCGCCGGCGATCTCCCCCAGCGTGGTGAGATGTGGCCGCGCACGCTCGAAGACCTCCGGGCCCATGACCGACTCGCAGAGGAACTGGAGATTGCGGTCCTCGAGGTAGAAGTTCAGGCCCTTCGTGGTCGGCATGGCGTCCTGAGCTGGTGCGGAATGCTTCGACGGCGCCGTCATCGTGCACCCGAGTCTATCGCGAACGGTAGGTCTGTGGTAGGAGAGACGCGTCGTCCACCACGCTCCCCAGGAGGCGGACATGGCGCGCAAGCCGGCAGCGGCCCCGGCCCGGGAGGCCAGGAAGCCGAATCCCGACGCGATCGATCCGAAGCACCGGTGGGACCGGCCCATCCAGGCGCCAGGCCACACCCAGGTGGACTTCGAGGAGCGCGTCGACTTCCACCGCCTGCACGACTACCGCATCGGACGCGTCCGCCGCGCCCTGGCGAAGTCGGAACTGGGTGCGCTGCTGGTCTTCGACCAGTACAACATCCGCTACATCTCGGGCACCGTCATCGGGGAATGGGCGCGCGACAAGCTGACCCGCTGGTGCCTCCTCACCGGCAATGGGCAGCCGTGGGTGTGGGACTTCGGCTCCGCGGCGCGACACCACCGCCTCTACACGCCGCAGCTCCCCGCCAACCAGTGCCTGGCCGGGATGGTCGGCATGCGCGGCGCGGTGTCGCCCAAGGCCGGCCTGTTCGAGCAGGCCGCGCGCGAGATCAAGGACATTCTCACGCGCGAGGGCGTGGCGGGCATGCCCATCGGGATCGACCTGGTGGAGCCGCCCTTCCTCTTCGCGCTCCAGAAGCTGGGCCTCGAGGTGCGCGACGGCCAGCAGGTGATGCTGGAAGCGCGCGTGATCAAGAACGCCGACGAGCTGATCCTGCTCAACATGGCGGCGGCCATGGGCGACGGCGTCTACCAGGACATCTTCGAGGCGCTCAAGCCGGGGGTGCGCGAGAACGAGATCGTGGCCCTGGCCAACAAGCGGCTCTACGAGATGGGATCGGACTGCGTGGAGGCCATCAACGCCATCTCGGGCGAGCGGTGCTCCCCCCACCCGCACAACTTCACCGATCGCATCATTCGCCCGGGCGACCAGGCCTTCTTCGACATCATCCAGTCCTACGTGGGCTACCGCACCTGCTACTACCGGACCTTCAGCGTGGGGCGCGCCACCCCGCCGCAGGTGACGGCCTACAAGCGCGCCCGGGAGTGGATGGACGAGGCCATCGCTCTCATCAAGCCGGGGGTGGGCACCGACCGGATCGCGCGCGCCTTCCCGCAGGCGCAGGACATCGGCTTCGAGAGCGAGATGGCGGCCTTCGGCCTCAACTTCTGCCACGGCCTCGGCCTGGGGCTGCACGAGCGGCCGATCATCTCCCGGCTCAATTCGTTCGACGACCCGATGGAGCTCGAGGCGGGCATGGTCTTCGCGGTCGAGACCTACTGCCCCGCGACCGACGGCACCTCGGCCGCGCGCATCGAGGAGGAAGTGATCGTGACGCCCAAGGGCGCCCAGATCATCACCCTCTTCCCGGCCAACGAGCTGCCGATCGCGAACCGGTACTAGCCCGAGCGGCGCCGGGTCGGCTTGGCGGGAAGCGATCGGCTGTAGGTCAGGGCCCGGCGGAGCCACGGCCGGAGCCGTACCGGCGACGCGGCCATCGCGGAGGGAACGACCGCCCACTGTCGCATCGAGCGGCCCATCGCGATGAAGGGCTCGGCTCCCTCGAGCGCAAGGAATCGCGCCCGGTCCCGCTCGCTCAGCCGAAGGACCATCCGGTCCCGGACGAGGCCGGCGACCATGTTCCCGCGGAGGAAGATGGCGGGATAGCCGAACATCTTGCGCTGCGTCGTGCCCCGGAGCGGGCGCACCGCCGCCTCGAAGGCCCCCACGAGGTCCGGGGGCGTCACCGCGCACCCTCCTTGCCGGCGAGGAACGTCCGCACCGCCTCGTCCTCGCTGAGACCGATCGCCCGCGTGTAGGCCCGCGCCGCCTCGTCCGCCCGGCCGATCATGGCCAAGAGATGAGCCCGGAGCGCCCAGTAGGGCTGATAGCTCGCGATCGCGGCGGGTGGCATCGCGTCGAGCGCGGCCAGGCCCGCGCCGGCGCCGCGAGCCTCCGCGAGCGCGGCCGCCTGGCCCACGCTGGCGCCGACGGTCGGAGCGATGCGCACGAGCCCCTCGTACAGCAGCGCGATCGCGTCCCAGTCGGTCCGGCCGGTGCGTCCGCGCTGCGCGTGCGCCGACTGGATGGCGGCTTCGAGCTGGAAGCGGCCCGGCAGACCCGCGTGGGCGGCGACGAGCAGCGTGCGCTCGGCCTCCTCGATCATCGGCCAGTTCCATCGCGCAACAGCCTGGCGGCTGAGCGGCACGTAGCCGCCGGTCACGTCACGGCGGGCCGGCCGCCGCGCCTCGCAGTGGAGCATCAGTGCGAGCAACCCCTGGCCCTCGGGCTCGTTCGGCAGGAGCCGGGTGACGAGCCGGCCGAGCCAGATCGCCTCGTCCGCCAAGCCCGCGCGTCGCGCCTCCGCGCCGGCCACGTCTTCCCAGCCGCTGCCGTAGGCGGCGTAGATGGCCTCGAGCACCGGCTCGAGCCGCGCGGGCAGCTCGCGCGGGTCGGGAACCTCGAACCGGATCCCCGCGTCACGGATCTTGGTCTTCACCCGGACCAGCCGCTGGCCCATGGTCGCGGCGGGGACGACGAACGCGGCCGCGATCCGCGCCGCGTCCAGGCCCAGCACGGTCTGCAGCATGAGCGGCGTCCGCATCCCCTCGTCGATCGCGGGATGGGCGCAGACGAAGAGGAGCGCGAGCCGCTCGTCCGGGAAGGCGAGCTCCCTCGCGGCGGCGCCGTCCGCCTCGTCGATCACCGCGTGGAGCGCGGGGAGCGCACGCGCCGCGACGGTGGCGTGCCGACCCGCGTCGAGCAGGCGCCGCCGGGCCACCGCGAGCAGCCAGGCCTCGGGCTTGTCGGGCACGCCGTCGCGCGGCCACGCGGCGAGCGCGGCGACGAAGGCGTCGCTGAGCGCGTCCTCCGCGGCCGCCACGTCGCGCGAGCGCCGCGCGAGATAGGCCACGAGCCTCCCGTAGGAGGCCCGGGCCGCCAGCTCGGCCGCTCGATGCGCGTCGTGAGGATCCCCCGTATTCACATGACCAGGTTGGGCCGGACCTCGACGGCCCCGGTCGAGGCCGCGGGGCAGCGGGAGGCCCAGTCGAGCGCGGTGTCGAGATCGGGCACGTCGATCTGGTAGAAGCCGCCGAGCTGCTCCTTGGTCTCGGCGTAGGGCCCATCCTGGACCTGGCGCTTGCCGTCGCGCTGGCGCACCGTGGTGCCGACGGGCGGCGGCTGCAACCCGGCGCCGCCGACCATGACCCCGGCGGTCTGCAAGGCCTGGGTGTACGCCCGATAGGCGCCCCAGTAGGCTTCCTTCCGCCGCTCGTCGGTCCGGGAGCTGAAGTCGGTCGCGTTCTCGTAGACCAGGATCGTGTATTTCATGCGCGTCCTCCGTCAATGGGTTCGATCACCCTGATGACGTCCGACCGGGCTCCATTTCGACAACCGTCCCGGACTGGAGCGGAGGCTAGCACAGGCCCGGGGACGCGGGCTAAGATGCTGCCGTGATGCGTCTCTGGCCGGACCTCCTCGTCACGAGCGGCCGGGAGGTGACCGGCCACATCGTGAGCGTCGCCGATGGCCGGATCACCGCGGTGCAGCCGCCGTCCCCGGCCGACGCCTCCGCGGCCGACGTCGTCCGGCTGCCCGGGAAAGCTCTCTTGCCGGGCACCGTGAACGCCCACTGCCATACCTTCCAGTCGCTGCTGCGCGGCCTTGGCGACGATCTCGACTTCATGGCCTGGCGCGATCGCGTGCTCTACCCGTATTCGACCCGGCTCGATCGCGACGGCATCTACCTCGGCGCCGCCTTCGCCTTCGCCGAGATGCTGCTGCACGGGGCCACCACCTGCGTCGACTTCTTCTACCTCCAGGACGGCTCCAACGAGAACGCGGAGGCGGTCATCGCCGCCGCGCGGGACGTGGGCATCCGCCTCGTGCTGGCGCGCGCCATGTACGACTGGGAGGGCGCGCCCGCCCGCTATCGCGAGACGCCCGCCGACGCGGCGCGGCGGGTGGGCGAGCTGATCCGCGCCCACACCGGGGACGCATTGGTGGCCGTGCAGCCCGCGCCCCACAGTCCCCACGGGGCGTCGCCCGCGATGATCCGCGCGGGCTGGGAAGTGGCGGAGGTGGCCAACACGAAGTTTCACATCCACGCCGCCGAGGGGCAGTACGAGGGCCAGCGCACGCAGGTCGAGCACGGCGCCACGCCCATCCGACTCCTCGACAAGCTCGGGGTGCTGGGGCCGCGCATGATCGGCGTCCACTGCGTCTGGCTCGACGACGAGGAGATCGGGCTCATGGCCGAGCGGGGTGCGGCCCTCGCGTACTGTCCGTCCTCCAACATGATCCTGGGCGACGGCATCACCCGCATCACCGAGATGGCCGCGCTCGGCATCCTGATCGGCCTCGGCACGGACGGCGGCTGCACCAACAACCGGCTCAGCGTCTTCGAGGAGATGCGCATGGCCGCCCTGCTCCAGAAGGTGCGGCACCTCGACGGCACCCGCCTGCCCGCCGAGCAGGCCTTCGCGATGGGCACCGTCAACGGCGGCCGGCTGCTCGGGCTCCCGGCCGGCGACATCGCGCCCGGCTTCCTCGCCGACCTGGTGGCGGTGGATCTCGAGCACCCGTCGCTGCATCCGCGGGCGCACCTGCTCAAGAACGTCGTCTATGCCATGTCCCCGCAGGCGGTGACCGACGTGTGGGTGCACGGCCGCCCGGTCGTCCACGATCGGCGGCTGGCCACCGTCGATCAGGCCGCGCTCATGGAGCGTGTCCGCGCACTTACCGCAGACTGGCGGCCCGCGTGATCCGCCTCCGCGCATGAAGATCCTCGAGGTCGTCGGGCTCACCTGCCGGGCCGGCTCCGTCGCGGTGCTGGACGCGCTATCGTTCACCCTCGAGGAGGGCGAGATCCTGGCGCTCTGCGGCCCCCCGGGCGCGGGCAAGACCGCGTGCGTGCGCGGCCTGTGCGGCGCCCTGCCCGCCGAGTCGGGCCGCCTCATCTTCGACGGCCGCGAGGTCACCGGCCTGCGCCCGCGCGAGCTGGCCCAGCAGGGGCTGGTCCGCGCCGGCCTGGCGCCGGTGTCTCCCTGGTCGGTCGCGGCCGCCGAGGCCGTCGCGGTGGCCCTCTTCTGGCCGCGCTTCGGCCCGCTCGCGATGCTACTGGCGAGACACCCCAGCGCGCGCGCCCGGGCTCGGGTCACCGCGCTGCTCGACCGGGTCGGCCTCGCGGCCGAGTCCCGCCACCGACGCGACTCGCTCTCCGCGGCTGCGCTCGCGCGGCTCGAGCTCGCCCAGGCTCTCGCCCTGCGGCCCCGGGTCCTCCTGCTCGACGAGCCGCTCGGCCGCCTCCCGCTCGACGATCGGCCGGGCGCGGCGGCGCTGATCGGAGGGATCCGCGCCTCCGGCGTGACGATCGTGCTGACCGAGCGCGAGCCGGCGGTGGCGAAGACGGTCGCGGACCGCGTGGCCATGCTCGAGCACGGAACCCTGATCGCATGAGTGTCGATCGGCGCCGGGGGCTCGCGCACCTGATCGGCAGCGTGCCGCTCGCCACCACCGAGGAGGTGTTCCGGCGGCTCGCGGGAGCGCTCGGCCCGGTGCTCTCGCGCATGCCGGACGGCGAGACGGGCGAGCGCCGTCGCTGGATCTACTGGCAGCGGACCATGCTCGAGCGTCACCCGGCCATGGCGGTGGACCCCGAGGCGGGGCTGCTCGAGCTCAAGCAGTGGGACGGCTCCCTGCTCCGCCGCACCGACCTGCTGCGCTTCAAACCCGGAGCCGACCTCGACGGCATAGACTTCCCGACCGGCTACGCGCAGGCCGCGCGCAAATCCTGGGTGCTCTTCGAGCGCCTGCGGCGGGACGGCGCAGTGCCAGCGGGCTTGCGCTTCCAGGTCTGCCTGCCCACGCCCATGTCGAGCGCGTTCATGTACGTGAGCCCGCGCGCCCACGACGACTACATGCGCGTGTACGAGCGCTCACTGCTGGGCGATCTCGAGCGAATCGTCGCGAGCATCCCCCACGCGGAGCTTTCGATCCAGTGGGACATCTGCCAGGAGGTGCTGGTCTTCGAGGGCTACTTCCCGACGCGGCCGGCCGACTACCGGGAGCGGACCTTCTCGCTGCTCCAGCGGCTGGGCGACGCGGTCCCCGCGGACGTGGAGATGGGCTATCACCTCTGCTACGGGAGCCCGGCGGATCAGCACCTCGTGATGCCGAAGGACACCGCGATCCTCGCCGATATCGGCCAGGCCATCGCCACTCGGGTGAAGCGGCGCGTGGACTTCCTCCACCTGCCGGTGCCCCGCGAGCGCGACGACGTCGCCTACTTCGCGCCGCTCCGCGGGCTGCGTCTGCCCACGCTCATGCGGCTCTACCTCGGCCTGATCCATCACGGGGACGAGGCCGGCGACCGCCGGCGCATCGACACCGCGCGCGCCATCGTCGGCAGCGGCTTCGGCGTCGCCACCGAGTGCGGCTGGGGCCGCGGCGACCCCGCCCGGCTCGACGGGCTCCTCGAGAGCCACCTCCGCGCGGTCGACTACCTGGCGGCGGGAGGGCGGTCGTGACCGATCGCATGCCCGGTCCTGCCTCGCACACGTTCTTCTCCCAGCGTCTGCGGCTGCACTACGTGGACTGGGGCAACCACGACAAGCCGCCGCTGCTCCTCCTACACGGCGGGCGTGATCACTGCCGCAACTGGGACTGGACGGCCGCCGCGCTTCGCGACGACTGGCACGTCATCGCCCCCGACCTGCGCGGCCACGGCGACAGCCAGTGGTCCGCGGACGGCAACTATGCGATGGCCGCGTACATCTACGATCTGACGCAGCTCATCCACGGCCAGCGGCTCGCGCCCGTCGCCATCATCGCCCACTCGCTCGGGGGCAACGTCGCGCTCCGCTACGCGGGCATCTACCCCGAGACGGTCGCGAAGCTGGTGGCCATCGAGGGGCTCGGGCCGTCGCCTCAGATGTGGGCCGCGCGGTCGGCCCGGACCATCGCGGAGCGGATGGACGCGTGGGTCCGGGAGCAGCGCGGGCTCGCGGGCCGCCTGCCCCGCCGCTACGCCTCGATCGAGGACGCATTCCGCCGCATGCAGGAGGAGAACCCGCACCTCTCCGCGGAGCAGGCGCGGCACCTGACCGTGCACGGGGTGAACCAGAACGAGGACGGGACCTATAGCTGGAAGTTCGACAACTACGTGCGGGTCTTCCCGCCCTACGACATGCGCGGCCAGGACATCAAGCTCCTCTGGTCGCGCATCACCTGTCCGACGCTCCTGCTCTACGGCAAGGAGAGCTGGTCCGGCGACCCGGCCGCGGACGGCCGCGCCGAGCCCTTCCGCCACGCCACCGTGGCCGGCCTCGCGGGCGCGGGCCACTGGCTCCACCACGACCGCCTCGACGAGTTCCTGCGAATGGTCCGCCAGTTCCTCTCCTGATCCAGGGTCAGGGGGACGGGCCCAGGTAGCGGCCCAGGAACTCGAGCACGTCCTTCTCCCACACGTGCATGCCCTGCGCCGAGAACACGGAGTGTCCGGGCGCGTTGGTCCCCGGCGACTGCGGCGGCGCGAACGGCTCGTAGATCACCATCCGGTGGGGCACCCCACGCCGCGTGAGGATGTCACCGACGGTGGTGATGGACGCGGTCGTACGATCGTTCTGGGCCACGAGGAGCAGCGCCGGCGTGGTGGCCTTCTCGGCGGCGGCGACGAGCGCGCTCCGCATCGCCGCGTTTCCGTTCCAGCTCAATGCGCCGCCCGCCTGATTGACCGCGACCGCGAACTCGCGGGTCCGACTCACCGCGAACATCGTGACGACGCCGCCGAACGACCAGCCCATGATGCCGATCCGTTTCGAGTCGACGAAGGGCAGCGCCTGCAGATATCGGGCGGCCGCAAGCACGTCGTCGGTCTCGGCCTCGAGCCGCGGGACGACGCGCTCGTTGCTCCTCCCAACCTCCTCCCCCCATGTCGGCCCGTCGGACCGGCCGTAGCCGCGACGCTCGGGAATCAGTACCGCATACCCGGCCCGCGTGAGCAGCTCGCCGATGTATTCGAACCGCACCGATTGCCGCTCACGTCCGGCCGGGCGCGAGCCGTGGTTGTAGATGACCGCGGGAAAAGGGCCCGTTCCATCCGGCCGGTAGAGGTAGGCCTGGATGCGCAGGCTCGCGCTCGGATAGAACACTTCGACCGCGGGAGCGCTGACGGGTGGCTGACCGCGCACCGCTGTCGGCCCCAGGCAGAGAACACCGGCCACCAGGAGTGCCGACAACCCGCGCCGCATCGACCGGCGGGCTACTTCTTCGTCCCCTCCTGCATCGCCCGCCACACCCGCTCCGGGCGGAGCGGCATGTCCAGGTGCCGCACCCCGAAGGGCCGCAGCGCATCCACCACCGCGTTGACGATGGCCGGGGTCGAGCCGATGGTGGCGGCCTCGCCGATGCCCTTCGCCCCGAGCGGGTTGAAGGGGGACGCGGTCACCGTCTGGTCGGTCACGAAGAACGGCAGATCCTCCGCGCGGGGAATGGCGTAGTCCATGAGCGAGCCGGTCACGAGCTGCCCGTCACGGTCGTAGACCACTTCCTCCAGCAGGGATTGGGCCACGCCCTGGGCGATGCCGCCGTGCACCTGCCCGTCCACCAGGAGCGGGCTCACGCGGGTGCCGCAGTCGTCCACCGACACGTAGTCGCGCAGGTGGATTCGACCGGTGTCGCGGTCCACCTCCACCACCGCCACGTGCGCGCCGAACGGGTAGACGAGCTGAGGCGGGCGGAAGTACTCGGTGGCCTCGAGCCCCGGCTCCATGCCGGGCGGCAGCCCTTCGCCGTAGGCCTTCTCGGCGATCTGGGCCAGGGCCAGGCTCTTGGCCGGCGCCCCCTTCACGTGATAGCGCCCGTCCGTCACCACCACGTCCTCGAAGGCCGCCTCCAGCATCGACGCGGCGATGCGGCGCGCCCGCTCCTGCACCTTCTCCGCCGCCTTCACCATCGCCGAGCCGCCGACGACGAGGCTGCGGCTGCCCCCGGTGCCGAAGCCCATGGGCGCGCCGGTGGTATCTCCGTGGCGCACGATGACCTGATCGAAGTCCACGCCCAGGTAGTCGGCGATGAGCTGGGCGAAGGTCGTCTCGTGCCCCTGCCCGTGCGCGGAGGCGCCGGTATAGGCGGTCACGGTGCCGCTCGGCTCCACCCGGATCATCGCGCTCTCGTAGGGCCCGAAACCGCACATCTCCACGTAGCAGGCCATGCCGATGCCGAGCAGCTTCCGGTCGTTCTTCTCGAGACGCTGGCGCTGCTCGGCCCGGAGCGCGGTGTACTTCGACACCTCGAGGCCCTTGGCGAGCGCCCGCGCGTACTCACCGCTGTCGTAATTCTGCCCGGTCGGGGCCGCGTAGGGAAACGCGCTCGGCGGGATGAAGTTGACCCGGCGGATCTCCTCGGGCGGCTTGCCGAGCTCGAGCGCGATGCAGTCCACCAGCCGCTCGAGGTAGTAGGCGGCTTCGGGCCGGCCCGCGCCGCGATAGGCGGCCACCGAGGTGGTATTGGTGAAGACGCACGTGCTCTTGAGCTCCACGTTCTTCACGTGGTACACCCCCACGCCCATCATCAGGGTGAGGTCGGGAATGAAGGTGAAGATCGGGTAGGCGCCGATATTGGCCACCACGTTCATCCGGAGGCCGGTGATACGTCCGTCGGCGTCCACCGCCGCTTCCAGATCCGTCATCTGGGCGCGACCGTGCGTGGTGCCGGTCATGTGCTCGACCCGGCTCTCGATCCAGCGCAGCGGAACTTTGCGGATCCGCGCGAGGGCCGCCACCACCACGTCTTCCGGATAGGTGCCGAACTTCACGCCGAAGCCGCCGCCCACCTCCGGGCAGATGACCCGGATCTGGTTCTGGGGCATCCGCAGCGCGTCGGCCAGCCCGCCGCGAAGCACGTGGGGCGCCTGGTGGGTGGCCCACACCGTGAGCCCCCCGCTCGCGAAGTCGGGCGCGGCCAGCACCGCGCGGGTCTCCATGGGAATGCCGGAGAGCCGCTGGCTGTTCATGCGCTGCTTGACGATCCGATGCGCCTTCGCGAATGAGGCGTCCGGATCCCCCGCCTTGATGGTGTTCGAGTGCTCGAGGTTCTTCGGCGCGTCGTCGAAGAGCTGCGGCGCCCCGTCCGCCATCGCGGCGAAGACGTCGGCCACCGCGAGCAGCGGCTCCCAGTCAACCTCGACCAGGGCGGCGGCGTCCTCGGCGGCCTCGGCCGAGGTACCGATCACCGCGGCCACCGGCTCGCCCACGTAGCGCACGCGATCCACCGAGAGCGGGTAGTGCTGGCGGCCGAGCTTGACCTCTCCGGCAGCGCCACCCTCGGCGGAGGCGGTCGCGACGGGGATCGGCGCGCAGTGCGGCTTCAGGTCCTGGCCGGTCACCACCGTCACCACCCCCGGCTGCTTCTGGGCCGCGGTCGTCTTGATGGAGCGGACCTTGGCGTGGGCGTGGGGGCTCCGCACGAAGGCCACGTGCTGCATGCCGGGCATCGCGACGTCGCCCACGTACTGCGAGCTACCCGTGATGAGCCGCGGGTCTTCCTTGCGCTTGACGTGCGCTCCCAGGAGCTTGGATGCCATGACGCGCTCTCCTCTAGATGACGCGGCAGACTTCGTCGAACGGCAGCCGAGGCGCCCGGGGCGCCAGCTTGGCCGCGTCGCCGTAGCCGAGATTGCACAGGAAGTTGGACTTGACGCGGCCGTCCCGGAAGAACTCCGCGTCGACCTTCGCATTGTCGAAGCCGGACATCCCGCCGCAGTCGAGCCCGAGCGCGCGGGCGGCGAGCATCAGATACGCGCCCTGTAGGCTGCCGTTGCGGAAGGCGGTGGCCGCGATCAGCTCGGGCTGGCCCACGAAGCTCGCGCGCATGTCGGCGAAGGGGAAGAGGCGCGGGAGCTGCTCGTAGAACTCGAGGTCGTGGCCGATGATCGCGGTGACCGGGGCCTGCATGGTCTTGTCCACGTTGCCCGGGCTGAGGCACGGCCGCAACCGCTCCTTGGCCTCGCGCGTCTTCACGAAGAGCAGGCGCATCGGGCTGCAGTTGGCGCTGGTCGGCCCGAGGCACGCCAGCTCGTATACCTGGCGCAGCAGCGCGTCGGACACCGGCCGGTCGAGCCAGGCGCGATGGGTGCGGGCCTTGCGGAAGATCAGGTCGAGGCCTTCGTCGCTGAGCATGCACGGAGTATCACGGCACCGCCGCACGGCGTCAAGCCGGTGTCGCGGATCGTCACGATCCGGCGGGCGGCGCCGCGGAAGTGCGCGGGTTTTCGTCCCTCGCGTCCGGTACCGGGCTTGCAGCCGCTCCTGGCCATGGAGGTCGAAGACCGCCGTCTCCGTCGGATCGGCACCGGGCGCGAGGCCCGGTAGACGGTGTTCCTCCTCGCCCTGCTCGCCGCATTCATCCTGAACCAGGGCGATCGCGTCGTGGTCGGATCCGTCGAGGCGGTGGAGTCGGTGCGGAACCGGTGGGTCAGCGAGACCCACTGGCCGAGTCGCGGCTGGATGTACAAGCTCTTCTCGATCCCGGTCAAGACTGGGTCCTTCGACCGCCACGCCGAGCTGGCCTACTTCGTCGCGCTCCTGCCCATCCTGGACGACGGCATCACCCACCGCATCAACTTCGACGGCGTGCTGCAGACCGACCGGACGCCCGCGCAGTACGAGCGCCTCTACGAGCTCTACCGCGAGCGTCAGAGCGGCGTCCTCGGCCGGCTCGAGCGGCTCGAACCGCCCCCGCGTCTCCGCGCGATCCACGAGCGGATCCTGAAGGCGACCGCCGAGCAGATCCGCTTCTATGAGCGCTTCATGCGCGCGAAGGCGCAGAGCCCGAGCCTCGACCTGCGGAACATGCTCGGCGATCCGTCGCTCCAGAGCACCAACGCCGAGCTGCACGCCGCCTGGGAGGAGATCCGGCGTCTCTACCCCCGGCTCGATCCGCTCAGCAGCGCGGCCATCGAGCTGCGCTTCTGCGGCCTCGACGCCCTGTAGCCCGCGCTCCCCCGGCGCGCTGACCCTCGTTGCCCGACTCGGCGGTGACGCGCTATAGTCCACGCGCCATGTCCCTCGAGCGTGCTCCCGGCCTCGCCCTGTTCCTCGGACTCGTCCTCTCCGCGGCGGGCTGCGCGGCAACGGGCCCGATGGCTACGCCGGCGGTCACGTCCGTGCCCAGCCTGGTCGAGACGAAGCGCGAGGTCGTCACCTACGTCAGCTCCGGCCGCTACGAAGCCGACATCGCGTCGGTCACCGACCAGGCGGGAGCCTATCTCGAGTCGCGGGTCCCCCGCGGCGGCAAGCTCGCGATGGTGGTGGACGTCGACGAGACCGCGCTCTCGAATCTCCCGAGCCTCCGGGCGAACGACTACGGGTTCGTGGTGCGCGGGCCCTGTGACCTGCCCGCCGGGCCGTGTGGGCTGGTCGCGTGGATCGGGATGGCCCAGGCGGACGCGATCAGGCCGGTGCTGGCGCTCACCCGTCTCGCCCAGGCCCGGGGCGTCGCGGTGTTCTTCCTCACCGGCCGCCCGGAGCGCATGCGCGCGCCGACCGAGCGTAACCTGCGGGCCGCGGGCTACGAGTGGACCGGCGTGATCCTGAAGCCGGACGCTCTGACGACGGCCGGCGCCGCCGAGTTCAAGGCGCCGGAGCGGAGGAAGCTCGTCGATCAGGGCTATACGATCATCGTGAACATCGGCGATCAGATGAGTGACCTCGAAGGAGGGTTCGCCGAGCGGACGTACAAGCTGCCCAACCCGTTCTACTTCGTCCCCTGACCGCCTTGACAGCCTCGAACCGCCCCCTGTAGTGTGGTGCCCGCTTTCCCGTAGTCCCACCGCAGCGGACCTGGAAGGAGGCCGCCCATGGCTCGGAAGCCGGCTGACATGACCACCAAGTTCATCCTCTCCGAGAAGGACCTTCCGACGAAGTGGTACAACATCCAGGCCGATCTCAAGACGCCGCTGCCGCCGCCGCTGCATCCGGGGACGGGCCAGCCCATCGGACCCCAGGATCTGGCCCCGCTCTTCCCGATGGAGCTGATCAAGCAGGAGGTCAGCCAGGAGCGCTGGATCGAGATCCCGGAGGAGGTGCGCGATATCTACCGCCTGTGGCGCCCCACCCCGCTCTACCGGGCGCGGCGGCTCGAGAAGGCGCTCGATACACCGGCGCACATCTACTACAAGTACGAGGGTGTGAGCCCGGCGGGCAGCCACAAGCCGAACACCGCGGTGGCCCAGGCCTACTACAACAAGAAGGAGAAGGTCGCGCGCCTCTCCACCGAGACCGGGGCCGGCCAGTGGGGCTCCGCGCTCTCGCAGGCCTGCTCCTTCTTCGGGCTGCAGTGCAAGGTGTACATGGTGAAGGTCTCGTACCAGCAGAAGCCGTACCGCCGCATCCTGATGGAGACCTTCGGGGCCCAGGTGGTGGCGAGCCCGAGCCCGGACACCCAGGCGGGCAAGAAGGTGCTCCAGCAGGATCCGGACTCGCCGGGCAGCCTCGGCATCGCGATCAGCGAGGCGGTCGAGGACGCGGCCACGCGCGATGACACGAAGTACTCGCTGGGCAGCGTGCTCAACCACGTGCTCATGCACCAGACCGTGATCGGGCTCGAGACGAAGAAGCAGCTCGAGAAAGCCGACGCGGAGGCCGACATCCTCGTGGGCTGCATCGGGGGCGGCTCCAACTTCGCCGGCTTCTCCTTCCCCTTCGCGGCCGAGAAGCTTACCGGCAAGAACAAGAAGCAGCGGATCGTGGCCATCGAGCCCAGCGCCTGCCCGAGCCTCACCAAGGGCAAGTACGTCTACGACTTCGGCGACACGGTGGGTCTCACCCCGCTCGTGAAGATGCACACCCTCGGGCACACCTTCGTGCCCGCGCCGATGCACGCGGGCGGCCTGCGGTATCACGGCATGGCTCCGCTCATCTGCAAGCTCTTCGACGAGGGCGTGATCGAGGCGCGCGCGGTGCCTCAGATCGCCACCTTCAAGGCCGCGGTGCAGTTCGCGAAGGCGGAAGGCATCCTGCCCGCCCCGGAGGCGGCCCACGCGGTGCGCGGCGCCATCGACGAGGCGCTGCAATGCAAGAAGGAAGGCAAGCGCAAGACGATCGTGTTCAACCTCTGCGGCCACGGTTACCTCGATCTCTCGGCCTACGAGGCGTATCTGGCCGGCAAGCTCCAGGACTACGAGTATCCCGAGGAGAAGGTGCTGGAGGCGCTCAAGCACCTTCCCAAGGTGAAGGGCTAGGAGACCGCGGGCGATGGTGGGCCGGCGCGAGTTCCTCAAGATCGTCGCGGCCACCGCGGCGATCGGGGCGGCCGCGCCGGCCCGCTTGAGCGCGCAATCCAAGGGCAAGGTCCGCCTCGCGTATCTGCAGCTCGGCTGGGCGGGCACTGAGATCATCCACAAGGAAGACCTGCTCGCCAAGCACGGCTGGAGCGCGGAGTACTCCATCGTCCCCGGCGCCCCCGGCCCGCTCCTGAACCAGCTCGCGGCCAAGAACGTGGACGCCATCGACATGAGCTTCGCGCTGGCCGCCAAGGCCTTCGAGGACGGCGTGCCGCTCAAGGTGACCGGGGTGGCCACCGCCGTCCTCGGCGCCATCGTGGCGCGGAAGGACGCGGGACTGACCAAGGTGGAGGATCTCAAGGGCCGCAAGGTGGCCGCCATCGTCGGCACCTCGACCTTCTTCGACATCCGGGCGCTCACCCTGAAGGGCTACGGGCTGGATCTCCAGAAGGACACGCAGCTCGTCACCGCCACCTCGCCGCCCGACATGGTCACCATGCTGGGCAAGAAGGACGTGGACGCCATCATCGCCTGGCAGCCCATCACCGACCAGGTGGTCTTCCGCGGCGAGGGCGTCTACCTCGCCAAGCAGATCGACCTGTGGCGCAAGGCCACCGGACGTGCGACCGGCTTTCCCGTCCACGTTTGCTATCTGGCCAGCACCGAGTTCATCGAGAAGAACCCGTCCTTCCCGAAGGACCTCAACGAGGCGCAGAAGGACGCGGTCGACATCTGGTACAACAAGCCGGCGCGGGCCATGGAGATCGTCGGGGAGGTCACCAAGCTGCCCAAGGACGTGATCGCGGTGGCCCACAAGGAGACGGTGCGCATGCTCTCGGGGCTGCCCGACGAGCAGGTCGAGACGCTCATCGCCCAGCTCAAGATCAACAAGGAGTTCGGCTTCCTCAAGTCGGACATCTGGGACAACCCCGACCGCATCCGCCGGGAGTTCTTCCACCGATCGTGACCGAGTCCGGGCGATCGTGAGCACGCGGGACTGGGCCGGCCGCCTGCACCTGCCGACCCTCGCCGCCCTCGTCGTGGTCCTCGCAGGCTGGACGCTCCTGTCGCGGCGCTACGGCGCCTACGTGCTGCCCGCGCCCGGGTCCATCGTCACCGGCTTCGCGGAGATCGTGCGCAGCGGCGAGATCTGGACCCACACCGCCGCCTCGCTGGCCCGCATCGCGGTGGGCTTCGGCCTGGCCGTGCTCCTCTCGCTGCTGATGGGCCTCGGGGCCTTCGCCTCGCGGACCGCGCGCGGGATCGTGGCCGACGTGCTCGCCATCCTGAACTCCACCTCGGTCTTCGTCTGGATCGTCATCTCGCTGATCTGGTTCGGGCTCAGCAACTGGGCGCCGATCTTCACCACCTTCATGATCACGCTGCCGGTGGTGGCGTCGAACCTGGTGGAAGGCGTGGCCGCGGTGGACCGCCGGCTCCTGGAGATGGGCGACGTCTATCGCCTGAGCGAGTACGAGAAGTTCACCGCGATCGTGATCCCCTCCACCCTGCCCTACCTGGTGGCGGGCACGAAGGTGGGCTTCGGCCTGGCCCTCAAGGTCTCGGTGGTGGCCGAGATCTTCGGGGTCACCTCGGGCATCGGCTACGTGATGAACTACAGCCGCGAGATCCTCGCCACCCAGATGGTCTTCGTCTGGGCCCTCGTGATGGTCCTCATCATGGTCGCCACCGACAAGCTGCTCTTCGATACGCTCAACCGGCGCCTGGCCCGATGGCGCTGAAGCTCGACGTCCGCTCCGTCGGGAAGGACTTCCTCATCCCGGTCATCGACGCGGTCTCCTTCTCGGTGGAGCCGGGCGAGTTCGTCTGCCTGCTCGGCCCGAACGGCTGTGGCAAGACCACCCTGCTGCGCATCGTGGGCGGCATCGAGCCGGCCAGCCGGGGCCAGGTGCTGCTCGACGGCCAGCCCGTGATCGCCGACCGTCACCACCAGCGTCACGTGGGGGTCGTCTTCCAGGAGGACCGGCTGCTGCCGTGGTTCTCGCTGCGCGACAACGTGGCGCTCGTGCTCAAGCCGCTCGGGCTGGACGCGCCGGCCCGCCGGGCCCGTGCCGCGCAGTACCTGAGGCTCGCGGGCCTGCAGGGCTTCGAGGACTACTACCCCGGGCGCGTGAGCGGCGGCATGCGGCAGCGGGCCGCCATCGCGCGGGCGCTGGCCATCGAGCCGCACCTGCTCCTGATGGACGAGCCCTTCGGCGCGCTCGACGCCCAGAACCGCCGGATCATGCAGCAGGAAGTCCGCCGCATCTGGGCCGAGACCCGGCGTACCATCCTCTTCGTGACGCACTCGATCGAGGAGGCGGTGGCGATCGGCACCACGCTCATCATGCTCTCGGCCCGGCCGTCGCGCATCCGTGAGCTGATCCGCAACGACGGCAGCCAGGAGCGCGGCAAGCTCGTCGACGACCTCAACACCATGATCATGGAAGAAGTGCAGCGCCAGCAGGGAGCGGAGGGAGGGCGAGGGAGGGAGGCATGATGATGGCAAGCGCATGGACGGCATCGGGAACCCCGGGGGAGGTCTACCAGCGCGAGATGGTGCCGGCCATCTTCGCCCGCTGGGCTCCGGACCTGATCGAGCTGGCCGGGCTCCGCCCCGGCGAGCGCGTTCTCGACGTGGCCTGCGGCACCGGTGTGGTCACGCGCCTGGCCGCGGAGCGCGTCGGGCCCACCGGCAAGGTCACCGGGCTCGACATCAACAAGGAGATGCTGGCCGCCGCCCGGGCCCAGTCGAGCCCGCCCACCGTCGAGTGGGTGGAGGGCAGCGCGCTCACCGTGCCACTTCCGGATGGCGCCGTCGACGCGGTGGTCTGCCAGCAAGGGCTCCAGTTCTTCCCCGATCGGGCCGCCGCGGTGCGGGAAATGCACCGCGTGCTCGTCCCGGGCGGCCGGCTCGCGCTCGCCGTCTGGCGATCGGTCGCCCACCAGCCCGCCTTCCACGCCCTGGCGGCCGCGCTGGCCAAGCGAATCGGGGCCGAGCGAGCCGCGCTGCCGCCGTTCGGCTTCGGCGATCGTGACGCGCTCCGGGCCGTCGTGGTCGGGGGCGGCTTCCGGGAGGTGCGGATCCGGGTGGAGGTGAAGACGGTCCGCTTTCCCTCCGCGGCGGGCTTCGTGCGCACGATCGTGACCGGCGCCCCGAGCATGCTGGGCGCGCTCGCCGAGCAGGGTGACGAAGCCCTCGACGCCATCGCCAACGAGGTGGCGGACGGCGTGCGGGACTGGATCGACGACGACGGCCTCGGCTTCCCGGCCGTCTCACACATCGTCACCGCTCGACGCTAGATGCTCTGCCTCCCACCGCAAGGAGCGCGCTCATGATCAAGCCCTACACCGCGGTCGGGCTCATCCCCACCGTCCGGGGCATCCGCAAGCGGAAGGACATCAAGATCAACCTCGAGCATCTCTCCCACCTGGTGAAGGCCGCCTCGTGGCTCTCGAGCCTCGACCTCCCGGTGCGGCTGATCGCCTTCCCGGAGGGCGCGCTCCAGGCCTTCAACGACGAGGTGCTGGACCTCGACCACGCCACCTTCGCCCGCGAGTGCGCCATCGACATCCCGGGCGAGGAGACGGAGGCCCTCGGCAAGATCGCCAAGGAGTACAACGCCTTCGTCATGGCCCAGGCCAAGGCGCGGCATCCGGATCTCAAGGATCGCTACTTCAACGTGGGCTTCATCATCAATCCACGCGGCCGGGTGATCCTCCAGCATTACAAGGTCTCCCCGCTCTTCCCGGTGGAGCACTCGGTCTGCCCGCACGACGTCTACGACTGGTGGGTGGAGAAGTACGGACGCAACCTCCAGGCCTTCTGGCCGGTGGCGCACACCGAGATCGGCCGGCTCGGCATCATGATGGCCAACGAGGGCTCCTACCCGGAGAACGCGCGTGCGCTGGCCCTGAACGGGGCCGAGGTGGTCTACCGCGCCTCCTACCCCCACCCGGCCACCGGCAACGAGATCTTCGAGATCCAGAGCCGGGCCCGGGCGCTCGACAACAACATGTATGTCGTCGCCCCCAACATGGGGACGTACTATCTGTTCCCGGAGGAGAGCACGCCCATCGACACCTTCGGCGGCCGGTCGTTCGTCATCGACTACAAGGGCCGCATCGTCGGCCGCCAGGACTACGGGGCCGGCTCGACCTACGTGGGCGGGGTGATCGACATCGAGGCCCTGCGGGACCACCGGGCGCGCGCCCAGTGGGACAACTGGATGAAGGACCTGCGCACCGAGCTCTACGGCATGCTCTACGAGAAGCCGATCTATCCCAAGAACCTCTATCTCAAGCGCGCGCCCATGAAGCACAAGGAGTACCGCGAGAAGGTCATCAAGCGCCAGATCCGCCTCATGCACGACCGCGGCATCTGGGCCCGGCCCGCCCGATGACGCCCGGTCGACCTAGCGCACGATCTGGCTCTGACACCGGTGGTCACCGTCGGCACAGTCCGGCGGCACCGCCGCCCTCGACACCGGCGCGACGAATCGCTGATGCGTGTACCGGGCGATCGCGGCGGCCGCGTACCACGTAGCAAGATCGAAGGGGCAGCCGCTCACGCACTCGATCGGCGTTCGCATGATGGACGACGGTAGCGTCCGGCCCTCCGCCCTCATCGAGTCAAGCTCCCGGCCGTCACCGTCGAGATACCGCGCCTCGACGACGATCGACCCCGCACCACCAAAGTAGGTCAACCGCCGGACGAGCTCGGAGACCGGCTGGTACCCGACGAAGCGATACTCGATCTTGAGATCGACCGCGAGCGCTCCGGCGGCCGGCAGCAGATGGCTGAGCTGCGCGGCAAAGCCCTGCCGGATCCCGGCCGGGATCTCCACGCTCGACTCGATCTCCGCGACGTCGAGTCGCGGTGACCTCAGCGGCGCGAGCCACGGTTCTCTCGAAGCCCGATCGGGCCCCACCTCAGGAGCGAGCGCGGCCAGCAGCTCCAGGTCGGCCGCCAGCTCCTCGACCATCTCGCTCAGACAACGGTGAATCCCCTTCGCGGCCTCCGTCGTCGTGGCCAGCTCTCCGAAGAAGGCTCCGGCCGAAGAGGGCGCATAGGTCCGTTCGTGCCGCCGGACACCATCTCGCTCAACCGCGGCTTCGAGCACGACCCCACCCCGACGGAGGCCCGGATCATGCTCGGGCACCATCGGGTACTCGGCGCTCCTCACGTAGACGGTCAGCTGGGCCGTCGCGGAGGCCGGCGTCCTCACCAGCTCGAAGTCGAGGCCGTTCAGGATATGCCCGACCGAGCGATGCAGCACGATCGCGAGGTCCTCGGAAGCGACCAGTGGGGTCATCCCTCGCTGGGCGAGGATCTTCGTCTCGCGTCGGTCGACGACGGTCAGGTAGACCGGTGCCCCCCTGCCGATGGCGGTGGGGGTCGGCGGCAAGTCGGGCGCCAGATCGACCAGGTGCGGGCGAAATGCCGCGACCCCGCAACCACCGAGCATCAGTCCCAGCGCGATGAGCTCACCGACGATACACCGGCTCGGCCGCATGGTGAACCGATCAGTCCGTCTCCGGACGGTTGACGAGGAAGTGGGCCAGCTTGTCGCCCAGCTCTCGACAGGCGCTGCTCTCCGTGAAAGCGGGCAGCGGAATCGCGACGGGCAGAACGAAGGCTCCGGCGGCCATGGGCACTCCCGACGCCGAGGCGCGTATCTCTCCGACGGGCCGCGCGACGGAAAGATCGAAGACCGACACCCCGAGCGCCGATTCCCTGCTCAGAACGAAACCCCCGAAGCAGCCTCCACCACCGTATCCGGCGAAACACAGGAAGGGCATGCCCTTCGTCTCCTGCGTGGTCCACGCCTCGCGAAGCAGGACGAGGTACCGGACCCCGAGATCGAGCATCCGACCGCGAAGCGCGGGCTCCGTGGCGAGCATCTCCAGATACCTGTCCCGTTCGAGCGGGGTCTTGGGCAGGCGGTAGGCGAAGACGCGGTGCCGGAACTCCTCCGGGGTGACGATGGGCGCTTCGGGACGCGCGCGTCGCAACGACTGGCCGATGCATTCCGCCGCCTCACGCTCGAAGCTCGTACCGCGCGAGGTGAGAACCGCCACCGCTTGGCCCGTGAGGAGACGCGCGCGGGCCGGGCCCACGTCGCGCACCTCCGCCTGCACGCACCCCAAGCAGACCAAGGCCAGCACGCCGGGCACCAACGTGCCGGAACGCGAGCCGCACAAGAAGAACCTCGGTCGGCTCGGGGCGGGACCAAGGAGGATCACGGTCTCCCTCCTCACGGCACGGTCGCTCTCGGGACTCTACGACATTCTTGCCGCGGCTTCCACCGAGATTGCGCGGTACAATGCACGCGGATCACTGACGGTTACCGCAACGACGCGGACACCGAGAGACGGTCACCGGAGATCACCGCTCATGTCCAATACGAGTGCGACCGCGCTGCTGCTGAACGCGGGGCACGCCATGGACCATCTCTTCCTGCTCATCTTCGCCACCGCGGTCTCCGCCATCGCGGCGGAGTGGGGCATGGTGTGGCAGGACCTCATGCCCTATACCGTCGGCGCCTTCGTGCTGTTCGGGCTGGGCTCGCTGCCCGCCGGGCGCCTGGGCGACCTCTGGGGCCGCCGGGCCATGATGGTCATCTTCTTCCTCGGGCTGGGCGGATCTGGCCTGCTGGTGGCCGCGGCGCGGAGCCCGTGGCAGCTCGCGGCCGCGCTCACCGTGATGGGCGCGTTCGCGGCCATCTACCACCCGGTGGGCATCCCGATGATCGTGCAGAACTCCACGCGCCCCGGCTTCACCATCGGGCTCAACGGCCTCGCCGGCAACCTGGGCATCGCGATCGCCGCGGTCCTGACCGGCTTTCTGGTGCAGCGGGTGGGCTGGCGGATGGCCTTCGCGGTCCCCGCCCTGCTCGCCATCGCCTGTGGAGTTCTCTTCGCCGTCATAGTCCCGCGGGAGGAGATGGCACCGGCGCGGAAGCCCAAACGCTCGGTGGACCTGCCCGCCTCCGTCATGATGCGCGTCTTCTTCGTCATGACGCTGGCCGCGGTCTCGGGCAGCATGATCTTCAACTTCACCACCAACGGCAACAACCAGCTCCTCGCCGAGCGGCTACGCGGGCTGGTCGAGGATCCGGCTCGCCTCGGCCTGCTCCTGGCCCTGGTCTACACCGTCGCCTCGTTCGCGCAGATCGTGGTCGGCCGCCTGATCGACCGTTACCCGCTCAAGTCGGTCTACCTGCCGATCGTGGCCGCCCAGGTCCCGCTCTTCGTCCTGGCTGCGAACGCGCAGGGCTGGGTGCTCTACGCAATCGTCCTCGTCTTCATGGTCTTCGTCTTCGGCGCCATCCCGTTCATCGACGCCATGATCGTGCAGTACGTGGACGACCGCATGCGCTCCCGCGTGGCCGGCATGCGCCTGGCCGTCTCCTTCGGGGTCAGCGCCCTCGCCGTCTACCTGCTGGGGCCGACCGTCAAGGCGGCCGGCTTCACCACCCTGCTGCTCGTCATGGCCGGCATCTCCGCGTCGACGACCCTGTTCGTCTCGCTGCTGCCGGGACGGACCCCGACGACGGCGGTCGCCTCCGTCCCGGCGCCGGCGCGCTAGCGGCCGGTCCGCGAGGATACGCGTTGCCCGATCCGGCCTTCACTCCGGGGCCCACCGGTTGGCCGAGCCGCGCTGGTTCGACGACCTTCAGGTCGGCGAGAGCTTCTACATCCCGTCGCGCACCATGACCGACGCGCTCTTCGCCGCCTTCCAGCTCGCCTCCGCCGACAACCACCCGATCCACTACGACCGCGAGTACTGCCGCACCCACGGCCACCGCGACCTGCGCGCCCACGGCCTGCTCGTCACCGCTGCCGCGCCGCGGCGGGCGCCGGGTTGTTTCCGCACGTGATCGGGGACTCCCTGGTCGCGTTCCTCGAGCAGTCCTCCCGCTTCCTCAAGCCGGTCTACGCGGGCGAAACGGTCTATCCGCGACTCACGATCACGCGGCTCGAGCCGGGACGCACCACCGGCGTCGTCGTCATGCGCGCCGCCATGCACAACCAGGCGGGTGACCTCGTGATGGAGGGCGAGCATCGTTACCTTCTCCGGCGGAAGCCGTTGGCCTGATCCCGTCCCCTTGCCCGCCGCTCCCTGCCCCAAGCCCGTGACCGCGGGCGTCCGCGCGGCCCACTCCCGGCCCCGCCTCGCCCAGCGACGCCCGGAGGCCCGCCGCTGGCTGATCGTCGCGGCGCTCTTCGTGGTCACCTACGGCATCTCCACGCCGCTCGCCGCCTACGGCGTCTTCCTGCCCGTGCTCGCGGAGCACTTCGGCTGGAGCCGCGGCGCCATCTCCGCCGCCCTGTCCGTCAACCTCCTGGTGGGCGGGCTGGCCGGCTTCGTGATCGGCACGCTGGCGGACCGGCACGGCCCGCGCGCCCTGCTCGCGACGACGGTGGCGCTGGCCGGCGTCGCCTTCGCCCTCGTCTCCGCGATGAGCGCCCTCTGGCAGCTCTATCTCCTCGTGGGGCTCCTGGGTGGCGTGGGCATGTCGGGCTTCTACCTCCTGACCACCGCGACGGTGACGCACTGGTTCGACGAGCGCCGGGGCCTCGCGCTCGCCCTGGTCCTGGTGGGCTTCAACCTCGGCTACATCACCGGCGGCCCCCTCGCGGCCTGGCTCATCACCAAGCTCGGGTGGCGGGCCGCGTACTGCGCGCTCGGCAGCGGCTGCGGGCTCATCACGACCTGCGCAGCCCTGACCGTGCGGCTGCCCCGGCGCGCCGAGCGGGCCGCGCTGCACCGGCCCGTCCCGGCGCCGGCGGCCGCCGCCGCCGCGGATACCACGCTGCGCCAGTCGCTCGCCGATCCGCGCCAGTGGGCACTGAACGTCTCCTGGCTCCTGCTCGGCGGCCTCGCCCTGATGATCTCGGTCCACGCCGTCCCCTACGCGCGCGATCAGGGGGTGAGCCTGGCCGGCGCCTCGCTGGCCCTAACCGCCTACGGGATCGGGTCCGTGGTGGGGCGACTGATCTCGGGCGTGGTGTCGGATCGCCTGGGCACGCGGGTCACGATCGGAGCGGCCTACCTGCTCGAGATCGTTGGCATGCTCGCGCTCCTCTGGTTCCCGTCGCGCGGAGCCCTGCTGGCCGCGCTGGTGGCCTTCGGCGCCGGCTTCGCCGCCTCCGACACCATGATCGCGAAGGTGATCCCGGAGGTCTTCGGGCTCAGGGCGCTCGGTGCCATCATGGGCGTGCTGACGCTCGGCTGGCGCCTCGGGGCCGCGATCGGGCCCGCGGCCGCGGGTTTCCTCTACGACCTCACCGGCTCCTACAGGGTGCCGTTCGGGGCGGCCCCGATCGTCGTCCTCGTGAGCTGGGGGCTCTTCATCTGGAGCACCCGAGGTCGCTCGCGCTGACCACGCGTTAGCGCATGTTGCCGGTGTGGCCGAGCGAGTAGCGGCCGGGCTGCGGCCAGACGGTGAGACCGTGTGGCTCCTTGCCCGCGGGAATCGTGCGCACCTCGCCGGTGGTGGTGTCGACGGCGTACACCACGTTGTCGAAGCGGCCGGAGAGCCAGAGCACCTTGCCGTCCACGCTCACGTTGCCCATGTCGGGGCTGCCGCCACCCGGGATCGGCCACGTGGCCACGATCTGGCGCGTGGCGAAGTCGATGACGGAGACGCTGCCCTTGCCGCGCGGCGGGCCGTACACGTGCGCGGAGCCCCGGTTGGCGACGTAGAGGCGCGTGCCGTCGCGGCTCGGGTAGAGGCCGTGGGTGCCGATGCCCGTCTTGATGAAGCCGATCTCGGTGAACGAGGCCCCGTCGACGACGAAGACGCCGCCCGCCTTCATGTCGGCCACGAAGTAGAGCTTGCCGTCGGGCGAGACGCGAATGTCCTGCGGCATGCCACCCCGCGAGAGCTTGAGGTAACCGAGGACCTTGCGCCCGACCAGATCGATCTTCGCCAGGCTGCCCTGGAACTCGCAGGTGAAGATGACGATGCGGCCGTCGATGGAGAAGTCGGCGTGGTTGATCCCCTTGCACTGAGGCACCGCGAGAGAGCCCTGGAGCGCCATCGTCTGCGGATCGCGGAAGTCGAGCCGCTTGAGAGCCTCCGCCACCACGATGGCGGACCGCCCGTCCGGGGTGAAGTACATGTTGTACGGATCGTCCACCGCGATCGTCTTGCCCGGCTTGCCCGTGACGGGATCGATGGGGGTGAGGCTCCCGTCGGTGCGCCCCTCCGCGTTGTTGGTCACCCAGAGCGTCTTGAGATCCCACGAGGGGACGACGTGCTGCGGATTCACGCCCACCGGGAAGCGATCGACCACCTTCATGGTGGCGGGGTCGATCACCGAGACGTCGTTGCCCTGACGATTCGGCACGTAGATACGCGGGAGCGCGCCCGCCACCGCCGGGCTCAGCTTGTCCGGGCGGATCTCGCTGTAGAGGTTGGCGGGATCCACCACCGGCGGCATGCCGGGGACGGTCTCGACGGGACGGGTGGCCGGCTGGGCGGCCGCGACGGAGGCCCAGAGGCAAACCATCAGGGAAAGCAAGCGCGACGTGGCCGCCATACGAGTCATCTCCTCAGCGACGCGTGATGGATTTCCGGATGGCCTCGACCGTCCGGGTGACGATCAGCTCGGCGCCGGCCCGGCCCAGCTCGGCGGTGGCGCGGGTCGGGTCGCCGTCCACGCCCTCGCCCTCGCGGCCGGGGCGCAGGCGGTCGGTCCGCACCATCCGCGCGTCGGTGGCGAGCATCAGGGCGGTATCCGTGAGTCCGGCGTGGCGACCCAGCTCGGCGTCGCGGTAGCCCCGGCCCTTCAGGAGCTGGGGCACCTCGACCTCGCTCGCCCGATAGTATTCCTCGATCGAGTGGACCCGCGCCCGGGTGGCCGCCCACGCGCGATTGAGCCGCGCCGCCACCGCCTTCTGGCCCGCCTGGGTGGACCCGTGATCGCCGAGCAGGACGATGTCGCGGAAGCCGTGGAGCTTGAAGCCCTGCGCGGCGGCCTCGATCACTTTCTGGAAGGCGTCCTCGGGCGTGGTGATCGTGCCCGGGAAGCGCATATGGCCCGTCGGGGGGGCGACCCCTCCCTCCGGAACATAGGCGATCACCGGCGCCACCAGGGCATCCCCGAGCGCCCGCGCGATCCGGTCCGCGAGGATCTTCACCCGCGCGTTGTGCTTGCCCAGCGCCATGTGCGGGCCGCTCTGCTCGGTGCCCCCCGCCGGGATGATGATCGTGGTCTTCCCCGCCCGGATGGCGTCGCGCACTTCCGTCCACGTCAGGTCCTCCAGCGACACGGTGTCGGGAGCCTGGGCGGAGACGCCCCCCGCCGCCGTCAGGACCGTGCACACCATCGCCGCCGCGAGCTTGCGGTGCATCAGAACGATCATAAGCCGTAACGATTTCCGCTCCGCCAATGTTTCCCGGCCGCGCGCTTGACAGGTGGAGGCGTCCAGCCTAGTGTTCCCCCGTGGAAGTCAGGTCCGAAGGGGTGCTCGGCTCGACGGTCGTCGTGCCACACCGACTTCGATGGAGCCGCCAGCTCCGCCGCGTCACCCACAGCGTCGTGGTCGTCGCGGGCGCGGTGTGCGTGGCCCTCATCGTCTTGGTGGCGATCTTCGCCGGCTCGATCGCGCCCCAGGAGCCAGACGAGCAGAACTTCGACCTGGTCGAAGCCCGGCCGGGCGCCAAGGCGCTCTTCGGCACCGACCGCTTCGGGCGCGACGTGCTGAGCCGCGTGATCCACGGCACCCGTATCTCGCTCTACGTGGCGGTCACCTCCATCGTGGTCGCGATGGCGGCGGGCGGCGCGCTCGGCCTCGCGGGCGGCTACCTGGGCGGCGCGTGGGACAACGTGATCAACCGCGTGCTCGACGTGTTCTTCAGCATCCCGGGGCTGCTCCTGTCGGTCGGGGTCGCGGCCATGCGCGGCCCCGGGGTGAACAGCGCGGTCATCGCCATCGCGGTCGTCTACGTCCCGCTCTTCGCGCGCGTGATGCGCGGCCCGGTGCTCGCGGAGCGCGAGAAGGAGTATGTCGAGGCCATCCGCGCGCTCGGGGCCACCCGATGGGTGGTGGCGCTGAAGCACGTGCTCCCCAACGTCATCTCTCCCTTCGTGGTCCAGGGCACGGTGGCCCTGTCTCAGGCCATTCTCATCGAAGCGTCCTTGAGCTATCTGGGCCTCTCGGCCCAGCCCCCCACGCCGTCCTGGGGCAACATGCTGAACGAGGGACGGACCTATCTCGAGACCGCGCCGTGGATCTCGGTGTTCCCCGGCATCGCGATCATGATCACCGTCCTCGCCTTCAACCTGCTGGGCGACGGGCTGCGCGATGTCCTCGATCCCAGCGCCCAGTAACCCCCCGGTCACAGGAGGAGCGACCATGTCCGAGCACCGCCACCCGGATCCCGGCCACCTCAGCCGCCGCCAGCTCCTCAAGGCGGGCGGCCTCACCCTGGGCGCGCTCGCGGTCGGCCGCGCCGCCTCCGCGCAGACCCCCAAGCTCGGCGGCACGCTGGTCTCCGCGCAGGCCACCGAGGCGACCGGCCTCGACCCGCAGCTCGTCCCCGCGCTCTCCCGGAGCCGGCGCTCGCCGATGATGTACAGCCAGCTCGTCCGCTTCGACCCCGACATGACCCCGGTGGGGGAGCTGGCCGAGTCCTGGGAGACGAGCAAGGACGGGCTCACCTGGACCTTCAAGCTGCGCCAGGGCGTGAAGTTCCACGACGGCCAGGAGCTCACCTCCGCCGACGTGAAGTTCACCTTCGACCGGCTCTTCGAGAAGAGCCCGGGCAAGTCGGACTTCATCGCGGTGGACAAGGTGGAGCCGGCCGGCAAGTACGCGGTGAAGTTCATCACCAAGGAGCCCTTCGCGGGCCTGCTCGCCGCCCTCGGCGGCTTCTGGGGCTTCATCATCAGCGAGGCCGGGATCAAGAAGCACGGGGACCTGAACAAGGCGGCGTTGGGCACCGGCCCGTTCATGTTCGTGGACTGGAAGGTGGAGCAGCAGCTCGTGCTGAAGAAGAATCCCTTTTACTACAAGAAGGGCCTGCCCTACGTGGACGACCTCGTCATCCGCACCATCCCGGACGAGGCGAACATCGTGGCCGCGCTGCGCACCGGCCAGATCCAGCATGCCTTCATCGAGGACAACAAGAACTACAACCTCCTCAAGGAGGAGAAGACCCTCACCGGCTACCGCAGCTCGCGCCTCGGCTACGACTACCTCAACATCACGGCCAGCCGGGGACCGCTCAAGGACGTGCGGGTGCGCCAGGCCATCAGCTGGGCGGTGGACCGGAGCCAAGTTCTCAGAGTGGCCGCCGCCGGCTTCGGGCGGCTCACCGCGCCGGCCACCGCCCCGATGAGGCAGTGGCAGCTCCCCGAAGAGACGTGGATGAAGTACTACAGGCCGGACGTGGAGCGAGCCAAGAAGCTGATGGCGGAGGCCGGCCAGAGCGCGGGCTTCACCGTCAAGTGCATGGTGATCCCCACCTTTCCCACCATGGTGGCGGGTGCCCCCGTCATCGCCAACCAGCTCAAGCGCATCGGGATCACCATGGAAATCGAGAACGTGGAGTACGCCATCTGGATCAAGCGGTGGCTCGCCCACGACTTCGACATGACCATGAACACGACCCCGGGCTACGCCGATCCGGACACCGCCTTCTTCCGCGCCCTGCACTCCACCAAGGGGCAGAACTGGAACAGCTGGAGCGTGCCGGAGCTGGACGCGCTGCTCGAGGAGGGCCGGCGCACCATGGACCAGAAGAAGCGGAAGGAGATCTACGACCGCGTGCAAGTGCAGATCCTGGAGAACGTGCCGCACCTCTGGCTCTTCTCCGCCGAGACCATCGACTTCACCCAGAGCAACGTCAAGGGCTTCAAGCAGCATCCGACGACGCTGTTGTATGGATTCGAGGGCGCCTGGCTGGATAAAAGCTAGCGCGTGACCCGCTATCTGCTAGTGCGCCTGTACTCGATGGCCCTGACCATGCTGGGGCTGACGGTGCTGGTATTCCTGATGCTGCGCCTGATCCCGGGCACCGTGGTCGAGCAGATGATCGGCGCCGACGCCATCGCGAGCCCGGCCATGGTGGCCGAGCTCAAGCGCTTCTTCGGCCTCGATCAGCCGTGGTACGTGCAGTACGGGCGGTGGCTCGGCCGCCTCGTGCAGGGCGACCTCGGCACCTCGTGGCGGACCGGCAAGCCGGTCGTCGCCCTGATCCTGGAGCGGCTGCCGGTGACTCTCGAGCTGACGCTCTTCTCGGTGGCCTTCGCGCTGGTGCTGGGGGTGGCCGCCGGCCTCTTCTCCGCGGTCCGCCGCGATCAGGCGGCGGACAACGTCACCCGGGTCGGCACCCTCCTCGGGCTCTCGGTGCCGGTGTTCTGGCAGGGCACCATGCTGATCCTGTTTTTCTCCCTTTATCTGCGCTGGATGCCGCCGGTGGTGTGGGTGGACTTCTGGGCGGATCCCCGGCGCAACCTCACCATCATGCTGCTGCCTGCCCTCTGCCTCGGCACCGCGAGCGCCGCCAACATCGCCCGCACGACCCGGGCCTGCATGCTCGACGTGCTCAACTCCGACTACATCCGCACTGCGGCGGCCAAGGGCCTGGCCTCCCGCATCGTCGTGCTCAAGCACGCCTTTCGCAACGCCCTCATCCCGGTGGTCACCGTGGTGGGGCTGCAGATCGGCATCCTGCTCGGCGGCACCGTGGTGGTCGAGGAGGTCTTCACGCTGCCCGGGGTCGGCCGGCTCGTGCTCTGGTCCATCTACCAGCGCGACTACCCGCTCACCCAGTCCACCATCCTCTTCATCGCGGTGCTGTTCATGTCCATCAACCTGGTGGTGGATCTGCTCTACAGCTATCTCGATCCCCGGATCCGCTACGGTCGCTGAATCTCACGGAGGCATTCATGCGCGCAGCCGTTCTCTTCGAGCAGGGCAAGCCGCAGCGGGTTGAGGACGTGGCTCTCGAGGCCCCCCGCCAGGGCGAGGTGCTGGTGCGCATGGCCGCGAGCGGGGTCTGCCACAGCTGTCTCCACGCCGCGGACGGGAGCTGGAAGGGCGTGCCCCTGCCCATCGTGCTGGGCGACGAGGGGGCGGGGGTGGTGGAGGCCCTCGGCCCCGGAGTGACGGAGCTCGCGATGGGCGACCACGTGATCCTCTCGTGGGCCCCCACCTGCGGGCGCTGCCACTACTGCGTGATCGGCCGCCCCAATCTCTGCGAGCGCCGCCAGCCGGGCAAGGGCGTGCTGCCCGACGGGAGCACGCGCATGTCGCTCAACGGCGCGCCGGTCTATCACTATGGCCACGTCGCCACCTACGCCTCGCGCACCGTGGTCCACGAATCGTGCGCGATCCGCATCGACAAAGCGATGCCCCTCGACCGCGCCGCCCTCATCGGCTGCTCGGTGATGACGGGCGTGGGCGCCGTGCTCAACACCGCGGCGGTGCCGGCCGGCGCGAGCATGGCGGTCTTCGGGGTGGGCGGCGTCGGCCTCAACGTCGTCCAGGGCGGGGCGATGGTGGCGGCGCATCCCATCATCGCGGTGGATCTGTTCGCCGGGAAGCTCGACCACGCCCGCGCGGTCGGCGCGACTCACGGCATCGACTCATCCAAGGAGGATCCGGCCGCCGCCATCCGCGCGATCACCGGCCGGGGCGCCGACTATACCTTCGTGGCGGTCGGGGCGACGCGCCCCATCACCCAGGCGATCGACGCTCTCGCGCCGGGCGGCACCTGCGTGCTCATCGGCGTGCCGGAGACGGGCGCCACCGTCCCGCTCGACGCGCGGCCGGTAGTGACCGGCGAGCGGGTCGTCCGCGGCTCGAGCTACGGCAGCGCGCGCACCCGCGAGGATCTGCCGCGGCTGGTGCGCCTCTACCAGGCCGGGAAGCTCCGCATCGACGAGCTGATCACCCATCGCTACGCGCTCGAGGACGCCAACGAGGCGTTCCGGGCCCTCGCCGCGGGCGAGCTGGGCCGCGGCGTGATCGTCTTCTAGAGCCCCATGCGCGAGCTCGTCTTCGCGCTCGAGTTCCGCGGCCGCGGCGGGCCGGTCGCCGGCTCGACCACAAAGCGCCAGGCCCGCACCACCGCGCCGAGCCAGGCGCTGCGAACCGTCCTCGGTCCGAGCGGCGTGCGAGCCGACATCGACCCCGTGCCCGGCGAGTCCGCGGTGCTCGAATCCCGCGTGGAGCGCTTCCCCGACGGGTCCTTCGTCGAGGACGGCACCATCACCTACGGTCGCGCCGGCTCGATCTCCTTCGACACTGTGGGGCGCGGGCAGGTGGGGCCGGCGGCGGGCGGAAGCGGGAGCCACGGCGTGGTGATGTGGCGGGTCACGGGCGGCGAGGGGCGCTTCGCGGGCGCGCAGGGGCTGATCACATCGAACTTCACGGTGAGCCCCGACGGCGAGGTGATCGACGACCACTTCACCCGCCTCTACCTGCCGCAGTGACGCGGCGCTCGGCGGCTCGCGAGCGGCGCCTTACGACACCAGGTCGGCGATCCGGATCCGAGCCGACGGCAGCGCCACCGGCGTGACCACGGACGGCGGCGCCAGGATGGAAACCGATCGGTAGCGCCATCCGTGCGGCGCGGCGGGGTCGGGCGCCGGGTCGCGATGGATCTCGAGGACACGGTCGATCAGATTGACGATCCAGTACTCCGCGATCCGGGCCCGCGCGTAGAGGCTCCCCTTCTCCCGGCGGTCGAACTGGAGGCTCGAATCGGCCACCTCGACGACGAGCGCCGCGCGCGTCGGATGCGCGAGCTGATAGTCGGCGCGCCGGCCCGGCACCACCGCCAGATCAGGCTCCGGGGAAGATTCGTCGTCGAGGGCGATCGGCATCTGGGCCCTCACGATGAAGCCGGGCGGCAGCACCGCCCTCAGGGCATCGTCGGCGGCGCCGACCGCGGTGGCGTGCGGGCTGTTCTGGGGCTCGGCGACGATGAGCAGCCCGCCGATCAGCTCGACCGGGTCGCCCTCGAACGCGCCAAGATCGACGAGCCGCTCGTACTCGACACGCTTCCAGCGCTTCAAGGTCAACGGCGGTTGCGCCACGCGCTCAGACTACGGGACCGGAATCGCTCGGTCAATGCCGACGGTTGGATACGCGGTCAGCCCTTGACCGACCCGGCGGTGAGCCCCTGCACCATGTACTTCTGGAAGATCAGCACGAGCAGGACCGCGGGCAGCGCGCCCAGGAAGCCCGAGGCCGCGATCACCGAGTAGTCCACGTTGACCTGGCCGTTCATGGCCGCGATGACCGGGGGAAGCGTGGTCGTGCCCGGCTTGGTGTTGAGCACCTGGGCGACCACGAACTCGTTCCAGCAGAGCATGAAGGTGAAGGCCCCGCCCGCCACCAGCCCCGGTCCCGACACCGGGAGCACCACCCGCCAGTAGGCCTGCAGGCGGTTGCAGCCGTCGACGAGCGCGCTCTTGTCGAGGTCGGCCGGCACCGTCTCGAAGTACGCCTTCATGATCCACACCGTGAAGGGCAGCGTGAAGGAGCAGTAGGCGACGACCAGCCCGGCCAGCGTGTTCTGCAGCCCGAGGGCGCGGAACATCACGAAGAAGGCCGGGATCAGGACGATGGTGGGGAGCATGCGCGTGAACAGCAGGGCGAAGAGCGAGAACGTCTTGAGCGGAAACCGGAACCGGGCGTAGGCGTAGCCGGCGGTGGTGCCGACCACGAGGTTCACGATCGTGACCACCGAGGCCACGATCAGCGTGTTCAGCATGGAGGGCAGGATCTTGGCGGCCTGGCCCTCGGCGTGGAAGCGCACCAGACCGAGGATCATCCGGTAGTTCTCCAGGGTGACCTCGGGCGGGACGAAGGGCAGCGGCCGGGCGAGCAGATTCCGCTGATACGAGATGCTGGTGACGAAGAGCCAGATGAAGGGCCCGATGAGCCACAGGGTGACCACGGCGATGAGGCCGTAGAGCAGCGCGCGACTCTGACCGGAGCGCGCCTTGTAGCTGCCGCCCCGATAGCTCGGTCTCGCCGCCACCGTCGCCACGCGGTCAGCCTTCGGGCTCGAAGCGGGCCAGGATGAGCCGGTGGTAGATGAAGGTCAGGAGCAGGCAGAGCCCGGTGAGCGTGTAGAGGATCGCGGTTCCCGGGCCGAACTTGAAGAACGCGAAGCTCGTTTGGAACCCGAGCCAGGAGATGGTCGTGGTCTCGTTCGCGGGTCCACCCATGGTGAGGATGTAGATGAGGTCCAGCATGAGGAAGCCGTTCACCGTGCACAGCACCAGCACCAGGAAGAGGATGGGCCGGAGCGCGGGCAGGGTCACGTAGCGGAAGCGCTGCCAGTAGCCGGCGCCGTCCACCTCGGCGGCCGCGTAGAGGTCCTCGGAGATCGACTGCATGCCGGCCAGGAACAAGAGGGTCGCGAACGGCGCCTGGTTCCACATGTAGACCGACACCAGCACGTTCAGCGCGCTGAAGCCGTCCTTGAAGAAGGCGATCGACCCGGTCAGCAGGCCGAGCCGCTGCGCATAGCCGTTGAAGGCGCCGAACTCGAAGTCGAGGATACCGATCCAGAGCAGCCCCACCACGATACGTGACAGCGACCATGGGACGAGGAGGAGGCTCCGCATCAGGGGACGGCCCGGGAAGCGCTCGTTCAACACCAGGGCCACCCCGATGCCGACGAGGGTCGCCTCGATCACGAACGCGCCCACGAAGTAGAGCGTGCGCCAGAGGGAGTCCCAGTAGAGCGGGTCGGAGAAGACCTGGAGGTAGTTCTTCGGCCCCACCCAGCGGTAGAGGGGGAGCCGGATCCCGAACAGCTCGAGGGCCGCGCCGCTGGTGCGGAGCAGGTTGACGTCGGTGAACGAGAGCCAGAGCGAGTAGGCGAGCGGGACCGCGACCACCACCACGATCGCGAGGATCGCCGGCGCCACCAGCAGCCAGGCGAAGGAGACCTCGGACAGGCGCACGGCACGTAGCCCGAGGCGGGGCACCGCCACCGGGGTCGGGATCCCGACCGCCAACTACGCCAGCGACTTCTGCAGCGCGACCAGGTCCTTCAGGCCCTTGGGCACGGTGGTCGTGCCCCGGATGATGTTGTGCACCGTGGCCACCGCCTTGGTGTCGTACTCGCCGTACCAGGGCTCCTTGTAGGCGGCGATCACGCGGCCCTTCTTGTACTGCTCGCGCAGCATCTTCAGGTCGATCCACCGATCGTAGGACTGGATGATCTCGGGGTGGTCGTACATCTCGGGGTACGGGTTGTCGAGGCCCGAGATCAGGCACCACTGCCGCTGCACGTACCAGTCACCGTTCAGGTTCCCGCCCAGGAACTTCGTGAGCTTCCAGGCATCGTCGAGCACCTTGGTCTTGGCGTTCACCACGTAGGAGTCGGTCCACATGTAGGTCTGGCCGGTTCCCGGGTACATCGCCATCTTGGCCTTCTTGGGGGCGAGCTTCGAGTTCTCGGGCTCCCCCGCGATGGTCTTGAGGTAGTAGGAGTGGTTCGTGTGGTAGGCGTAACGCCCGGTCCAGAAGATGCGGTGGGTGTCGGTGGATGAGGTCTTGGTGAGCACCTCGGGATTCACCAGCTCCGCCTTGTACACCTTATGCCAGCGCTCCATGGCCCGCGCCGCCCCGGGCTCCTGGTCCACGATCACGCGATTCTTCGCGTCGAAGACGTTGGCCCCCTCCGAGAAGCAGTCGGTCATGAACTGGGGCATGGTTCCCGACGGGCTGTTGTTCCAGTTGGGCAGGAACGGGGTGTCGCTGACCTTGTCCTTCTTGAGCTTCGTGCAGTGCTCGACCAGCTCGTCCCAGCTCTTGGCCGGCGCCTTGATGCCGGCCTGGCTGAGCATGGGCTCGTTGTAGATGAGCACGAAGAGGCTCGTGAAGTAGGGCAGGCCGAGGAGCTTGCTGCCGTCCTTGCTCTTCAGGCTGTCCAGGTTGGCCGGCGTCATCTTCTTCTTGAGCTCGTCGGTACCGGGCAGGTCGTCGATGGGGCGGATCAGCCCGTTCTCGTACCAGCGCTCGCGGTTGTTGTGGTTGCAGTACATCACGTCGACGATCTCGCCCGCGAAGGCGCGCGTCTCCATGGTGGGGTGGTACGCCGTCCACGGAATCGCCTCGTACTTCACCTGCCCGCCGTACTTCTTGTTGTAGAACTCGACGTAGTCCTTCACGGTATCGGGCTTGAAGACCCATCCCGAGAAGTTCAGCGGCTTGTCCGCGCACGCGCGCCGGAGCGCGCCCTCCGCGAGCACCGCCCCCGCTCCGAGCAAGCCCGCGTTCGCGAGAAATCGCCGCCTGCTGATCGTGCTCATGAATAGGTCCTCCTCTGAAGGTGAATACGTCGGCGATGACGAGCGATCGAGCCGGTGAACGCTGGCGCGATTCTCGGACAGGGTCCGGCGCTTGTCAAGACGGGCGGACCCGGACCGGCAGGCGTGCGAGGCCTCTGAGCGTGTTGTTGAGCCGGCGCTCGGGCTCACCGTCGAGGTCGATCGCTTCGGCTCGGCTAGCCAGGAGGGTCAGCACGATCTCGGCTTCCAGACGCGCGACCGCCATGCCGACGCAGCCGTGGATGCCGACGCCGAACGCGAGGTGCCCGGTCGCGCGGCGCGTGATGTCGAAGCGGTCCGGGTCCTCCCAGCGCCGCGCGTCCCGGTTGGCGGCGGCCAGGAAGAGCAGCACCTTCTCGCCCTCGCCGAGCTTCACTCCGGCGACCTCCACCGGACGCGTCGTGGTCCGGAAGAACGTCTGGACCGGCGACTCGAAGCGGAGCACCTCGTCGAAGGCCGCGCGCGCGAGCGAGGGATCCTGCCGGAGACGCCGCCACTGCTCCGGGTGGTGCGCGAAGCAGAAGAGCGCGTTGCCGAGTCCGACGACCGTGGTGTCCAGCCCCGCGGTCAGGAACGATCGCACGAGGAGCGACGCCTCGCCTTCGGTGAGCGCACCGGCATCGGCGGCGGCGTAGATCTGAGCCCCCAGGCCGTCCGGGGCCAGGGCCGCCCGCTGGCACTTCGACATGATCCAGCTGATGACCGGCTGCGCGTTGGTCATCGCCTGATGGAAGAGGTCGTTCCGTGGCCCGAACGCGTTGAACGCCATGTTGCCATACGGCAGCAGGTTCTCCCGTCCCTCCTCCTCGAGCCCGACCGCGTCCGGAAAGACCTTGAGCGGGTAGACCTCGGCGAGGTCTCGAACCGCGTCGAACGTCCCACGCTCGACGAGCCGATCGACGAGCGGGATCGCGTCCTGCTCGAAGGTCGTCCAGAGCCTCTTCATGGCGGCGGCCGAGAGAATGCGGGTCAACACCGCCCGGGTGCGGGTGTGGAGCGGCGGATCGGCCTCGAGAATGAGGCTCGGCGGGCGCCACGGCGTCTCCTTGCGGAAATCGCTGAGCCCGACCCCCGCCGAGGAGCAGAAGGTCTCCCAGTCCATGAGGCAGGCCCTGACCTCCTCGTGCCTGGCCATCGCCCAGATGTTGTACCGGTCGAGCCAGACCACGGGCCCGGCCTCCCGAAGCTCTTCGTGGAACGGATACGGGTCCGTGAGGAATTCGCGCGAGAAGGGATCGATCTGCGATACGAAAGTCATGGCCACGCCTCCCTCCGCCGTCTAGCTCGGCTCGCTCACGAGCGTGAGGACGTTATCATCCGGATCGCGGAAATGGGCGAGGACGCCCGGATCGACGCGCTCCAGCTCGAGCTGACGCTCCCCGGTGGCCAGTCCGTCACGAATATCTGCACCACGAGCAGCCTGTAGTCCGTCATGTCACGAGCCAGTTCACGACCTCGTACCGGTCCGTGGTCACGGTGGCCCCGGTGGCCGCCGACGTCGCAGCCTGCCGCGCGGCCCGGGCCTTCTCGCTGGCGACCATCGCCTCCCGGCTCTCCCAGA